>Ga0209987_10002389_pt1 | contig 10423 bp, 11 predicted proteins | sample N074metaG_FD_182134 | JGI IMG/M metagenome (GOLD analysis project Ga0209987, IMG submission 182134) | Deep subsurface microbial communities from Kermadec Trench to uncover new lineages of life (NeLLi) - N074 metaG (SPAdes) (version 2) | ecosystem: Environmental > Aquatic > Marine > Ocean trench... | reverse complement strand
TCAATGGCATCACGCTGACTCGCCAGTCCCTGCCATACCTGTCGTAGGAGCGGGCCTTGCCCGCGATTAGGGGGGACAGTGACCCTAACTGTGAGATCAGTAATTTCTGTACAGACAGTTAGGGTCACTGTCCCCCCTAGCATCCAACCACCAGCTTGAGCTCACTACCCGCGCCATGGGTGGACGGTCGGCGGGCGAGATATTCCGTAGCGAGACATAAAGCTCGCTAAAGCGAGCAGTCCGCTAGGGAATGATGTCGACCGTCGGCCAAGTAGATATAGTGCAGTGCGGTTAGTCGAAGACTTCCGGCCGCATATGCGGGAACAGCAACACATCCCGAATCGACGGCGAGTCAGTGAATAGCATCACCAACCTGTCGATGCCCACTCCTATGCCGGCTGTCGGCGGCATGCCGAATTCAAGCGCCCTGATATAGTCATGATCAAACGCCATGGCCTCGTCGTCACCTGCCTCGCGATTCGCCGCTTGTGCGCGAAATCGTTCAGCCTGGTCTTCGGGGTCATTGAGTTCGGAAAAGCCATTGGCAATCTCCCGACCTGCGACGAAAAACTCGAAACGATCCGTCAGGAACGGATCAGCGTCGTTCTTGCGTGACAGCGGCGACACTTCAGTCGGATACTGAGTGACGAATGTCGGTGCACGCAGATTGTTCTCGCCGGTCTTCTCAAATATTTCGATCTGCAATTTGCCGGGGCCGTAACTGTCTTTGACCGCGATGCCCAGCGCCTCGCAGATACCCAGTAAGTACTCCCGATCGCGAATCCGGTCCATATCAAAATCCGGATTAAAACGTTCGATCACCTCGGCGACCGTCATGCGCGCGAAGGGATTCCCGAAATCCAGCTCTTCGCCCTGGTAATTGATCTTGGTCACGCCGAGAATTGCCTGCGACATACCACGCAACAATGCCTCCATCATGTCGATCAAATCTTCATAATCAGCATATGCGCGATACAGCTCGAGCATCGTGAACTCCGGATTGTGTTGTGTGGAGACGCCCTCATTACGAAAGTTACGATTGATTTCGTAGACGCGTTCAAAGCCACCGACGATCAGGCGTTTGAGATTCAGTTCCGGCGCAATGCGCAGAAACAACTGCATATCCAGCGCGTTGTGGTGTGTCGTAAAGGGCCGCGCAATCGCGCCGCCCGGCGTCGTCTGCATCATCGGCGTTTCCACTTCAAGGTAATCCTGCGCATCAAGAAACGCACGGATATACGAAACAATGGCCGACCGGGTACGAAACACGTTACGACTCGACTCATTGATGATGAGGTCCACATAGCGCTGCCGGTAGCGTGTTTCCTGATCGGCGAGCCCGTGGAACTTATCGGGTAATGGACGCAGCGCCTTCGTGAGCAAACGCACCTCATCGGCCATGACAGTCAATTCACCGGTCTTGGTACGAAACAACTCGCCTTGCGCCCCCACGATGTCACCGACGTCCCACTTCTTGAAACCCTGGTAGACGCCATCCGCGAGGCGATCGCGCTCCAGGCGCACTTGTATCTGGCCGGAACGATCCTGCAATTTTATGAAGCTGGCTTTGCCCATGACACGCTTCGCCATCATGCGGCCGGACACGGTGACTGCTACATGCTCGTCGCGCAGCGGCTGATCCGCGTGCGCCTCATAAGTGCGATGCAGTTCCTCGGCCAGCGCATTACGCCGAAAGTCGTTCGGATACGCGTTACCCAATTCCCGCATTGCGTCCAGCTTGCCACGCCGTTCGGCTATGAGCTTGTTTTCGCTTTTTGGTTTGTTGTTGCTCATTTACAGGCCCTGTTTGAGGCTGGCCTGGATAAATTGATCCAGATCCCCGTCCAGCACGGCCTGAGTGTTACTGGTTTCGACGCCCGTACGCAAATCCTTGATGCGACTCTGATCAAGCACATAGGAGCGAATCTGACTGCCCCAGCCGACATCGGCTTTCCCCTCTTCAACGATCGCCGCTGCAGCCCTGCGTTTTTGCATCTCCAGTTCATAGAGTTTTGCCTTGAGCTGCTTCATCGCGCTCGCTTTGTTCTTGTGTTGTGAACGGTCGTTCTGACATTGCACGACGATATTCGTCGCCAGGTGAGTGATGCGCACGGCAGACTCGGTACGGTTGACGTGTTGACCGCCTGCACCGCTAGCGCGGTACACATCGATGCGCAGATCGGACGGATTCACCTCGATGTCGATGTCGTCATCAATCTCGGGCGACACAAATACTGACGCGAATGAAGTATGGCGCCGACTTCCGGAGTCGAATGGCGACTTCCGCACCAGGCGATGCACGCCCGTTTCCGTTCTGAGCCAACCAAAGCCATATTCACCGACGATGTGCACGGTCGCACTCTTGATGCCCGCAACCTCGCCGGCCGATGCCTCGATGACGTCAGCTTTGAAGCCATGTGCCTCCGCCCAGCGCAAATACATGCGCAGCAACATCTCCGCCCAGTCCTGCGCTTCCGTGCCACCGGCGCCCGATTGAATGTCGAGGTAGGCACTGTTGATATCCATCTCACCCGAGAACATGCGCCGGAATTCCAAACTGTCGACGGTTTTTTCGAATCCGGCCAGGTCCTTGATGACTTCGTCAACAGTATCGCTATCGTCTTCTTCGACCGCCAGCGCGAGTAGCTCGCCAGCGTCGCCGAGTCCCGTAGTCAGTTCGTCAAGGCCGAGCACGACCTGCTCTAACTCAGCACGCTCCTGCCCCAGCGCCTGCGCCCTTTCCGGCCGCTCCCAGACATCGGGTTGTTCGAGTTCGCGCTGAACTTCGGTCAGCCTCTCAGACTTGCCTTCATAGTCAAAGATACCTCCTCAACGCGGCTGTGCGTTCGGTGAGGTCCACTATCGATTGTTTGATCTGGCTGGTTTCCATTGTCGTTCCCGGGAATGCCGTGGCGCAAAAAGGCGCGATCTTATCATGCAGGGCTGCCGTGCAACGGGGCAATCTGCTCGATAACGAGTTGCGGGTTTTCAACGCCGCGAAACTCGTTCACGTCGAGCTTGAAAACGAGCTGCACAACGCCCCTGTATACGGGTCCCGCCTGATTGAACGCGATCGCATCGACGACATCGCCGCCTTGCGCCGGCCGCACGCGCAGCTTGAGGTGGTTGTCACCAACAGTACGTTGTTCGATAACTGCGAAATCACCGCTCCACATGGGTTCCGGAAACCCCGATCCCCACGGCCCGGCGTCGCGCAGCGAGCGGGCAAAGTCCAGGGAAATCGCCGCGCCCGGCAACTGTCCATCCGTCACGATGGCACCACTGAAATCCGCTTGCGGATAGAGACGCTGCATCTGTGCAGCAGCTGCAGTCTTGAGTTCCTCGAGTCTCGATTCTGCAATCGTCAATCCGGCCGCCATTGCGTGGCCGCCAAATTTTTCAATGAGGCCGGGCTGCGCGGTCGATACGGCTTCCAGAAGGTCGCGTATGTTGACCCCGGGGATGGAGCGCGCGGACCCCTTCAAAAAGTCATCGTCTTCGCGCGCGAAGGCGATAACCGGCCGGTGGCAACGTTCGCGTACACGAGCGGCGATCAGACCGACGATGCCCTGGTGCCACGACGCGTCATAGACGCAAACACAGTTGGGCCAGTTTTGTTCGCCAAGTTTGTCGACATACCTGAACGCCTGCTCACGCATGTTCGCCTCAATATCGCGGCGCTCGCTGTTGATGTGATCGAGAATGCGCGCGTACTCGCGCGCCGTATCCTGACTATCGGTCAGCAGACATTCAATGCCCACCGAGATATCGTCCAGTCTGCCGGACGCGTTAATGCGCGGCCCGACCGCAAACCCAAGGTCGGTGCTAACGCAGCGCGCCAGTTGCCGGCCTGATTGCTTGAGTAGCGCGTCAATACCCGCGACCGCGCGACCACCGCGTATGCGCATCAGTCCCTGCTGCACGAGAATGCGATTGTTATGGTCCAGCGGCACCACATCGGCCACCGTCCCCAGTGCGACGAGGTCAAGATAACGCGCAGGCACCTTCGCGGCACCGCTGCTGCCCTGCTCTTCGAGCATGCGGCCAATTCTGGCCATCAGGTAGAACGCGACGCCGACGCCCGCGAGATTTCTGCTGGGGAATTCGCTGTCCTTCAAGTTCGGATTCACGATCACCGCGGCGTCGGGGAGTTCGTCACCTGGCAGATGATGGTCCGTTACCAGCACCGAGATCCCCAGTTCATTGGCTTCCGCCACGCCGGCGATACTGGAAACTCCATTGTCGACTGTTATTAGCAGGGACGGTGAACTCTTGCCTGCGACGCGCACAATTTCGGGAGTGAGCCCATAGCCGTACTCGAATCGATTGGGAACCAGGTAGTCAACCTGCGCGAAGCCGAATTCGCGCAGACAGCGCAGGACGAGAGCCGTGCTGGTTGCGCCATCCACATCGAAGTCGCCAACGACTACGATGCGCTCGTCACGATGGGCTATGACGAGCTCTGCCGCTGCATCGATGTTGGCAAGCGCGCCGACCGGTGCCAGTTGCGCCAGCCCATAGTCGAGCTCACCAGCATTGGTCAGGCCACGCATCGCAAAAAGACGCGCGTGCAGTGGATCGATGTCACCGAGACTGTCGATAATCTTTTGCTCGGGCTGGGGTCTGGCGATGACCGGTCTGGCTGCTTTCACGGCGACAATCGCTGAGCGAGTAACGGCGAATTGCGGCGCCAGAAACGTAGCGCATGTGCACGCCGCACATCGGCGCGCAAGCCATCTCGAAATAACAGCGAAACGCGGCTATAGCGGCCGGATCGCACGGCTGTTCTCAGGTCATGAAGACAGGCCTCCAGCAGCTCCGGGCTATCGTCGAATTCAGGGGTTTCCGCTACGAATCCCGCTACCGACGCGTCCATACATGCGGCAATACTCCCCGGCCACGCTGCCGTGACGCCCGTAGCGGCATGCCAGTAGCCGGTCAGGAGAGCATCATCGGAAAATAGCGGCGGTTGTGGCCGCGTCTGCTGTTCGGGCGCGACACCGCCGCCCCATAGCCACAGCGAATTCACTGCATGCTGCCCTTGCTCCACGCGCTGCAAGTTTATTTCGTGTTCATGCAATGCCATCTCGATCTCGCCGAGCAGATTGCGATAGGTCGCGGTACCATCACCCGACGGCAGGAATTCGTCCGGCACCTGCTGATCGACGACGTAGGCCGGAACATCAGCGGTAGAGATCGACGTCTTGGCGCTCAAATAACCGTAGGAACGCAGTCGGGCAAAGCCAAAACCGTTGTCATCCGCCAGCGTCGCCTGCAGATGATCGATTAACCCCTGCAGTTCCGACGTGGCTACGCCAGGCCGCCGCAGGGCGTGCAGGCACAGGTGGTCAAGCCTTGGTTCGAGATACACCGGATCGGCCGCCGCAATCCAGGTCGTCGGCCGGTCGCCCGTCTGACCCCACATGCGCAGCGCAGCCAGGCCCTGTTCCGGATACGGCAAATGCAGGACCTGCAAAACGCGGGACAGCAGCTCTTCGGCCTCGGGAATTTTGACCAGGTCAGATCGCGACAGCCAGGCACGCAGCGACTTGTTGCGTAGCCGGCCACCGCTGACGGGCGGCAGTACCGCGACAATGGCGGATTTATCATATAATTCGTTCACGTGTTAGCGCAGATTTTAAGGGAAGCGCAATTGAAATTCACAAGAGAATCGCCCACAGGGATGTCGATACGCAGTGTCAGCAAAGATGCGATACAGATTAACGACCAGACGTGGTCCGCAACAATCGCCTTGACGCCCGAAGAGGTTATTACTGACTGGAACGCAAAACCTGTCGCGGAATTGCGCGAAGAAGACTTCGCCGGATTGCTGGAGAGTTCTCCCGAAAACCCGCTGGAACTCGTCATTCTGGGCACTGGCACGAAAAGTTGCTTTCCCCCGCGCGAACTCATGTTCGCCTTTGCACGTCGCGGAATCGGCCTGGAATACATGAACACCGCGGCGGCGGCACGTACGTTTAATGTTCTGGTCGGCGAAGGCCGTCGTGTTGCGGCAGTGCTGTACCTGGATTAGTTCAGCCCGGCCTAGTCAAGCAGGGTGTCGCCCGAAATGCCGTGGCTTTCCATCATTTCACGCAGGTTTTTGAGCGCGTCGAGCTGAATCTGACGAACGCGTTCCCGCGTGACGCCGAATTCTGCGCCGATCTGCTCGAGCGTTGCGCGCCGGTAACCGTGCAATCCAAAACGACGTTCGACAACGGCACGTTGTTTGTCGCCAAGTTCGCACACCCAGTGGTCAACAATGTCGTGCACTGACTCTTTCTGCGCGCATTGCGACGGCCCTGCCTCACGTCTCGCATGCAACCGATCCACGGGGCCGCTGCCATTGCCGTCGCCTGGCGCGGTTTGCAAAACAGTCCGATCGTGTAACGCCATGAGGCGCTCAACGTCGGCAAGGTCTCGTCCCAGGTGTTGCGCAAGCTCGGTGAAGGTCGGTGCCCTGTCGCCATCCTGTCGCAGGCGCCGCGCTGCACGCAGACACGAATTGATATCTTTGATGATATGAATAGGCAAGCGCACCGTATGCGACTGATTCATGATGGCACGCTCAATCGTTTGTCGTATCCACCAGGTCGCATACGTTGAAAAACGAAAGCCGAGCTCAGGATCGAATTTCTTGACAGCATGAATCAATCCCAGGTTGCCCTCTTCAATCAAGTCGAGCAACGGCAAGCTACGATTGATGTAACGCCGCGCAATCTTGACCACCAGGCGAAGATTGCTTTCGATCATGCGTTGCCGTGCGGCTTCGTCGCCGTTTTGCGCTAGTCGCGCGAGGGTTTTTTCTTCATCCGCACTGAGGAGCGGCGAGGCCCCAATCTCGTCGAGGTACTGTCGTGTTGGGTCCAGCAATTGTCCCATGACTCGCCCCTGCTATTGCAAGTCGCGCTGCATGTAGCTCAATCGCTGGTCAGACGAGAAGCTCGTCGATTTATCTCGCTGGCAAAGACTGTCGCGGGTTAACCGGCTTGCCATTGCGTCTGATTTCAAAATGCAGCCGCGGCTTACGTTCCGGCCCCTCACCCATGGTCGCAATCTGCTGGCCTTGCTTTATTTTCTCGCCTTCTTTCACCAGCAGAGACGCGTTGTACCCGTAGGCACTAAGGTAGGTGTCGTTATGTTTCAGGATAATAAGCTCGCCATAGCCGATCAGTCCACCGCCCGCGTAAACCACGGTCCCCGATGCCGCAGCGTAGATAGGCTGCCCGGACCTGCCATTGATCAGGACCCCGGTTCCCGTGCCCGGTTTTGCGCCAAATTCAACGCTGATTTTGCCCTGGGTCGGCCACGACCAACTGGGGGCAGGCTGCGCGGGAATTTCGGGCAGCGGTCGCGACTCACGGCGCGGCGGTGTCGACGTGTTCGTCGTTTGTCGCGTGCCGCTTGCACCTTGCGGAGTCAGTCGCAATACCTGCCCCGGATAAATCAGGGAGCCGTCACCCAATCGATTCCAGCGCGCGAGATCGGCGGCGTCTTTGCCGTAGCGCCAGGATATGGAATACAGCGTTTCACCTTTGCGCACGATATGCGTCTCTCGTGGATCCTGCCAGCTCGGGCGTGAGCTGCAGGAAGCGAGCACGAACAGGCAAAGTAGCAGCAGTGCCGGGCGCAATATCATTGTCAGCCCAGCATTAGCCAGGCGATAACCAGCGCGCTTAGCGCTACCACGATCCATCCGGCACGCTCAATGTGCTTCGACAACGCGTCCTCAAAGCGTTGTCCGCCGGCTCTGACCAGGCCAGCCACAAGAAAAAAGCGCGCTGCACGTCCAATAACAGAAGCAATAAAAAAGCCGGGCAAGCTCAAGGAGACAACACCCGCAGCGATGGTAAAAACCTTGTAGGGGATCGGTGAAAATCCGGCGACAATGACAACCCAGACGCCGTAGTCGTCAAACCAGCGGCGGCTGGTCAAGAATGCATCCCAGTAGTGTGATTCACGCAGCCACGGCTCGATTGCATCGAACAATGCGAAGCCGATCGCGTAACCCGCCAGCCCACCGAGCACGGAAAATGCTGTCGCGATCATGGCAAACCGCAGCCAGCGATCGCGATCTGCCAGGCACATCGGCGCCAGCATGACGTCGACGGGGATGGGGAAAAACGACGACTCGGCGAAACTCATCGCAGCAAGATAGCGTTCGGCATGCCGGTGTCGGGACCAGCGCATGACATGTCGGTACAGCGGCGCGAAGATCGCCATGTTACTTGCCATGCACCAGCGGCACGAAGCTCACGGCTCCCAGGGACTTCTGTTCAAAATGATCATTCTTGTTGGTGATCATCGTCAGTTCTTGCCGGCCTTGCTCGCCGATAGGGATGATCAGGCGCCCGCCCGGCGCGAGTTGCTGTAGCAGTTTCTCCGGAATGGTCGGTGGCGCAGCCGTGACAATGATGCCGTCGTAAGGCCCGTACTTCGGCCAGCCTTCCCAGCCATCGCCCGGCCGATACTGCACATTGTAAATATCGAGGTCACGCAATCGTCGCCGGGTCTTGCGCATGAGTTCGTGGATGCGCTCGACGGTGTAAATTTTCTTCACCAACGGTGCGAGTACGGCAGTTTGATAACCGCAGCCCGTGCCGATCTCCAGTACGACCTCGCCCTGAAAACCGCTGAGCAAAGCTTCGGTCATGCGCGCCACGATAAAAGGCTGGCTGATCGTTTGTCCCAGGCCGATGGGCAGCGCTGTGTCCTCATACGCACGACTGGCGAGTGCCTCGTCAACAAACAGGTGCCGCGGTACATTGCGAATCTGATTGAGTACAACCTCGGAACGAATACCCTGATCGATGAGTCGCTGCACAAGCCGGTTACGTGTTCGCGCCGACGTCATGCCAATTCCCTGCCGTGCCCTGCTGCTGCTACCGCTCATAGCTCAAGCCATGCGGATATATCCTGCAGCGCATCGTGTCGCGTCAGATCCACCTTGAGCGGCGTCACGGTGGCGGCTCCTTGTTCTATGGCGAAGAAATCGGTGCCCTCGCCCGCATCCTGACCTTTGCCGGGCGGTCCGACCCAGTAAATCGGTCGTCCGTGCGGGTCCTTGTCCGCCACTAACTGCTCAGCCTTATGCCTGAAGCCCAAGCGCGTCGCCTGCAACCCGGTAAGCTCGTCGTACGGCACGTTCGGCACGTTGACGTTGAGAACCACGTCCGGCGACAGCGAGGCTCGTTCGAGTTTCTGCACCAACTCCGTTGCCACGCGAGCCGCGGTGTCAAAGTGTGTCAATTGGGGCCCAACCAGGGACACGGCGATGGTCGGCAGACCCAGGAATCGTCCTTCCATCGCGGCCGCGACCGTGCCCGAATAAATAACGTCGTCACCAAGGTTGGCACCATGATTGATGCCCGACACAACCAGGTCGGGCTCGTAATCCAGAAACCCCGTCAAAGCGAGGTGCACGCAATCTGACGGCGTGCCATCCACCTTGTAACAATTTTCGGACACCTCCGAAACACGCAACGGAGAATCCAGCGTCAGCGAATTGCTGGCCGCCGAGCGATTGCGATCCGGTGCGATCACGACAACATCTGCGATCTGGGCGAGCGCATCTGCCAGCACCTTGATGCCGGTGGCGAGGTAGCCGTCGTCATTGCTTACGAGGATTTTCATTGTTGATTGTTTGGATAGATAAATTGGACCATAGCGACGCGCTCACTATACTGAATGTTTATCACGCGCCATAGCCTCCTGGAAAACACCGTGACCGACGAAGACGCCGAGTTTCGCCGCGCAATGTCCGGCGCGAAACCGCTCAAGGGATCCGAGCGCGCGCCGCACGAAAAACCGAAACCCAGGGCGCAGGCCCGCTTTGCCCGTGCCGACGAGCGCGCAGTGCTCGCGGAAAGCCTTGAGGACGACCTCGACGTGATCGAACAGGATTCCGGTGGTGCGCTGCGCTTTCAGCGGCAGCACGTCGGCCGTCGAACGATGCGCAAGCTCGCACGCGGCGGCTACAGCGTACAAGACGAGATCGACCTGCATGGTATGACGCTCACGGAGGCAAAACCTCGCCTCGCTGATTTCATCGACTACAGCGCCACCCAGGGCAAGCTGTGTGTGCGTGTCGTGCATGGCAAAGGACTCGGGTCCGGCGAACGCGGCCCGGTACTCAAGAACGCAGTCAATCGCTGGCTTAGAAACTGGGACAGCGTGCTGGCATTCGTTTCAACGCGCCAGGTGGATGGGGGAACCGGGGCAATCTATGTGCTCTTGCAAAGCGACTAGCGCCCCCGCGGGCATTTTTCAGATGCAACTATCTGAACGGCCGATTTTCCCGAAAGCAATGGTATGGACTCCTCCTCCCCTCAACGGCATCTAAGTGCCAGACTGGTAATTGATACCACCAGTAAACGGAAAGGAGGAGTCACCATGAAGCTTATTAGAGTTGGCGTTGATTTGG
>Ga0209987_10002388_pt1 | contig 10423 bp, 7 predicted proteins | sample N074metaG_FD_182134 | JGI IMG/M metagenome (GOLD analysis project Ga0209987, IMG submission 182134) | Deep subsurface microbial communities from Kermadec Trench to uncover new lineages of life (NeLLi) - N074 metaG (SPAdes) (version 2) | ecosystem: Environmental > Aquatic > Marine > Ocean trench... | reverse complement strand
TTCATTGTGCGGCTCGCCGTAAACCGAATGAATTGATTTTAATCCGCCTAACCATTTACGTGCATCGGTAAGATAAACAAGGTCTCCCACATCTGCCTGCATCTTATCCATTTCGGATTTTGAAAAGTTGACAGTGTCTTCATCACCGGGTTTTAGTTTCCAGTTAACTTTTACTGGTTCACCTTCACGATCATTTACTTTTCCGCCTTTGAAAAATTCTTTTGCTGCACCAATTGACCATGCAGTTAAGCCTAAAGTTTGTGCTTCTTCATCATACTTAACAAAATATGTAACCGATATTGCAACACAAAGGATAAGAATAATTGAAAGTGAAAGTAAAACAGTTGTTTCAGCTATAGAACCGGGATGAAGAGTTATAACCGAAGAACTGAATATTAAACCGAAAAATAGCACTCCGCCTAATCCGGCAATAAAGTAAAAAATATTTTTATAATTTTCTTTTGATTTTATATTTGCAACAACACTTTTAAGCCACGGTGCTGCAAGTGCAACAGTAACACCAACTAATATGCATACAAAAATATTATAAAAAGCTCGTATGTAAGAGTATGGATGAGATACATTCATTTCAATTCCATGATCGAATGGAGCGATCAAAACACCGGGATGATTAGCTCCCATAAGCATTAAAGCAACTCCGCCAAGGAAGGTTGTAATTACAGCGGCGGGAGTAAATTTCCTCCAAAAAATTCCGAGGAAGATTGCAACAACCAATGGTGGTGTTAAAGTTGAATGAAAATATCCATGTGCTTCGTAAACAGTGGGGAAGTTTTTAAAAACAAGTACGGCAAGAACACCAAGTATGGTAATTGCCACCGATGACAACCTGGCAGCAAAAAGTTCTCGCTTGTCCTTCGTCCTCTGACTTACTTCTTTACCCTTCAACCATTTTTTTATCGGTCGGTAAACATCATTAATATAAATAGCGGCGGTTGCATTTATCAAAGTATCGACTGTGGACATTAACGCTGCAGTAAGTGCAGCCATAATAAACCCAAAAACACCTGGCATTGCCACAATGTTAGCAACAACAACAAATATCTGGTCGGGTGAAGTATTTGGAGGAACAACATCGGGGTTTGCTAATGAAATTGCTTTGCCAATCCAGCCGGCACCTCCAACAACAACTGCAGAAATTGGCAGCATAAAAAGAATATTGAAAGTTGCTGCTTTTCTTCCTTCGTTAACACTCTTTGTTGCCATAAAGCGCATAATTAACCCCATGTTCATAAACAGGAATCCAATTGAACCGGCAACACCATCCTGCCAGAATATTCCCACGAAGTTAAAATCAGGAGGGGAGTTGAATTTTGCTAGAGGCATTTTCCAATCGGTTGGCAACAAATTCCAGAAAACATCGAACCCTCCGAGATAGTTCATTCCCAAAACAAATAGGAGTAAGCCTGCAAATATTAGAATACCACCTTGCAGCAAATCCGTAAATATAACTGCAGTCTGACCACCAAAGGTAATATAGACTCCTGTAATTATTGCGATAACTATTACCGCCCCCATTAATGTTACGTCGAATGTCATTCCTAATAAAGCGAAACTTTCCGGCAGCATTGGTATAACAGCTTTCCCAAGTGTTAAAAATCCAATGCCTATGTAACCAATCATATAAACGAGTAAAAGGATGGTTGCAAGGAATCTTGCCGAAGGACTAAATCGTTTTTCAAAATATTCAGGGATTGATCTTATTTTTGTATAAACTATAATTGGCAGCCATCCGAATAAAAAGAAAGGAATGAAAAACCAATCGTTTATATAAGTCATTGTAGATGAGAATCCGTGCTCAAAACCTTTTGCAGAATATTTTACAAAGCTGTGGCTGCCTACACCCGTAGCAACTATTGAAAAAGCAATTAACCACCAGGCAAATCTTCTTCCGCCAAAAAAGAAATCTTTTGTACTGCGGTTATATCTTCCAAAATAACTTCCGAATAACATGATAGCAATAAAATAAACCACCATTACTATCCAGTCAGTAGAAGTTCCTATGCTGTGAAATGTTTCCTGGTTCATATTAGAAGTATAGGGCTGCAATAGTTAGAATTACATGCATTAGTACAAAATAAAAAAATCCGAAGAACATAACTCTATACCAAAAACGATGGCGTTTTAAGGTAAGATCAATTGCTCCGCTGCGCTTGATGATGTACATACCGAAAAAAAAGAATATGCCCCCTACACCGTAAAGGTAAATTAAAGGAAACCACGAATCGAAAAATGAAAGCATAAAGTAACAGTAATTTGCTAATCTTCAGAAATATTTTGAACTAAATTAACGAAGGAGTTTATTACTTGCAAACGATTATTGAATACTACGGTAATTATTTGCACACAATAATTTTTTTTGTATTATTTATGAAGTATATCACGAACGGATTAAAATTGATACGTTATTTTTTACAAAAAATAATGTAATTTAAAATTAAATTATTAACTTAACATTCATACAAAATAAAATCAGTCTGAATAACAAACACAATTTATGCAAAGAATAAAAGATTTTTATATACGGTATCCAAACCTGTTTGCTTCTCTTCAACTTCTATTGTTCCTTTATTTGTTTTTTCTAAGTCTTGGGATGATGGGCGGTTCGCTTAAATTATTTGGTAAAGATTTTTCCGAAACTTTAATTGCAACTACAACTAATCCTTTTGTCGGGCTTTTTATAGGAATACTTGCAACTTCAATAATTCAGAGTTCATCATCAACTACATCAATAGTTGTTGGAATGGTTGCTGCAAGTGCATTAACAATAGAAAGTGCAATCCCTATAGTAATGGGTGCAAATATTGGAACATCAATTACAAATATTATTGCATCATTACCACAGATAAAAAGAAACAATGAATTCAGGAGAGCATTTTCTGCTGCAATTGTTCACGATTTTTTTAATGTATTATCTGTCCTGGTACTTTTCCCGCTCCAACTCGCTACAAACTTTTTAGGAATATTTGCAACTGATATGGCAAATTTATTTGCCGGTGTTGGTGGACTCAAATTTCTAAGCCCTGTTAAAGCAATCACAGAGCCGGTTGTAGAAATTATCAAAGTTTACTTTGTAGACATCCCCTGGCTAATGCTTGTTCTGGCAATTCTTTTACTCTTTGTTGCATTAAAATATATGGTTACTTCGTTAAAGGTAATTGTTGTATCCAGAGCAAAAGACTGGTTTGATAATTATCTTTTTAAAACAGCTGTACGTGCATTTGTACTTGGTATATTATTAACAATGCTTGTTCAAAGCAGTTCCATAACAACATCGTTAATCGTTCCGATGGCTGGGGCAGGTTTATTAACATTAGAGCAAATCTTTCCATATACTTTGGGCTCAAATATTGGAACAACAATCACGGCAATTCTTGCAGCTTTAATCACAGGAAATATAGCTGCAGTTGCAGTGGCATTTGCGCATACTATTTTCAATATTTGCGGGATTATTATCTGGTGGCCGTTAAAAATAGTGCCTATAACAATGGCAAGAAAATTTGCAGAACTCTCTATAAAGAATAAATTTATTCCACTTGCATACGTGCTTATAGTGTTTTTTATTATTCCTTTATTAGTAATTTACCTAACAAATTAATGGTTTTAACATGATTAGAGAAATATTATCAGTATTTAAAGCAAACACTCTAATGGACAGGGCATTCCAGCGTTCTTACGATATGCTTGATTTAACATATAAAATGTATATTCAGGCAAAAGAAGTGCTGAGGAAAACTGAGCACCATCTGGAGGAAGTTGATATTTCGGACGAAGATATTGAAGTCAATAAATACCAGCGTGAGGTTCGGAAGGATGTTTTTAATCATCTCGTGCTTACAGATGGTGAACAATTATCATCCGGTTTAGTACTTGTAAGTATTGTGATAGATGTTGAGAGAATCGGTGATTACACAAAAAATATTGTTGAGATCGCACAAAATCATCCACAGCGTCTGCACGGCGGAAAGTTTGAAGATGAGTTGATTAGAATTGAAGATTCAGTCGAAGAAAATTTCCGTCGGACTATTGAAGTATTTAAAAATTCGGATGAGGAAGCTGCGAGGCAGTTAATCAAAGATTTCAAGTGGATAAGCAAGGTAAGTGATGAAAGCCAGATGGCTCTTGTAAAACAAGCCGATCCTACAATTACAAGTGGTAGTGCTGTGGCTCTGGCACTTTATTTCAGATCGTTAAAAAGAATAAATTCTCATCTTAGAAATGTAACAACAAGTGTTGTCAATCCCTTCCATCGAATCGGTTATAAACCGAAGAAGAAAAAGCAATTATAGTAGTATCCGCAGCTAATTTATTTTGTTGTTGTTACTATTTCTTATTAGAAAGTATTTTATAAGGAGGTATAATCTTTCTAAGGATGACTTCAGTTTAATCAATATTGAATAGTAAACAAAATAGAAAAATATAAAATACAGGAGAGGAGATAATGAATACTCTCCTGTATTGATATCCTGTTGAATTCCGCCAAAGATAACTTTACACTGTTTATTTGGAATCACTATTAGCTTTAACAAAAGCGAGTATATCATCCCAATTAGATTTGAAGGATTCAAAACTAACTTGATTTCCATTAAGGATGGTACTCCAATGACGTACTTCAGCTGATTTCATTACAGCCTCTTGAATTTCTTCGTCGGTTGCACCGAGCATTTTTGCCATTGAAGTATGTGCATATACACAATATTCACAGGGAATCTGGGATGCCACTGCAAGTGAGATGAGTTCACCATATTTTGGTGGAATGCTTGCCTCTGGATTACTCACTGTTTTGAACCACTCCCAGGTACTGGAACGCACGTGCATTGGTAATTTTTCAAACATAACCGGAACCGACCCAAACATTGCTTTCATTTCTGCTTGAGCCTTATTCCAGCTATCCGATGAACTATCCTGAGCCAGCAAGGGTGTTGAGAGTACAAATACAGTAATGCATACTGTAATTATATACTTTGTGTGTTGAAATAGTCTATTCATAACAAACCTCCTTTGGTTGTTAGTAATTAGAAATTAATTAAACGAGAAATAGAGAAATTATTTAAACCCCTGTTATAAGAGCGTTAACAAAAGACGAATAGAGAAATGTAAATTTCACATAATGCTAATTGTTTACTCAATGTAATAATAGATAATTAACAATAAGTAAGCAAATTTTAAATGTGGGAAATAAAACAAGTGAAGAGTAAATTAACTCAATATATTTTCAAGACTTTTAAATACAAACTCTTTTGTGTTCAAAACTCTATCGGGATGTGAAATGTGATTTATTTTATTCCCGAAAAATCCACCCCAGCTTGATGTAACTATAAAGTTTGGTAAAAATTCGTTCATACCTTCGAGTCGGCTGCTGTAGATTGAACTTAATACAAGTTTAACTATTTCTTCTTCTCTGATTAACATGTTCTTCATTATCTCTTTCTCCTTTTCAAACGAATCATCTTCAACTAACTGAAGTATAAGATCGAACAAAAGTTTATAACGCGTATCAATATTTTCTTTGTAGCTTATATATTCCAGCAATCTTGCACCTACTGCCAATTCTTCATTATTAAAGATTGCTTTTATGTCCTCAATGAACTGATCGGTTTCCCATTTAAGGGATTCAAAAAAAAGTTCATCCTTTGATTCGAAGTAGTGGTATATGGTTGCTTTGCCTATTCTAATATCGCGGGCAATTTCTTCAAGAGTTGTCTTGCCAGGTCCGTGTCTCGCAAAGCGTTTTACAGCCGCGCGAATTATTTGTTGTTTTCTTTCGTTTGCCATATCTACAAATATTTAATACAATAAAGTTAATGATAATAAATTTTAATGAATATTGAGAATTGATTAAGGTTGGCTGAAAGTTTAGAATTATAAAATTCGTGTTTATTCGTGTAATTCGTGGCTAATAGTTGCCGCTAATACTCGAATGTAGTTAAGGTTTAAGACAATTTGAGTTTGGTGAATATCAAATAAAGTCTAACGATATGCATCTTTTCTTTGTGCTATTTCCAAAATAAAAACAATTACTTTTTGTTTATCTATTGTATAAAATAATCTATACTTGCCTATTCTAAATCTATAATATCCTTCGAATTCTCCTTTTAATTTTTTTATATTTGGTCCGAAGAAAGGGTTTGCTCTTAACTGAGGATAAACAATATTCTCAATTTTTAAATAGAGTTTAGTAAAGTTTAAATTATTTATTTGCTTTCGAAAATGTTCAGTTTCTGCTATCTTAAATTTAACTGACAATTAAGTAATTCCCTTTTTTCACATCATCCATGCCATTCCTTAGACCATCTATCAAATTCTTGTCATTTAAAATTTCATCCATTTCATTATCGGATACGTAAGAATTACTTGAAAGGTAATTTAATGCTGCATACTCAATAAATTTAGAGATAGTTCTTTTTTCACCACTTGCAGCCAATTTTAGTATATTATAAATTTCCTCATCAATTCTTAAGGTTACTGTTTTTGTCATTTTATTCTCCTTCATTATTATTCTAAATGTAGTCAAAAGTATTCCTTTTGTCAATAATAATATTCAAATATTTAATAAATTAATGAATGATGATACCTAAGAAATAATTGCTTATATAGAATTAGTGCCGGGTGGATTTACGCAAGCTTGATGTGTGGATTATTTATCTTGGGACGAAGTTTATCCCCTATATGATTTTGGAGACATATACAATTACACATCAGAGGTTACTATCTTATGGTTGGTTGACTAACTATAAAGTATTTATTTCTACTACTGCAGCATTGTAATTTTGTTGAAACTAAGAAAATAGTGTTGATGAAATAACTTTTTAATTTAATTTATTTTTAATTATACTTCAGCTTTTTTTGGTAAGAGTGGATTAAGAATAAGAGCGAGAATTATAACTGATAAACATCCAATAACATTATACCATAAGAATGGTATGCTTGTAAAAAGATAGCAGTAAAGAACAATCAACTCTGCAACAAGTGCAGCGTAAAAGCTGGCGTTTCCGCCAATTTTCTTGAGGTAGAATGCAACGAGAAAAATTCCGAGGATTGTTCCATACACAAGTGAGCCGAGTATGTTCACAGCTTCTACCAAAGAACCAAGCTGGCTGGCAAACAAAGCAAAGACAATTGCATAAATACCCCATAGTATTGTTGAGAGTTTGGAAACTTTAAGGTAATGAGAATCTGAAGCATCCTTTTTTATCATTCGTTTATAGATATCAATTACTGTTGTTGAAGCAAGCGCATTTAATTCAGCAGAAGTGGAAGACATTGATGCCGAAAGTATAGCTGCCAGTACTAATCCGATCAATCCTATTGGAAGAAAAGTTGTGATGTAGGTTATAAAAATAAAATTCGTATCGTTTGTATCTGCATCGGGATTTGTTTCTTTTATTAAATCAATTGCTTTCTCTCTAACAACAGTCGCTTCTTCCTGTTTTGCTAAAACTTCATTTGTCTTTTCATCAATTTCAATTTCACTGCCGTTTTCAATTGCACCGAGCATCTCTCTTATTTTCACCTGTTTTTCTTTATATATTCTGTCGTAATCTTTTTCTAATTCGATATACTCTTCGGAATAAATACTATTCTTAACATTTTGTTCTTCAACGGGATTAAAAAAAAGCGGGGGAGTAACGAACTGGTAAAGAACAAATACCATCGCACCGATAAATAAAATTATAAACTGCATCGGAACTTTTACCAAACCGTTCACCAGTAATCCCATCCTGCTTTCTTTAATGGAACTTCCTGCAAGATAGCGCTGCACTTGCGATTGATCTGTACCGAAATATGATAGCATTAAAAATGTACCACCTATTATTCCCGACCAGAATGTGTACCTGTTGCTCAAATCAAATGAGAAATCTATTGCATTGAGTTTGCCTAATTTTCCAGCAACATAAGCTGCATCAATTACAGAAATATCATCCGGTAGAAGAAAATAAATTATTATGAATGAAGAAAACATTCCTACGGTAATAATGCTCATCTGAAGAATTTGAGTTTTGTTGACTGCAATCGTTCCACCTACTGTTGTATAAAGTATTACAGTAAATCCTATAATCAATATTGTTAAATCCAATTGCCAGCCGAGGATGACAGAAAGTATTAAAGCCGGAGCATATATTGTAAAGCCAGCTGCTAAACCTCTTTGAGATAAAAATAAAATACTGCCCAATGTTCTGTTTTTTAAATCAAATCTTTTTTCAAGGTATTCATAAGCTGTGTAAACATTTAACTTGTTGTAGAGAGGTACTGCTGTGATGGATAAAATTATCATCGCAATTGGGAGCCCGAGATAAAATTGTACAAAACGCATTCCATCTACATAAGCTTGCCCTGGTGTTGAAAGAAAAGTAATAGCGCTCGCTTGCGTTGCCATAATGGAAAGTGTTATTGTCCACCATGGGGTTTTTCTGCCTCCACGGATAAATGAATCCACATCATTTGTCCCGCGGGTTTTTATTATTCCATAAATAACCACAAAGGCAAGGAAGCCAAGCATTACGATCCAATCTACGTAGCTCACTCAAATACCTTTGTGAAAATGTAGAACAATAAAATGAGAAAAATCAGATTCCCAAAAACTAATGCGTAAACTTTAGTCCAGGATCCTAAAATTGGAGGAGTGGATTCGTCTGTTGATTTCTTTTCTCTCTCTTCACTTTGCATTTTTACCTGCGGAGATTAAATTCACGAAAAGTCTATAAGCACCCGGTATTCCTGCAGGCAATTCCCTAAAGAAAGATAATCCTGTGTAAATAAAAATTCCGTCGCCGTATTCTGCATATAAAAGCGAACCACGTTTTGGCGATTCACTAAAATCATTCATCTCCAATAATGCTTCGTATTCATCATCCCATTCGCTTGGAAAGTATAAACCCCTTTCCTGAATCCATCCTGTGAAATCTTTACTAGTAATTTTATTAGGGAAGTTCATCAATTGATGATCGGGATTTAAAATTATTACTGCAGCACCTTCTTCCGTTACCCGGTCTCTGGAAATCTTCAATTCATAAGGTCCGGGGTTTGCATATCTTTTTCCCAGAGTATTATACTGTACGATATACGTTCCGCCGTTATTAACATACTCAAGTATTTTTTCCTGGTAAATATCCATCCGTTTGTTGGTGTTGTAAGCGCGAATTCCCGAAATAATTACATCATACTGTGAAAGGTTTCCGTTTGAGAGATCGCCATCGGTTAAGATATTTACATCGAATCCTAACTCACGAAGATAATAGGGTATCTTATCTCCTGATCCGTGTAAGTAACCAATTTTATTAACTACTTTTTCACCGATATCTAATCTAACAAAATTTACTTTTGCTATTGGAAACACTGTTTGGAGAGGTAAATGATCATAGCTTATTGAAACAAAACTTTTAGAATATTTTTTATCATCGATCACTAATTCGGCTGTAATTTCATCGTGACTTTCTTTATCTGGCGGATAGATATAAAAGCCGAATTGTTTTTCTTCGTTCCTGTTTTCAAAATTAAAATCTATTTCCGATGGTTCAATTTTCCAATTACCAGGAGCAATTAATCTTACTATTCCAGAAGTATTATCTTTGTGGTTTCTTAATGTAACCCGCAACTCTCTTTTATTGTTTGAGGGAAATAAATACAAATCACTTTCAAAATTCACAGTAACTGGCGGAGCGATTGCGACCGGGCTGTAAACTTCTCCACGTGTGGGATCGGTTTCGCGGTAAAGAAGTGGAGTGCTAAAAACTAACTTCGTTTCATCAAATGACAACCTGAAATGAGCTAAAAGAGGAGGGCTCTTTTCCGGAATTCCAATCAAGGACAGATCATCCACATTATAAATCTCTCCGTTACGCTCATTCTCTAACCAGTATGGTTGGGTAATATCAATACTTTCAGGTAAATGAATTTCTTTTTCGATTTCTGTAAAATCACCTTTCATTAATATTTTGTCCATCAACGAATCTGCAACCTGGTGAGTTATATGAATTCCCTCCAACTTAAACGGTAGATCCGAACGGTTAACAACACCTGCTTTAACCAGGAATTTACTGCCCGGTGTAAGTATTCTTTCCTCCGTAACTGCTTCAATCCATATTCCCGCACAAGCTCTAATTAAATTTAAAATCTCTCTGCCTTTTACCTGTGACCAATATTCATCTGATAGATTACTTACATTATCATAGGCTTTTAAAAGAAGCGGGATGATCCTTGAAGGATTTTCAGCATCAAAATTTTCATAAGCTTCGTTCAGCAGACTACTTACTTCATCGCTGTTCTCAACTCTGTCCCATGATATTTCAATACCGGAGAATAATTCATTCTTTGCAGAAGCGCCATCCATATAGATAAAATAATTCAGGTAGTTTCCTCTCCAACCCGAATCTCCAAACCCCTGGCTTTTATGCATGCTTCTGCC
>Ga0209987_10002387_pt1 | contig 10426 bp, 7 predicted proteins | sample N074metaG_FD_182134 | JGI IMG/M metagenome (GOLD analysis project Ga0209987, IMG submission 182134) | Deep subsurface microbial communities from Kermadec Trench to uncover new lineages of life (NeLLi) - N074 metaG (SPAdes) (version 2) | ecosystem: Environmental > Aquatic > Marine > Ocean trench... | reverse complement strand
TATGGTGTAAACCCGTGCCATCATCGGTGTCTCCAATAAACATCCCGGGGCGGCGGCGGACGGCATCAAGTCCTTTAAGTACTTTTATGTCACTGGAGTCGTAAGTATCTTTGTTTTCACTCATAAATCTTTTTTGTTCCTGGTTCGTTTATATGTGCTGTTTCTGATGCTTATTCTAACATCTTTTTACCCGGCCTTGTTCCACGTGAAACAGCGCTGTTTCTATGTTTTCTTTGATGATCTCCCCTGGATCTGTTGCGGTGATAAACAATTGCATTTTCTCTTTGTAGAGAAGTTCTAGTAGCATATCAACTGTCTTTTTATCCAGTTCCGCCGTCAGGTCGTCTACCAGGAAGATTGGGCTTATTTCTTTCTCGTTTTTTAGTAGTTTGGCCTGGGCTATTGAGAGCAGAACAACGAACAGCTTAACTTGTCCTCTGGAAAATATTGTGCTGATGTGTTTCCCGTCTAGTCTAAACTCAAAGTCTGCCTTGTGGGGACCCTGTTGCGTGAACCCGGCTTTTATGTCGGAGCGTCTTGCCAGCTGCAGGTGCTTGAGAAAATCTTCGTTTTTATACTTGTCTTTTTTAGCAGTAAACATAACGCCTGCGCAGACATGCTGATCGGCCGTCTCTTGATAATATTGTTGTAAACAACCGAGGTATTTTTGCCACCTGCCTTTTAGATCTTTTGCTGTGTTTGCCATTATGTTTTCCCAAACATAATATTCTTCTTCTTTTGCAGGCCTCCTAAGCAGGGCGTTCCTGTTCCTGAGGGCATGGTGATATCTGTGCCAGATCTGCAGATAATCATGTTCCACGTGGAACAGTGCCCAATCTATCCATTTTCTCCTGTCTTTTGGAGATCCTGTCAAGAGCTTTGTATTATCTGGATTTGCTGTTTGAACAACGACGTTTTTTGCCTGTTCGGAAACGGCCTTTACGCGTTCCCCATTGTATCTAATCTCTGTTTCCTTACTTGATTTTCTAAGCCCTGTGCTCACGGTTTTATTTTCCCGAGTGTTAATCAGGCCTGAAACCGTGAGTTCTTCGTGCTTGTGTTGAATGACTTCTTTTATGTGTGCTGTTCTAAAGGATCTTGCCTTTGAGAGTAAATAGATCGACTCCAGGAGCGCTGTTTTTCCCGATGCGTTTTCACCATAGATAATATTGACTTCTGGATTTGGGATAATTTTAACATCGGAAAGATTGCGAACCTGTCTGATGGTTAAAGAATCTAGCCTCATCTCAGTGTATATTTTTCTCGTCCTTTTTGCCTTTTTCCGCCTATAGTCTCATTGGCATAACGACATATTTACAATCTGTGTCATCATCGGGCAGAATCAAACAACTGCTGTTTGGATCTGAGATATTTAAAATAACTTCTTCTGTTTTTATAGCCGAGAGTGCATCCAGTAAGTAAGTAACATTAAAACCTATTTCAATATCATCTCCTTTGTAACTAACTTCTATTTCTTCCTCGGCTTCTTCCTGCTCCGGATTGTGCGCAAAGGCCTTTAGTCGGTCGTTTTGTAATACCAGCCGAATGCCCTTGTATTTCTCATTCGAAAGGATTGATGCTCTTATTAAGCCTTGTTTTAAAGTGTTCCTGTTAGTTTTAACAGGATGCTCTCCTTCTTTTGGTATGACTCGCTGATAATCTGGAAATTTCCCATCAATAAGCTTGCTAGTGAATTGAACCTTGTCTTTGCTGACCCTAATGTGGTTTTGACTGATTTCAACGTTGATATTTTTGTCATCGCTATCCAGCAATCTAATTAGTTCAATAACCCCTTTTCTGGGAATAATAATCTGCTGTGATTCCTCTATGCCTGTCTGTACCTTTATTTCCTTTAGGGCGAGCCTGTGGCCGTCCGTTGCAACCGCCCGCAGACTGTTTTTTTCCAGTTCAAGCAGCAGACCATTTAAATAATATCGAACATCTTGTTGTGCCATGGAAAACATTGTGTCTTCTAAAAGGGCTTTAAACTCTTTCTGGGAGAGCGAAATCTCACTGCTATTTCCCAGGGCCTCTGTTGATGGGTACTCACTTGCAGGCAATGTTGATAATGTGAATTTACTCTTACCTGATTTAATCACTATCTGATCTTTGTTAAAGCTTATTCCTATTTTTGAATCATCGGGTAATGCCTTACAAATATCCAGTAATTTTCTTGCAGGAACGGTTATCTCACCAGGAGTTTCCGGGTGATGACTTATTGTCGTTACCATCTCAACTTCCATATCGGTTCCTGTGAAAGTGATTTTATCTTTCTCAGCAACTATTAATAAATTACTCAGAATAGGAAGTGCCTGTCTTCTATCGATAACTCCACAAACCCCTTGTAACAAGGGTAAAATTTCATTTCTAGTTATATTAAAATTCATTCTATTTAAACCTTATTATTACTATTATTAGTAAACATGATTTCTGTGGATAACTTTTCTTTATCTATTATAAACAATGGGTTATGTTTTGTTTGGCTATGTAGATCCCTGGTGAAAAGTTCTCTTGATCCTGTTCGTGTCCTGTGAGGCTTCTGTGGGTAATTATTAGTTTTTTTATTAATTGTTCTTGATCACAGTTTATTCACATTATGTTGTGAGGATTTTACTCAGATTATTATAATCTTCATCTATTTTCGCCTCTGTTATTCTTAATTCAGTGATTTTTCGACAGGCGTGTAAAACAGTTGTGTGATCTCTTCCCCCAAAGGCATTACCTATCTCAGGCAAGCTATGGTTGGTCAGGTCTTTAGACAGTTTCATTGCAACCTGTCTTGGTCTTGTAATTGATCTGTTTCTTCGCTTCGATAGAAGATCTGTGATCCTGATCTTGTAATATTCGGCTGTTGTTTTTTGAATGTTTTCAATAGTGACCAGTTTATCCTGAAGCAGAAGCAGATCTCGTAACACTTCCTTTGTAAGTTCCAGATTGATGGGTTTTCTCGTCAGGTTAGAGCTGGCAACAACTCGATTAAGTGCACCCTCTAATTCTCTAACATTAGAGTGGAAACGCTTGGCAATAAAAAAAGCGACCTCATCTGGTATATCTTTATTCACAGAGGCTGCCTTGCTTTTTATAATAGCGACTCTTGTCTCTAGCTCTGGTGGCTCTATTGCAACGGTAAGTCCCCAGCCAAAACGAGACTTCAATCGTTCTTCCAGGCCTGATACTTCTTTTGGGTAGCGATCACAAGTGAGGATGATTTGATGCTGGCCTTCCAGTAAAGCATTAAAGGTGTGAAAAAATTCTTCCTGAGAGCGTTCTTTCTTTGCAAAAAACTGGATGTCATCAATTAACAAGGCATCAACTGAGCGATAGTAGCGCTTAAACTCGTTAATAGCGTTATGTTGCAGGGCCCTTACCATATCAGCGACAAAACGCTCAGAATGCAAATAAACAACATTGCTTGTATTATTTTTCTGCATGATGGCGTGACCAACAGCGTGCATCAGATGGGTCTTGCCCAGACCAACCCCTCCGTAAATAAAAAGAGGATTGTAGGATTCTCCTGGGTTTTCAGCAACCTGGATCGATGCTGCCTTGGCGAGCTGATTTGATTTACCCTCAACGAAAGAATCAAAGGTAAACTCAGAATTAAGGTTGCTAAAACGTTGGTTTTTTTTCGTGTTTGCTGCAGGTGCTTTTGTTGGTTGTTGTTTCCTGGCTTCGACAGGTTTGTTTTGGCAGCCAACCTCTAGCGAGAGTGAGCAGTGACTGTAAATTTCTTTTTCAGACAGGATCTGGCTAATTTTTTCAAAATATTGATCCTGAACCCAGTCTTTCACAAACCTGTTGGGGGCAAGAAGTATTATAGTAAAATCTTCTTCTTCTACCTGTAAAGGACGTATCCAGGTATTAAATTGTTGCGGTGATAGCTCTCCTTCCAGGCGCTCAAGACAGTAATTCCATGGTGAGCTTTGCAACTTTAGTGTCCCCTTGTAGTGGTGTTTAGGTGAATATTGAGCAACGGTCTATAGCTAGAAGTTTAACCCCGATTTGAAAACTTATCCACAGGCCATGGCCACGCAGTTGAAAAAGGATTGCTTTAAAGTCCAATTGACAGGGAAGGCATGAAAAACGTACCATACCGCGCTTTTTACTATTACCTTACAGACACGACGGAAACAAACCGATGAAGAGAACATTTCAACCCAGCAAACTAAAGAGAAAACGGCAACATGGTTTCCGTGTAAGAATGCGCACCAAAGCAGGACGCAACGTTATTAAGACGCGCCGGGCAAAGGGCCGAAAGAAGCTTTCAGCCTAGAGCCTAAGGTTAAGCTAATGTTGTGTCCATAAAAACGGGCAATTTTACAAAATTAAACAGGATCAACGACCCAAGAAACTATCAGCAGGTTTTTAAGTCTTCCTGTCGCTCAGCAGACGAAAAATTTCTTGTGCTTGCAAGAAATAACAGCTTAAAGCGGGCCAGATTAGGGCTTGCAATTTCAAAGAAAAACGTCAGCAGGGCTGTCAGCAGAAACCAGATAAAAAGAGCTATACGGGAAAGCTTTCGCCACCACAAAAACCTTTTAAAGGGTTTGGATATTGTTGTGGTTGCCCACAAAAAGCAAACAATTATTAACAATAAAATTATTATTAAGTCAATAGACGCTCACTGGAAAATCATTTCACAATGCAGAAAATTTTAATTTCCGGGATCAAGGCTTATCAATATATCTTGAGCCCCTGTTTTGGGCCAAGTTGTCGCTATATTCCTAGTTGTTCTGAATACACACTGGAAGCAATTACCAAACATGGTGCCCTGAAAGGCACTGCCCTGGGTGTTTCACGCATTTGTCGTTGCCACCCGCTGCATAAAGGTGGCTATGATCCGGTTCCGGATCCAAAACACTAACATGGATAATCTACGTTTTATTTTGGTGGTTTCTTTAAGCCTGGTGATGTTGATGCTATGGCAAGAGTGGGAAAAAGATTATGGGTCGCCTGTCTCACAGGAGGAAACAACCGTGATGGGAACGGGGGAGACGCGGCCTGTTGACGTGCCTGTTGCTCCCGTGTCAACAAAAACTAAACAATCTGTTTTAAATCTAGATATTGACTCTTCTGCACCCATCTCGGACGAAGAGTACATTGCGGTTAAAACAGATTTATACCAGATAAATATAGGCAAAAAAGGTGGGGGCGTTGATAAGCTGGAATTACTTAAATTCCCTGTTGCGCTAGAGACACCAGATATCCCAACACTTCTTCTTAACAACACATCGCCTTTGTTTTATGTGGTTCAAGGGGGGTTGTTAAGCGAAAATGGTGGGCCGACACACGAAGCAACGTTTACAACCTCAAGCGACAATTATGTTCTGGGTGAAAGAGAAAACAGTCTTATTGTGCCACTTGTCTGGGAATCCGAAGAGGGTCTGAAGGTTACCAAGACTTACGAATTTAACCGTAACAGTTATTTGGTAAACGTCAAATATGAAATAGAAAATAAAAGTACCGAACCCTGGGTAGGTCACGCATATAGTCAACTGCAAAGAACCGATCCTGGAAGAGAATCTCGCATTCTTTATACCTACACAGGTGCAGTAGTTTCGAGCCCGGAGCAACGCTATGAAAAGCTTAGCTTTGATGACATGGAAGATGAAAAGCTCAGCGTAGATATTACTAACGGCTGGGTTGCGATGTTACAACATTATTTTGTCAGTGCACTTGTCCCGTCGAGCCGAGAGGAATCGAATCATTACTATACGTTGGCAACAGACAGCAATCGCTATGTGATCGGCGCGATCACTCCTGCCATCACGGTCGCAGCAAATACAGCAGGCGTTATTGAACAAAAAATTTATATGGGCCCAAAGATCCAGAGTAAGCTCGAGAAAATTGCCCCGGGCCTGGAATTAACAGTTGACTATGGTGTGCTGTGGTTTTTAGCAAAACCTTTATTTTGGTGTCTGGATAAGTTTCACGGCATTACTGGCAACTGGGGCTGGGCGATTGTACTGGTTACCCTGATGTTAAAGTTAATATTTTTCAAGTTGTCCGCCGCAGGCTATAAATCAATGGCCAATATGCGTCGTGTTCAACCAAGGCTGATGGCGATCAAGGATCGTTACAAGGATGATCGTACTCGCCTCAATCAGGCGATGATGGATATCTATAAAAAAGAAAAGATAAATCCCCTGGGTGGCTGTTTTCCGATACTCATACAGATACCTGTTTTCATCGCACTGTACTGGACGTTGCTTGAAAGTGTTGAGCTAAGACAAACGGGATTTATATTTTGGCTGACAGATTTATCTGCACCCGATCGATTTTATGTGTTGCCTTTGCTTATGGGCGCAACAATGTTGATACAGCAAAAATTAAATCCTGCGCCTATGGATCCCGTGCAACAAAAGGTCATGTCGATATTGCCTATTGTCTTTACCGTCTTCTTTGCCTTTTTTCCATCAGGCTTGGTATTATATTGGGTAGTAAATAACACACTGTCGATTGCACAACAATGGGTAATCACCAGAAACATCGAACGCGAAGCGACGTCGCGGAGCTGACGACCGTAAGTTAAAGATGGTTGCGAGCAACGACACCATCGCCGCAATCGCAACACCGCCCGGACGAGGAGGTGTTGGCATCATTCGCCTGTCCGGGGCGGACGCACCCAAAATCGCAAAATATCTTTTAGCAAAGGGATCAGATTCTCACGATCTGGGGATCAGAGAAGCAAGGTTTTCTTCTTTTTTAGCTGAAGATGGCACACTCATCGATAGTGGGATCCTCATTTATTACCCGCAACCCGCATCCTATACAGGAGAGCATGTTGTTGAGCTTCAGGGTCATGGCGGTAGAGTCGTGATGTCTATGTTACTTGATCGCGTGATTGCGCTCGGTGCCAGACAAGCGCGGCCCGGAGAATTTACCGAGCGCGCATTTATTAACAATAAAATTGATCTTGTGCAGGCAGAGGCCGTGGCCGGGTTAATTGACAGTGTTTCATCGCAAGCGGCCAGAAGTGCGGTACGTTCCCTGCAAGGAGAGTTTTCACACAACATAAATGATCTGTTACAAAGGCTGGTTAATTTGCGTATGTTTGTAGAGAGCGTGCTGGATTTCCCGGAAGAAGAAATAGACTTTATCCAGGGCGCCGAGGTAAAAGAAAAGTTATTCGGATGTGTCGATGAGCTTGGCAAGATCCTTAAGGGCGCGCAGCAGGGAGCAATGTTAGGCGAAGGCTTGCGGTTAGCAATAGTCGGGCGCCCGAACGTGGGCAAATCAAGTTTGTTAAATCGTCTTGCAGAAAGAGATGCAGCTATTGTTAGTAAAACTCCGGGAACAACGAGAGACATTGTTGAAGAAAATATTCTTATAGAGGGCGCGCCACTTAATATATTAGATACGGCGGGGATCCGAGAGAGCCAAGATGAGATTGAAGAAGAAGGCATCAAGCGCGCACTGAATGCAGTGAGCCAGGCCGATATTGTTTTGTTGATGGTAGAACATGACGAAGTTATTGGGAGAGAAGAACAAACAGTTTTAGGTGTATGCCCTGACAATGTAAAGGTGGTAGTGGTAAGAAACAAAATTGATTTGGCCGACAACAAGCAGGCCTTGCTTGATAAAAACAGTGGCGAGACAGAGGTGTTTCTCTCGGCTAAGACAGGGGAAGGCTTTGGCGATCTGATTCAGCTTCTGAAAACAATCATGGGCTTAAACAGTACAGGCGAAGATGTATGTATGGCCCGAACACGTCACCTCAATGCGCTTTCTGAGACGAAGGAATTTCTAAACAGGGGGTTGCAGCACCTGGAAAACAAAAACACCCTGGAGCTATTGGCTGAAGATCTGCGCCTGGCTCAGAAATCTCTAGGTGTTATTACTGGCAGTTTTGTTGCCGATGATCTTCTCGGTGAAATTTTCTCACGCTTTTGTATCGGCAAATAAAAACAAACTTGCGAAATAGTCGAAAAGAGATGAAAGACGTGGTTAATAAAATATTATTTATATCCTTAAGTAATATTGGTGATGCAATAATGACAACGCCTGTGCTTCAAGCGTTACACGAACTTTATCCAGAGGCAATCATTGATATTGTTGGTGATCAGCGTTCCAGTGAGATCTTTAAGCTTTGTCCTTATCGAGGGGAGATATTCCACAAACAGAAAAATAGCTTTTTAAGAGGTGTTCCCGCGCTACTTATTTCCTTATGGGCCCACTCGTATGATCTGGTTGTGGATATTCGCACTGATGGTTTGGCGTATTTGTTACCCACCGGAAAAAGGTTTACAAAATTAAACAAAATAAAGGCAGGCCCACATGCAGTACAGCAGCATCTGGGGATCATTTCGAAGATCCATCAAGGCAACCCACCTCAATGTTATGTTTGGATCAGCAGCATAGAAAAAAAATTTGCTAAAGAGTGTCTTGGAGATTATTACGGTAAAAAACTCCTGGGGGTAGGGTCAGGCGCAAATGCCGATGTAAAAATTTGGCCTAAAGAGAACTATCTGTTACTGGTGGAAAAAGCAGGAGAGTTTTTTGATGCTGTTGTTTTTTTTGGTAATAACAAAGACAAAGAAATCTCGGATTTTATTTCTTCGCATGCCGAGATCCCCTGCATTAATTTGTGCGGAAGGACGAGCGTTCTTCAGGCTGTCGCTATACTGGAATTAATGGCGGTGTTTGTTGGAAACGATTCTGGCCTGGGGCATATGGCAAGCGCTGCCGGCATCCCGACAATAACTGTATTTGGCGTAGGCGAGCCTGACCGATATCGACCCTGGGGTGAAAAGGCTTTATGGCTGGTTGGTGAAAAACAGAATATAAATAATGTTGCCGTGGATGATGTCGTAGGGCTATTGCAAAAACAGATGATGTCAAAATGAAAATAACACAATTAATGCTGGCTAAGGGGTTTGGTGGCGCTGAAAGATATTTCGTGGATTTGTCTTCGATTCTGGCCGAATACGGACACGAGTTACAGGTTATTTGCCATCGTGATTTTCAGGCAATGAATCGCCTGGCCGATATTCCCGGCATCACTGTTGAGTCGTTTTCTATTGCTGGCTGGTGGGACGGGTTTTCTCTGAAAAAGATGAGAAAAGTGATAGAAAGTTTTGAGCCAGACATTGTGCATGCTCACCTGGCCAGGGGGGCATATATGGCCGGTAAAATTTGCAAAAAAAACAATATTCCCCTGGTTGTAAAGACTCATAATTATGTTGATTTGAAATACTATAAGAACGTTGATGTCTTTATTACAACAACAAAAGATCAGCAACAATATCTTCTCCGCGAAGGAATTTCCCCGGAAAAGACAAAAGTAATTCCTAATTTCTCACGGTTACCTGCAGTAAAAGCCGTATCACGTCATGTCAACGATCCTCTTGTTATCGCTAGTTGTGGCAGGATGGTCAAAAAGAAAGGTTTTCACATCTTGCTAAAAGCTTTTGATAAAGTGATTGGGTCGGGAGCCCAGGTAAGTTTGCATCTGGGCGGGGACGGCGAAGAGATGTCATCTTTGCTCGATCTTAGCGAAAAACTTGGTCTCAATAATCAGGTAGAATTTTGTGGCTGGGTAGATTCTATAAGTGAGTTTCTGGAGAACGCAGATATCTTTGTATTACCTTCACTTGATGAACCTTTTGGTATTGTCGTGCTCGAGGCTATGGCAAAGGGCAAACCGTTAATAGCTACACGAACCCAGGGCCCCAGCGAAATCCTGGACGAAGAAACCTCATATTTGATAGAAACGGGGAGTGTAGATGCCCTCGCAAAGGCATTGAGCACGGCTATAGCCGACAAAGACGGACGTCTTAAGAAAGCCGAGAAAGCGCTTTGTGCTTTTAACAATGCCTATTCAGAAAAAGTTATCGTTCCGAAAATTGTGCAGTTGTACGAAGAACTTACCGCCTGATTTAAATGCGCCCATCCTGCTTCAGCCGATCAACGACATCCAGTAAATTTATTTTATCAAGTGAGAGGGGAGCAAACACGGCATCCTCATGACCGGCAGAAGTCTTACTTGCAGATATTATTTGGGACGAGAAGACATGATCTCTTTGGCCAATAGCATGATTACGTTGCCAGTTTGTCGGACCAAAAAATGCGTAAACAGGGATGCCGGAGCATGAAAGAATATGCATAGGACCAGAATCATTGGTTATAGCAAATGATGCATGCCGACCTAGCTCTGCCAATTCGGTAAATGTAAATCGCATACATGTATTTACCCCAGTGATTGAAGATAAGCTCTGGTTTATTTCAATATCATCATTTCCACCAACCCAGACGATAGATTTGTTTCTGGCAGACAATGCTTCTGCAAGTTGTTTGTAATACGGCCAGCGTTTATCAGAGTGTTGTCTGCTTCCACCCGCATGAATAATGATAAAGTTATCCTTAACGAGTTTATTTTCTTTTAGCCAGGTTTTAACATGCTGTTTTTCCTGGTCTGTTGCAGGCA
>Ga0209987_10002382_pt1 | contig 10430 bp, 11 predicted proteins | sample N074metaG_FD_182134 | JGI IMG/M metagenome (GOLD analysis project Ga0209987, IMG submission 182134) | Deep subsurface microbial communities from Kermadec Trench to uncover new lineages of life (NeLLi) - N074 metaG (SPAdes) (version 2) | ecosystem: Environmental > Aquatic > Marine > Ocean trench... | reverse complement strand
TGTCATCACGACTGAGCTTGTGCATCTCTTCATGCGTTCCTCCTTTTCACGTCGCGTTACCGCAATAGCTTCCGGCGCCCAGCTTGGGCGGTGAACCCGGTCGTCGTCGATGCCTCCGGTCACGGTCCCTATCATGATGAACGAATGTGTTAATCGAAGAGACCGATCGCTATTGGACTTTAGTCCTACTTGTTGCGGTGTCGCGCGATCCGTTAGAAGAAGTACCGAATCCGCGTTCGTACCAAGAGGACGTCGAACTCGTCCTGGATCGGCCCGGGCAACTCCGTCCAAGCTCCCTCCAGTCCAATGTCGAACTCTTCTCGGCCGGTAAACGCGATGCCAATCTCGACGACAGACGTCCGCCTGCTCCCGCCTCTCAAAGTCGTAACCTGGTCGTTCTTGTAGGTTGTTGAGAAACCGATCGGAACGCCGGTGGGTGGGAGGAGATCAAAGCTGGCACTCACACCAGTCCCCCAGCTGAATTCTCGCGATCCGCTCGAAAACCGGAGGACTCCCGCCTCGCCCAGGACACTCAGGCCAACCCACGCTGCCGGCACATTTGAGGCTCATCAGAGATCAGAGCGCAACCCGCAGACGCAGCGCCGCGAACACCCATAACACATCGGTTTGGAGGGTCTGCGACGGATTGATGGTGAATTGGATGTTGGGTGTAGCCTGGAGATTCTCCAAGAGCTGCAGGCGGTAGAATGCTTCTGTGGTCACTTGATTTCGCAGCGACGTATCGAGGGGAGCACTCCAACTCGTAGTGAGCCCGACGAAGTCGCTACCGCGCACGAAGGCACTGAGCCCACCCCCGAACATGACCCGCACCTGTTGGCCGCCATTTTCTTCTGAGTACCCGGCCCGAAAGAAGGGACTCCATCTCCGCGGACCGCCGAACACCTTGGCGGCGGAAAACGTCAAACCCCAGGTCTCGTCCGTTCCCGCATCTCCCCGTGCGTCTTGATGCCAGAGGTTGACGTGTAAGCCTTCCCCGTCCATCGGGTTGTCCCCCGGAGTCCAGCCCGCCTCCACCCATGTGTAGTACTCTCGCACCCCGAAGAACGAGTCCAATCCGAACTCGTTCGGTGACCCGTTCGCATCATGGAGGCCCCCCGACCCGTACCAGTCTCCGGCAAACTTCGCCTTACCGGCAATGCCAAACCCCTGGCCCGGGAGGGCCACCGTTGGATTGTTGACCGAGGCGTCGCCCACGTACGACGTGTAGGCCGTCAACCACGGGTACACGTCGGAGTAATCACCGGGATCCATCTTTCCCCCGACTAGCAAGTACTTTCCGCCTTCGAACCGCTGCTTCCAAGACGCGATCGTGATGCCCCAGCCGGAGTCCTTGAACGTCGCGGTACTCAATGACGAGCCGCCGTCGAAACCAAGGTCACGGGGCGTGATCCCTGAGCCGATGATATGCCGGTTCTCTAAGCGGAAGACCGCAGTTCCGGACATGCCCTCCGGAGAGCCAAACGCGTTCCAGGTGCCATAAAACCGGAAGATGCCGCTCGACGCCTGAGTATCGGTGATGCTGAAGCTGGAGAACTGGTTCACCAAGGAATAATCGACGCCCAAAGCAATTCCCAACCTGTCGTTGACCATGCGCTTGAAGTCGTAGTACCAGCCGAGCTTGCTGCTGGCGATGTTGAAGTGCAGCAATGGGTTCTTGGTCTCGTCGTCGTTCACGAGATCGGCGCCCACGGATGTCGCTCCTCCCGCCACGACCACGTCATCGTAGCCCGATTTGAATTCCGCCGAGTCCGGCGGTGCGACTTGCACTGTGGCGACCGGGCGTGGGAGAATGAGGCCAATGATCGTGTCCACGAGCACGCCGGTGAAGGCGTTGCCGAGCACCAGTTCGACCGCGTACTGTCCCGTAGAATCAGGGGCGCCGGTGATCGACAGGTCGGCCCCGGACAAGCCCACCTCGACCTTCCCATCCAAGGACAGGGCACCTTGGTAGGTCGGGTCGTCCTCGGGGTTGGGATCCACCGCCGCGGGAAGCGTAATGACGATCCGTTCTTCTTGGCCCAGGGTAGCGTCGACACCCGACAAGTCGACCGAGGGTCCTAGATCGACGATGCTGTCCAGCACGAAGTCACGGATGCGCAAACCGTCGCGTTCGGCGTCGAGTTCGAACGTGTATAGACCCTTGAGGAGCCCCTCGCGGTCTCGCGGCGTCCCCTCGGCAAACGTCGTGTCGGCGGGAACCGGGCCCGCGTAGATCGTTTCGACTGGGGGTCGCATTACGGTGAGAGTTCCGACGGTGCCGGTATGGGTGCCGGAGTATCGGAACGTGACACCATCTCTCACGATCGTCTGCGCGGCGGTCGGCGGCGTTCGATGGTCGAGATCGTGCTGGGTCGTGTCCGCCACGAAACCGTCATGTACGATGCTCAATATGCGGTAGCGTCCTACGGGAAGCGTCAACGTGGTGTCGATAGGTGAGGCACGCGGGCCGATGCCAAGGGTCCTCGGTCCCTCGATCAGGATCTCGTACTGTAGCGTGTCGCCCTGAGCGTCGATGACGGCACCTTGCACGATCGTCCAGTCGGAACCCGACCGCGTCAGGAGCAGGGGCGCGGAGGGGGAGTCGTTGGGTGCCACATCGACCGTGACCGTGTCTGCGTGGGTCCGCCCACCGGAGTCGGTAGCCGTACAGATGAGTTCGTACTCCCCGGCGGCCAGTTCTCGAATCTCCGCGGAAACCGTGTCGGCGATGCCTCCTACGGTGTGCACGGTATCCGTCGACCCGCCTACGATCGTTGCCGATACAAGATCGCCATCAGGATCTTGAAGCAGGCACTGCAGAACCAGATCACCGGGTGCGTGCCCGCGCCCTGGCACGAAGAGAACCCGCGCGGTCGGCGCTTGAAGTGCTGGCACCGGTTCAGGCCCAGGCTCCGCCCCGCGATCGCACGCACCCGCGAGCAGGGCCGCGAACATCATCAGCGACTGGAGACCGGGTGGCTGTGACCGAGCGATGGACACCCGCGTCACGCGACTTCGGTCCATGCAGGCCTCAACTCGGAGGCGGGAAGTCCTCCATGATCTTGGCGACAACGCCGTTCACATTTTCGGTGCGCTGCGCCGGAGTCAGGTTGTCACGCAGCTTCGTAGTGCCCGAGCCGTGCTACAGAACCTCTAGGGTCTCCCGGTCGAATATGCCGACGAACCAGCGTCCCATTCGTGTACGTCGTCGCCCTGGTGGTGCTCGTACTCACTCCTCCTCCGCTCCATCCACGGCCGTACCGTCCGTAACCACCACCCCACCCCGTACTCGTCGTGGTGTAGTTGGTCTGATCCTGGGTCGTGACCTGATAATCCACATGGATGTCCGCCTGGTCCAGCGACACCTCGCGCATGCCTTTGCCGGTCAGGTTAGCGTCGATGGCCGCGCGGATACGGCCATCAGTAAGCTCGTCGATGCCCGGGTCGTCAGGCGTCCACGCGTACGTCTCGAGCAGCTCGAAGTTTGCCTCTGGATTCCAATCGGATGAGGTCTGGAGACCGTACGAGCAAGCCGCTAAGAGCAGCACGGTCAGCGACAATAGTCCTTTATACATTTGCCATTCCTTGTTGATGGATCTCTGTAGTCGAGGATAAAATACGGATCTGCCAGAGCGCTGAATATTGGACTTTGGTCCTACAAAGACCAGGGCCCCGCTACCGGGACGCCCAGAGCCAGTTCCGGAAGGTCAGCAGCCATTTTTCCGGGTCGCTCAACGCGGCGCGCTCGGCCAACAAGTCCCGAAGCAGGGCGGGGTCGTCGGTCATGATGTTGTCGACACCGAGCTCGATGAAACGTTGCATAGTCGCGCGGTCGTTCACGGTCCACACGTGGACCTCCTTGCCTGCCCGCTGTGTGGCGCGGATGAAGGATGGCGTGGCAAGTCGCTGGTCGACGGCGAGCACTTCCACCTCCAGCCTCGTGATTCGGCTGACCGTGGATGCAACGATGAACCCGACGGGTATGGCGGTGGTGATGGCACGAACATCCTCTAAGGCGCGGTAGTCCAGCGATGTGATGACCGCTTCTTGGTCGAAGCCCTCGCCACGCACGATCTCAACCACACGCTCCACCAGTCGCTCGTCGTGACCGTTGAACTTGAGCTCTATGTTGAGGCGCATTCTCCCCCGCACCAGGCTGATCGCTTGCTCCAGCGTGGGGATCCTTTCCGTCGCGAAGCTCGGGCCGAACCAGCTCCCCGCGTCCAGGTTCTCCAGCTCGGCGCTCGAGACCTCCCAGATCCCGCGGGAATCACCGGCGAGGCGGCGCAGGTCGGAGTCATGAATCAGCACGATGGCCCCGTCCGCGGTCTCCTGCACGTCGATCTCGGCAATATCGGAGCCGTCGTCGATGGCTGCGCTGAGGGCGCTGAGCGAGTTCTCCGGCGCCCTCAACGAACTCCCGCGGTGAGCGGTAATACCCACCGTGGGATCGACCCGAAGACGGTCGATGGTGGCGGCCGTTGCGGCGATCGCGGCGATGCCGCCGGCAATGAGGCCTCCGGTCACGGCGTACCGCGCGATCACGCGGCGGCGTGGCGAGTCCCAGCGAGCCAGCGCACCGGGGCTCGGCGGCTGGTCCACGGACCGGGACCGGTAGTAGAGGCTAGAGGCCATCGTATTCGTGCCCACGAGTCCGACGAGGGCGACGCTGCTCAACGCCCCGATGTACGCCAGCCCCAGGAGGCCGGTCGTTAAGGCCAGCGCCGTATAGCGCTCGCCGATCATCTCAAAGGCGAGATCACCTCCGAACTCGAACAACGCCACGATCGCGATGGGCACGAGCAAACCGAACGCCAGCCATCCGAGGGCGATCGTCCAGATCAACCGGCGGTGTCCGGCCACCCGACGGGCGCTCGTGCGTAGTGTCTCCCCAGTCGACGTGCCTTCGATGACAAAAACCGCTAGCGCAAGAAACCAGCGGGTGTAGATCCATGCCAACGCCAAGGCAAGCGCGAGGGCAAATGGCGTCACCACCGCAAGGGCAATCCACAGTTCGGGGGGCCGCTGGGTGACGACGTAGTAGATATCGAACTCGGCGAGCCACCGTTGGTACGCCCACATCACGACCAGCAGGACCGGGACCGCCAGCATCGCGAGGGCGACAGTCATCCGCATGGCCAGCCGCATGAGCCGCCGGGCGCTCTTCGCGAGCAAGCGCAGGACATCCAGCACGCTGAGGTCGATTCCGAAGAGGACTCCGCTTGCCAGCATGGTGTACCCGGCGCCCTCCGCCAACGTGATCCAAAACGTCACGCAGACAGACACCACTGCCGCGACCATCCCCACCGGGGACAGGAAAAAACTGATGATGTCGGTGTTGGACACGGTCGCTCGGCCAGTCACAGCGACCAACCGCGCAAACAGCCATGCGGAACTCGGAAGGAACACGAACGCCGCCAGGGCCTTGAACACCACGTCGAACAGGATCAACGTGGCCCATCGCTGACGGATCACGCGACGTACGTCGCCGAGCAGGGCCGACGCGGATACCGTCATGAAACTCGACTCAGGGTCAGGGCCCAGTCGGAAGCCCCGGCGCCGTCACCGCTCGCCGGAGGGTCAGATCGACGGAAGGGCTAGGCCCCTCGGGACCGGTTGGGACTGGTCCCGAGGGTCTAGCGGAAACTCCATCTACTCGAGCGTCGGACTAGAAGCCGCCCGTCTGCCACGCGACTCCGATATTGAGTTGGAAGTACGACCGCGTTCTGCCAGCAGCTTTGAAAGCGTAGTCGTACTTGGCATTAACGAACCATTTCGCATCGGATTGGAGCGGCAGTATGACGCCAATTTCCGGTGCCACCGCAAAGTGCCACTGGTCGTCCTCGATACGCCATTGGCCCACGTCGACACGGTTCTTGTCGTACTGGGCTCCGAGGCCACCGCCGACGAAGAATCGTAAGCCGCCCGGATCGCCCATGAATTGGCGAACCGTCACCAGCATCGGGAAGGAGTTGATGTAGCGGAATTGTGTGCCGCCGACGTCGACATTGTCGAGCTGTGTGACCCCGGTTTCTATGTCGTTGAAGACGTTCCAACCGAAATACACGCCGACTGCCGTGTTTGGCTTCACCTGTGCCAGTATGTCGAGTCCCCAGTTACGCCAGCTCGTGTCGTCTATGAAATCCTTCGTGTCGGACGTAGTCGAGGCAACGCCGTAACTCAGTCCCCAGTACCACTCCTGGGCCTGCGCCCCGTTGCTGATGAGGAGCGCGAGCGGTATCGCAAGAAGTGCTCTCTTATTCATTATCCGGCGCTCCTAGTTAGTGATGAGGTAGGGGGATTGATCGTACGCCTGGCGGATGAGGTTGGTAAGCCGAGCAGCCTGGCCGGACCCTGCCAGGATACCGTTTATGGCCGCCAACCAGAGGACGGGCGCCGTATCGACTTCGGTATCGGGGTTCGAGGGCCTGTCCGGGTCCAGCATGGTAATCACGAGCGTGCCTACGTCGTAGGTCACACTGCCCACGCCACCTGAGGGATACCCCCATCCCCAGCCGGGCCCGTAACAGCACCCGCCGCCCCAGCCGCCCCAGCCGCCCCAGCCATAATAAGGGTACCATCCGTAAGAGAAGTACGCTTCCTTCTGCACCGCGATGGCTCCCACCAACAGAACGACGTCCGGCTGGGTGGTTTCTGGATTCATCTCTAAAATGTATCCTAACGCTTCGATGCCATCCCTGACCTCCGCCAGAATCAGCGCATCGTTGGAGCGGTCGAGCAAGCTGTCGGCGACACCGGGGTTCAAGGTGTCGAAGTCGATATGCACCACCGAGTCCAACAGCAGGTAAGTGCTGAAACTCTGGAAATTCACCGTGTCATCGTGTGTGGTGATCACGACGTCGATCTGCGCTATGCTCGTCACTTCGCCCGGATAACACGACGCGAACAGTAGTACGGCTCCCGCCAATACCGGCAGGACAGACCATTTTTTTTCCATGGGGATGTTCTCCTCTGGTTGGCTCTCGGGAGGGCTGTGCCTTTCCTGCCGACGGCAGGGCCCATCTGAACTCAAGGGAAATCTGGTTGTTCGAGCGTCAGCCCGATATTGGACTTTGGTCGTACGTGTGGACGGTGGGCCAATAATCTTGGCTGCCAGCGCCGACCCGCGTTAGACCAAGACATTGTGGCTGCGTGAATCGTGTAGTATCATCGTAGGATGAAGAATAGTACTACAGCTACTGCGTTACGCAGAAGATCGCCCTCGGGGAGATTCGTACTCCGGATCGAGCCCGAGCTGCACGCGGCTCTCCGACGGGCGGCGAAGGATGCGGGTCTCTCGCTGAACGAATACTGCGCCAGGAAGCTCGCGGCTCCGGGGGATCGCAGCGCCGGGCCCTTCGAAGAGGCCATGGGGCAGGCCTCGACCAGGTTCGGTAAGCAACTTATCGGTGTTGTCGCGTACGGATCGTGGGCCCGCGACGAGTTGACCGACAGGTCCGACGTGGACCTTCTCGTGGTACTCTCTCCCGATCTCGCCATCACCCGTGAGTTGTACCGCGCCTGGGACGCGGCTCCGTTGCACTGGGGCTCCCACCCAGTGGAACCTCATTTCGTGCATATGCCGGACGAGGACGCCCGGGTCACCGGCGTGTGGGCTGAGGTCGCTACGGAAGGCATCGTCCTCTTCGAACGGGAATTTGAGATCTCACGCCTGCTCGCCCGGATTCGGCGACGGATTCTGGCTCGGGGGCTCATACGCCGCCGGTCGCAAGGCCAACCATACTGGGTGGAGGCCACCTGATGCGAAATCCAGATCTCGCGCGCGACTACGTACGCCGGGCCTCGGTGCGGCTGCGCGCCCTTGATGTCCTCTTCGACGGCGAGAGTTGGGCAGACGTCGTCAGGGAGTCGCAAGAGATCGTCGAGTTGACGCTCAAGGCGTTGCTGCGTGTCTCGGGGATCGACCCGCCGAGGATTCACGACGTCTCGGAGGTCGTCCTCGCCGAGCGCGAACGCTTGCCCGTGGAGATCCACTCGGATCTCGAAGCGCTGGCGGCCATCTCCCGACAGCTCAGGCGGGACCGAGAGCTGGCGTTCTACGGCGCCGAGGACCTCACGCCGTCCGGCTTCTATTCCAGAGACGATGCGGAAGAAGCCCGTACCGGGGCCCGCAAGGTCGTAGAGGCCGTTCGGCCGCACGTATGATCGGCGGGCCACGAACACGTGGCTCATTCGAAGGACGTTGCCCGAATCAGGAGTCCGGAGCGCCGTGTTCGAATCCCTCGTAGCCAATCGCGTGGGCGATGTTGCCGCAGTCCTGGGCTGTACCGCCATGGCTTCGAACGTGATCTTCCCAGCGGCCTACTACGATCTCCTTCATTCCCGTGATCAGCGTGTTCGCCTCGTCCGCATCCAGACCGAAATGTTGTGCACCAGAGACGAGGTTGAGCCGGTTGGCCCAACGCTCACGGCCCGGTGTCACGCCGCACGTCATGGCCAGGTTTCGGTCATCCAGGCTCCGATCAGTGGATGGGACCAAGTCGTAAGCCGGAGACAGACGCCAGCTCCCGGTGTCCGTACCGAGCACCGCGTGGTTCCGGGGGTGGTCATCCGTGTTCGAGACCAGCGCGTTGAACACCATCCGACGAAAGAGCTCTGTGCTGTCTTCTGCGGGAGCCGAGGAGATCCTCCGCAGTAGGTGGGAAAGGTCCAGGTAAGACCACCCCAATCGGTCTATCACGGACTCTTCCAGACGCAGGAGCGAGTGGGCACTCAGGAAGAGCCGCCGGATGGATCCGTCGTTCGCGGGTTCCTGATCGAAGCGCTTGACCAGCAGGATCTTTCTGGCGCGAAGCTCCATGATCCTCGTCTCCGCGACCGCGATCCCACATTCGTCGGCGAGGCTCAGGTAGGCAGCTTCAATGATGGCGTTGTTCCACCGGTCGCCTCGGGAAGGGAACTTCGCCACCCACAGCTGGCCATCTCTGTCCATGATGACTGTCTGAGGCCGCGCCCCGCCCATCGCGCTACTGGGCGCGAGCACGCGATCGAGGTCTGCCAGCAGCGGGTGCTCCTCCCCCTCTATCTCGCCCTGGAGCGCGTCCGAGCCCGGCCTCTGGGGGCTCCCCTGGGCGATCCTTCCGGAGGTCGACTACCTCGTTTCGTCCCGGCTTGGTGCACCCGCCGCCAGGCTGTTCAGGGCAGATCTAGCCGAGGGTCTGTTCAACGTGGAGTGGAACCAAGGGTCGGACTTACAGCGTGCGGTAGAGCTCGACGAGCACTATGCGGGCTTATCCTTAGGATTGGTAGACTCCGTGGTGATGGCGATGGCGGAGCGCCTCGATGCTCAGGCCATAGCGACGCTCGATCTTCGAGATTTCGCGTCTGTCGAGCTGGTGGGGCGTCCGGCGTTGTGGCCACGGGACCTCTGACTGAGCCCCCCCCCGGGGCCATTCTTGCACCGAACCGCTATTTGGGAAATAGAGCCTGCAGCTGAAGACGAAGCTGCCATTTCGCACCGACGTCATCCGGCGTCACCACATTGTAGAAGGCTTGCGTGTTGGCGTTGAAGGGCTGGCTGCCGATCCTGAAGATCTTGCCGAAGCCACCGCCGAACGGGACAGTCCACTTGTTGCCGGCGTCGGCTTCCCAGTTCGCGGTGATGATCGGGGCCGTGGTCAGATACCACCCGCTGTCGAAGTTGTAGTTGACGAAGTATTGGAGCGTCATCTGATTGACGTCGCCTAGGTTTTCGTCGCCCCCCACGGACCAGATGTTATTTACGAGCCCTCCGACGACCCATGGGCCGGGCATTATGAGGGCGACAATCGATGGACCCAATGCCCACTTCTCGGTACTGAGTCCTTCCTTTCCAATGGGGAGGGAGATCACAGGGCCCACCCCCCAAATCACCTTTCCGACGTCTGCGGGCGACAACCAGGCCGTAAAGAGGACATCACCGAGACCGGTGGTGCTGCCACTCGCCGAGGCCAGATCGGGCTGAGTGATCACGGGCACAATGGTGCGGGTGATCAGATTCCAACTCGAGCCCAGACCAAAGGGTATTATGGGCTGGACATTAGCGACGTTCTGCGTGCGATCGTTCGGACCGAGGCCGAAGTTGGTGTTGTTTTGAACCGGCAGACTGATCAGGCTGGCAAGAGGGTTCTGAGCTTGTTTCCCCAGTTCCTGGTCGTCCTGGAGTAGCGCATGGACCGGATTCGCGGTGATTGTCATCAAGGTGGTCGTCACCAAGATGACGAACATCGCCGTGGTCTTGTTCATAAGATCCTTCCTTGTGGTTGTCAGTGCCGCACCCGATGTCGCCCGAACAGAATAGGGGACTGCTTGGCGTGGGGATATTGGACCTTAGTCCCATGCACGGGGCCCTTCCCATGCCCTGTCGGAGGGCCGGGCGGGGTGTGTCCCGGCTGATCTTGCAAATCCAAAAGGAGGAAGGGAGAGGCCGC
>Ga0209987_10002380_pt1 | contig 10434 bp, 10 predicted proteins | sample N074metaG_FD_182134 | JGI IMG/M metagenome (GOLD analysis project Ga0209987, IMG submission 182134) | Deep subsurface microbial communities from Kermadec Trench to uncover new lineages of life (NeLLi) - N074 metaG (SPAdes) (version 2) | ecosystem: Environmental > Aquatic > Marine > Ocean trench... | reverse complement strand
TATCGGAGTAGGATTATCTTCACTGGATAGCATCTCTTCTACTGAGTGGTAGACTCGTTTAATGTGATCTGTTTGTATTCCCTTCATAATTTTCTCAATATCATAGCCCGGATGACCAAGCTAAATATAGAATGATATAATAGGTCTCGATGGTATTCAGGGTTCTATGTAAAAAAATCCTTCAATTCTGTTCATCTATCTTATCAGATAATGTTCCATCATAATTCTGTATGTGAATGCATAAATTCTCCAAGTTAAACGTACAACTTATTAATTCTTTCAGCATAATTACTCACTAAAAGATCCACATCTTCTTCTTTTCCTAACAGATCTTGGAGAGTGATCTGACTTAATACATCATCAATCATTCTTTGAATTGCTTTCCAGAGTGAACGGATACTGCAATCGATTGTGTTTGTACAAATGTTTTCAATACCAGCGTGTAAATCACAAAAATCAGATTCATAAAGTTTCCCACCTAATACATTCATTACATCATTTACAACAATTTCATTTGGTGGGTTGGATAATTTGTAGCCGCCCGTTTGCCCGCGTGCACTTTCTACGAAACCGGCTAATCTTAAAATCCTTAATATCTTTCCGGCATTTGCAATTGAGATTCCCTCCAATTCACTTATTTCAGGAATAGTTAATCCATGAGGAGAATCGCTTTTGGCAATTCTCAACAACAATCGCATTCCAAATTCTTCTTGTGCACCAAATTTCATTTTAAACTAATTCTATCTTTCTTATTTGTAATGCCGGACTTGATTCGGCATCTATCCATAGACATTATCAGATTACGTGTCAAGCACGGAATGACAGTTTATTCATTAAATAGCGGTATCTTAGATCCGCAAGAAACTGCGTGATTCACTTCAGCAAAATTATCCGGCGAGATTGACGGACCTTTATTTGAACAATTCTGATTGAAGATTTCTTTCCATTCATTTGCAATCTCTTCTGCTGTTCTTCCTTCAATCTGATGCCGCTGCGTAAAGTGAAGAACCTTACCATCCTTAAAAAGAGCAATACTAGGAGAAGAAGGAGGAAAACCATCAAGCTGTAATCTTATTCTGTCGACGGCATCTTTTTCCTGTCCGGCAAAACCCGTGTAAATTTTATCAGGAATAATCTCATTTTGTAATGCACGTGATATTCCGGGTCTGGCACTCCCGGCAGCACATCCGCACACAGAATTGATAATAACCAAAGCTGTTTTATTGTCTTCTACATCGATTGCTTCTTCAACATCCTTTGTTGTAAGAAGTTCGGAAAAGCCAACAGCTATTAATGCATCGCGCATTGGCTGTACCGCGTTCTGATCGTACATTGGGTCTTTTGAAACTATGTTAAACATTTTTTACTCCTTAAAGTTTTATATTAAAAAATTCATAAATAATCCCCTGTCGTTGTTAATACATACCAAGTTTAACCTTTGCAGCATCCGACATCATGTCTTTATCCCACGGCGGAGACCAAACAATATCGACTTTTGCATCTTTTACTCCTTCAACCGCCAGTACTTTCATTTCTACTTCCGGCGGTAATGTTCCAGCAACGGGGCAAGCCGGTGAAGTTAAAGTCATCTTTATATTTACATTTGCATCATCGTCAAACGCAATCTCGTATATCAAACCAAGTTCGAAAATATCTACAGGGATTTCCGGATCGTAAATGGTTTGTAAAACTGAAATTATTTTTTCTTCTAATTCCTGTTTATTTATTTCCTTTTTTGTTTCTTCCATGATCGTTTTATTTATTATTGAATTATATAATTTTATTTTATTAAAACTTTATTATCAAACTTTTATCGTTTATCATTTATTCAGTCGTTACTTTCGTGCCCTCTTTTTTTAATGCTGATTTCATTGTATGCCAGGCAAGCGAGGCACATTTTACTCTTACCGGAAATTCCTGTACGCCAGCAAACACGCTTAATTTACCTAAATCAGTAAGATCAGGATTATCGCCAAGATTACCTGTTACCAAAGCATGAAAATTCCCAAATATTTTTTCAACTTCTTCAACTGTCTTTCCTTTTATCATCGAAGTCATTAATGAAGCAGACGCTTTTGAAATTGCACAGCCCGAGCCCTTAAATGAAACATCTTTTATGATATCAGCTTCAACTTGAAGATAAATATGAAGTGTATCACCGCATAAAGGATTATGTCCGTCCGCTTCCTGTGTTGGGTTTTCCATCACACGAAAATTTCTTGGGCTTTTATTGTGATCTAAAATCACCTGCTGATAAAGATCTCTAAGTTCCGAATCCATTAACCAAATACCTCTAAGATTTTTCTTAAGCCGTTAACCAGAGTATCAATTTCTTCTTTAGTATTATACATTGCAAATGAAGCTCTGGAAGTTGCAGGAATATTATAGCGATCCATTACCGGCTGAGTGCAGTGATGTCCCGTTCTAATTGCAACCCCTTCAAAATCTAAAAACGTTCCTATATCATGCGGATGAACATCATCTAAAACAAAAGAGAGTACACTAACTTTTTCTTTAGCCGTTCCAATAATCTTCAATCCGGGGATATCAGCGACTGCTTCGGTAGCATAATCGAGTAAATATTTTTCGTGCAATGCTATATTATCAAGTCCAACACGGGATATATAATCGATAGCTTCACCCAAACCGATTGCTCCTGCAATATTAGGAGTGCCTGCTTCAAACTTATATGGAAGTTCGTTATAAGTTGTTTTCTCAAAAGTAACAGTTTCAATCATATCTCCGCCTCCCTGGTATGGCGGCATCGATTCCAGCAGATTTATTTTCCCGTACAGAACACCAATTCCAGTTGGTCCGTAAATTTTGTGTCCCGAAAAAGCAAGGAAATCACAATCAAGTTCCTGCACATCAATCGGGAAATGATTGACTGCCTGTGCAGCATCTAACAAAACAGGAATGTTATTTTGATGAGCTAAATCAATAATATTTTTAACAGGATTTACCGTTCCGAGAGAATTAGAAACATAAACAACAGAGATGAACTTAGTTTTGTGTGTTAGAAGTTTTTCGAACTCTTCAAAAATAATTTCGCCTTCATCATTAATCGGAATAACTTTAAGCTTCGCCCCTTTCTCTTCGCATATCATTTGCCAGGGAACTATGTTTGAATGATGTTCCATTTGGGAAATAATTACTTCATCACCTTCCTGAAAATTTGCTCTTCCGTATGATTGGGCAACGAGGTTTATTGATTCGGTAGTTCCGCGTGTAAAGATTATTTCATTTTTGCCAAGGGCATTTATAAAACTTTTTATTTTTATCCTTGCGCTTTCGTATGCTTCTGTTGAAACCTGGCTTAAAGCATGAACTCCCCGATGAATATTCGAGTTCATTGAAGAATAGTATTCCTGTGCTTTTTTAATTACGCTTATAGGTTTCTGAGAGGTAGCAGCATTATCCAAATAAACAAGTTGTTTACCGTGTACTTTGGTTTGAAGTATCGGAAAATCATTCCTTATTTTTTCCACATCGTAAAGTGCAGAGTCTGAAATTACTGATAATATTTCTTTTGAGCTCATTGTAAATTTTACTGGTTCAACCGTTTTGATAAAATATCTTCTGAATAATTTCTAACAGATTCTATCTTCATCGATTTTATAACATCACTTGCAAAAGCATGTATTAGTATTGCATTAGCAGCTTCCTCTCCAATCCCGCGTGATTTGAGATAGAACCTTGCTTCTTCATCTATCTGCCCAATGGTTGCACCGTGTGAACATTTTACATCGTCCGCAAAAATTTCTAATTGTGGCTTTGTGTTTACAAGTGCGTTATTCGATAGTAGGATATTATTATTTTGCTGAAAAGCATTTGTTTTTTGTGCATCCTGCCTTACAAGAACTTTCCCGTTAAAAACACCTCTTGAGTGGTCATCAAGAATGCCTTTGTAATGTTCGTGGCTGTTGCAAAGCGGGGAGGCATGATCAATCAGTGTGTGTGCATCAAACAGTTGTTTATCTTCAAGAAGGAACAATCCGTTGAGCGTACATTCTCCGCCCTCTCCATTGAAACGTGCATTAATATCGTTGCGCGTTATAACTCCGCCGGTAGAGATTGAGTGAGAGGTAAAATTACTGCTTCGTTTCTGATCGATTTCTACTCTTGCAATATGAAATGCGTTTTTACTTTCTTCCTGAAGTTTATAGTGATCAACAATGGCATTATCTTCCACAACTATTTCAGTTACTGCATTGGTAAAATAGATGCTGTCGTTTTCAGAAACAAAATGTTCGATTATTGTTACCTGTGAATTTTTAGATGCAACAAATAAATTTCTCGGTTGGATGATAATCTTTTCTTCAGATGCAGTAGTAATAAAAATAATATGGATCGGGTCCTCAACAATTTTTCCTTCCGGCACATAAACAAAAGCGCCATTCTTTGTATAAGCAGTGCTTAGAGCAGTAAATATTTGATTGCTGTACGAAGTATATTTGCCAAAATGTTTTTCAATAATTTCGGGATTGTTTTTCATCGCATCTGAAATACTTCCGGCCATGGTTCCTTCCGGAAGATTAAGGAGTTTCGAATTCTCTTTAGAAAACTTTCCGTTTACAAAAATCAGAATGTTAGATTCCATCTCGCCAAATAGATATTTACTTGCTAACTCATCGGAAATTTTTAAATCTTCTGAAGGTAAAGTGAAATTATATTTTAAGAGCGGTGAAATATTTGTATAACGCCACTCTTCATCTTTTAATGTGGGAAGTGAAAGCTCGCTAAAATTTTTAAGTGCTTCTTTTCTAACACGATGAAGTTCCGGTGTATTTTCTCCGTTCAAACTATCTTCAAATGTATTAAAGTTTTTTACAAACCACTCTTTAAATTCTATTATGTTATCCATCTTTTTAATCTCTGTTTAATTATTCTTTGCTTATCCTGTTACAACTTTTTCTTTACTGTTCTTTAACCAATCGTAACCTTTTTCCTCCAATTCAAAAGCTAACTCTTTTCCTCCTGATTTAACAATTTTTCCGTCGTAAAGAACATGTACAAAATCCGGGACGATGTAGTCTAACAATCTTTGGTAATGAGTTACAATTATTGTTGCATTGTCTTTCGATTTTAATTTATTCACTCCGTTCGCAACAACTTTTAATGCATCAATATCTAACCCCGAATCTGTTTCATCGAGTATTGCAAGTTTTGGATTTAACACTGCCATCTGAAAAATTTCATTTCGCTTTTTCTCGCCACCAGAGAACCCTTCGTTAACAGATCTCTTTAAAAATGATTCATCGAGCTCAACAAGTTTCATTTTATCTTTTATCAGGTTAAGAAAATCTATTGCATCAAGTTCTTCTTCATTATGAAATTTTCTTATTTCATTCAACGCAGTTTTGAGAAGATTAACATTACTTACGCCGGGAATTTCAACAGGGTATTGAAATGCAAGAAATAATCCTTTTCTTGCTCTGTCCTCGGGTGAAAGTTCCAATAAGTTTTCACCATTGTAAAACACTTCGCCATCTGTCACTTCATATTCTTCTCTTCCTGCAAGCACTAGAGCTAATGTACTTTTGCCGGAACCGTTTGGTCCCATAATTGCATGAACCTCTCCGGCATTTATAGTTAAGTTTATTCCTTTCAGAATTTTATTTCCGTTAATACTTACGTGTAAATTTTTAACTTCTAACATTTTATTCCTTTATGTTTTCAATTAGTGTCAAGCTGAACTTGTTTCAGCTTCTTTTTTCTTAATTATAAATTAGATTCTGAAACAAGCCTGCCTGCCAGACAGGTTCGGAATGACAAATAAAAAATTATCCGACACTACCTTCGAGACTGATGCCGAGCAATTTCTGTGCTTCAACTGCAAACTCCATTGGTAGTTCAGCCAAAACTTCTTTTACATAACCGTTTACAATCAAACCGATTGCATTTTCAGTATCAATTCCTCTTTGATTTAAATAGAAGATTTGATCTTCACCAATTTTTGAGGTAGTTGCTTCGTGTTCAATTTGTGCCGATGAATTATTAATCTCTAAATACGGAAAAGTATGAGCGCCGCATTTATCACCAATCAAAAGTGAATCGCACTGCGAAAAATTTCTCGCATTTTCTGCCTTTTTAGAAACCTTAACCAAACCGCGGTAGCTGTTTTGACTTTTTCCGGCAGAAATACCTTTTGAAATGATTGTACTGCTTGTATTTTTTCCCAGGTGAATCATTTTTGTTCCTGTATCTGCCTGCTGATGATTATTTGTTAATGCAATTGAGTAAAATTCACCAACAGAATTATCACCTTGTAAAATACAGCTTGGATATTTCCATGTAATTGCAGAACCTGTTTCAACTTGTGTCCAGGAAATTTTCGAATTTACACCTCTGCAGGCACCACGTTTAGTCACGAAATTAAATATGCCGCCTTTTCCATCCTTATCGCCAGGATACCAGTTTTGTACGGTGGAATATTTTATTTGTGCATTATCTAAAGTAATAAGTTCCACGACCGCAGCATGAAGCTGATTTTCATCTCTCATCGGTGCAGTACATCCTTCAAGGTAACTTACGTAAGCACCTTCATCTGCAATAATTAATGTGCGTTCAAACTGACCTGTGTTTGCAGCATTCATTCTAAAGTAAGTTGATAACTCCATCGGGCATCGGACGCCTTTGGGAATATAAACAAACGAACCATCGCTGAAAACTGCAGAGTTTAGTGTTGCAAAAAAATTATCAGTATATGGGACAACACTGCCAAGATATTTTTTTATTAAATCGGGATGTTCTTTTACTGCTTCAGAAAATGGACAAAAAATTATTCCCACTTCTTCAAGACTTTTCTTAAAAGTTGTTGCCACCGAAACACTATCAAAAACAGCATCAACAGCAACGCCTGTTAAACGTTTCTGTTCATCTAATGAAATACCTAACTTCTTATAAGTATCCAATATTTCGGGATCAACTTCATCAAGACTGTTAAGCTTTTGCTGTTTTTTGGGAGCTGAGTAGTAAATTATTTCCTGGTAATCAATCTCAGCGTATTTTACATTCGGCCAATGAGGTTCTTTCATTGTCAACCAGTGACGATATGCTTTCAGCCGCCACTCAAGCATAAATTCCGGCTCATCTTTAATTTCCGAAATCTGTCTGATTATATCTTCGCTTAATCCTTTTGGAAGACTATCAGTTTCAATATCGGTTGTAAAGCCGTATTTATACTCTTGATTGGCTAATTCTTCAATTTTCTTTACTTCTGTGTTGTCCATTTTTACTCCTGATTATTAAATCAGATCTACTATTTGTTAAAACCTTTAGGGTTCAAACATACTTAATCTATACAAAAAAGTCAAGATAAAATAACGTATTTGAACCGTATTTGTATAAATACTTTTAAAGTTGTGGTAATTCCTGTTAAATTGTATTTAAAAGAAGATTAGGTTAATTTTAAGGTTATATTTTTATAATCGGGAAATAAATTGGAATCAAACAACAAATCATACAATAATTCGAATAAGAATACTCAGGAAAATCAAAGGAAAGATAACTCCGATAGCACATCGCAGAATAAAAAATCTGGTGGTCGAGGATATTACGGGAATAGAAGAAGATATTATAACAAGAACAAGAGGGAAGGAACTGATAGCCCGAAATTTAAAACTTCATTTAAGAAAATTTCTATTGTTATTCCGCTTTTCAATGAAGAGGAATCAATTTATCCGCTGATCAATGAGATTAAGAGGGTGATGACTTCCATGGGATTGCAATTCGAAGTTATTTTTATTGATGATGGAAGCGATGATCTTTCTCTAAAAAAAATAAAAGATATTTGCAGAACAGATAAGCGATTTAAGTATATAAGTTTCAGAAAAAATTATGGAAAATCAGCAGCGCTGCAAATGGGCTTTAAACAAATTTCCGGCGATGCGGTTATTACAATGGATGCCGATCTGCAAGATGATCCGAAAGAAATCCCCAACCTGTTAAATAAATTAGATGAAGGTTACGATCTCTGTTCCGGCTGGAAAAAGAAAAGACAGGATCCGATAATTAAAAAATTCTCTTCAAGGTTTTTCAATTTTGTAACGCGAATTATGACAGGCATTAAAATACACGATTTTAACTGTGGTTTAAAAGCTTACAGAAAAGATGTTGTAAAAAACTTGAATGTTCATGGGGAATTACATCGTTACCTGCCAGTACTTGCAAGATGGCAGGGTTTTACAATTACCGAAATTCCCGTTAAGCATTATCCTAGACGTTATGGCAAAACCAAATACGGTATCTCAAGATTCTTTAAAGGTTTTATCGATTTGATAACGGTTATTTTTTCTACACGTTATATAAAAAGACCTTTACACTTTTTTGGTTTTTTTGGTGCCGCAGCATTTTTTGCAGGTATAATTATTCTTGGTTATCTAACAGTGTTGTGGATACAGGGTCATTCTTTAAGTAATAGACCTATGCTGTTTCTTGGTATGCTTCTCATAATTGTTGGTGTGCAGTTTTTTGCCGTTGGTTTATTAGGCGAGATGCTTGTTCACAGTTCGATGGATGACAGCGAATATATAATTAAAGAAAAGAGTTAACCGGGTTGTTTTCTTTTTCCAATAATTTGTAAAAATTCTGACCTCAAACAATCAATGCATTACGATCCGATTAAAAATGTTTTTGCCTCAATAATAAAAAGATTTCCGTTCCTGAGGATTTTCTTCTACAACATTTTAGATTTGATGTTCTTACGTTCATGGTATGTTAGAAGAGAATTGAAGAAGTTAAGAAAAAAGTTTGGCGATAAAGAAGTAAGCATTTACGATGCCGGCTCAGGTTATGCACAGTACACATATTTTATAGCAAAACATCTTAAACCTTGTACACTTTATTCTGTTGATGTTAAAGCTGATTGGATAAATGAGAGCAAAGAGTTTTTTCAATCACGCAAAATCGAAAATGTAAGCTTTGGTATTGAAGATCTGACAGAAATTGACCACGAAAATACATTCGATTTAATTGTTTGTGTAGATGTGATGGAACATATTGAAGATGATGTAAAAGTATTTCAAAATTATTACCGTGCATTAAAAAAAGATGGTTATCTATTAATTAATACACCTTCTGTTTTTGGAGGCAGCGATGTTCACGATGAAGATGAAAAAAGTTTTATAGGGGAGCATGCAAGAGACGGTTATTCAAAAGAAGACTTTGAATCGAAACTACACCCGGTTGGGTTCGAAACTTATCAATCTACTTACACCTATGGGTATTGGGGCGATAAAGCATGGAGGCTAGGTATAAAAATTCCGATGCTGCTGCTGAATATTTCAAATTTATTTTTTATTGTGCTTCCTTTCTATTATCTGATAACCTTGCCTTTCACTTTTTTAATGATGTATATTGATTACTCAACAAACAATAAAGTTGGTTCAGGAATAAATTTTATCGCCCATAAAAAATAAAACAAAAGTTTGTTAAACCAGGAGATTACATGGCAACCAGGCAGAAGAAAACTTCAAAAAAAACTAAAACGGAAAAAGAATCAACATTAGCTTCGTTTAGTTTTGATAAATTAGTACCCTCAAAATATCAGCTAATAGTTATAGCCGCGTTAATTTTATTTGTTTTTCTATTCTTTTATTCGCCGTTATATTTTGGCGGAAAAACCTTTCAATCGGGCGATATAATTACCAGCCAAAGTGCAAAAACGTATATAGAGACTCATAAAGACGGTTACACTCTTTGGAATCCTTATGTTTTTAACGGAATGCCCGCATATGCAATTGCGGTTGGCTACAAATGGTTTAATTTAATTTATGTCTCGCTCACTGCTGCAAGAGATATTTTCAGCATCCCTTTTACAATTGATTATGCGAAGTGGACGTTTTATTTAATTGCACTTGCGTACACGATGTTCATCTTTATGATGAGCAGGACAAAAAACAAGCTGGTAAGTCTATTAGTATCTCTGGCAAGTTCGTTCAGCACAGGTATAGTGGTTTTTCTGTTTATAGGTCATGTTACCAAACTTACTGCAATCTGGGTGTTTCCGGTTCTTCTTTTATTATTAATGAACTTTCAGAAAAAGATAAGATTTGTTGATGCGATGCTACTAATAATTTTCATTGTTTTGATGTTTCTTGGCTGGCACGTTCAGATAATTTTTTACATCTTTTTTGCAGTGCTTATTTACTTCATTTATTTTTTTCTTCATTCGCTTAAATTAAAAGATAAATTATTAACTAAGCAATTGGTTAAATCTGCTGTAGTTTTTCTTGGCGCAGTTATAATCGCATTGTTAATCCAATCCGATAATTTCACACAAATTTGGGAGTATAACCCTTATTCAACACGGGGAACGGAGAGCATATTAGAAAAACAATCAACGGTAACAAAGCAATCCGAATCGGATTTTTACCAGTATGCAACAAACTGGTCTTTTTCTCCGGGTGAAGTTTTAACGTTTATCATCCCTTC
>Ga0209987_10002379_pt1 | contig 10434 bp, 6 predicted proteins | sample N074metaG_FD_182134 | JGI IMG/M metagenome (GOLD analysis project Ga0209987, IMG submission 182134) | Deep subsurface microbial communities from Kermadec Trench to uncover new lineages of life (NeLLi) - N074 metaG (SPAdes) (version 2) | ecosystem: Environmental > Aquatic > Marine > Ocean trench... | reverse complement strand
ATCATTGGTATTATGCCCGAGCTGCCTGAAGTCGAGACCGTGGTCCGGGGCCTGCGCCCCTGTCTGGAAGGCCATCGCCTGGCGCGGGTCGACCAGCGCCGCGCGAACCTGCGGTTTCCCTTCCCCGAGAACTTCGTTCAGCGCCTCGAGGGCCGCCGGGTGACCCGCATCGGCCGCCGCGCCAAGTACATCCTGATGTATTTGGACGACGGCCAGGTGCTGCTTTGCCACCTCGGCATGTCGGGGCGGATGACGGTGACCGACGGCGACGGCGCGCCGCCGGACAAACACGACCACGTGATCCTGACCACGGACGAGGGCCGGGAGGTGCGCTTCAACGACGCGCGCCGCTTCGGAATGATGGATCTGGTGCCCGAAGCGGAGCTCGCCGCCCATCCGCTGCTCGCCGGGCTGGGGCCGGAACCGCTGGGCAACGACTTCAACGGCCCGGAATTGGCGCGCCGCCTGGCCGGCAAGCGCAGCCCGATCAAGGCGGCGTTGTTGGACCAACGGGTGGTCGCGGGCCTGGGCAACATTTACGTCTGCGAGAGCCTGTTCCTGGCCGGCCTATCGCCGCGGCGCAAGGCCTATACCGTTCAGGGCGGCCGCGCCGAACGTCTGGCCCATGCGGTGCGCGAAGTGCTGACCCGCGCGATCGCGGCCGGCGGCTCGTCCCTGCGCGATTACGTGCAGGTCACGGGCGAACTCGGTTATTTCCAGCATTCCTGGGCGGTCTACGGCCGCGAGGGCGCGCGTTGCCCGGGCTGCGACTGCGATTTCGCGGCGACCGGCGGCATCCGCCGCATGGTCCAGTCGAACCGCTCGACTTTCTATTGTGCAGTGCGGCAACGCTAGGGTAGAGAATGCTACAAACCGCGGCCATTTCGCCGCGACATTTCCGGCGACGGTGGCGTGCCGCCCGCGGCTTAAATAGAAAATCCAAATCGGAGGACGGGGCCGATGGCCTACGAGCATGTAATTGTTGAAATAAGGAACAAGGTCGGCGTTATCACGCTGAACCGGCCGAAAGCACTCAACGCGCTCTGCGCTGCGCTGATGGACGAGCTCGAAACGGCGCTCGACGAACTCGAGGCCAACGACGACATCGGCTGCATCGTCGTGACCGGTTCGGAAAAGGCCTTCGCCGCGGGCGCGGACATTGCCGAGATGAAGGACATGTCCTACATGGACGCTTACAAGGCCGACTTCATCACCCGCAACTGGGAACGCCTGGCGCGCGTGCGCAAACCGACCATCGCCGCGGTCGCGGGCTTCGCGCTCGGCGGCGGATGCGAGCTCGCCTTGATGTGCGACATCATTATCGCTGCGGAGACCGCGAAATTCGGTCAGCCGGAGATCACGCTCGGCGTTCCGCCCGGCGCCGGCGGCACGCAACGCCTGGCGCGCTCCATCGGCAAGGCAAAGACCATGGACATGTGTTTGACCGGCCGCATGATGGGCGCGGAAGAAGCCGAGCGCGCCGGCATGGTCGCGCGCGTCGTGCCCGCCGATTGCCTGCTCGACGAGGCGCTGGAGGCCGCCAACAAGATCGCCGCGCTTTCCGGGCCCGCCACAATGATGGTCAAGGAAGCGGTCAACCGCGGCTTTGAAACCACGCTCGCCGAGGGCGTCCGTTTCGAACGCCGCCTGTTCCACGCCGCCTTCGCCACCGAGGATCAGAAGGAAGGTATGGCCGCGTTCGTGGAGAAACGTGCCGCGAAGTGGAAAAACAATTGAATTACAATATCTTATCGGATCGGCCCACCGGGCCTGTCGTGGCCGCGGCGGGCCGAATTCCGGGTGGTTCGCCCGGCTTGACGCCGCCGCGTCCCGGGGCTATAACCCCGCCCTTCCAGGGTTTCATGAATATATAGGTTGAGCCAATGGCCCACCATGCCTCCGCCAAGAAGCGGATTCGTCGAAACGCGCGCCGCGCCGTGATCAACGGTGCGCGCGTGAGTCGTCTGCGCACCTTCGTCAAGAAGGTCGAGCTTGCAATCGCGAGCGGCGACAAGGGCGCGGCGCAGAGCGCGTTCAAGGACGCGCAACCGGAACTTCATCGCAGCGCCCGCGTCGGTGTGATGAACCGTAACACCGCCGCGCGTAAACTCTCGCGCCTGTCTACGCGCATCAAGGCGATGGCGTAAGCGCGCGGCGCGCGGAACACCCCGCGCCGCTAAATCGCAAATTGGCCGCGTCCGTAATCTTACGCGGATGCGGTTTTCTTTTTCAGAATCAATACGTCGCGGGCAATTTTTCAGAATCGATTCGGCGCGCTCGAAGGGTATGAATTTGCACGCCTATGGGGCCGCGTCTATTATGTCAGCGCAATGGATTCAATACATTGAACGCCGTCTTGCATGCGTATGTTTGGAAACGCGTGGCCGGCAGGCGCCGTTCGTGTCGGCTTTACACGAACCGGCTTGGGGAAGCCGAATCGGGGCAAAAAAAATCGGCGTTCTCTTTTCGGACCGCTTGTCACGGAACCATGCTACGGGTACATTCGAATGAACGGTCCTTGGGCCACTCGGGCAAGTAAATCCGAGCAAAAATTAAATAATAACATTCCCATACCGACGGCCTCTTAATGGCTGTTTTAGAATGTGGGGGCGACAAGCGGGGAAAGATAATAAATACAGGCGCGCTCCGCGGGAAGGTTGAAAAATCCCATCCGTGAAAAGTAGCCTGTTCGTCGGCTTCGGTTTGTTGGGGACCTGTCGTAGATCATGTTCTCTTCCCGCGCCCTTGCAGCGTTACTCGCATCGAATGGGAAAAAGAATTTTCACGCCGTGTATGGGTGCGTGGGTATTGCGGCGATCCCCGGCGGTGAGACTGCGAAGATAGAGTCGAACGTGCCGTGGCCGTGGCCCGGCGCTCATAAGAGCAATGCGTTTCGAATTGCGGTGGGCCCGGTTGGGGCGGGCCGCGATTGGGGCGCTGCGGCAAAGTGGGGGACATGAACATGCTCGGCGATGGGCGGGATAGCCTGGGCAGTGGCGAGGAGTGGGCGCGGGTGCGGGGGCGCCTGCGCGCTGAGGTCGGCGACGCGGCTTTCCGGAGTTGGCTGAAACCGTTGACCCTGGTCGGGGCCAAGAACGGCGTGGCGCGCATGTCCGTGCCCACGCGCTTTATGCGCGATTGGGTGGTGAGCAACTACGCCGAGCGCATTCGAATTCTGTGGCAAGACGAGGACGTTGGAATCGAGCGCGTCGAGATCGTCGTTCAACCGCCGCCGCGCCCGGCGCCGAAACCCGATTGTGCGCCCAAGGCGGCGGAATCCCGGGCGCCCCGCCAGCCTGTCGGCGCGCCCGCCGTCGCGCGCAGCGAAGCCGATAACTCCTACCGGGACCTGAGCGCCCCCTTGGACCGAAGGTTCACCTTCGAGGATTTCGTGGTCGGCAAGCCGAACGAGCTGGCCTATGCCGCCGCCCGGCGCGTCGCCGAGGCCGGCAGCGTGCCATTCAATCCGCTGTTTCTTTATGGCCCCGTGGGTCTTGGCAAGACCCACCTGATGCATGCCATTGCATGGGAAATTGGTGCCCGCTATCCCAAGCGCCGGATCATCTATCTGTCGGCCGAAAAATTCATGTATCAGTTCGTGCGCGCGCTCAGGACCAAGGACACGGTCGCCTTCAAGGACCAGTTCCGCTCGGTCGACGTGCTGATGATCGACGACGTCCAGTTCATCGGCGGGCGCGAGGCGACCCAGGAGGAGTTCTTTCATACTTTTAATGCGCTGGTGGACCAGAACCGCCAAGTAGTAATTTCCGCCGACAAGAGCCCCTCCGACCTCGAAGGGGTCGAGGAACGCATGCGTTCGCGGCTGGGCTGGGGCTTGGTCGCGGACATTCATCCGACGACCTACGAGCTGCGCCTGGGCATCCTGCAGGCCAAGGCCGAGAAAACCGAACCGGAAATCCCGGCCAAGGTGCTGGAGTTCCTGGCCCACAAAATCACCTCGAACGTGCGCGAACTCGAGGGCGCGCTCAACCGCATTGTGGCGAATGCGACCTTGGTCGGACGCCCGATCACGCTGGAATCGTCCCAAGAGCTGCTCCACGATCTGCTGCGCGCCAACGATCGCCGGGTCACCATCGAGGAAATTCAGAAACGGGTTTCCGAGCACTTCAACGTGCGCGTGACCGACATGCACTCGGCCCGCCGTGCCCGCGCCGTGGCCCGGCCGCGACAGGTCGCCATGTACCTGTCCAAGCAGCTCACCGCCCGTTCCTTGCCGGAAATCGGCCGCAAGTTCGGCGGCCGCGACCACACCACTGTTATGCACGCGGTGCGCAAGATAGAGGAACTCAAGTCCACCGACCCCGGCTTCGCCGAGGATATCGAGCTGCTGCGCCGCATGCTCGAGGCATAAAACCGATAATCTTTGGAATAATTCCCGCGGAATCCCGGCCGTAACCCTGGCGCCAGCCGCCCGGCCGGCGCGGTCCGGTTGGGCTGCCGGATCCAAACAGGCGGGCGCCGAAGCCGATCCTAGGGATCCATTTGTATAAGGTCCCCGGCGGCCTGGAAAACTTTGCGTATCCGCGCTTAAAGCTTACGTTCCGGGCGGTTCCCCGCTATACTGATCCACCGTATCCAGGGCGCTGACGCCTGCCTCCCGGAAAGCGGTGCGGAAAGCAACGAGCGGCCTTGGCCCGGGGTGCCCAATGGGGACCGCGGCCGGGGCGCCGGGCTCCGTGATCCATCGTCCCGAACGACCACGCCGAGACATCATGAAGCTGACCATCGAACGTGCCGCCCTGCTCAAAACATTGGCCCATGTACAAAGCGCCGTCGAGCGCCGCAATACCATCCCGATCCTTGCCAACGTCCTGATCGACGCCGGCGATGGACGGTTGTCGCTGACCGCGACCGACATGGATCTGACCATTGTCGATGCAGTGCCGGCCGAGGTCGGCGAGCCGGGCGCCACCACGGCGCCGGTGCATACGCTTTATGATATCGTCCGCAAGTTGCCCGAGGGCGCCCAGGTCGAAATCTCGAGCGCCGGCGACGGCGGTCAGATCAAGATCGAGTCGGGGCGCTCGGTGTTCACGCTCACGACCCTGCCGCGCGAGGACTTCCCCGCGACCGGGGAAGTGGATCTGCCGCACTCCTTTATGATGCAACCCGGCGAACTGCGCAATCTGATCGACCGGACCCGCTTTGCCATCTCTACCGAGGAGACCCGCTACTACCTCAACGGCATCTACCTGCATGCCGCCAATTCCGGAAATATCGACGTTTTGCGCGCGGTGGCCACGGATGGCCACCGGCTGGCGCGCTTCGAGATGCCGCTGCCGGAGGGCGCGGCGGGCATGCCCGGCGTCATTGTGCCGCGCAAGACGGTGATCGAGCTGCGCAAGTTGCTCGATGAGATCGAGGAGACGGTCAGCGTATCGCTGTCGGATACCCGGATCCAGTTCGCCTGTGGCGCCGCGCTGCTGACCTCCAAGCTGATCGACGGTACCTTCCCGGACTACGAGCGCGTGATCCCGACCGGCAACGACAAGATCGTTCAGGTGCGCTGTCAAAGCTTTCGCGAAGCGGTGGATCGAGTTTCCACCATCTCCTCGGAGAAGAGCCGCGCGGTGAAGCTAATGATCACGAACGGCGCCATCACGCTCTCGGCCAGCAGCCCGGAGAACGACACCGCCACCGAAGAGGTCGAGATCGATTACAACGGTCCGGAAATGGAGATCGGTTTCAATTCTCGCTATCTGCTTGACATCGCGCAGCAAATCGAGGGCGAGGATGCAAAAATCAGTCTCGCCGACTCGGCCTCGCCGACGATAATGAGCGATGTTTCCGATTCGAGCGCTCTCTACGTGCTCATGCCCATGCGGGTATAAGCAGCGTGGCCGACCGACCGGACCCTTGGCCAACCAATTGACGAACAGGGCCATTTCCATTCGATCTCGCGCCGCAGAGGGCGCCGCAGAGGGCGCGATAGGCGCGCGCGCGACAGGGGGCGCGACAGGGGGCGCTTTGGGGGGCGCTGTCGCGGCGTTTCCGACCGTGCGCCCCGATGGTCGCCCCGATGGTCGCCCGGCGCCGCGCCGGGTGTGGCTGTCCCGGCTCACGGTCACCAATTTCCGCTGCTACGCGCGCGCCGAAATCGAGGCCGATGGACGCCCCGTGGTGCTCGCCGGACCCAACGGTGCCGGCAAGACCAATCTTTTGGAGGCGATCTCCTACCTGGCGCCCGGGCGCGGCCTGCGCCGGGCGCGGTTGAGCGATGTCGACCGCCGGACCGTGCCGGCCGCCGGGCCGTGGGCCGTCGCGGCCACCGTGGCCACGCCCGAGGGCCCGCGCGATCTAGGCACCGGGCGCGACCCGGCGATGGGCACGAATGGCACCGGCGGCGGCGCGGGCGGCGGCAACGGCGGCGCGACCGGTCGGCCGCGCGAACGCCGCGTCGTCCGGATCGACGGTGCGCCGGCACGCAGCCAGCGGGAGCTCGGCGAGATTGTGGCCATCGTCTGGCTCAGCCCGCGCATGGACGGATTGTTCCGCGACAGCAGCGCGGCGCGGCGGCGCTTCCTGGATCGGCTGGTCTACGGCTTCGACCCGGCCCATGCCGGGCGCGTGGCCGCTTATGAACAGGCCCTACGCGAGCGCGCGCGGTTGCTCAAGATGGGCGGGGCGGAGGATACCTGGCTCGCGGCGCTGGAGGACACCATGGCGCGCCACGGGATCGCTATCGCGGCCGCGCGGCGCGATCTGGTGGGACGGCTGGCCCAAGCCGGCGGTGCGGCCAAAGGTGCGGGCAGCGGGCCGTTTCCGGTCGCCGATCTGGCGCTCGACGGCGAGATCGAGGCGGCCTTGGAGGGGCAGGCGGCGCTTGCGGTCGAGGACCGGTTGCGCGCCCGGCTTGCCGAGGCCCGGTCCCGCGACGCGGCCGCCGGCGGTGCGGCGGCCGGTCCGCATCGCAGCGACTTGGTGGTCAGCCACGGGGAGCGGGGCCTGCCCGCGGCGCTCTGTTCGACCGGCGAGCAGAAGGCGCTGTTGATCTCGATCGTGCTGGCGCATGCGCGGCTTCTGGCCCTGCACCGGGATGCGGCGCCGCTGCTGCTTTTGGACGAGATCGCGGCGCACCTGGACGAAGCACGGCGGCACGCCTTGTTCGACGAGATCCTGGAACTCGGCGTTCAGGCCTGGATGACCGGAACCGACGCCGCCGTGTTCGCCGATCTCGGCGAGCGTGCGTGCTTTTTCCAGGTGCGCGCGGCGACCCTGACTCCCGTCGAACCACCGATCAAGAACATATCGTGACCGCCCTGGCGGTGCGCGGACCAAGAATTGGATTGCCACGAGTATGACGCAGCAAGCAGATAAGAACGAGCCGTTGGAGACGGCGCCGGTGGAATCCTACGGCGCCGAGTCCATCAAGGTGCTGCGCGGCTTGGAGGCGGTGCGCAAGCGCCCGGGCATGTACATCGGCGACACCGATGATGGCTCCGGCCTGCACCACCTGGTTTACGAGGTCGTGGACAACTCGATCGACGAGACCTTGGCCGGCCACTGCGACCTCATCGAGGTGATCCTGAACGGCGACGGTTCGGTTACCGTGCGCGACAACGGGCGCGGCATCCCGGTCGGTATCCACGCCGAGGAGGGGGTGTCGGCGGCCGAGGTGATCATGACCCATCTGCACGCCGGCGGGAAGTTCGACCAGAACTCTTACAAGGTCTCCGGCGGTCTGCACGGGGTCGGTGTTTCCGTGGTCAACGCGCTTTCCGAATGGCTCCATCTCACCATTTGGCGCGACGGCAAGGAACATGCCGTCCGATTCGCCTACGGCAACGTGCAAGACCCGCTCGAGGTGGTCGGCGAGACCGAGGCGCGCAGCGGCACCGAGATCTCCTTCCTGCCGTCCAAGAAAACCTTCACGATGACCGAGTTCGACTTTGCGACGCTGGAGCACCGGCTGCGTGAGCTCGCCTTCCTCAACTCGGGTGTCAACCTGGTACTGATCGACGATCGTCATGCCGAGGCCAAGACCGTCAATCTGCACTACGATGGCGGGCTCGAGGCCTTCGTGCGTTACCTCGATCGCACCAAGACCCCGCTGTTCGAGCCGCCGATTCTGATCCTCGGCGAGCGCGCCGGCGTCGTCGTCGAGGCCGCGTTGGAATGGACCGACAGCTACCACGAGACCGTGCTCTGCTTCACCAACAACATCCCGCAGCGCGACGGCGGCACCCATCTGGCCGGATTCCGGGCCGCGCTGACCCGCCAGATCAACGCCTATGCCGTCTCCTCGGGCATCGCAAAGCGCGAGAAGTTGGTGCTCAGCGGCGAAGACGGGCGCGAAGGGCTGACCTGCGTGCTCTCGGTCAAGGTGCCCGACCCCAAGTTCTCCAGCCAGACCAAAGACAAGCTGGTATCATCCGAGGTGCGGCCGGTGGTCGAGGGGCTGATCAACGAACGCCTGGGCCAATATTTCGAGGAGCACCCGAACGAAGCCCGGCACGTGGTCGCCAAGGTGGTCGAGGCAGCGGCCGCGCGCGAGGCGGCGCGCAAGGCGCGCGAGCTGACCCGGCGCAAGGGCGCACTCGATATCTCCTCGCTGCCGGGCAAGCTGGCCGATTGCCAGGAGCGCAACCCGGAGCTCTCGGAGGTGTTCATCGTCGAGGGCGATTCCGCCGGCGGTTCGGCCAAGCAGGGCCGCGACCGGCGGCTCCAGGCGATCCTGCCCCTGCGCGGCAAGATCCTCAATGTCGAGCGCGCGCGCTTCGACAAAATGCTGGGCTCGGCCGAAATCGGCACCTTGATCACCGCGCTCGGTACCGGCATCGGCGCGGACGAGTTCGATATCGCCAAGCTGCGCTATCACAAGATCATTATCATGACCGACGCCGATGTCGATGGCAGTCACATCCGGACCCTGCTTTTGACTTTCTTCTTCCGCCAGATGCCGGAAATCATCGAGCGTGGCCACCTCTACATCGCTCAGCCACCGCTCTACCGGGCCAAACGCGGCGAATCCCTGCGCTACCTGAAGGACGACCGCGAGCTCGAGGCGCACCTGATCGAGAACGGGGTTCGGGACAGCGTTCTGACGCTGGCCGATGGCGACCAGGTCGCCGCCGCCGACCTGACGGAATTGGTGGCGCGCGCGGTCCAGGCCAAGCATCTGATGGAGCCGCTGCTGCGCAAGGTGCCCAGCGTGCCAATCGTCGAGCAGACACTGATCGCCGGCGCGCTCAATCCGGACATCGTCAGCGATCCCGAGCGCACCGCCGAGGCGGCGGAGTACATCGCGTTGCGGCTGGACGCGCTGGCCCGCGACATCGAACGCGGCTGGCGCGGCGAGGCCGAGCCCGACGGCGGCCTCGCCTTCACCCGCACTTTGCGCGGCCTGACCGAGCGGCGCGTGATCGACGGGCCGCTGCTGCGCTCCAGCGAGGCACGCCGGCTCGACGAGATGGCGCCCGGACTGCAGGCCACCTATCAACACCACTCGGTGCTGCGCAACAAGGAGCGCGAGTTCCAGATCACCGGACCGCACACGCTCGCCGATGCGATCTTCGAGCTAGGCCGCAAGGGGGTTGCGATTTCGCGCTACAAAGGCCTCGGCGAGATGAATCCGGAGCAGCTCTGGGAGACCACCCTCGACCCCAACGTGCGCATGCTGCTGCAGGTCAGGGTCGCTCACGCCGACGAGGCGGCGGGGATATTCTCGACCCTGATGGGCGACAACGTCGAACCGCGCCGCGAGTTCATACAAACCCACGCCCTCGAAGTCGCCAACCTGGATATCTGAGGCGCAGGGGTCACCGGCGGGACTCCGCGACCTAAACCCATAGTTCCAAAATGCGAATTGTCGATATCCGCGAACAAACCTTCGCGATCTCCCGATATTCCGATCCTGCGCTACCGTCCGGTGGTTTGACGACGAGTATCGTCGCGTTGGTCACTGACGTTGTCCGCGACGGACAGCCAGTCGTTGGGTATGGCTTCGCGTCGTTCGGGCGCTTCGGGCAGGGCGGCTTGATCAAGGAGCGGTTCGCTCCGCGCATATCCAATGCGGAGCGATCCGCCCTGTTGACCGAAGACGGCACGAATCTCGATCCGTTCCGCATTTGGACCGTAATGATGGCGGGGGAAAAGCCCGGCGGTCACGGTGAGCGCTGTGTCGCCGTCGGTACACTGGATATGGCCGTTTGGGACGCGGCGGCGAAAATCGCCGGTCTGCCCCTGCATCGATTTCTGTCCAGCCGGCTCGGAACCGGCGCCATGGACGAAATTCGGGTGCCGGTTTACGCCGGTGGCGGATATCGCTATCCAAGTGACGATATCCCACACCTCCAGGAGGAGGTTCGGCGGTTTCTCGATCTTGGATACGAGCGCGTCAAAATAAAGATCGGCGTCGACCCGCTGTCTCAAGACATGGCACGCATCGAGGCCGTGTTGGCATTGCTGCCTTCG
>Ga0209987_10002378_pt1 | contig 10438 bp, 9 predicted proteins | sample N074metaG_FD_182134 | JGI IMG/M metagenome (GOLD analysis project Ga0209987, IMG submission 182134) | Deep subsurface microbial communities from Kermadec Trench to uncover new lineages of life (NeLLi) - N074 metaG (SPAdes) (version 2) | ecosystem: Environmental > Aquatic > Marine > Ocean trench... | reverse complement strand
TGTTGGGCCTAGCGGGCTTGAGTGATCAGGAGTGGATGCCCTAGTACACCTACTGGCGTCGACCTCAACAAATGGATGATGGCGGTAAAAATTTGCTGGATTGACCATGCTACTCGTCGATTGTGCTTAGCCGCCATCAGCGGGCTACTTAAAATGTAGCCGTCATAGTCTCCAGGTAGGCATTGAGCATGGTTTTGAGTTCCCGCATCAAAGCTTTGCGCTTGCGCACGGGGGCAGCGGCAACCAGGGCCAGGCCCGTGGCAAAGGTTTCCACCAGGAGTTGCATGGCGGCGTCACCGCGCTGACCGGCCTGGTGTGGACCACGGGTGTTCTCACTGAAGCGCTCGCGCACCATGGTTGTCATGTACTGGTTGTTTTGCCGCCTAATTTTCCGCAAGCGTGGCGATGCGCGCAATGCATCCTGCACCGCGCTCAGCCAGGGGTGATCCAGCATCATCTGCAATTGTACGTCAAGAATATACCCCAGCCGCTGGTCTGGATCGGCGTGCTGTGAGATCTCCTGCTCAATTCGGCTCAATTGAAGATTGGTAAAACGCGTCAGTAGCCCCTCCACCAGGTCATATTTATCGTCAAAATAACGATAAAGAGTAGCGATATTGATACCTGCGGCGGCGGCCACAGAGTTGGTATTCAGACCTTCGATACCCTCGCTCATCAACAGGCTGGCGGCCGCGTCCAGAGCAGCGTCAAAGGTCTTGCGGGCGCGGGCCTGCTTGGGTGTCGTCACGGTCACGGCGAAACTCATTCCAAGTAATTACTTGCATTATAGAGAAAGCGCGGCTAAAGTAAAAGGCAAGCTATTACTTGGATATATTGAGGAGGACATTATGGACACCCCCTGGTACAACTGGATGCCCTATGCCGTTGCGATCACCCTGATCGTGTTGGAATTCAGGCGCGGCTGTTATAGCCAGGCGGCAATGCCTCGCAATGACAAGCTGGTGAACTTTATTAGCGTGTTCCAGGACTCCATCTTTCTCCGGCCACTGGTCGCCTACGCCGGCGCCGCCCTGATCACCTTGCTGGCACCTGTTCATGCCGGCGCGTTGGCTGATCTGCCTTTCTGGCCGACATTTATTGTGGTCTTGTTTGCACAGGACTTTCTTCACTACTGGTTCCATCGCTGGTCTCACAGCAACCCCTTGCTGTGGGAAATGCACCGCACCCACCACTCCGCGTCACGGATGAGCATCGCGGTTACGCCGCGTCTGAATATGATGTGGGAGCTGGTAATTCCCGCCAACTGGATCTCTGCCGCCATGTTGTATCTTGGCATGTATGAAGTGTTCTGGGCCTGGTTTGGACTGCGCTCCATCGTCAATTTTGCCAGCCATTCCGCCGTGCGCTGGGATTTGTCGCTGTACCGCAACAAGGTCTTGCGCCCTCTAATCTGGGTGCTGGAAAGAATTATCACCTTGCCTGATGCACACCACGCACATCACGGCTGTGGCCAAAACGGCGCACCCATGGGTAATTTCGCGCCCACCGTCATCTTCTGGGATGTGGTGTTTGGTACCGCCCATTTTCCCCACGCAGAACAGGCACAGGTCGGTATCGAAAACGACCCGGACTACCCCTGGTACCGCCAGTTGTGGTGGCCGGTGTTTCGGAGCAGTAAATAGATTCTGGGGTCAGCTAAGCGCCGACCACCACTAGATTTCGGCCCTGCTCTTTGCCCTGGTACAAGCCCGCATCAGCCCTGGCAATACACTTGTCCAGGGTATCGTCCTGACGAAAAGTAGCGATACCGAAAGTCATGGTGACGCCCAGGCGTTGACCTTCGTATTCGAATCGGCAGGCTTCCAGGCTGGAGCGCAACTTCTCTGCCAGCAGCACTGCGCCTTCGGAAGAGGTTTCGGGAAGCACCATCAAAAACTCTTCTCCACCCCAGCGAGACACATTGTCCATGGCGCGAACCCCTTTCTTTAATAGGTGAGCAGTCTCTTTCAGCACATAGTCACCGCAGGCATGCCCGTGTAAATCGTTAAACTCTTTGAATTTATCAATGTCAGCCAGAACAATAGACAAGCCTTGACCAGTACGTAAATGCCGCTGGACCTCGGTGTCGGCCTTTTCGGTGAAACCACGCCGGTTTAACAAACCTGTAAGTGGATCCAGGCGTGCCGCTTGCGCCAATTGCTGGTTGGCAACCCTGAGGTCGGCGGTGCGCTGGGCCACTTCACCCTCAAGATTATTAAAGACCGTAGTAAAGCGATTGGCCACGGAAATGGTCATGAACAACATGATTGCTGTGAAGCCCAGGGTTACCAGGCGAGGCCCCTCCAACACGGCATAATCGATCAGCAGGTCATTGATGCAGGCTGCCACAAATACCAGAATTCCAATCAGTCCTGTGCGCGCCTCGGGATTACCTGCAAGCGCCTCGCGGATAAATATCCAGGGAATGATCACCAACAGGGGGATGCTCCACAGCTGAAAGGGACGCAAGCTATGGTAGTGGATATCCAGCCCGGGCACCGACACAATCATAATAGTGAGGGCGACGAAGCTTAGTTGGTAGGCGCGCAGCCATCGGTTGATGGGTAGTTGCAGCAGTGACCACATCATTTGAATAGAAAAAAATGAGATCATGTATATGGCCGCGTATGCGACTTTTACATAGGCGATATGAGGCCAATTCAGGCTGTATCGCCACTGATTCACCATCACACCATAGATGCCGATATCCAGGGCCATCAGCCCGTACCACAAATAGGTTTTAAGCTGGCGATTTCGCTGGTACAGGTAGATGTGGTAAAAACCAAAGCCTAAAAAAAGAACCGATGCCATCAAGCCGGGAATTTCGTTGAGCAATGCAAGTCGCGACAGTGTGCCGTGTTCACCGATGCGAAAGTCGCCCTCATAGGGCCCGCCGCCCCACTTCGAGACGGCCAGTTCACTGCCGCCCCAGACACGCAGTGCCAGCACCAGGCTGCCGTCTGCGGCTACGGCGGATGCGGGAATTGGGTAAACCCTGACGCGATCATAGTTGGTTTCACTCAGGGGTGGCAGCTTGCCAATGCCACCCAGTAACTCACCCCCGGCATACAGTTCATAGGCGCTCATCACTTTGCCGATGCTCACGCCGAGGTGGGAGAGGTATTTGCGTTTTTCGGTTGGACTTATATCGAATTTCAGGGTAATTCGGTACCAGGCGAACTGATTGGATTCGGGATAGCCGCCTATCGGCCACTGCTCTGTTAGGCGTCTATTCACCCAGCTATTGTCATCGTAATCAGGGCTGGCCCAATACAAATCATCACCGGGGAGAAACTGCCACTGACCTGCCAGGGAATAGGATTCCAATACGTCTGCTGCTGTAAGACGCGCCGCCTCGGCGCGAGTCGCCCGCGCACTGGTACCGCCGCCTGACAAGATCGAGGCAGCCAGCAGGATTAGCATGTATTTAGTGCGCGTCAACCGGTCCACGGCTCGCGCATGGTCACAAACTCCTCGGCCGCGGTCGGGTGAATTCCAATGGTGGAGTCGAAGGTCGCCTTGGTGGCACCGGCCTTGAGGGCGATGGCAATTCCCTGCACAATCTCACCCGCATCGGGGCCCATCATATGCACCCCCACCACCCGGTCGCTGGCCGTATCGACGATCAACTTCATAAAGATTTTCTCGTCGCGGCCGCTGATGGTGTGCTTCATCGGTCTGAAGGTGGATTTGTAGAGGGTGATATCGCCAAACTCTTCACGCGCCTGTTCTTCGGTAAAGCCGACGCTGCCGATATTGGGCTGGCAGAATACCGCTGAGGGAATAAAGTCGTACTCAACTTGCTGGTGCGCCGGGCCATATTGCCTGCGTGCGAAAGACATACCCTCGGCCAGTGCTACCGGGGTTAATTCCATGCCGCCAATGACGTCACCCAGGGCGTAGATACTGGGCTCGCTGGTACAAAAATCATCGTCTACCTTGATGCTGTTGTTATCGTTCAGCTCAACGTTAACGTTTTCCAGACCCAGGCCTTCCAGGTGCGGCTCGCGACCGATCGCGTACAGTACCTGGTCGGCTTCCAGGGAGCAGCCATCGGACAAATGGCATATCAGGCCATTGCTGGTCTGCTCTATAGATTTGATGGTGACTTCAAAGCGCAGGTCTACCCCACTTTTTTTGATCTCGCTGGCGGCATGTTCGCGTATATCCTTGTCGAAGCCCCGCAGGAACAGCGGGCCGCGGTAGAGCTGGGTAACCTGGGCACCGAGACCATTAAAAATACCGGCAAACTCGACGGCAATATAGCCACCGCCGGTAATAACCAGGCGCTCGGGGAATGAGTCCAGGTCAAAGATTTCGTTGGAGGTGATACCCAGCTCTTCGCCCGGGCAGTTGTCGCGCCGTGGCCAGCCGCCGGTGGAGATGAGGATTTTGTCGGTGGAGTAATCCTGGTCGTTAACCCGAACCGTGTGCGCGTCTATAATGGTGGCGCGGCCAATAATAATCTCGGCATTGGCACCGTGTAGCAGGTCGTTGTAGATGGCGTTGAGACGGCTGATCTCCTGCTTTTTGTTGTCGCGCAGGGTGGCCCAGTCAAAAGCGGGCCGGGAGCTGTCCCAGCCGAAACGGCGGGAATCTTCGAAGGCGTGGCTGAATTCAGAGGCATAGACATAGAGTTTTTTGGGCACGCAGCCTACGTTCACACAGGTGCCGCCCATATAACGGTCTTCGACCACCGCCACTTTGGCGCCAAAACCTGCCGCCATGCGGGCCGCTCGAACACCGCCGGAGCCGGCGCCGATAACAAATAGATCGTAGTCTCTGTTGCTCACGTTGAGTCTCCAAAAATAAAACAGCTGCAGGCGTGGAGCCCAGCGGGCGAGTATCGCATACTTGTCCTTATGAGCGGCGTACACGATCCCGAGATCGATGATTTACTCCCGCAGGTTGATGCCAATCGCCTGGTCGCATCGCTGCGCCAGTTATTGCCCCCGGAATCCATACTCACCAGCGATGAGCAGCAGCGCCCCTTTGAATGCGATGGCCTGTCCAGTTACCAGCAACTGCCCCTGGTAACCGTGTTGCCAGATACGGTGGAACAGGTGTGCGCGATAATGAAGCTGTGTTTTGCGCAGGGAGTGCCAGTGGTTACTCGCGGCGCTGGCACGGGCCTTTCTGGTGGTGCCATGCCCTGTGCCAGTGGTGTCTTGCTGGTGCTGAGCAAGATGAATCGCATCCTGGAGATTGATGCCAACAATCGCCGCGCGCGGGTTGAGCCCGGCGTGCGCAACCTGGCGATTTCAGAAGCGGCGGCCCAGTACGGGCTCTATTACGCGCCCGATCCCTCCTCGCAAATTGCCTGTTCTATTGGCGGCAACGTGGCGGAGAATGCCGGTGGTGTGCACTGCCTCAAATACGGCCTCACCGTTCACAATATCGAGCACCTCACGCTGGTAACGGTGGCCGGTGAGTTATTGGAAGTAGACGGGCACGGTGAATCGCTGGACCTGTTGCCGCTGTTGGTGGGTTCCGAGGGTATGCTGGCGGTGGTGATAGAGATCACCGTCGAACTCAAAGTGAGCGCGCCGGTGGTAGAAATCCTGCTGTGCGCATTTGATTCTGTGCAGGGGGCCAGCGATGCGGTAGCCGCCATTATCGCTGCCGGTATTATCCCGGCCGGTCTGGAGATGATGGACAAGCTGGCCCTGACCGCGGCGGAGGATTTTGTTCACGCCGGTTATCCCACCGATGCCGAAGCTATATTGTTATTGGAGCTGGATGGATGCGCCAGTGAGGTCGATGCTGACCTGCAGCTGGCGCAATCTATCCTGCGCGACAGTGGCGCCAGCAGCGTGCGTCGTGCCGTCGATCAAGCCCAGCGCGAATTATTCTGGAAGGGCCGTAAAAATGCCTTTCCGGCCATGGGTCGCCTGGCGCCGGATTACTACTGTATGGATGGCACCATTCCGCGCAAGGCCATTGCCGAGGTACTGGGCTGGATCAATGAGCTGTCGCGACAGCGTGATATGCCAGTGGCCAATGTATTTCACGCCGGCGATGGCAACCTGCATCCGTTGATTTTGTACGATGCCAATATTCCCGGAGCGACAGCGGCAGTGGAAGAGTTTGGAGCCCTGATACTGGAGAAGTGCATTGCCGTGGGCGGCACCATTACCGGTGAACATGGCGTGGGCAGGGAAAAAATCAACCAGATGGCCAGTCAGTTCAATGACGCCGAGCTGGAGCAGTTTCGCCGGGTTAAAGCGGCCTTTGATGAAGTAGGGCTACTCAATCCCGGTAAAAATATTCCCACCCTGAAGCGCTGTCAGGAATACCGGGCCATTCGGAGCGATAGCTAATGGCCGACTGCTCAGCACAGCTCCAGTCGCAACTACGGCAGGCCCGTGAGTCCGGCACGGCTATCCATGTGCAGGGCAGTGGCAGCTACGCGCGATTTATTTCCCCACCTACAGGGCAGGAGCTGAGCACCCGCGAACATACCGGTATTGTCAGCTTTGAGCCGACCGAGATGGTAGTAACCGTGCGCGCCGGCACGCCTATTAAGGAGCTGGAACAACGGCTGGCTACTGAAAACCAGCAGTTAGGTGTTGAATGCCCTCAGCTATCCGAGCAGGCAACCATTGGTGGTGCCATCGCCATGGGAATGTCCGGCTCGTCCCGGCCTTTCACCGGCGCGATGCGCGATTTTGTATTGGGCGTACGCATGCTCAATGGCCTGGCTGAAGACCTCAGTTTTGGCGGTCAGGTTATGAAAAACGTGGCAGGTTACGATTTGTCGCGGTTGATGGTGGGTTCGCAGGGACGGCTGGGCATGTTGCTGGAAGTGTCCCTGCGGGTATTGCCCTGCCCTGAGCGGCGCCTGCAGCTGGTGTTGCAACAACCGGAGTATTCCGATGCTGTGGATTTTGCCAACCAGCTGTTGGCACAAGCGCAGCCGGTAACCGGTGCCAGTTGGTACCAGGGGCAACTGCATCTGCGCTTTGCCGGTCGCAGTGCCACCATGGACCGATTGCAAAAGGATGTAGGCGGCGAGACAGAGAATGCGGATTGGTGGGCTGCGCTACAGCGTTGGGATATGCCCTGGGGTGCAAGCGCCCAGCGCTACTATTGCCAGGATGCCCAGCGTAAACCGGCAAGCTCCCAACCCTGGTTAGCCGATTGGAATGGCCGCTTGATCTGGAGTGCCGAGACTGACCAGGGTACAGCAACAGATAGCGATGCCGGTTTGCGTGCGCAGATAGAGCAGCGCCTGTGCCGTGCTTTTGATCCTGATGGTTTGTTCGGTGGAGTGGCTGCCTGATGCAAACTTCATTGCCCGACGATTTTTTGGCAACCGAAAAAGGCCGTGAGGCAGACAGTATTTTGCGTGCCTGTGTGCACTGTGGTTTTTGCACCGCCACCTGTCCTACCTACCAGGTGCTGGGCAATGAACTGGACAGCCCGCGCGGGCGCATATACCTGATCAAGGCCATGCTCGAAGGAGAGGCGGTTACCGAGATTACCCGTACCCACCTGGATCGCTGCCTCAGCTGCCAGGCTTGTGAAACCACCTGCCCCTCAGGTGTGGACTATCATCGGCTGCTGGATATTGGTCGTGCCGAGGTTGAGGCGCAGGTACCGCGGCCGGTGTTGCAGCGGGGCTTGCGTTGGCTGTTGCGGCAAATTATGCCCTATCGACAGCGCTTTACTCCCCTGCTGCGAATCGGGCAGTTTTTCCGAGCCCTGTTGCCATCGGTGCTAAAGCAGCATGTGCCAAAATCCAGGGATGTTTTGCAGGTACCTCGTGGTGAGCATTCGCGCAAAATCATCCTGGTGCAGGGTTGTGTGCAGCCAGGCCTTTCACCCAATACCAATGCCGCTACCGTCCAGGTGCTGGATCGACTCGGTATAGAGGCGCTGACTGTGTCTGCCGAGAGTTGCTGTGGGGCGCTGAGTTATCATCTCAACGCCCAGGCGGAAGGACTGGATTTCGCGCGCCGCAATATTGATGCCTGGTGGCCGTTGATCGAAGCAGGAGTTGAAGCCATTGTTATGACCGCCAGTGGTTGCAGCAATTTTGTGCAGGACTATGATCGGCTGCTAAAGACAGATCCGGATTACGCCCCGCGCGCTGAAAAAGTGGTTGGCCTGCTTAAGGATATTTCTGAAGTGCTGGCGGCTGAAGACCTGGCGCCCCTGGCGGTAAGCAGCATTGAGCGTATCAGCTGGCACTGTCCCTGCACCGCCCAACACGGTCAAAAGCTGGATCAACCCACCCGGGAGGTACTGGGCCGACTGGGCTTTGAATTGCCAGTAGTGACCGATGCCCATCTTTGTTGTGGTTCAGCGGGCACCAACTCTTTGTTGCAACCGGCCATTGCCGAAGCCCTGCGCAGCCGTAAGCTGGACGCCCTGCAGAAGAGTGAGCCCGACCGGATTGTGACCGCTAATATCGGCTGCCAAATTCATTTGGCAGCCGGCACGGAAACGCCAGTGGTTCACTGGATCGAACTGATCGCACGCTCCATGGGGTCTACACTTCATGAGGTCAAAACAGAAGCAAACTAGCTGAAGGAGATCACCATGTTTGAAGATGAACATCCCGCCCGCCGCGCCGCGCTGCTTTCCCGCGAGTACGTGCAAACCCACAATAAGGAAGGTTGGCTGGGGCTGTACGCCGAAGACGCTATTATCGAAGACCCGATTGGTGTTTCGATGATCGACCCCGAGGGCAATGGCCACCGGGGCCCGGCAGCGCGCGAGGCTTTCTGGGATAACTTTATAGCGCCCGCCAATATCAGTATTGAGATTCATCATTCCTACGCGGCCGGCAACGAGGTGGCAAACCGAATCACTATCACCACTGAAATTCCCGGTGAGGCTGGCAAGAAGTATGTGCAACTGGTTACCGGAATATTTTGCTACCACGTCAACGAGGAAGGAAAGTTGTTGTCCCTGCGTGGCTACTGGGAAACCGAAGACCCGGCCAATTCATTGACCGAGGTTGATGCCGCCTAACCTGGGGTCAGAACAGGGTCAGAACGGGGTCAGATCCGGATCTGACCCCAACTATCTACTTGATGGACGGCTGCACGAACTGTCGGAACGGATCGATGGGATCTTCAAGCCCAAAGAGCATTGATGGGTACAGCCCACATGCCTTCACCAAAGCGAGCAATATTCTCGCCAGTATACAAAACCACACCTATAAAATGGTTGTCTGCTGCCATGTTTTCTTTAAACCATCGCAAGTGCTTAAAACTGTCTGTTTTTACCACCGAGCCAGCTTTTACCTCTATACCAAGGTAATCACCGTTTTCATTTTCAACTAAGAAATCAATTTCTCTATTTAGACGGTCACGGTAGTGGTAAAGCGCATAATGGCTGTCCTGAACATCGATAATGGCGGCCAATTGGGTAAATACATAGGTTTCTATGAGCTTGCCATTTTTTTCACCGTCCAAGCGTACCTTATTGATATTCCATTTGAGAATGGAGGCCATCAATCCTGTATCTGTTAAAAACAGCTTGTCTTTTTTCCCCACGCGCGCGTAGTCCGTTTTTGTCCAGGGGCTGACCCGCTCAACCAGATACAGCGTTTCAAGTGCATTAATGTAACTTTCAATAGTTGGGCGCCGAATTGATAAGCTGGCGCCAATGCCAGATATATCAATATATTTGGATGACCAGGCCGCCAAACATTCAAGCAATTTTACCATCGAGTCTTTGCGCCGAATATTCGCTACATCCTTTAAATCATTTCCCAGTAGCGCCGCGATATAATCATCATGCCACTGCCGAATATCGGTGGCTTCGTTTAAACGATCAGCTTCAGGATAGCCGCCACGGAAAGCCAACGATAGGTAGTGGTTTTTATTGTATTCTTCAGGCGCTTGATTATTTTTTGTGCGGTATTTATGTCGCGCAAAATGCTCATCGAAGGCATTTTCAAGAAACCGTGGTGGAGTACTGAGCATTTCACCCCGTGTGAGAGGTCGTAAGCGAATCGTACGCGATCTGCCTGCCAGGGATTCAATGGCATTGGGCAAGGCTTGAATATTGGCTGATCCAGTGAGAAGAAACCGCCCATAGTTTTGGTTGCTATCAACCTCTTTTTTGATGGCCCGTAGCAGCTCCGGTGCACGCTGAATTTCATCAATAATCATCAGTTTTTGCTCGTGCATAACAAACCCATGTGGGTCTGATTTCGCCGCTTCAAGCAACAGCAAGTCATCCAGTGTGTAATAAGCCGTGTCTGTAGGTGCAATAGCTTGAGCTAGTGTGGTTTTACCACTTTGTCGCGCCCCAGACACTACGACTACTCGTCTGGTTTTAAGGGCATGAATGACTTGCTTGCTTTGCCAGCGCTTATAAACCGTGGGTTTCATTATGTTGCTATTTCTGCTGTTGGCTTTGAGATGCGATATTTTACAGGTGCGTTATATGTATTAAATAGTATGCGTTTTTATCATTAGAC
>Ga0209987_10002374_pt1 | contig 10442 bp, 12 predicted proteins | sample N074metaG_FD_182134 | JGI IMG/M metagenome (GOLD analysis project Ga0209987, IMG submission 182134) | Deep subsurface microbial communities from Kermadec Trench to uncover new lineages of life (NeLLi) - N074 metaG (SPAdes) (version 2) | ecosystem: Environmental > Aquatic > Marine > Ocean trench... | reverse complement strand
GGCCATTAATATAATTCACGCACTGCGTTACTAAAGGTAGATTCAATCCTAAAGCTTCACGCAGTGCCTCTCTATCAGCGGCCTGGGCAGATTCCCCAAGCATCACTTCTACCGGATCACCTGGCACAATATGGATCAACATAAAAACAACGGTCATAACACCGAACACCACCAACAGTGCTCCAAATAATCGTGACCCGAGATAATTCAGCATAATGAATGTTTTATTATCATCTTTCTGGTTTCGCTAACTGGATTCATCGACCTCTACAATATAAAGTCATATAATCTAGTGCAGAGTCGCTAGAATAATAAAAACGAGTATAAAGGATTCTCCAGACAGGGGTTTAACAACATGAATGAAAATACGTTAGATGATGCCGGTAGAAACATCATGAGTTTCCTTGTCAGGATACTAGGTTTTTTCCTCCTGCTCGCAGGCCTTTGGGTCGCCCTTCAGGTTTTATTAACGGCACAGGATTTGTATCAACATCCCGAAAAAATTGAACGTTTTGCGGTTGCAATCGAGAAAGGCTCCAATATTGATAAAACACTGGCACCGATTAGAGATAGCTTGATTTTACAGAGTCACTCAGAGAATGGTGTTCAACGATACAATGAAACCGAACAAAGACCTGCTCTTGCAGGCACGGGAAATATTCGGGTTTCTTATTTCTTCGCCTGGGTGATTGCGCTGCTGTTGCTGTTATTAATTGCCAGAATTTCATTGACTGCGATTAAAACAGGGGGAGAACTTGTGCTTTTCGATATGCAGATCAAACAGCTTGCCAGAATGCTGGCAAAAGAGTCACAAAAAACAAGAGATTAAATCGAGCATCCTTAGCTTGATGATTCATAAGCATCAAGCCATTCATAAAAATCTAGTTCTTCACTAATTTCAGGGTCTTCGTAGAATTCGAAATTTCCAGACGTCGAAACTAATTCCTGGACATCTTGAACAAGGTTTTCTCCATCTGTCGGTACTGGTGTCACTTGCATAAAACTATAAACAAGCACTGCCAGGCACGCTGTTACTACTGCACCTGCAGGAACTAACAGCCATCTAGATTTTTGTCCTGTGTATCTATCTAAGGACCGATGACGTGCCTGAGTAATTGCTGATAAATCTTGCGCGTTGATATTATCCACACTTTTATCAAGCTCTAATTTAATAGTGTCGACGAATTTCTGATCTTTATCATCAGTAGTCATAACCATTCATCTCCCAGCTTCTCACGCAAAACATGCACTGCTCTAGAGTAATGCGTCTTAACACTCCCATCTGAACATTTCATTATTTGTGCTGCTTGTTTCACATCGTATCCCTCCAGCGTTCTCAACAAGAAAGCCTGTTGCTGCCGCAAGGGTAAATCTCGAATTGCACTATCAAGCATAGCAACACGTCGGCCTGAATGCACTTCCTGTTCTGGCGTCTTGCCATAATCATCCCTGACATTTTGAATTGGGTCTTCATTCTCATCATCATGATGATGAGAATGAAGACAGCCTAACCAGCCACGAAACCTTTCTCTCACCGCATTTCGTCGGTACCAGTCAACGATCATCCTTTGTAAGATGGTATGGAACAGAGGACCCCATTCCTCCGGGTTCCTGGTGGCATATTTATCCACCAATTTGCACATGGCATCCTGAAGGATATCCAGCGCATCATCTCTGTTTCCTGTTGATATTTCAGCGATTCTAAAAGCGCGTTTTTCTACAGCAACAAAAAAACCTTCTAGTTCCAGATTACGTTCCAGTGTATTTCCCCTGATTTTTTTTACTGGCGTAAACTAACCATACAGACTATCTCTCTCGCCTAGCATCACGCCGTTCATTTCGTCCCTCACCACGCATTCCGCCATTCCTGCTTCCTTGCCTTTCACTACGTCTTCCTTCCCATTGTTTCAAATTTTGCCTGAATGTGCTTTGCTGCTCTGGTGTCATGTCCTTCATCTTTTCTGCGATACGCGCTTCCTTGAATGCCTTTCTTTCTTCCGGACTCATATCTTTTATCTTGTCATAAACTTGATTACGCCTTTCCATACGTGCCTCAAATTTTTCCTTCTGTTCAGGAGACATGTTCTTCATTCTCTCGGACATATGTGTTTCTCTGAATGCCTTTCTTTCATCTGGAGACATATCTTTAGATTTCTCGCGCATCTCCCTCTGTCGCATATGTTTACGCTCTCCCATGCGTGCCTGAACTTTTTCCTTCTGTTCAGGAGACATGTTTTTCATTCTTTCAGCGGTGCGTTCCTGCCTATACGCCCTTCTCTCCTCCGGAGTCATATCTTTGGTTTTCTCGCGCATCTCCTTACGAAAGGCTCTGAACTCAGCCTTTTCCTCATCAGTAAAATCAGCATGCCTGTCACTTCTGGCTTCCTGCTGTCTTTCGTTGACCATATTTTCATTAACATGGGTAGTTCCATCTTCAGCCAATAAGATTGAGGGAAACATCACTAGACCAAGGCTGATCGAAAATACCAATTTTGGGGAGTGGATCTTCACCAGGCCTGTTTTGATGTAGTTGAGTTTCATGATGTTTCCCTCATTTCCAATTAATAGTCCTGATTGTGATAGCGTATCTGCAAATTAATACTCGGCTCAGGTTGCGCTATATCAAGACTATTTTCAATCACCCTATATTTTAATTACCTATGGGTTCTGGCTCCACTACCACCATGGTTTCTACCACCATCATTTCTGGCAACTTTGTCACCTTTTCTATCTAGGCGTCGATCTGCATGATCACCTTTACGTTCCAGACGATCTGCAACTCTATCATGTCCCCCATCTCTGGCCTTATCTGCGAGTCTGTCAAAACGATCTTCGACGCGATCACCTTTATTATCGAGTCGACGATCAATACGATCTCCCTTGTGATTTAAACGATCTCCACGGTTTTCGCGATGCGCCTGTCGTTCTTCCGGACTCATATTTTCAAATCTTTCACGACGTTTCTCCTTAAATGTTTGTCTCTCTTCATCAGACATATTGGCTAAACGTTCGCGCTTATCTTCTCTTCGCTCATGCCGATCATCGATACGATCGCCTTTATTATCCAGGCGGTCTTCAATACGATCACCCTTATTATCCAAACGTTCATTAATCGCCTCGCCTCTATTCTCTAAACGCTCCGCCAATTTATCTTTCCCGGCATCACTGGCCCGATCTGCTCGAGCATCATAACGACCCTCAATACGGTCACCCTTGTTGTCCAGACGTTCGTTGATTCTTTCGCCCCTGTTATCGAGTCGTTCATCTATCCTGTCACCCCGATCTTCAGCAAAAGTAGGTATGGCAAATATTCCGATAATCAAACCTGATGCTAACTTTGTTATTAATGTATTGTGTTTCATCTCATTCTCCGTTGTATTATTCGAGCTACATAGGCAATAACGCTCCAACATCAAAATGGTTGACAAGATTTGGTGAAAAATCTCAAAAAAGCTTACTATCACTAATATTCACAATACTCAGGGGCTTCACCATTTTAAGAGCAGGCTTTAATAAGCAATATGATTTTTAATTTGCCGCAATTGGGCTGGAAGCCCTGTTTCCAGCAACAAATGAGTGCAGACGAAGAAAACAACAGTTATCCCGCCCGTATTGCACAAATCCATCGTAGTCACTGTATCGTCTGGAGCAATAAAGGAATTGAAACCTTTGAGATAGGCGTGTTCAGTGATCCGAAGAATATGGCCGTAGGTGACTGGATACTGATACCCAATGAAGGCGAACGACCGCTACGCATATTTGAACGAGAAACAGTCCTTATCCGTAAAGCTGCAGGACAGCGGAGACATGATCAACTGATCGCTGCCAATGTCGATACCCTGTTTATTGTCACCTCCTGTAATCATGATTTTAACGCCTCACGTATTGAACGTTATCTGGCACTGGCCGCAGAAGCCAAAATTCAGCCTGTGATTGTCCTGACTAAAATGGATCTATCTGATGATGCTGATTCATATAAGAACCAGGCACTGAAATTACAAAATGACCTTCGTGTTGAATGTGTCAATGCCAAGGACAAATCAAGTTTGCCTGCCCTCAAAACACTTTGCACCGAAGGCCATACCATTGCACTGATCGGTTCTTCCGGTGTCGGTAAATCTACATTGATCAATATGCTGACAGATGCAAACCAGCTAACGGCAGAACTCAGTCAAGAAGATGGTAAAGGCAAACACATAACTACCTCACGATCACTACATTTACTTCAAGACGGCGGCATTCTCATCGACACACCGGGAATCAGAGAATTGAAACTCACAGAAACAGAATCAGGAATTGAAGACACCTTTGAAGATGTCACTCAGTACCTTGGTATCTGCAAATTTAAAAACTGCCAACACAATACGGAAAAAGGCTGTGCCATCAAGACTGCACTAGATAACGGGGAACTCGATCAGCGCCGCTGGGAGAGTTATCAAAAATTACAAAGCGAACAAGCACAGCGTAACTCATCTGGATACCAGAGAAGTAGTAAGGAAAAATCTTAATCAGACCTTAGAAATGGTGTCTGCTTTATACTTATTATGCTGAAAAACTCGCCTTATATTTTCAATTATTGAGCGATCATTTGATATTCGGACCCTGTAATTATTTCTGTGTAACTGCCAAGTTTAAATATAATCCATCAGTAGGCCTTCGAACTGAATGATAAAACCGATTTAGTGTAGGTTTCCAATTTCGAATACACATCAACCACTGATCTCTTTCGACTTTACCTATTAGGAAAGGAAGATATCGTGTGCGTAATCCTGGATGACCGAAGGCTGCAATATATCATCTGGCCAACTTAGCCAACCATTTAAGACCATAAATAATTTTTCTCTCGCACTACGCATATCTTTTTGATGTAAATCACGAATTGTTTTGGCTTCTGGCAATAGTTCCACGTTGTCATAAAACGTATTTACTAGCTCCTAAAGGCCTTCTTCTGAACCTATTCGTTCGTAGTTACTTATTTCTCTTGCGCTTTACTCACTCACATCTATTCCTCAATAATATTCACACTGGTTTCAGTTTCGACCAGTTCAAATAATTCGATCATGTCTTGATTACGCATTCGTACACAGCCTCTTGAACCGGGAGAACCCATTGCAAGATCATCCGGACTACCATGAATATAAATATAGCGATCATAACTATCGACACTGCCACCCTTGTTCCTGCCTGCTTCACAACCACTAAGCCAGAGGATACGAGTCAGTATCCAGTCTCTGTCAGGAAATTGTTGACGTAATTCTGGATGATATAACTCACTTGTGGGTTCTCTGCCAACAAACACTGTATTTACTTCGCAGCCAGCACCGAACTTTTCACGGATGATGTGTTCCCCTCTTGGTGTGCATTCACTGTCAATCAATTCGCCCGGGCCGTTCTTTGCCGTCGAGATGGTGTATTGCTTAATCACATCATTCCCCTCAAACAAACTAAGGGTTTGTTTGCTGATATTGATTTCTATGTGCCTGTCTTGTTGCATGTTTATTTAAATAATTAATTTCTCTTAACTGTGAGTAGACCATCATAGTTGCCGTCGCTTGCCAGGGCATAGCCACTAATATTTTTCGATGTCACCAGTATATTATCTTCATACCACAGTGGTATATAAGGTAATTGCTCATGCAGGTAAGCCTGTAGATCTTGATATAGCTTTGCTTGCTCATACAGGTCTTGTTTACTTTCTGCCGCCTCTATCATGCTATCTGCGGTAGCATCCTTAAAGCGACCTCGGTTCGCGCCATTGGGTGGCAACGATGTGCTATGGAAGGCGTAGCGAAATATATCTGGAATCTTTAAGCCAACCCATGACAGGCTATACATCTGAAACCGCCCTGCCTTGATATCACCATAAAAAGTCCCCCAGTCATAACTCTGCACATCGACTTGAATGCCTACCTGTTTTAATTGATATTGAATGATGGTGGCCAGACGCACACGAAAAGGATTATTCGAGGTTTTATAGCTAATTTGTAGTGGATTTAGTTCATCATAACCTGCGGCCTTGAGTAAACGTTTAGATTTTGCTGGATCAAATTCAACACCGGTCAATTCTGCATTGCCACTCCAGTGCTCTGGCGGCAAAATGGCGCCAGCCTTTCGCGCTGTATTGTCCATTACATGCTCTATGATCTCATCTCTGTTAATCGCATGGGCAATTGCTTGTCGAATTGGCAGTTGGCTGGTGACAGGATCTGCCATATTGAAACCCATATAGGTGAAAGTATCTCCCCGTGCTTTTTTAATGTGGGTTTTATTCTGTTCCTCGAGCCAATTAATCATTTCTCTAGGGATATCGCCTTGAAGGATATCTAACTCATCACGCATTAATTTTAGTATTCGTACCGTCGAATCTTTGACGGTAATAAATTTTAAACGTTGATTATCGTTCAGGCGGTTTAATGAAAGATCACCATCATTCGGCCACTCCTGAAATGCCACAGGACCACTACCAACAGGCTGTCGATTAAATGGATGATCTGATTCTATCAATGCTGCGGGTAATATGCCGATGACAAGCCTTCCAGGGAATAAGGGATCTGGATGCTGCAAAATAAAATCGACGGTATCATCATCGACCACTTCTATACTTTTAATCACCACAAGTGAACCTCGATGAGGTGAGGCATTATTAATATCTAAAACATAGTCATAGGTTGCCTTCACATCATTAGCAGTTAATCTTTCACCATGATGAAACTGCCTGCCTGTAATGTGTAACTTGAAACGATAGTGTTTGAGATCGAGCATTTCCCAATCTGCGAGATCAGGGATGAACTGAAAGTTGTCGTCAAAATCAACCAGACTACGATAGATTAAACGTGTGATCCGATAAGATGCAGCATCTGTTGAAAAACGGGGATCCAGAGTAACCGGTGCTGATTCCAGACCAAAGCGAATGGCATCATCCTTTTCCTGAGTGCAAGCTAAAACAAATAACAGTGAAATAAACAGATAGAAAACGAAATAAAATCGTTTTATACCTGACATAGTTTATATTCCCTGACTCATTATATTCTGGCTCATTTTTTCTTTCTGCTAAACACAGCAATGGATTCAACATGTGTTGTATGAGGAAACATATCTATCACGCCTGCCTGCTCTAGTTTAAAACCCTTATCATTAACCAGTATGCCTGCATCTCTTGCCAGAGTTGATGGATTACAGGAAACATAAACAATCCTGTCTATTGATTTTAAGTTCATCTTCTCTATGACTTCCTGCGCACCATTACGCGCTGGATCTAATAGTAATTTATTAAAACCACCCTTTAAGAAGTCTTCGTTCAGGTCATCTTTGGCGATGTCAATCGCCCGGAATTCCACATTACTAATATTGTTAAGTACTGCATTATGTTTTGCGCGTTCCACCAGCCCCTGTTCTCCCTCTATGCCCAAGACGGTGGCAGCCTTGCGTGCCAATGGCAAGGTGAAATTACCGATCCCACAAAACAGATCGAGCACACGATCTTCGCTATTTACTTCCAGTAATTCCAGTGTGCGTGGCACCATGGCACGATTAATTTCAAGATTTACCTGAGTGAAGTCCGTCGGTAGAAATTCCATGATGATATCAAATTCCGGTAAGGAATAAGACAACTGCTTCGGAGCTGTACCATTCAACGGTATAACCGAATCCAGACCGCCTGACTGACAATAGATATCTATATTATGTTGTTCTGCAAATGCCTTTAGTTTACTCATATCTTCATCATTAAAATCGGCAAGATGTCTGAAGATAAGAGCCGTGGTCTCATCGCCTATAGCAACTTCAATTTGTGGAATTTGTCTGATTAAAGATAATTCTGTAATTAAACACTGTAGCGGTTCAATCAACGTCCCCACGGAAGGATGCAAGACTTCGCAACTGTTCATATCAGCAATGAAAGGACTGTATTTTTCTCGAAACCCGACCAGTACTCGCTCTTTCTTGTCTACATATTTAACACCTAATCGCGCCTTGCGACGATACCCCCACACGGGGCCGACTAATGGCGGGATAACAGATTTCGGTTTAACCTTACCGATATGTTCTAACTGTTCTATCAAAACAGATTGTTTGTGTTCAATCTGAAAGTCGTGCTGCATATGTTGTAAACTACAGCCACCACATAAACCAAAAAATTCACATTTGGCCTCAATACGTTCTGCTGCCGGGTTGCTTATTTCCAGTGCATACGCTTCGTCATATTTCGGGCGCTGCTTTTTATACTGGAACAGCGCATCTTCTCCAGGTAATGCGCCACTAACGAAGACTGTTTTACCTTCGACATGCGCGATACCTCGACCTTCATGAGAGAGAGACTCTATATGTGCGGTAACGAGTTCTTTCGGTAATTTTTTTTTACGTCGTCTTGCCATAATTTATGATGATTAAAACCCTAGTTGAACATCTATCGGTCTTACTTGACGATAGGAGTGAAAAATATTTGCAGGATATTTTCTTATTTCCAGGCGCTTGCGAATTCCAGCAAATGTGGCTGACCTTCTTCCTGCAACATGTCTCTGACACGTTCGCATTCTACTTCATAAGCGGTGGCTGATTTTTGTCCGCGCATCAGCTCGTAACGCAGATAAACCAGATAAGTATTTAACACATCGGTTTCGCAATAATTTCGAATACCCTCAATATTGCCCGCAAGGTAATTATCCCAGACCTGGCTACCATCCATACCCATCTTGCCCGGAAAACCTAACATAGTCGCGACCTCTGTTAAGGGGGCATTGGCCCGAGGGTTATAGCCAGAAATGACATCCATCAAATCGGTGTGCCTATCATGAAAACGGCTGATGTAATTATTCCATTTAAATTTCTGATCATCGCCTCCGGTTTCCCAATATCGTGAAGCGTTAATCCCGTACAACAATGTTCGATAATGCAAAACAGGCAGATCAAAACCGCTACCATTCCAGGAAACCAGTCTTGGCGTGTAATGATCAACCCCATCAAAGAATCGTTGAATGATATCTTTTTCAGCTGAATCAATATCACCCAAAGACCATACGCTTAATTTATCTGATGTCCTGAGAACCACAGAGATAGCAACGATCTTTTGCAGATGATGACGAATGAAGTCACTGCCACCTGTTTGTTGTCGGCGTTGAGCGAACATGGATTCGGCAACCTCTGCATCAGATAAACCTTCCATGTTCTGAATTTTTCTTGCGGAATCTGTGTCCGGTACAGTTTCAATATCAAAAACGAGCAGATTCATTTTGTTGTTCTATTACCTGCCTTCAGGATTTGAAAACATTGGTAGAAATATACCGATCACCACGATCGCATATGATGGTAATGATCAATGCATTCTCAAGCTCCTCTGAAAGTTTCAATGCTGCGGCGATTGCTCCACCTGAAGATATTCCTGCAAAAATACCTTCCTCCCGACCTAAGGCAATAGTTGTTTTTTCTGCCTCATCTTGTGAAACATCAAAAATTCTGTCGACCCTTGTTTCATCATAAATCTTCGGCAGATATTCCTTCGGCCAACGTCGAATTCCAGGTATTTGTCCACCTTCGACAGGTTGCACGCCGACAATTTGTATTTCAGGATTTTGTTCCTTCAAATAACGTGAGACACCCATAATGGTTCCTGTCGTGCCCATAGAACTAACAAAATGTGTGATCTTGCCGTGTGTATCGCGCCAAATTTCAGGAGCCGTGCCTTCATAATGCGAAAGAGGGTTGTCCTGATTTGAAAACTGGTCCAGTACGATACCTTTTTTATCTGCCTCCATTTCGCGAGAAAGATCTATCGCCGCTTCCATACTGCCCGCCTCTGGCGTCAATATGATTTCAGCACCAAAGGCCTTCATCACAGCACGTCGTTCTTTACTCATATGCTCAGGCATAATCAGAATCATTTTATAGCCTTTAATCGCAGCCACCATGGCTAAGGCGATACCGGTATTGCCACTGGTTGCTTCAATCAGTGTATCACCGGGCTTGATATCTCCCCTCGCCTCCGCATGTTTGATCATACTTAACGCGGGTCTATCTTTGACCGAACCTGCAGGATTATTCCCTTCCAGTTTAGCCATAATAATGTTGCTGGTATCACCGGGTAGACGTTGAAGCCTGACCAGGGGTGTATTACCTACATGCGCTTCAATTGTCGGGAAATCTTCTTTATTTAATTTTTTGGTCACAGGTTTTACTCATTTAATTGGTCTGTTATGGTCTAATTTTCCGCTGGTTGCAGCGTATTGTCATTTCCCCTCTAGCTTGCTGAGGAGTTGTTAATTCATTTTACATTGAGACCTTTGCACGAAATATATTTTTCGTCATAACAAGGCGAAAAATATATTTCGTGCAAAGGTTTCACATCTTATCTGTTAATTGCTTGGCTAATATCACGGCATCTTCTCGGCCAAATTTGGCAGGATAATAATCTTTGCGACTCCCGACTTCGTCAAAACCTGATTTTTCAT
>Ga0209987_10002368_pt1 | contig 10458 bp, 11 predicted proteins | sample N074metaG_FD_182134 | JGI IMG/M metagenome (GOLD analysis project Ga0209987, IMG submission 182134) | Deep subsurface microbial communities from Kermadec Trench to uncover new lineages of life (NeLLi) - N074 metaG (SPAdes) (version 2) | ecosystem: Environmental > Aquatic > Marine > Ocean trench... | reverse complement strand
GCATGCAGGCGTTCGAGTGGACCAAGCTGATCGTCGACGAGGGCGTGCGTCTCTGGAGCAACCCCATGGGTGCAGCTCAGTTTGGCGCGACCTTTTTCATGATTACAGGCTTTCACGGACTGCATGTGAGCGTTGGCGTTATCTATCTGATCGTTACCGGACTTAGAGTGAGATCCGGTTACTACGACAGAACGCGCGGCAATTACGAGATGGTGGAAATAACCGGGCTTTACTGGCATTTCGTCGATCTCGTCTGGGTTTTCATCTTCGCATTCTTCTACCTTTGGTAGGGTCGGTAAGAGGTTCTTAACATGGCACAGGAAAGTGGACAACAACATCCTTTAAGCATCTATTTCTGGATCTGGGGACTGTTGTTTGTTTTGAGTTTTTTCTCTTACATGGTGGACTATATGAATTTTCAGGGCGGCGTTCGCTGGGCCCTGATTCTTCTTTTCATGTTCCTCAAGGCAGGTTTGATCGTGAGCATATTCATGCATTTGGCCTGGGAACGGAAGGCGCTCAAGGTTGCGATACTCTTGCCACCACTTGCCTTGCTGGTGCTCGTGCTACTGATGACCTACGAAGCCGACTACACCTTCGCGACGAGAATCGACTTTTTCGGCGAGGGCGCTCCAGCAACGCCAGTGCACCACCCCTAGCTAGATTTGGCGTCGCTCAAGATGCAACCACGCAGGTGGTTTCGATTTCGATTTTGGCCTTGTCTGCAATCAGCCCGGCCACCTGCACACAGGCCATAGCGGGATAATTTTTACCCATTACATCCCTGTAGACCGCACCGATTTCCTTCAACTGCGACAAGTATTCGTGCTTGTCCGTGATGTACCAGGTCATTCTTGCGAGGTTATCCGGGCCCGCACCGCCTTCAGCCATGATGTCTCGCGTATTCAACAGGACCTGTCGCAGCTGCTCCACGAGATCTTCGGACTGAAACACGCCGTTCGAGTCCCAGCCGACCACCCCTGCGATGAACACCAGACGCCCTGACTCCACGGCGATGCCATTTGAGTAGCCGTTGGGTCTTGGCCAGCCGTCCGGCAGAAGAATCTTCATCTAGTCCTCGCTTGCCGCCATATGCGCACGCGAAATTACGATTTTTTGCACCTCCGACGCACCTTCATAAATCCGCAACGCGCGAATTTCCCGATACAGCTCCTCGACTTTTACTCCTGAAACGACGCCCATGCCGCCGAAAATCTGTACTGCTTTGTCGATGACCTGCTGCGCCGCTTCGGTCGCGTACAATTTTGCCATTGCGGCTTCGCGGGTTATACGCTCCTGACCATTGTCTTTCGCCCAGGCTGCCCTGAACACCAGTAGCGCGGACGCATCAACGTCAAGCGCGCTTTCTCCGAGCATTGCCTGGACCAGCTGCAGATTGTGCAGCGGGGCGCCAAAAAGTTCCCGCGATCGGGCCCGACCTGTAGCCTCGTCGAGGGCGCGGCGCGCGAAACCAAGCGCGGCGGCACCGACTGTGGGTCTGAAGATGTCGAGTGTCGCCATGGCGGCCTTGAATCCATCGCCGCTTGCGCCCAGCAGATTGCCCGCCGGAACACGGCAATGGTCGAATCGAACGGTGGCAAGCGGGTGCGGCGCAATGACATCAATGCGCTCGGATGCGTCCAGCCCGGTTGTTCCCGCATCCACGACAAAAGCCGAGAGCCCTCGTGCACCCGCCTCTCCGGTTCGCGCAAGAACCACGTACTGATCGGCGATGCCGCCATTCGAGATGAACGTCTTGCAGCCATTGATGACGTATTCGTCGCCGTCGAGGTTTGCCGTAGTACGAATGTTTGCGATATCAGACCCGGACTCCGGCTCTGTCAATGCAAACGCGGCACACAGACTGCCATCGGCAATGCCCGGAAGGTACTTCTGTTTCAGGGCATTGGAGCCCACGAGTGAGATCGTTCCGGAACCAAGACCTTGCATGGCGAATACGAAATCTGCGAGTCCGGAGTAATAGGCGAGACCCATACGAATCAGGCAAAGCGAACGGACATCCAGAAATTCATGAACGCCGCCGTAAGCTTTAGCGATCGTGTAACGCGTAAATCCCGCAGATGCGAGCATTGCCAACAATTTCCGGCAGCTCGCGTCGACATCATCGTGAAAATCGGGCGCATCGACAACGGGCAGCAATTGATCACGGCACCATTTATCGAGGTCTCTCGCTAGCGCGCGATGATGATCCTCAAAAAACGGCCAATGCAGGTAACTTGAATCCGCCACAGCTCAATTCCCTTCAAATACAGGCGATTCTTTGGCAACAAATGCCTTGTAGGCACGCTCAAAATCTTCTGTCTGCATGCAGATAGCCTGTGCCTGTGCTTCCGCTTCGATAGCAGTATCGAGGCTCATGTCCCATTCGACATTAAGTTGGTTCTTGGTCATGGCGTTTGCGAAATTTGGCCCTGCAGCCAATCTTGATGCCAGCGCCATCGCTGCATCGAGCAACTCAGACGTTTCCACAACACTATTGAAGTACCCCCACGCCAGACCCTCGTCGGCGCGCATCGCGCGGCCCGTGAACAACAGCTCCGATGCCCGGCCGTGACCGATAATTCGCGGCAGGATCGCGCAGGCTCCCATGTCACATCCGGCCAGCCCAACACGATTGAACAAGAAATAGGTTTTCGCATCCGGCGTAGCAATGCGCAGATCCGAGGCCATTGGTAATATGGCGCCGGCGCCCGCCGAGATACCGTCAACGGCTGCAATGATCGGTTGCGGACAGTTCCGCATTGCTTTTACGAGGTCGCCTGTCATGCGTGTGAAATCGAGCAGATCCGTCATTTGCATTTTGACCAGGGGGCCGATGATTTCATGAACATCACCGCCGGAACTAAAGTTCCCTCCGTTCGGCGCCAAAACCACTGCCTTGACTGACTTCACGTACACGAGGTCGCGGAACGCATCCCTGAGTTCGGCATAGGACTCGAACGTAAGCGGATTTTTTCGTTCTGGCCGATTGAGACGAATGACGGCAACACCGTCCGCAAATGTCCAATCAAAATGTTGCGGTGAGAATTTCGCAGGATCCAGGCTCATTCGTTGTATTCCTCTGTTACATGATCTCGCCGCCAGCGACGACGATAGCCTGCCCGGTGATCGAGCAGCTTGAGTTTTGACACAGCCACAAGACGGCGTCTGCAACCTCCGCAGGAGAGATCAGACGCCCCTGCGGATTGTGCTTGACGAGTTCGGCAAGCGCCTCTTCTTCAGAGCGACCGGTCTTGCTTTGAATGTTCGCAACGGCATCCGCTACAATATCGGTATCCGTAAAACCCGGACAAACGCAGTTGGCTGTAATGCCCGTGGATGCGAGCTCCAGCGCCAAAGAACGCGTCATTCCAACCACCCCGTGCTTGGACGCAGAGTACGCACTAGTATAGGCGTAACCTTTCAATCCAGCGGTGCTTGCAATATTGATTATGCGACCGACGCCACGTTCGCGCATCGATTTCAACGCCGCCTGCGCGCACAGAAAGGTACCCGTCAGGTTGACTGCGATCAAATCTGTCCACTGCTCGAGTGTTGTCCTGTCAAATGGCGCAGCATGTGCGACTCCAGCGTTGTTGACGAGAATATCGACAGGTCCTGCAGCATCGAAAACGGCGACGATGCTCTGCGGGTCGGCTACGTCGAGGCGCGCTGCCGTAACACCATCCAGCTCAGCCGCGACTGCGGATGCGCGCTCAATATCTCGACTCGCAATCGTTACGCGCACTCCGGCCGACGCGAGGCTCTTTGTAATGGCCAGGCCGATACCAGTCGCCCCACCGGTTACTATCGCGTGTTGATCTTTAAGTGATTGCATATCGCTTACTAATCATACGTCCTGGGTTTCAAGTTCGAGGTGCTTGCGAAGATCAATCATCGAAGACTGCATGACTTTCAGTTTCGCGGCGGAAAGACTAGCGAAGCCGTCTCGTGTCCAGTGCCCGTGTTCTATTGCCATCTCCTCGAAAAGTGCCGCACCGCTCTTCGTCAGGCACACAACGAAGCTGCGACGATCCTGATGGTGTGGACTACGCTTCACCAGACCATCATTCTCCATGCGATCGATAAGTCCGGTTATGTTCTTACTCGTCGACGCAAGCAATTGCGATGCCAGCACAGTTACCGACAAGGTCTTGTCTTCGGCACGATACAAGTGTGACAGAACATCAAATCGCGTCAAACTCAGCCCGAAGTTTTTTCGCAATTTTCGACCAATGCGGGCTTCCAGGGTTTTCGCACAGCGCAGTAACTCGAGCAATAACCTCACAGCCTGTTGCTCGCGACGGTTTTTTATCAGTTTATTCTGGGGCATTTCGCCAACTGCGCCTCTTTCGCCTGAATTTTCCCGAGTATAGACGAATTTACTTTATATATAAATACTTTATATGTAATATACTTGTTTGAATTGCCACAGCGTGCGAATCAAGGGTGCATGCATGAAGATTTCTATTATCGGCGGTGGTCCCGGCGGCCTGTATTTCGCCATTCTAACCAAGAAGGCTCGGCCAGACTGGGACATCCAGGTCTTCGAACAGAATAGCCCTGACGATACGTTCGGCTTCGGCGTGGTTTTTTCCGATAGCTCACTTGACGAATATGAAGTGCGAGACAAGGTGGTCTACGAGCGCATGCGCGAAGAATTTGCGTACTGGGACGATATCGACGTTCACTTCAAGGGCGAGGTGATCAAATGTCGCGGTAACGGATTCTGCGGCACATCTCGAGTGCATCTTCTGAGCATCTACCAGGATCGTTGTCGCGAGCTCGGTGTCGTCCTGAATTTCGGGCAACGTATAGAGCCAGACACAATCGAGACCCGCTTCGCCGATTCCGACCTGATTCTGGTCTGCGACGGCATTAATTCGGCAATTCGAGATGCGTACAGCGGCAAGGACGGCTTTGACGTTGATGTATCCAACCGTAGTAATCGATTCTGCTGGATGGGATCAACACGTCCACTTACCGACTTCACGTTTTTCTTCAAGCAGACCGAACACGGCATTATTTGCGCGCACACCTATCAATACACGAAAACGATGTCGACGTGGATATTCGAGATGACGGACCAGTGCTGGCAGGCACACGGCTTTGAGGAATTTGACGAGGCAGGCTCCGCTGCGATTCTCCAGGACATATTTCGGGAAGAACTTGAAAGCCACCCACTGATACTCAATCGCTCAAATTGGCGTCAGTTTCCACGAATTTTCTGCAGAAATTGGCGCGTCGGCAAGATGGCAATCCTTGGCGACGCCAAGGCGTCAGCTCACTTCTCGATCGGCTCCGGCACCAAACTAGCGATGGACTGTGCCATCGGCCTGTTCGAGGCGACCGTGAATCACCTTGAAACTGATGGAGTCGCCGCGGTTCTCGAAAAATACAGCGACGAACGCCGCGTTCCGGTGCAAATCGTGCAACACAACGCTGACGTGTCGCTCGCATGGTTCGAGCACATGGAGCGATCCCAGGACATGGATCCGTACCAGTTTGCAATGGTCGTCATGTGTCGCGCGAAGTCTGTTACCTACGACAACCTGCTGCTGCGCGACCCCGACTTCGTGCATGCCGCGGACACGGAATGGTACGCACGATATTTCAAAGAAACCGGGTATGACTATCGCGAAATCCGACCTACCCCCATGTTCACGAAATTCAGGTTGCGTGAGTTGGAACTGCGTAATCGTGTTGTCATGTCGCCAATGGCACAGTATTCGGCCAATGACGCCGGCGAGTTGACGGACTGGCATTTCGCACATTATTGCGGTGCCGCTCGAGGCGGTATGGCTTTGATGTTTGTCGAAATGACCTGCCCATCACCTGAAGCGCGTATTACGCTTGGTTGCCCGGGCATGTGGACTGACACGCACGAGTCGCAGTGGAAACGAATAGTCGATTTCGTGCATGGCAATACCGGGACCAGGATAGGCATGCAATTAGGGCATTCCGGGCGCAAGGGCTCGACGCAGCTTGGCTGGGAGGCGATGGATCATCCCATTGCAGACGAGGCCAGGAACTGGCCGGTGGAGTCGGCCTCCCCTATCCCCTGGCTTGAAGGCGAAAGCCAGGTGCCAGCCGCAATCGATCGCGATGGCATGGACAAAGTCTGCCAGGATTTCGTACAGGCTGCCGAGCGGGCCGATCGTGCCGGTTTTGACATGCTCGAACTGCACTGTGCTCACGGCTATCTGCTGGCGAGCTTCCTGTCTCCGTTGACCAATAATCGCAGTGACGAGTACGGCGGTTCTATCGAGAACCGGATACGTTTCCCGCTCGAAGTATTTTGCCGAATTCGCGCCGTATGGCCACAGGACAAACCGATGTCGGTACGTATCTCTGCGAGTGACTGGAAGGATGGCGGCATCTCGGAAATAGACACGTTCGCCATTGCCGAGGCGTTCAGTGATGCCGGTTGTGACCTGATTGATGTGTCAGCAGGCCAGAGCGTGCCAGATCAGAAGCCCGTATACGGACGCATGTTCCAGACGGGTTTCGCGGAAGCGATTCGCAACGTGCCAAAGATCGCGACGATGGCGGTCGGCGCTGTCACCGAAGCAGGACAGGTCAACACAATATTGCATGCACGTCGGGCTGATCTGGTTGCGATCGGTCGCACACACCTTTGGAATCCGTTCTTCACGCATCAGGCGGCGGCCTGGTACGGTGTCCGGCAAGCAGCAGGCGACTGGGAGAAACAATACCTGGCTGGCCAGGTGCAGGCGTATTCAGTGCAGCGAAAAGCCAGCGAACAACAACTGGAATGGCAGCTTAAGGCGCGTCCGAAACGTCACCACACGTTTCGCGACGACGATTAGCCTGTCTGCCGCAATGCGAAGCGCTGGATCTTGCCGGTCTGCGTTTTCGGTAATGCTTCAATGTATTCAATTAATCGTGGGTACTTGTAAGGTGCGATTGCCTGCTTGACGAAATCCTGGAGTTCCTGCGTAAGCGCATCCGAAGCAACCGTATCCGCTGCCAGAACGACAAATGCCTTTGGCACATGGCCGCGCTCTTCGTCCGGCGCCGCGATGACGGCACACTCAAGCACACCTGAATGGCCCAACAGCGCTTCCTCGACTTCGGGACCACTGATGTTATAGCCCGCGGAGATGATCATGTCGTCGCCGCGTGCAACAAACCAGAAATGGCCATCTTCGTCGCGACGAAACACATCGCCGGTCAGATTCCAGCCTCCCTTGACATAGTTCGACTGGCGCGCATCCGCGAGATATTTGCAACCCGTTGGCCCGCGAACGGCCAGCAGTCCGTCCTCACCATCGGGTAATTCGTTCAACGACTCGTCTACTACCCGAACTTCGTAACCAGGTACCGGCACCCCGGTGGAACCCGGTTTGTCACCCTCACCGGTCATGGACAGGAAAATGTGTATTAGTTCGGTCGCGCCGATGCCATCGATAATGGTTATGCCGGTGCGCTGCAGCCATTCCTCGTATACAGGTTTGGGCAAGTGTTCGCCGGCCGAAACGGCGAGGCGCAAGCTCTTCAGTTTGTCGCGATTGTCTTCGGAGAGCAGCAATTTATAAGCCGTAGGCGCGGTAAGGCAGATTGTCGCGCCGGTACTCTCGATAGCTTCGGCAAGCAATGGCGGTGCCGCGGCCTCAAGCAACACTACGCTTGCACCCGCGTGCAAAGGAAATGCAAGAAGTCCGCCCAGGCCAAACGTGAATGCAAGCGGTGGTGAACCGATGAATACGTCATCCGGCCGTGGTTTGAGAACCTGATCCGAAAACGTCTTGCACATAGACATGACGTCGCTGTGAAAATGCATACAGCCTTTGGGCTTACCCGTCGTACCGCTGGTGAACGCAATAATCGCGACGTCGTCACTGGCAGTTTGCACCGCATCGAAAGTCTCGTCCGCCAATTTCATCGCCGACACCAGTGAATCGGACAGCAAGACATTTTCGATCGCGACGCTATCGATCTCATCGGCGAGGCGACTATCGCAGATAGCGTATTTAACTTCGGCTTTGGTGGCGATCGTCTGCAGCTCTTTGGCGCGCAGCATTGGTATTGTTGGCACGGCGACTGCGCCGCACTTGAGGACTGCCAGGTAACATGCTGCAAACAATGGGGAATTCGGAAATCGCAGGAGTACCCGCTCGCCCGCTTTCACTCCCATGGACACCAGCACGTTGGCAATGCCATTGACCCTGGAATGTAATTGTTGATACGTCCAGTCCTCGTGCAACGATCGGACAGCCACGTTACCGCCCCTGCCCTCCCGCAAGTGTCTGTCCAAAAGCAGCTCGACGCAGTTAAGTTTGGGCGGGTATTCCAGCCCGGGCAGCGCGGCCAGGATATCGGGCCGCTCATTCTCGGGCGGCAGGTTATCGCGCGTGAACGTATCGATGTGAGCAGTTGGATGCATCATTCGGTGTTTGTCGCACAAAGCTGGAAGATTTCCAAGTATCGTCACTGGGCACCAGTTGTTACGATAGCAGAACCAGCTCCCACAATACTGATGGCCACAGGAGATTGTCATGACACGAATAACCGCAAAGTTGACAACCGGAATGGTCGTGCAACTGTCCAACGGTCGACACGAATGGACGGGCGACGAGCCACTCGACGCCGGTGGTACCGACACAGGTCCGAACCCCTACGAGCTGTTATTAGGTTCCCTCGCCGCCTGTATCTGTGTAACACTTTCATGGTATTGCCGGCACAAAGGATTGCCACTTAAGTCGGTAAGCACAACATGCGAATATTCACGCGTTCACGCGGACGACTGCAGAGACTGCGACATACCGGAAAAGGGCTTCATCGAACAGATCACCAGCGATGTTCATATTGAGGGCGATTTCGACGCAGCACAGCGAAAACGCCTCGCCCAGATCGCCCAACGTTGCCCGGTCCACAAGACCCTGGCGCGTGGCGTCCAGTTTGAGGACAATGCGACGTTCGGATAGGAGTGGAAGACTATCCCGCGCAAGGCAGGGAAGTCATCATTGATATCGACTGCCGACAATTCCCCCTGATGTTAAAGTTAGTGCAAAACTACGCCCGCCATTTCTTGAGGACTGAACGATGTCGCATCATTCGAGTGGACTAAATATCGCTGTCATCTACGGCAGTGCCCGTCAGGATCGTCAAGGCATCAAGGCCGCACGATTTATTGTGCGTACGCTTCAACAGCGAAGTCATGATGTTGTTCTAATCGATTCGCAGCAATACGAGTTGCCACTACTGGACAGGATGTATAAGGAATTTGCGCAGGGAGAAGCACCCGAAGCCATGCACAAGGTTGCTGAAATCCTTGACGCAGCCGACGGATTCATCATCGTCAGTGCCGAATACAATCACAGCGTGCCAGCCGTTCTGAAGAATCTCCTTGATCACTTTCAACGCGAATATCTGTACAAGCCCAGCGGAATCGTCACCTATTCCGCAGGACCGTTTGGCGGCGTGCGGGCGCTAATCAATCTGCGTGCAATTCTCGCGGAGCTCGGTACGCCAAGCATACCCAGCGCATTTCCTATCTCTCAGGTTCACAAAGCATTCGATGCCGATGGCAAGCCATTGGATACGCTCTACGAGAAACGGGTCGTGAAGTTCCTGGATGAGTTTGAGTGGTACGTTAGCGCTCTGCAGCAAGCACGTAACCAGGGTGGTTGCGTCAACGATCTTCCGACGCAGCAGCAAATGTGCCGCGGCTAGACGGTCACCGCAACTGGCTGTCCTTGCTGCCGCGCCGGTTATAGCCACTCTGAGTCACCGCTTTTTTGTCGTCTTGTTCCTGGCAGCCGACACACAAGCGCACACCAGGAATAGCTTCGCGACGGGCAGGAGGAATTGCGGCACCGCAATTCTCGCAATTCGTAAGACTTGCGCCGCGCGGCAAGCGGTTACGTGCGTGGCTGACTGCATCCGCAATGGTCGCATCGATCTGGTCTTGTACTGCGCCGTCTTTTGCAAAGCCGCCTGCCATTATTTTTCCCGCAATGCTCTGACTTGAAGTTCCCAGTCTGCATGATCGTCAGGCCCAACAGGCCCGATCCTGCCTTCAGCAGACCGCAGCAAGGCTTGCGGATCGTGAACGACACCATCCTTGATGACATACCTGACGTTGCGTGCGGCTTTGATGTCCTCCAGAGGATTGCCGCTAACCACGACGAGATCGGCGAGTTTCCCAGGTTCAATTGAACCAAGTCTGGCGTCTATGCCGAGTGCGTGTGCGCCATTGATGGTGGCGGCCTTCAGTACCGCCGCCGGCGGCAACCCGGCATAGGTCATCGCAAGCAATTCACGATGGTATGCGAATCCCGGCAACAGGCTGGTGTATACCGGCTCATCGGTACCAACGACCAGGAGATTTTCGCCACCCGATTCGTATAGCGTCATGAGTTCGAGAACCCTCTGCGCAAACTCCGCCGAGTCTGATTCCGGGGCTGGGGGGCCACGCTCTTCGAGCAATGATTG
>Ga0209987_10002363_pt1 | contig 10473 bp, 10 predicted proteins | sample N074metaG_FD_182134 | JGI IMG/M metagenome (GOLD analysis project Ga0209987, IMG submission 182134) | Deep subsurface microbial communities from Kermadec Trench to uncover new lineages of life (NeLLi) - N074 metaG (SPAdes) (version 2) | ecosystem: Environmental > Aquatic > Marine > Ocean trench... | reverse complement strand
TGTCTCCACACGGCGCTAGTGACCGATACGGGTCGGTTTCTCTATTCGAATACGACCCAGCGAACGCTGCAGATCGCCGCTGTACTGGTTGGTGCAGGTGCAAACCCGACCCAGATCGGGAGTCACGTCTACGAGAGGAGTCCTTTCGGGTACCTCAAGGTGGCAGCCGCAGCTCTGAGCCGGGCCGAACTCGATGTTGATGCCCGGTTTGTCTCAACCATCGTCACTCAAGCGGATCTGACGGCAGCCGGTATCGATTGGGGGGATATCGACAACCTCATCGATACCCTTCGCCTTGCCGAGGAGGCAGACGTCGCCACGTTGGCGAAAGTGCAGGCAGACGGGCGGGTGAGAGTGAGCATGCGCTCCCGTGGAGACACTGATGTTGGCTCACTGGCCGCAGCCATGGGCGGCGGCGGCCATCGTCTGGCTTCCGGCTTCACGGCGGAAGGTGATGCCGCAGTTGTCATCCGGCAGATCCGGGAGGCCATCGAGGAGTATCGGTGACAGCTGGGTTTCTCATCATTGACAAGCCTGGGGGGATCACCTCCAATCGGGTCGTTGGTGAGGTGAAGAAAGCGACGGGCATCAAGAAGGTGGGTCACGCCGGAACCCTCGACCCCATGGCGACCGGAGCGCTGGTTCTCGCTTTGGGAAACGTGACGAGGCTGATCCGGTTTGTTCAGGATCAGCCCAAGGAGTATCTGGCAACAGCCCAGTTCGGTGTCGCAACAGACACGCTCGATGCCGATGGAGCTGTGCTTTCACGCGAGCCGATGGACTTCGAGCCAGATGAGCTCATGGCTGTCGTGCCCAGATTCACGGGTGTCATCCATCAGATCCCACCGATGATGTCAGCCCTCAAGAGGGACGGCCGCCGTCTGTACGAATTGGCGAGGGAGGGACAAGTAATAGAGCGAGAGGCGCGCTCGGTAGTCATACACGAACTCGAGATTCTTCAGGTCGGTGCAGGTCCATATCCTGAAGTCGAGTTCAGGGTTGTCTGCGGGAAGGGGACCTACATCCGGTCCCTGGCTGACGACATGGCCACCGTCCTTGGCGGTTCGGGGCATCTAACAGCACTAAGACGAACACGCATCGGTTCGTTGAAGGCAGCCGACGGAGTATCGATGGAATCGATCGGTGACTGGCAGTCCTATCTCCTTTCCCCGTCGGATGCGTTGACCGATCTACCAGCTGTCACGGTCAGTTCGGAGACCTTGCGCGGCGTTCGACATGGAATGAGGTTTGTCGGTGGCGAACTTGTTGATGGCCCCGAGGGTGAGCCATACCGGGTTCTTGATGACCTTGGGTCTCTGGCGGCCGTCTACCGACTTGATGGAGGTCAGGCTCGACCTGAGGTCGTGCTGTCGACATGAGGGTGTTGCGAGGCTCGTGGCGCGGCTGGGATCTAGGTCCGGAGAAATCTTCGGTAACAATCGGTGTGCTCGATGGCGTGCATCGGGGCCACCAGGCGCTGATCGCCGGGCTGGATTCAGACCTTGTGCGCACTGTTCTCACCTTTGATCCTCATCCCATCGAGGTGTTGCATCCGGGTACGAATCCGCGCCTCATCACCACCATCGAGGAACGGGTTGGCCTACTGGAACCCTGGGGTATCGATCAAGTGGGCATACTGGACCTGACCGAAATCAAGGATCTTGGACCAGAGGAGTTCGTAGACGAGGTGCTTGTCAGGACTCTGCGCGTTGGAGATCTTGTCGCTGGTCCCGATTTCCGATTCGGGAAGGAACGCGCGGGCGACGTCAAACTTCTTCAAACCCTTGGAAAGTCTCGCGAGTTCGCCATTCGTGTGCTCGATCTCGTCCATGACCATGAAGGTGTGGTGTCGTCCAGTCGGATACGTGAGATGATCGAGTCGGGTTCCATGCGTGAGGCCGAGGAGGCTCTGGGATACGGGTACCAGCTGTCGAGCACGGTTGTACGTGGCGACAACAGAGGGAGGGAGATCGGGTTCCCGACGGCGAACCTCTTGCCACCTGGGCGCAAGGTGATTCCCGCCATCGGTGTATATGCCGCCTTTGCCCGCGTGGGCGGCGAGGTACACGAAGCGGCAGTGAACGTCGGCGTGAGACCTACATTCGGAGGGGGCGACCTACTCATCGAGGCCCATATCCTCGAATTCTCAGATGAGATTTATGACGAAGTGCTGACGGTCGAGTTCGTCGATTTCCTGAGGCCAGAGTTGACATTCAACGGTGTTGACGATCTGATCACCGCGATGCGATCAGACGTGGAGAACACCAGGCGTCGGCTCGCCTCGGCCGCAACGAATATGAGTTGATGCCAATTTGCTGTTAGAGTTTCGACCGAATCCCCCTCACTCGCCCAGGTTTATCGCGCAATGAAAACAACTACCGAGATTGTTGCCGAGTACGGCACTCATGAGAGCGACACCGGCTCTCCTGAGGTACAGGTGGCCCTCCTCTCCGAGCGGATCAACCATCTGACGGGGCATCTCCGTGACCACAGGCATGATCATCACGGTCGCCGCGGTCTGCTCTTGATGGTCGGTAGGCGTCGAAGGCTTCTCGACTATCTGCGTCGTCAAGATGCGGATAGGTATCGAAGCCTCATCGCCAAGTTGGGCTTGCGGCGCTAGCAAGATTTCGTGATGGGCGGACACCCTGCTCGTCATGTCTATGAGGGGTATTTCCCTCACAAGAGGTGAGCCAGGTCGGTTGACAGTGGTGATGCCTTCTCCTTTCGAGGCATGACTACTGCCAACAGGCGCGGCTCCAAAGCAATCAACGACAAGGAGCACAACGTGCCCGAGAAAACTGTTCGCGGCACCATTGGCGGTAAAGACTTCGTCCTGAGCACTGGCAAGCTTGCCAGCCAGGCCGATGGCGCTGTGGTAGCCACCCTGGGCGGTACCAGTATGTTGGTAACCGCTACAGCCAACCGAAGAATGCGGGAAGGCATCGACTTTTTCCCGCTTACCGTCGACTTTGAAGAGCGGATGTACTCCGTCGGAAAGATCCCAGGATCCTTCTTCCGTCGTGAAGGACGTCCCTCTGAGCAGGCGATTCTGACCTGCCGTCTCATCGACCGTCCCCTCCGTCCTTCCTTCAAGGATGGTTATAGCAACGAGACTCACATCGTTGTCACGTCTCTGTCCGTCGACCAGGAGAACCCGTTCGACGTTCTGGCGCTCAACGGTGCGTCGGCTGCCCTCACGGTCAGCTCGATCCCATTCCTAGGTCCTATAGGGGCAGTTCGTCTTGCCCTGAAGAAGGGTGAGTGGGTTGCCTTCCCGACCGAGGAGGACTTGACGGAGTCCGTGTTTGAACTTGTCGTAGCCGGTCGTCGCAACGACGGCGGTGACATCGACATCACCATGGTTGAGGCGGGAGCGACCGCCGAAGGTCTACGTCTCGTCGCAGCCGGCGATCGTCCTTCCGATGAAGAAGCCGTCGCCCAGGGCCTCGAAGCCACCAAGACCCATATTGCCGGGATGATCGATCTCCAGCTCGAGCTGGCGTCACAAGTCGACATCGTCGAGACAGAGTGGCCGGTGACCCTCGATTACTCCGACGAGATGTACGCGAAGGTTGAGGCCGCAGCCTCATCCCCAGTCGCGGCAGTCCTGGAGATTGCCGGCAAGCTCGAGCGCCAGACCGCCGAAGGCGAAGCCCGGGATGCTGTCTTTGCCGAGCTCGAAATCGCCGAGGACGACGCCGAGGCTCTCGGAGAGGCGAAGCGTGCCTTCAAGGCCGTCTTCAAGAAGCTGGCCCGTCAACGGACGGTCTCACAGGGCATCCGCCTGGACGGCCGTGGCCCAACCGATATCAGGCCTCTCACCATCGAGACTGGCACAGTGGAACGCACTCACGGATCGGCGCTGTTCCAGCGTGGCGAGACCCAGGTGCTGAACATCACCACCCTTGGCATGCTCAAGATGGAGCAGATGTTGGACACGCTCGCCATTGCCGAGTCCAAGCGATACATGCATCACTACAACTTCCCACCGTTCTCCACAGGAGAAGCGGGCTTCATGCGTGGTCCGAAGCGTCGGGAAATCGGCCACGGAGCCCTCGTCGAGAAGGCGTTGCTCCCGGTGGTCCCCACCTCCGACGACTTTCCATATGCACTGCGTCTCGTTTCCGAGGTTCTGGCTTCGAACGGGTCATCTTCGATGGCTTCTGTTTGTGCCTCCAGCCTCTCGATGATGGATGCTGGTGTGCCGATCAGCGCCCCGGTCGCCGGTATCGCCATGGGTCTGATCCACCAGGACGGCGAGTACACCACTCTCACCGACATTCTTGGTGCAGAAGACGCCCTAGGCGATATGGACTTCAAGGTTGCTGGTACGGCCGACGTCATCACGGCTTTGCAGATGGACACCAAGATTCAAGGTCTTCCTTCTGAAGTCCTCAGAGGCGCCCTGGATCAGGCTCGCGATGCCCGACTGTTCATCCTCGAGGCAATGGCCGACGTGATCTCAGAGCCCCGCTCCGAGTTGAACAAGTGGGCACCTCGGATTGAGTCAATCGAGATTCCGAAGGACAAGATCGGCGAGATCATTGGGCCCAAGGGCGCCGTCATCCGTGAGCTCGAGGAAGAGACCGGTGCCAACATCGAGATCGATGAAGCCGACGGTGTCGGCATCGTGCGCATCGCCTCCAATGATGGCGAGGCACTCGCGGCTGCCATGGAAAGGGTCAAGCAGATTGCTTTCCCACCCGAGGCTGAGATTGGTGCCGTGTATGACGGCAAGGTCGTCAACATCACCAAGTTTGGGGCCTTCGTCAACATCCTTCCGGGACGCGACGGTCTTCTTCATATCTCTCGTCTCGACGGCTCAAAGCGCGTCGAGCGAGTCGAGGACTATCTCTCTGACGGTGACAATTTGCAGGTCCGGGTTCGTGAAATCGACCGTGGCAAGGTGAGCCTTGAATTGGTCGACGCCCTCGAGGGAGCGACGCTCCCCGATGCTGAAGCTCCCAAGGGCGGCGGTGGCGGCAACCGCGGTCGTGACCGGGATCGTGGCAGGGGCGGCCGGGGCCGTGACAGCCGAGACGATCGACGCGACAGTAACGATGGCGACAAGAGTGCAGACAAAGCCGGTGCCGGCGAGTCCGCCGGAAACAGACGTACAGCGCCGAGCTTCGAAGAGACCTTTGAGAAGATAAGCGACAACTAGGGCAACGCCCACAATTGCGAACGGGACGGTCCGAAAGGTCCGTCCCGTTGTCGTTGGCGGATTTGGGCGATGGTGGGCCGTTGCTGTCCTCTTCAGTGGGGCTCTCAGCCGGCTCAGAGTGACAACCACTCGGTGGACGGCGGTAGCGTTCTCTAGGTGCCAGAACTCCCCGACATTGTCGTTTACATCGAGGCTCTGCGCCAACGCGTGCTTGGGCAACAGGTGCGAGGAGTCCGGGTCGCCTCGCCCTCCGTTCTCCGGACATACGATCCGCCCTTTGATGCTCCGGTTGGCTCGACGGTCAAAGACATCCACCGGGTTGGCAAGCGAATCGTCTTCGAATTCGAGGACGTTCTCTACATGGTGATCCATCTCATGGTCGCGGGTCGTCTTCGCTGGGAGACGCCGAAGAAGGCGATTCCCAAGAAAGTTGGCCTCGCCTCCATCGACTTCGACTCCGGCTCTCTGATCTTGACCGAGCAAGGAACACACAAGAGAGCCGGAATCTGGCTGTTGCGTGGTTGGGAAGGGGTGGCTGCCCTCGATCGTGGCGGAGTGGAGCCACTGGAAGTTACCGCGGGCGAGTTCGGGAAGGCGCTCCGTTCGGAGAACCGTACCCTCAAACGCGCTCTGACCGACCCGCGTATCTTCTCCGGGATAGGCAACGCCTTCTCAGATGAGATTCTTTGGCAGGCGCAGATGTCGCCGGTCAAACGTACCGCGCAGTTGAGTGACGAGGAAGCGGGCCGTCTTCACGAGGCAGTGGTCGAGTCGCTGACGGACTGGACACAACGGCTTCGCGACGACGCGGGAGACGACTGGCCAACCAAGGTGACTGCCTTTCGACCCGACATGGCCGTGCATGGAAAGTATGGCGAACCGTGTCCTCGCTGCGGGTCACCGGTAAGGCGAATCGTCTACGCCTCCAACGAGACCAACTATTGCGCTACCTGTCAGACCGGGGGCAAGTTGCTGGCCGACCGGTCCCTTTCGAGACTGCTCAAGGACGACTGGCCCAAGAGCATTGAGGATCTCGAGGAGGCCTAGAGCGCGAGAGGCCAATCGTCGCTGAATCGTCGGCTACAGGGATGCGCAAGGCGGCAGAAACCACGACGAACTAGGTTTCGATAGATCTCGCACCCATGAAGGCCATGACGTATGCGGCGTATGCCAGCAATGCTCCGATGACGCCGAAGATGCTGTCGTAGACGCCGTAACTGATGTCATCGATCACCTCGACGATTCCGACGGCCACGAGTCCATACCCGATCACTTTCATCAGAATGGGGAGTTGCTGGATTTTCTCCACTTCCTCGCGCTTGATTCGGGGAAGGACGACTGCAAGTAGCGCCAGCACAATCGCCAGTGTGGTGACGCTGTAGTTCTTGGCGATGACCTCAAAGATGATCCAGACAGCCAGGATGATGATTCCTGCGAGAGCCACAAGACCCTCGCCGCTGGTGAAATCCGCCTCTTCTGGCGATTCCTCCTCAGGAATCAGGTCAACGGCTTCGCTCTCTCCGATTGGGTCCGGGGCCTGAAACTCGTCAGTCACCGCTTCTCCTTCGTGGTCGCACATCTCGCCACATGTCAAATTCTATCTGGGGTATGCGTTCTTCTTGCTATCGAACATATGTTCGATATGATGGAGTGCCCTACGACGGAGACGAGCTTGGGCATCGACGGTGTCACTTCAGCAGGATTTGCCGCTGACATCGCGTCCCTCCTGCCCGTTCAATACACCCGGGAAGAAGGGTTTCTGCATCTTCAACCCGGTCGGGTCACCGAGTTGATCGGTGTCCCCGGCACCGGGTTGACCCGACTTGGTCTGAAGTTGCTTGCCGAGCCTTCTCGTGTTGCTCCTGTGGTTGCCCTGGACACCCGGGGATGGATCTCACCCGAAGCCGCCTGGGAGACGGGTGTTCTCGCCGAGCGACTGGTCATCGTCCGTTGTGACGACCCGATCCTTTGGCCCAAGGTCACTGCGGCGCTCCTCGAGGGAGTCCGGGCTGTGTACGCCGAGGTTCCTGCCCGGATCAAAGACTATGACCTCCGTCGTCTCACGGCGCTGGCCCGAGCCCGGAAGGTGGCCGTGGTGATGCGTTCCATGGGTAATGGTCTTCCTACGGGTGTCGCCCATCTCAGGCTCCGTGCCCTCGGGGTCACCTGGGAGGGAGTCGATCGGGGTCACGGCAGGTTGAAGAAGAGACGTCTGGTACTGGAGGCGTCGGGCAAAGGCGCCGCCGGAGTAACCCGCCGATTCGAGGTGGAGGATGAAGGCACGGACGTTATGCGTGTGGTTTCCAATGTGGTCGTTGACCAGGCCAGACGCCCCGTCGGATGAGCCGGTTCTCGTAGTCGATGACCGTGTAACGGGAGCAACGGAAGAAGTCCTGACAGCCGGGGTCACCCTTGGCATGCCGCGTCGGGAGGCCGAGGCTCTGGCTCCGTTCGCCACCATTTTGGTCCGTGACTTGGCCGACGAAGCGCGTTGCTTCGAACCCGTTGTCGAGATGGTCGAGAATCTGGTTCCGCGGGTGGAGGTGGTGTCACCGGGTCTGTTGTTCGTACCAGTGGCAGGCGCTGTTCGCTTCTACGGAGGAGAGGGGCCACTTGCCGCCGAGGTGGCAAAAGAGCTCGACGAACTCACGGGTAATCAGAGGGGCGGAGATGCCCTTGTTGGGATAGCCGACGGTCCATTCGCAGCCCGTTGGGCGGCTGCCACCGCCACGAGCGACGAACCGCATGTAGTTACTGACACGATCGGGTTCCTCTCCCGACTCGACCTCTCCACCCTTCGGGAGGCGATGGGTGGTGAAGAGATGATCGACACCTTCCGGTGGTTGGGTATCTCCACTCTCGGAGATCTGGCCGGGTTACCCAGGGAGACACTGGCCTCCCGGTTCGGGAACCCGGGTGTTTTGGCTCATCGTCTTGCCACCGGAGAGGACCGTCTCGTCGACCCCCGGGACATTCATCCTGAACTCGGGGTGCAGATGTCTTTTGAGGAACCCCTGGAGAGTCTCGACGCCGTCGCTTTTGCAGGTCGAAACCTGGCCGAGCGGCTGCTGAAAGGACTACGTGCCGCCGGGGTGGCGTCACATAAGGTGACTGTCAGTGTTGAAGCCGCACACGGGTCCACTCGTGAGCGGATCTGGCGCTCGGCTGACCCCTTTACCGAGAAGGCTCTGACCGATCGGGTGTGGTGGCAGTTGCGAGCCTGGGTGGAGACCGCTGGTGTTCCCGGCGGGATTGTGGGGTTGAGCATCACTCCGGCCGATCTCTCAGGAGAAGGGAGACAGTTGGGGTTGCTCACCGACGAGTCGTCAAGCATCGAGACGGACCGGGCGTTGGCACGGGCCCAGGCCTTGCTCGGTCCCGATCGGGTTCTTCAGAGTCGGGCTCAGGGCGGTCGGATGCCGGGAGAGAGGGTGGTCTGGTCACGGTGGGGTGAGCCGGAGGTCAAGAGCGAGAGAGATCTCGATGCGCCGTGGCCGGGGGCCACTCCTTCACCTAGCCCGGCGTTGGTGCCACCTCGTCTCCAACCGATCGATGTGGAGTGGGATGGTGGGATGCCGACCCGGATCCGTCTCGGGTCGCGCTGGGAACCGGTCCTTACCTGGAGTGGGCCCTGGCGGCTCAGTGGGCGATGGTGGGCTGGAGAGCGCGATGCCGATCGTTACCAACTCGTTACTTCGGTGGGTGCGTTTCTGTGTGTGGTGTCGAAAGGAAAAGCGTTTCTGGCGGGGGTCTATGACTAATGAAGCGTGTGCACAGGGTGGGACTGGGAGCCTCAGGATATGCACACGCTTGTGGGGCGTCTGTGAAATAACAGTGGCGGTTAGGCTGGGACGATGCCTGTTTTGATTGCTGAGCCTTTGCCGATGTCTGATGAGCAACGTTGGGAGCTGGGGATGATGGCCCGTGCGTCGTCGTTGCCCGCATCGCAAGGTGGTGCAGGCCAAGGCGTTGTTGTTGGCCGCGGATGGGGTCGCGACTAATGAGGTGGCGCGGTGATACGAGACCACTGACACGTCGGTGCGTGCGTGGCGGCGCCGGTTTGTCGAACAGGGTGTTGGGGGTGTCGGGCGGATCGCCCCTGGTCGGGGCCGAAAAATCGCGGCTGGCGGAGAGCACGGTTGAAGCGGTCGTGCATGACACGCTCCATGAGTTGCCCGATGACGGGTCGACACATTGGACGGCGCGGTTGATGGCGAGCGTCACGGGATCGGTAACGACACCGTGGCGCGGATCTGGCATGACCACGAACTGAAACCGTGGAGAGTGGCAACGTTCAAGATCTCGACCGAGCCGCACTTCGAGGAGAAGCTCGTCGATGTTGTCGGGCTGTATTTGGATCCGCCGGAACGGGCGGTGGTGTTCAGTTTCGATGAGAAGACCCAGTGGCAGGCGTTGAACCGGACTCAGCCGTCGTTGCCGATGACCCCGGGCAGAGCGGGGACGACGACCCACGACTACAAACGTAACGGGACGACTGATCTGTTCGCCGCGTTGAACCTTACGACCGGCGAGGTGGCCCACGACACCCGTAAGCGGCACACCGGCCGCGACGTGTTGGAGTTCTTCAAGCTGATCAATCTCCACGTGCTCCGCGACCTCGACCTGCATGTCGTGTTGGATTACAACCTGTCTGCGCATAAGGCGCCCGAGATCAAGAGGTGGCTAGCGCACCCGAAACGGGCCCGCTGGCATCTGCACTTCACGCCCACGTCGTCGTCGTGGCTGAACCTCGAAGCCTGGTTCAAGCTCCTCACCGAACGACGGCTCCGCCGCGGTGTGTTCAATAGTGTCGTCGTCCTCGTCGACGCAATCGACATGTGGGTCGAGCACCGGAACAACGACCCGAAGCCGTTCATCTGGCACAAGACCGCCGAAGAGATCATCACCAAAGTCAAACGAGGACGTACCGCACTCACCGAAGCCAAATCCGTTACGCACCATTAGGGCTGTGATCGACGCCCTCCGGTACCAGCTGTCCCCGCTCGACACCTTCATCTCGGTCGTCGTGCTCTTCGTCTTTGGGGTGTCTCAGCCGCTATTGGACCTGCTTGGCCGCAACGCCGAGTTCTTCTTGGCCCGAGCCTCCCCTCCGCTCGACGTCGTCCTTGTAGGCCTGGTTCTTGCTGTCGTTATCCCCGGTGTGCTGGGGCTTTTCATTGTTACTATCGGCAGGCTCCATGAGCCGACTGGTAGAGTGCTCCATTGGATCGTGCTGACGCTGCTGGGGGGGATGCTCGCGCTCCAAATCATCGAGCGCACCTCGTTGCGCCGCGCCAACGATCTGC
>Ga0209987_10002361_pt1 | contig 10475 bp, 8 predicted proteins | sample N074metaG_FD_182134 | JGI IMG/M metagenome (GOLD analysis project Ga0209987, IMG submission 182134) | Deep subsurface microbial communities from Kermadec Trench to uncover new lineages of life (NeLLi) - N074 metaG (SPAdes) (version 2) | ecosystem: Environmental > Aquatic > Marine > Ocean trench... | reverse complement strand
GAGGCGCATGTTCCGGTTCGCAGGATTAATCGTCGTATTTTTCGCGGCATTCAGCTTTGCCGAAACAGCGGTTGCGCAGGTAATCTCTGAAATTCGAGTCGAAGGCAATCAGCGCATCGAGCCTGAGACGGTTCGATCCTATATGGTCATCGCACCGGGCGACCAGTTCGATCCAGAACGCATCGATCGCTCACTGAAGACATTGTTCGCAACGAGCCTTTTCGCCGACGTCACTGTTCGGCGTGAGGGGAGCGCCCTGGTCGTTCGGGTGGTCGAGAACCCGATCATCAACCGACTGGCCTTCGAGGGGAACCAGCGAATCGGTGACGAAACCTTGGCCGCCGAGGTCCAGCTGCGCCCGCGTGTCGTCTACACACGCACCAAGGTGCAGAGCGATGTCGCGCGTATCAGCGAGATCTACCGGCGCAGCGGCAGGTTCGGCGCGACCGTCGAGCCGAAGGTGATCCAACTGGAGCAAAATCGCGTCGATCTCGTGTTCGAAATTGACGAGGGACCGCTGACCCGGATTCAAAAGATCAGCTTCATCGGCAACAAGCAGTTCAGCGACAGCCGCTTGCGCGAAGCGATTCAGACGCAGGAATCGGTCTGGTACCGTTTTCTAACCAGTAGCGATACCTACGATCCCGACAGGTTGACCTTCGATCGCGAGCTGCTGCGGCGCTTCTATTTGTCGCATGGCTATGCCGACTTTCGGGTCGTTTCAGCGGTCGCCGAACTGGTGCGCGACCGAACCGCTTTTTTCATCACGTTTGCCATCGAGGAAGGCGACCGCTACAAATTCGGCGGTGTCGAAGTTGAAACCACATTGCGCGATCTCGATGCCGGGCAATTGTTCGAATTCGTAGAGACAGAGCCGGGCGACTGGTACAACGCCGATCTGGTCGAGGACACCGTGCAGGAGTTGACGACACAGGTTGGCAACCTTGGATTTGCGTTTGTCGACATCGAACCGAGCGTCAAACGGAACCGCGAAGAGCGCACCATAGACTTGATCTATATCGTCGAGGAAGGCGCCCGCGTCTTCGTCGAACGGATCAATATTTCGGGCAATATACGCACGCTCGACAAAGTCATTCGGCGCGAGTTCCGTCTCGTCGAGGGTGATGCGTTCAGTTCCGCCAAGCTCCGCCGCTCGCAACAGCGAATTCGCGCTCTGGGATTCTTCGAGTCCGTCGAGGTCAGCAGCAGCCAGGGTTCGACGCCGGACAAGGCGGTCATCGATGTCGAAGTGTCCGAGACCTCGACTGGCGAACTCAGTTTCGGCGGCGGCTTCTCCTCGTTCGAGGGCCCGATCGCCAATGTCGCGATCCGTGAACGCAACCTGCTGGGAAGAGGCCAGGATCTTCGCCTCGCGTTCACCGTATCCGGACGGCGGCAACAACTCGATCTGAGTTTTACCGAGCCTTATTTTCTCGATCGGGACCTGAGCGCCGGCTTTGACATTTTCAAGCGCGTGACCGACGTGACGGACGAGGACACATACGATCAGTCTTCGCTCGGGTTCTCGTTGCGGATGTCATATCCGCTCTCCGAGCGGCTGCGCCATTCGATCAGATATACGCTGCGGAGCGACGAAATCGAGAACGTCGCCTTCAATGCCTCGGAGTTCATCAAGCGCCAGGAAGGTTCGTCGACGACATCAGCCGTTGGCCATACCCTGACTTATGACAATCGCGACGATCGATTCTTTCCGACCGAGGGCTATCTTCTGCGTGTGACCCAGGATTTGGCGGGCCTGGGCGGCGATGTGCAGTATCTGCGGCACTCGGGCGAGGCACGCTACTATTTCCCGATCACGGAGCAATGGATTGGTAACCTGTCGGGATCCATTGGGCATATTTTTGGTCTCGACGACGACGTCCGCATTCAAGACCGATTCTTTGTCGGCGGCGCGACCTTCAGAGGGTTTGAAGCCGCCGGTGTCGGGCCGCGCGATAGCATCACGACCGATTCGTTGGGGGGCAACAGCTTTGCCATCGGAACCGCCGAGGTATCGTTTCCTCTAGGCTTGCCTTCCGAGTTCAATATACGGGGCCGGTTTTTCAGTGATTTCGGCACCATCACGGGGATCGATGACCAGGAACCTCCGAAGATTCTAGACGAAGCATCCTTGCGCGCGACGGTTGGGTTTGGTCTAACCTACGTTTCGCCCTTTGGGCCCATCGAGGTTGATCTGGCCACGTCGGTCCTCGATGAGGATTTCGACAAGACCGAGCTGTTTCGCTTTTCGTTTGGAACGAGGTTCTAGCGGATGAAATCATCCAAAATTCGCCTTGCAATGGCCGGCGCCCTGGTCGCGATGTTCGCGGTTGGCACGCCGGCCAATGCATATGGCCAGGCGACACCACCGGCAAAAATCGTCATCCTCGAATTCCAGCGTATCATGCTTGAATCGGCTGCCGCGATCGACATCAAGGTTCAGATCGATCAACGGCGCCTCGTCTATCAAAACGATATCACCAAGCAGGAGAAGGTGCTTCGTGAGGCCGAACGGGAGCTCGCGCGGCAAGCGACGATCCTGGCTCCCGATGCGTTGGCGCAGAAACGTCGAGAGTTCGAGGGCCGGATCGCGGAAGTACAGACCGGCATGCAGGCACGCAAACGCGAGCTGGACCAAGCGTTTGCCTATGGCATGAAAGAGGTCCAACGTACCTTGACCATGATCATCGCGGCGCTCGCCAAGGAGCGCGATTTCAATCTGGTCCTACCCCATGGACAGATCGTCTTCTCCGACAGCTCGCTGAACATAACCGACGAGACGCTGCGCCGCCTCAATGCCCAGCTGCCGACCGTTAAGGTGCCCCTCGTTCAGAACTAATACTTTGCCATGGCCGATCCACGCTTCTTCACGGTGAGCGGGCCGTTCACTGTGACCGAACTGGCGAAGATTGCCGGTGCGACGCTGTCGGCGACGGCCGACGGCGACAAGGCAATCGCCGATGTCGCGCCACTGGACGAGGCCGGCGAACACGATATCAGTTTCATCGACAACAAACGCTACCTGCGGGCTTTCGAGCGTAGCCGGGCCGGCGCCTGCATCGTGGCGCCTGCACTGGCCGATAGGGCGCCCGCCACCGCATCTCTGCTGCTCAGCGAAACACCGTATCTGGCGTTAGCGCGTGTCGCACGCAGCTTCTATCCCGCGCCGGTCGTCGAGCCGGAAATTTCGCCCGCGGCGACGATCGACCAAACCGCGACGATTGCCGAGGGCTGCCGCATCGACGCCGGCGCCGTCATCGGCGCCGGTTGCGAGATCGGCGCCCGTACGCATATCTGCCCCAACGCTACTATCGGCGACGCCGTCGTCATTGGCGAGGACTGCGTGATTGGCGCCGGCGCAACGGTCAACTTCAGCCTCATCGGCGACCGGGTCGCCATCTATCCCGGGGCGCGTATCGGTCAGGACGGCTTCGGTTTCGCGTCGTCGCCCACAGGCCATTTGCGCATTCCGCAGGTCGGTCGCGTCATCATTCATGACGACGTCGAAGTCGGCGCCAACACCACGATCGATCGTGGCAGCGCCGGCGATACGGTAATTGGCGCCGGATGTATGATTGATAATTTGGTGCAGATTGCGCATAACGTGCAGTTGGGACGGGGTTGCGTGATCGTTGCTCAAGTCGGCATCGCGGGTAGCACGAAGCTCGGCGATTTTGTCGCCTTCGGTGGGCAGACCGCTGTTGCCGGCCATTTGACGATCGGCGACGGCGCGCAGTTTGCGGCGCGATCGGGTGTCATACGCAACCACGAGGGGGGCCAGACCTACGGCGGCGCGCCAGCAATTCCGATCCAGCAATGGCGTCGGCAGATGGCGGCGATCGCCCGGTTGGGCAAGGTAAGGGACAAGAGATAGATGGCCGAAGCCGCAAGTTACGAAAAGGGCGAAGACCTGGATATCGCGCGGGTGCAGGAGCTTATCCCGCATCGATATCCGTTTCTTATGATCGATCGGGTTGTCGACCTCGTGCGCGACGTCAGCGCAACGGGGATCAAGAACGTCACGATCAACGAACCTTACTTTCAGGGTCATTTTCCAACACGACCGGTGATGCCCGGCGTCATGATCATCGAGTCGATGGCGCAGACGGCGGCCGTTCTCGTCGTATCGACATTGGGGTTGGGCGCGGAAGGCAGGCTGGTCTACTTCATGTCGGTCGACAATGCGCGCTTTCGCAAACCGGTGGTGCCGGGCGACACACTCCACGTCCATGTCTACAAGCGTCGACAGCGTGGTAATGTTTGGAAGTTCGACGGCCAGGCGAAAGTCGACGGGCGCGTCGTCGCCGACGCGACCTTCGCCGCAATGATCCTCGACGACTAGATGTCCGACATTCACGCCACGGCTATCGTCGATCCGCGCGCCCGCCTCGGCGACAACGTCAGGATTGGGCCCTACAGCATCATCGGTGGCGATGTCGAGCTGGGCGCCGGCGTGGTCGTCGATCCGCATGTCGTCATCGACGGCCGAACGAAGATCGGCGCCAACTGCAGGATATTCCCGTTCGCCTCGATCGGCCTGCCGCCGCAAGACCTCAAATACGACGGCGAGCCGTCCGAGCTGGTGATCGGGGCGAACAACACGATCCGCGAATACGTCACCATGAACCCGGGCACCCGTGGCGGCGGCATGGTGACATCGGTCGGCGACAACGGCCTGTTCATGATCGGTGTTCATATCGCGCACGACTGCGTCATCGGTGACAACGTCATCATGGCCAACAATGCGACACTCGGCGGCCATGTCGTGGTCGAGGACTACGTCGTTCTTGGCGGCCTCTGCGGGGTGCATCAATTCGTGCGCATCGGTCGCCATGCCATGATTGGCGGCATGTCGGGTGTCGAGAACGATGTCATCCCATATGGCTCGGTTTCGGGCGACCGCGCGTATCTGAGCGGCCTCAATATTGTCGGCATCAAGCGCCGCGGCTTCGACCGTGATGCCATCCATTCGCTGCGCCGGGCGTATCGGCTGCTCTTCGCGCCCGAGGGCACGTTGGTCGAACGCATTTCGAATGTCGCCCAGCTGTTTCCAGACAACGAGGCGGTGAGGGACATCATCGATTTCATTCGTGCCGATAGCGCGCGCGCCGTCTGCCAACCGAAGGCTGGCCGTGAGGCAACCTAAGCTCGGGATTTTCGCTGGCTCGGGCGACCTACCGGGCCGCATCATCAGCACTTGTCGCGAAGGCGGGCGCGATGTCTTCGTCGTCGCCTTCAACGGCATTACCGACGCCGAGGCGATCGGCGATGCACCGCACGCCTGGGTGGGCCTCGGCGCCATCGACAAGACGATCACGCTGATGCACGAGGCGGGCTGCGGCGATGTCGTCATGGCCGGCCCGGTCGACCGGATTTCGTTAAGCAGTCTGGCTATCGACCGCCGCGGCCTGAAGGTGCTGATGCGCCACGGCATGAGCGCCTTGGGCGACAACAAGCTGTTGTCGCTGATCGTCGCCGAACTCGAAGGTGAAAACTTCCGCGTCGTCGGTATCGATGACATTCTTTCCGATATCTTGGCGCCAGCCGGCCCGATCGGCACGCTCGTCCCCGATGACGAGGCGCAGGCAGACATCGATGCGGGTGTCGCGGTGGCCCGGGCGCTCGGCGCTCTCGACGTTGGTCAGGCCGTCGTCGTGCAACAGGGCGTCGTGCTGGGCGTCGAGGCCGCCGAGGGCACCGACGCCCTTTTGGCGCGGTGCGCCACGCTGCGCTACGAAGGCCGGGGCGGTGTCATGGTGAAGCTCAAGAAGCCGGGCCAGGAACGGCGCGCGGATCTCCCCACCGTCGGCCTGCGGACGATCGAAGCCGCACAAAAAGCGGGCCTCGTCGGCATCGTTGTCGAAGCGGGTGGTTCGATCGTGGTCGACCGCGTCGATGTCGGCCGGGCCGCCGACGCCGCCGGGCTCTTCGTCGTCGGCATCGAGCCGGGCGCCGCGTGAGCGGAGGCGGCCCCCTGATATTCATCGTCGCGGGCGAACCCTCGGGTGACGCGCTGGGCGCCCGCTTGATGGCCGCGCTGAAGGAACGGACCCAAGGCGCCGTCCGGTTCGCCGGCATCGGCGGTGAACGGATGATCGGCGAGGGGCTCGACAGCCTGCTGCCGATGCGCGAGCTGAGCGTGATGGGCTACCTCGAGGTGGTGCCAAAGCTACCCCGTATCCTGGGTCATATTCGAACCGCATCCGAGGCGGCGCGCCGCTTGCGGCCGGCCGCCTTGGTGACCATCGATTCGCCGGAATTTTCGCTGCGCGTGCAACGGCGGCTCGCCGACGCCGGGATCGCACAGATCCATTATGTCGCGCCGCAGGTTTGGGCGCACCGGCCGGCGCGCGCGGCCCGCATCGCCCGTTATCTCGATCACGTGCTGGCCCTCCTGCCGTTCGAGCCGCCCTACTTCGAGGCGGTCGGATTGCCCTGCAGCTTCGTCGGGCATGGCGTCGTCGAGGAGGGCGCCGACCAGGGTGATGGCCCAGCCTTCCGCTCGCGCCACGGCATTCCCACGGAAGCACCCGTGGTCTGTGTCCTGCCGGGCAGCCGCCTCGGTGAGGTCACGCGCCATGTTTCGGTGTTCGGCGAGACCATCGCCTTGTTGGCCAGGCGTGTGCCCGGATTGCACGTCGTCGTGCCGGCCTTCGCCGCCGTCGAGGCCGAGGTGGCCACCGCCACGGCGGATTGGCGGGCGCCGACCACGGTCGTCAACGGCCGGGACGAGAAGTATGACGCCTTTGCCGCCTCGAACGCGGCGCTTGCGGTTTCGGGGACCGTCGCGCTCGAACTCGCCATCGCCGGCGTTCCGATGGCGATCGCCTATCGTGGCAATCCGCTGACCATCTGGCTCGCCAAGCGAATGTCCAGCCTGTCCTATATCTGTCTGGTCAACTTGATCCTCGACCGGCCGGTGGTACCCGAGTTCATTCAACAGGCCTGCCGCGCCGATACGCTGGCCGACGCGATGGTGCGCCTGCTGAGCGATGAAAAGGCAAGCCGAGAACAGCGAACCCAGGCGCGCCGCGCCGCCGAATTGATCGGCCTCGGCGGGCCGGCACCGAGTGTCCGGGCGGCTGAAATCATCCTCGAGGTCATCGCGGACAAGCGCGCGGCGTCGGCGTAACGCCGTTAGCGGCGCTTCGCCAGCGGCACGTAATCGCGCGGCCCGTAGCCGGTGTAGAGCTGCCGCGGCCGGCCGATTTTCTGCGATGGGTCGTCGATCATCTCGTTCCACTGAGCGACCCAGCCGACCGTGCGCGCGACCGCGAAGATGACCGTGAACAGATGCGGCGGGATGCCCATGGCGCGCAGGATAATGCCCGAATAGAAGTCGACGTTCGGATACAGCTTGCGCTTGACGAAATATTCGTCCTCGAGCGCGATGCGTTCGAGCTCGACGGCGATTTCGAGCAATGGCTCGTCGGTCTGGCCGATCTCGGCGAGAACCTCGCGGCAGGTCTCGCGCAGAACCTGGGCGCGCGGGTCGTAGTTCTTGTAAATCCGGTGGCCGAAACCCATCAGCCGGAAGGGGTCGCTCTTGTCCTTGGCCCGGCTGATGAATTCCGGGATGCGATCGGCCGTGCCGATCTCGGTGAGCATGGTGATCACCGCCTCGTTCGCGCCGCCGTGGGCCGGGCCCCACAGACAGGCAATACCGGCGGCGATGCAGGCATAGGGGTTGGCGCCCGAGGAGCCTGCCAGACGCACGGTCGACGTCGACGCATTCTGCTCATGATCGGCGTGCAGGATGAAGATGCGATCGAGCGCTCGCGCGAACACCGGATTGACCCGGTACTCCTCGGTCGGCACCGCGAACATCATGTGCAGGAAGTTCTCGACGTAGTTCAGGTCGTTGCGCGGATAGATGAATGGTTGGCCGATCGAGAATTTGTAGGCCATCGCGGCGATCGTCGGCACCTTGGCGATCAGCCGGTGGGATGCGATTAGGCGGTGTTGCGGATCGTCGATATCGAGCGCGTCGTGATAGAAGGCCGACAGCGCGCCGACGACGCCGACCATGATCGCCATGGGGTGCGCGTCGCGCCTGAAACCACGGAACAGGAAGATTAACTGTTCGTGCACCATAGTGTGCATGGTCACGTCGTTCTCGAACTTGCGATGCTGTTTCTTCGACGGCAGTTCGCCGAACAGCAGCAGGTAACAGACCTCGATAAAGGTGCTCTGCTCGGCGAGCGCCTCGATCGGATAGCCGCGGTACAGCAGCACGCCCTTTTCGCCGTCGATGAAGGTGATCTTCGATTGGCAACTCGCGGTCGCCATGAAACCGGGATCGTAGGTGAAATAGCCGGTCTTGGAGTAGAGCTTGCTGACGTCGATGACATCGGGGCCCATCGTGCCGTCGAGGATGCTGAATTCAACCGGCTCGCCCGAGTTCACTCTGTCACCGGTGATCGTCACGCTCGCGACCGGCGCGAGTTTCTTCTTTGGCTTGATCGCTTTTGCCACGGCAGTTCCTCCGGATGACTTTCTACGCGCCTCGTCAGGCGCTTATGTCCACTGACAAAATAAGGCCGAGCGGAAAATAGCACACAATTCAGTCGGCGGCGTCCTCGATGCGGGCGAGCGTTTCGGCGCGACCAAGAGCCGCCATCACCTCGAAGACCGGGGGCGATACCGTGGCACCCGTCAGCGCGGCGCGCAAGGGCTGAGCGATCGCGCCCAATTTGATGCCTTCGCGCTCGGCGAAATCACGCACCGCCGCTTCGAGCGCCTCGGTCGACCAGTCGCCGTTGTCGGCGAGATGGGCCGCGACACGCGACAGGATGGACGCGGCGTCTCGGTTCAGCAGCGCGGCTGCTTTCGGCGTCATCTCTATCGGTCTCTCTGAGAGATAAAACGATGCATTATCAGCTAGTTCGACGAGCGTCTTCGCGCGATTTTTCAAACCGGGCATGCCGCGCTGAAGACGTGCCTTGACGTCGTCGTCCAGCGTCTGCCCACGATGCTCGGCGACGAGATCGACCAAGCGGGCATCGTCGGCCTGACGCAGATAGTGACCGTTGACGTTGTTCAGCTTGTCCAAATCGAAGCGGGCGGCGGAGCGGCCGATGGTGTCGAGGTCGAACCATTCGATCGCTTGGGCGGTCGAGACCATTTCGTCGTCGCCATGACTCCAGCCCAGGCGGAGCAGATAGTTCCGCATGGCCTCGGCGAGGTAGCCCATGTCGCGATAAGCCGCGACGCCGAGCGCGCCGTGTCGCTTCGACAGCTTGGCGCCGTCGGCCCCGTGGATCAACGGCACATGGCCGAACACCGGGACGTCCCAGCCGAGCGCCTCGAAGATGAAGCGGTGCTGGAACGCGTTGGTCAGGTGATCGGCGCCGCGAATCACGTGGGTCACGCCCATGTCGTGGTCGTCGACGACGACCGCGAGCGTATATGTCGGCGTGCCGTCGCCACGCAGGATGACGATGTCGTCGAACTGGTCGTTCTCGAACCTGACCGAGCCCTGGATCCGGTCGTCCAGCACCGTCGCACCGTCCATCGGCGCCTTGAAGCGGACGACCGGCGGGACATCGGCCGGTATCGTCATATCCGGCGCGGGATCGCGCCAGCGCCGGTCGTAGCGCGTCTTTTCACCGGCCGCCATGCGTTCCTCGCGCATCACGGCGAGCTCATCGGGCGTGCAATAACAATGGTACGCCTTGCCCTCGGCGAGCAATTGCTGGGCGATCGCGACGTGACGCTGAACACGCTGGGACTGGTAGACCACGTCGTCGTCCCAATCGAGGCCGAGCCATGTCAGGCCGTCGAGGATGGCGTCGATCGCTTGCTCGGTCGAGCGTGCCCGGTCGGTGTCTTCGATGCGCAGGCGGAAGCGGCCGCCGTGATGGCGCGCATAGAGCCAGTTGAACAGCGCCGTGCGGGCGCCGCCGATGTGAAGGAAGCCCGTCGGTGAGGGGGCGAATCGTGTGACGACGTCGGTCATTTCGGCGATGTCTCGGCGCTGGTTCGTCGGGCGGCTGATGTAGCACAGATCGGCGCGCGCCGCGAACCCGCTTTGCCCGCGTTAGCGCGTTGTGCGGTCATCTTTACTGCGTAAAGCTGACCTGCGCTCAATCGCCGCGCATGCTTCCGCCGAACGGTCGGCGGCCCGCAGTCGCGGGCTGGAAGATTCCGACCGATTCCAATCGATTGAATCGTGCGCTAAAGTCGCGGGCGGCGTCGTGACCTTGAAGCGCCGAGGGAGATGACTGACAAATTGATGCACCGAGCGGGCGGGCGGCGAGCGCTTGTGTCGTGGCGACGCGACGATGCGCCAGGCCTGCTCGAAGGGCTGTCGTCCGCCGTGCTCGACGACGCGCAGAGATGGCCGCTGTGGTGCCCCGTCGGTCTCGCCGTCGGTATCGCGATATACTTCTCATTGCCCTTCGAGCCACCGACATGGGCCGGGCCGGGCGCCTTGCTGCTGGGCGTTCTCGCGGCGCTGGCGGTGCGCGGCAGGA
>Ga0209987_10002359_pt1 | contig 10487 bp, 7 predicted proteins | sample N074metaG_FD_182134 | JGI IMG/M metagenome (GOLD analysis project Ga0209987, IMG submission 182134) | Deep subsurface microbial communities from Kermadec Trench to uncover new lineages of life (NeLLi) - N074 metaG (SPAdes) (version 2) | ecosystem: Environmental > Aquatic > Marine > Ocean trench... | reverse complement strand
GCCGTGCAACTGGGAAACGTTTCCGAGTTGACCGCGCTGGCAAACGAGCTGATTCAACGAACCGATTTCACCTCCCCCTACGGTGAGGAGATCGCCCGACTGGCCAGGGCGTTTGATTTTGAGGGACTGTCGCAGTTGGCCAGCACACTGGTTGAAACGGCCACCCCCAGTAAGGAGAAAGCGTGAGCAGCACCCTGAACCCATCCACCACCGATTCAAAAGAGCCCCAGCGGATTCTGCTGGTGGACGACAATCCCACCAATCTGCAGGTCTTGTTTCAGACTCTGGAAGGTCGTGGCTACGAGCTGCTCATTGCCAAAAGCGGGGAAGACGCCCTGAAGATCGCCCGCAAGGCCCAACCGCATTTGGTCCTGCTCGACATCATGATGCCGGGAATTGACGGCTACGAAACCTGCCGAAAATTGAAAGAGGATCCAGAGACAAGGGAATCCGCCGTGATCTTCCTTTCAGCACTCGATGATACGAAAGATAAGGTCCGCGGACTCGAACAGGGTGCGGTGGATTTCATCACCAAGCCGTTTCAGGGTGAAGAGGTTCTGGCCCGAGTCGATACCCATTTAACCATTCAGCGTTTGAAGGCGGGCTTGCAGGCCCGAAACGATGCCCTCGAGCATGAGCTCAAGGTAGCACAGGATGTTCTCAAGGATGCCCGAGAGCGTGTGGATGGCCCGCTGCTGGGGGAAAGCCCAGCCGTCCGCAGGCTCAGAGAGGAGATAGGCGCTTGCGCAGCCAACCGTGAAATGGTGCTGCTAACCGGCCCTCCGGGTGCCGGTCAGGAGGCGGTAGCACGTGCCATTCACCACGATTCCAGCCGCGGGAAGCGCCCATTCATTTACCTGAACTGCACGGGTTTTCAATCAGGTACGCAAACGCTTTTCAGGTTGAGTGGAGAGCAGGTGGGCGCGAATCCTGAATTCAAAGCGGGAAAGTACGAACTTGCCCTGGGCGGTACCCTTTATCTGGAAGGGATCGACCGGCTGCCGCCCCAGGCACAGACGGAAGTGGTGGAAATGATCGAGCATTCGGGTAGGGATGGGAGCGGGAGGCAGCTTGAACTCGATGTGAGAATCATCGCCTCAACATCACGCCCCATGGACCAGATAAGGGATTCGGCCATGGAGCCCAACTTGTATCAGATGCTGGTGAAAAGACAGTTGCGAGTGCCGGCTCTGGCGGAAAGGAGGGAGGACATCCCGGATTTGGTCGAGCATTTCGTCAAAACTCATGCCCGGACAATCGGGAAAGTGGTCGAGCGGGTGTCCGACGAGTCGTTAGAGCGCCTTCAGGATTATGGGTGGCCGGGCAACATTCGCGAGCTCCAGAACGTGATCGAGCGTGTGGTTGTCACCTCCACTGAGCCTGTCTTGGAAGTGGACGCGGCCCTGCTGGAGGAAGGGATTCCGCTGGGCAGCTACCGTCTGGTAGAGCGGTTGGGTGCGGGTGCCATGGGAGAAGTGTGGTTGGCCAAACACCAGCTCCTGGCCCGTCCTGCAGCGGTCAAGCTGATTCGGCCGGAGGCCTTGGGGGACGGGGAGAACGATGAAGTTTATTTGAAACGGTTTCAACGGGAAGCCCAGGCCACCGCCCACCTTCATTCTCCCCACACCGTCCAGCTTTACGACTTTGGAGTCACCGAGACAGGTACTTTCTACTACGTGATGGAGCGGCTCAATGGCATGGATCTGGAGAACCTTGTCAGCCAATTTGGTCCGCTTCCTCCCGAGCGGGCGGTCTGGTTTCTGCGGCAGGCCTGTCGTTCGCTGAGCGAGGCCCATGAGGCCGGGATGGTTCACCGCGATATCAAGCCGGCTAACCTTTACGCTTGCAGGCTGGGGCCCGACTACGACTTTTTGAAGGTGCTCGATTTCGGCATGGTGACGGCCTCGGTGGACGATCAGCAGACCCGGCTCACCCAGGCGGGAACCTCCCAGGGGACTCCAGCCTACATGGCTCCGGAAATCGCTCTGGGCGAGGTGGAGGTGGACGGGCGGGCCGACCTTTACGCCATTGGCTGCGTGGCCTATTGGATGCTCACCGGGGGGTTGTTGTTCGAGGCCGACAGTGCCACGGCCATGATGTTGCATCATGTCCAGACACCCCCGGTCGCGCCATCGACGTTGTCCGAGCAAGAGATTCCGCAAGCCTTGGACAGTATCATCTTGAGCTGTTTGGAAAAGAAACCCGGTGACCGGCCCGCTCATGCCGATGAACTCTGGCAAGGCTTGGGGGAGATTGAGTTTTCCGATCCCTGGACCCACCAGCGTGCCCATCAGTGGTGGCAACTCCATCTACCCCAACTTTAGGCTCGTCAACTGACCAGCGAAACGATCTTCGTAGGGGTCAGCCGGTGGCTGACCCGAACCAAACAAGCTGGCACGATTCTTATCTGTGTGGCTCCCGTTTTGCAATCCTAACTGCTCGGGTCAGCCACCGGCTGACCCCTACGGGAGGCCTCGAAGGGGGTTACCAGCGCTTGATGTTGGTCAATTGATAGGGCTGCATGCCGTAACTTTCGATCTCGAATTGACCCTCTTTGTTGAAACTCAGCTTGGCGGCCATGATGAACGTTCCCATGTCCACCATCTTACCCTCCTCATCAATTTCGAACTCGAACCAGCCGAAGGGATAATCCCTGGATCTCCCAGACACGTACACTTCCAACCCTGGTATGGTTCGGGCGGTAATGACGATGAAACGCTCACCCTTTTCGGTTTTCCTGACCCGGGCCACGGCAACGTCTGCCCCGATTCGACCTTTGGGAGAAAGCTTGCCTTTTTCAACCTTCTCCAGAGTTCTGCGCAACTCGTCTGTACCGCCTTCCCTCAGGATCTCAATCAATTCCATGACCTCCTGATCGGTCGTGAACTCGTTGAGCCGCATGGTGAAATCAATCGTAATTCTTGCGGAACCGCTGGTCGGAACAGCAACCATGGTAAAGACTTCCTTACGTTCGTCGGTCTGCTGGCTGGAGGCAGCCGGCAGAGGCCAGGAACCTGCCACGGCTAAAATCAAAACCATGGATGTCAAAACTCTCGTGATCGGTGTTTTCATAGATGTTTCCTCCTATTCTCTTCGTTCCGGATCTATCTTATACGCTTACGCTGTTGGACGGCTTTCGCCCCGAGTCCAAACTGATTTGTGAGGCCCGCTCCAGGTTCGCCGAAGGCAAAATCAATCCGAACCATGTCCACGAAGGGAATCAGGAGCCGAATCCCGAAACCGTAGCCGTCCAGCCACCTGTTTCCCCGGCTGTCATCCCAGGCGATACCCAGGTCACCAAAGAGGGCAGCTTGTAGACCGAGGTAAATGGTGACGCCAAATATGCTGTATGCCCTCGGGACCATCAGGTCATAGCGGTATTCGAGGGTATTGATGAATTGGTTCTTTCCTCTTGCGGAATCCAGTCCCCAGCCCCGAATGGTGTTGGCTCCCCCTAAATGAAAATCCTGGTAGGTGGGAATTTCCACGCCGAGGGTGCCTGTCTGCAAAGTGGTGAGGGAAAAGAGGGCCAGCGTGTGTCGGTTCGCCAGTGGCTGAAATCTTCTTACATCGACCGTAACCCTCCAAAAATCACCGTCCCCACCCAGGAAGCCACCATTTTCGGACACCTCAACCTCATTCCACCAGCCCTGGTGGGGGTGGGTCCAGAGATCCCGGCTGTCATATCCGATAAAGAAGGCCAAGGAGGGAGTGTTGTCCCGATTGTCTGCAGAAAGGGTTATTCCCGGAGTGTCGCTTCCCAGCGACAGAAAGTTGAAATAGCCGCCGATCCGGCCATCTTCTCCCAGATAACTGCCCAGACGCAAATTGATCTCGGTGGAAACTTCAGTAAAGTCATGGAACACATCGAACCGGTCTCGCTGGTCAAACTCCAGCCTGTAGGAAAGGTGATTTCCAGCAAACCAGGGGTTTTCAAGGGAGGCCCCAAGGGTGGTGGCACCGCCAAACCGGGCGGCGGCAGAGAAGGAGATGGCCCGACCACGGAGATTGATGGACTTGAATCCCGGTCCTAAGGAGAGTCCGTTTTCGTCGCTGACCTCCAGGCTAATTGTGGGCAAATAAGGAAAGGTCTCTTTGACCTTTATCTCAAGTACCACCCCATCCCCTTCTTCGATGGGCTCAATCTTGACCTCGCTGAAAATCCCCAACCGATCGAGTCGCTTGACATCCTTTTCAGCGGTCTCCTTCAAATAGGGCTCTCCCACCTGGGAGGCCAACTCTCGAATAATGGTCTCTGGTTGGGTCCAGCGAAGGTTGCTGATCCGAATTTCCTTCACCGTCTTTCCATAGGGTCCCTCATCGGCGTCGGTCGGTGAGACTGTGTCTTGTCCGGCAGTGCTGCCCATCCCCAGTAGAGGATGGAAGCTTCCCCATAGGGCCAGCTGAACCAGAACCAGTTGCAAGAAGATACTCATTGCCATCACCGGCTATCGCAGCGCCGCCTCCAACTGAGCCAGCAGCTGACGGAACATGGCGTTTTCCGGAACCCGTTCGATGAGTTTGTTGGCGTACAGGATGGCCTCTTGGAGCCTCCCGTTATCGCGGTTCAGGGTCGTCAAAAGCATGAGCAGCTCCAGGTTATCCGGATGCCGATCATGGGCTTTTTTCAGTGTCTGCAATGCGCTGGTGACCTGGCCGGTTTCATGCAGAGCCACGGCCAGGATGTAACTGTATCGCCAGCTCTCAGGACGCAACCGGGCCGCCTGCCCCAGGGCAGCGAGGGCTTCCTGATATCGGTTTTGGCGTACCAGGAGGAGCCCCAGGGCATGGTGCACGTCTCCATCATCTGGACTGATGACGAGTGTCTGCCGTAAAAGTGTCTCCCCTTCTTCGTCCCGATTCTGTTCCCGATAGAGGTCGGCCAGATTGATCCGGACGGGCACCGAGGAGGGAACCATGCTCAGGGCCCTCTGATAAGCCCGTTCGGCCTCTTCCAGCTCCCCCAACTGTTGGTGAAGGACCCCCAGGTTGAGGTGAGCCTCCGGCCTGTCGGCGTTGACCTGTTGCGATTGCCGATATTCGTCCAGGACAGAGTCTCGAAGGGAGCGTTGCTGAGATGTCCACAACTCCGAAGGCACGGACGCCAGCACCCGTCCTGCCTGAAGTCTCACGGCCCGTATGGGGTCGCTCAACAGAGGAAAGGCCAGGCCCAGCCGAGTGGGCGGCTCCAGAACTTCGGTGGCAATCAGACCCGAGGCGCGAAGTAAGGGGTCGCTGCTTTTCAGGGCGTTTTGCATGGCTTGCCGGGATTCCGGACCCAGAGAATACCCGGGCAACATGGTCAGAGCGGTAGCGCGGGCGATGCCGGGCATCGAAGGGTTGTCGGCCAGTCGGGCCAGATCCCTCTCGGCCTGGGCCAAGTTGTTGCGCCCGGCATGAAGGGCTTCTCCAAAGTGGGGTTGATCGGACCTTTTGGAGCCATACCACCCGGTGACGATTTGAGCGGCCCACGAGCTGGAACGATCCGTGTGACAGCCGGTACAGGGGTTGGGAGTGTCCAGCTTCAGGGATAGATCGGGTCGGGGAATTCGAAAACTGTGGTCGCGGCGAGGGTCCACCAACATATAGGTGCTGGCCGGCATGTGGCACTCCACGCAACTGGCGCCCGACGAGTTTTCCGGATGAAAGTGATGGGAGGGTGTTTCGAATTTCTCAGGCAGGTGACACTGTTGGCACACTCCATCCTCAGAACCATGCAGCTTCAGGCTGTGCGGATCATGGCAGTCACTGCAAGTGACTCCCTGCCGGTACATCTTGCTTTGCAGAAAGGATCCGTAGACATAAACCTCTTCCCGGATCTGTCCGTCGGGGTAATAGAGAGATTCTTCCAACAGTGCCGGACGATGGGTGTCCATTAAGGGGCGCCCGTGCTGGTAATCTTCGTGTAAGATGCCCCGGCGCGCGTGACAGCGGGCGCAGGTTTCCAGCTGGAGGTTTGAGCCTCTGGGTGGACTTCGCCGGGCTATACCGCTGTCCCCTTGGAAAGACCAGCTCACATCAGTCATCTCCCTCAGCTGAAACACCAGGCCCTTTTGATCCGGGTCCAGGGCTGTCGGCGCCGCTTCAAGAGCTTCTGCCCAGGCCAGGTGGGCGGAAGCCGGACCGTGACAGGCCTCGCAGGAGACATCGATCTCGGACCAGATGGTTTCGTAGCGATCTTCCTCTTCCAGATAGTTCTTCTTCAACTGGGTGGAGTGGCATTCGGCGCACATGTGATTCCAGTTCTGGGAGATCGCGGTCCAGTGAAGGGGGTCGTCGTATAGGATCTTCTCATCCGGATAAAGATGAAACCACCGCTGTCCCCCCTCCTGGGCCGGCCGGGTGTCCCAGCTGATACTCAGGGCCTGGTAGCGCCCTCCCGGAAAGGCGATCAGGTATTGCTGGAGAGGTTCGAGGCCGAAGGTGTAGGCAATCTCGTACTCCCGAAGTGCGCCCTCAGGTCCATCGGTTCGCACCAGGAACTTCTCCTCTCGTTTGAAGAAGATGGAGGTGATTCCGTTATAGGTGAAGGTGGCGTCGTCAAAATCACCCAGGACGGTATTCTCGTCGGCGACCTGCATGGCCAGGTCGTGGTGGGAGCCCTCCCAGAGTTCAACCTCCCTCGAGTGGCACCCTGCACAAGCCTGCCTGCCCACAAAGGTCGCTGCTGTGATCGTGTCTGTTTCAATTCCCGATGACGGCTCAACAGACGGGCTTTGGGAGCAGTGAGTCAGAAGCAAGCCGATGAGAACGCCTGCCCCAGGCAACGAACTGCCCGACAAGGCCCGAGAACGCATGAGGTGCATTATAGACTATGGCCCACAGGGCCGGCAGCGCAGTCACCAGTGCCTCGGTGATCAGATCCTGCCGTGCCTACATCGAAGGCGATATTCCGCCGAGTGCGGTTATCGAGCGATCTCCAATGTTTCGGTCAAGCTGAAGCTGAATTTTTGTTCAGCAGGGAACTCCACCTCTTCCCCTTTTGTCAGGAGGGTTGCTCCGACTCCGATTCCGGCGCCAATCACAGCCCCCTTAGCCGCCCCACTGCCTCCTCCGGCAATCCCCCCGATCATCATCCCGATACCCGCACCGCCCAGGATCCTGCGACCTGTTTTCCCCCCCGTGCCATCAGCCTCGAATTTCAGCCCATTGGCTCGAATCGGAAAGCTGCGTCCCTGCGCCGTCAAGGAAATCAGCCGAATCTCCAGGCTGCCCTTACCCTGGGCACGTCCGGCAGGTTTTGCCGCGACCACCTCTCCGGTGATTGGAGTCCCGACCTTGAGTGCGGGTCCGCCCTCAACCCTGATTTCTTGGTCGAGCGTCGCCTGGAACTGCTGACCTGCCTGGGCGTCTTTAGAGCTGAGAGGAGCGGCTAGACGAATCTGGAGTTCGGTCCCCTCGACGATTCTCAAAACGTCGCCGGCGGCAACCAGTGCATTCAACTTAAGATCGAAACTCTCGACGATGACATGAATTTCCTCCTCCGGAACAAAGATTTCCAATCGCGCAACGAAGGTGGGACCGTCAGCCGGAAGCGAGCGGTAGAGACCGCTTATTTTGATGGGGGTCGTGGAATTCACTATGGTGTCGACTTCGATCCGTTCTGGCCGGCCGGATTTGCCATACAGGTCCACGTAATCTCCCGCGCGAAGAAAGTTTTCTCCTTCGATCCGTACCGTGCCCGCGCTGCCACGCGTTCCTTCCCAGATGTCGGCCTTTTTTAAGAATCTTTCGAAAGCCTTCGGATCGGGCTGTGCGTAATCCATTCCCAGCTTGGCCAGTTCGGTGATGAGGGGTTGCATCTCAGGACTGAGCTTTCCTGACCCTCCGACGGGAGTGATCTGAAATTTGCCCTCGAGGGTATAGCGGATCTTCTCCAGGGTGACGCTGATCTGCTGATTCTTCACCCGAACTTCTGTCCGAGTGTTCCAGCTGTACTCTCGGAGCGTCGCATAGTTGTTCGTCAGTCGCTTTGAAACCTCCGCCGGACTCATCTGTGCCCACAAACCCGATGTACTTTGTACGAAACCGAAAACCAGGATCGCCATCCATGCTTTTTTCATTGGTTGTCCTCCCATGGTTTGAGTTGCAAGGGTAACAAGGGTAAATTACCGCTACGGTTTTTGCCTCGTCAACTGTCAAAATTGACAGGTGACGTATAAAGAGATTGCCTGAAAGCCCTGAAAGCAATGTTTCAGGGCGATTGATTCTCCGGCTCATCGCCGGGCATTGAAATTACCAGGTGATTTCCCGTAAAGTTTAAACCGCCCCGGATATGAGAGGCATTTGTTGGAGGTCAATGAGATGATTAAAACTGTCGCTTCGTTACTTCGTTCCGTCCTTCTGTTCTTCACGGTTGTGCTGATCAGTACCCCTCTGCTGGCGCGGGACAAAACGGATGTGGTGATCCTCAAGAACGGGGATCGTGTAACCGGAGAAATCAAGTCACTTGATCGGGGCAAGATGAATTTGAGCACCGATCATATGGGAACGATCCAGATTGAATGGGCGGAAGTTGCGCAGGTGACCAGCCAGTGGATTTTTGAGGTGGAAACAGAGACGGGACTGAGAATCTTTGGTGCACTTGCCCCGGCAGATGAGCCGGAGACGATACAGATTCTTGGGGAAGACTCCCGAAACACCATGCACCAGACTTCGGTGGTGAAAATGACTCAACTGGAAGCGGGCTTTCTGGCCCGGTTGGAGGGTTATGTGGATTTGGGTTTCAGTTTTGCACGAGCCAATCGGGCCAAGGAGTGGACTCTGGATACTGAAGTGAAGACTCGTAACGAAATACGCCAGATTAGGGTCAATCTGAACTCTCTTTTTAGTGACCGGAATGACGTGGATAGTAACACCAGAAACGTACTCATTCTGGACTGGACCCGTTTTTTCTCCAATCGATGGTTGGGGACGGCACTAACTAACTTTACTCAAAACCAGGAACTCGATTTGGATCTTCGCTCCACGTTTGGAGGAACAGTGGGACGGCATCTACTCCAGAGCAACAGGAGCAAGTTCACCTTAGCTGGCGGTGCGGTCTATACCCGAGAGAAGTTTATAATCGATGACCCCGCCGATCCCGAAGACATTCGCAACAGCATCGAAGGCGTTGCAGCGCTACAGTACGAACTGTTCAACTTTGGGGAACCGGAGGCGGATATCGTCGTCAACCTCTCTATATTTCCTAGCTTAAGCAACTGGGGACGGGTTCGTATGAATTTTGATACCCGCATCCGATACGAGATCTTCAAAGACTTCTTCTGGAGTGTGAGCGCCTTTGACCAGTATGACAGCTCTCCTCCGGAGGGAGCCGAGAAAAACGACTTTGGCGTCAACACCGGGGTGGGATGGAAATGGTGATTTGTGATTTGTGAATGGTGAATGGTAACCTGAATCGCTTGGCACATGTTTGACCATAGCCCTAATCGATTCCTTTATTTGCTCATCACACTGGTGGCGTTCGTTACGCTAGTTCCTTTCCTCGAGGAACTGGGCTACGGAGGGATGATCTTCAACATCTTCCTATCCACCATTCTTCTATCAGCTGCCTACGCGGCGAGTGAGAGCCGAGGCTATTTTATCCTGGCTTCGATCCTGGCCGTCCCCGCCTTTGTCCTCAGATGGATCAATAATTTCGTGGGAAATCCCTGGCTCGAGTTTGTTGCCGGTGTTCTAACCGTCCTCTTCCTATTGCTCGTGGCCGCGCTCATTCTCTCCCACGTCTTGAAGGCAGAAAGGGTGAGCCGGGAAAAAATCTTTGGGGCCCTCAGTGTTTACCTCATATTTGGGGTCGTCTGGAGTCTGTTGTATATGATGGAGGACTTCCTGGTGCCCGGCTCCTTTCGCTACGCAGAGGGGGTACGCACTGATTTCGAGCTGGTGTATTACAGCTTCGTTACACTGACCACCCTGGGGTATGGAGACATCGTTCCCGTTTCTCCATCGGCACGCGCGCTGGTCACTTTGGAAGCGCTCACAGGCCAACTCTACCTGACCGTCCTGGTGGCCCGTTTGGTCGGACTCCAGATCACTCACTCCTCACGGCGTCCCTCAGCCGAGGATCAAGAGAAATCCTAAGAAGTCGACGAATATCCGACATCGATCCAAGAGAAAGGATAAAGATCATGAGTAGACTTTCAAGCATCTTCACGCTTTTAATTTCCCTTGGGATTGGAGGATACGGCCTGGCCCAGCAGAATAACCCGATCTTGGCAGAAGAACTGGATCAATTGGTCCAGCGCATCGAAAACCTGGAACAGACCGTTCAGGAACTTCAAGCACAACTGCAATCCCAAAGTGCCCCTGAGGAAAGACCATCCAACGCCCAGATGACCGACACAGCCCAGGCGGTGGTTCCCTCCCCGGCCCAGGACACCCCGAAAAGCGATCCAGGGATTAAAATCAGTGGCTATGTCTTTGGTGATTACTACTGGGCTGCAGCCAGTCATGATGAGAGCCTCAAAGACCGAAACGGGTTCTGGTTT
>Ga0209987_10002358_pt1 | contig 10489 bp, 9 predicted proteins | sample N074metaG_FD_182134 | JGI IMG/M metagenome (GOLD analysis project Ga0209987, IMG submission 182134) | Deep subsurface microbial communities from Kermadec Trench to uncover new lineages of life (NeLLi) - N074 metaG (SPAdes) (version 2) | ecosystem: Environmental > Aquatic > Marine > Ocean trench... | reverse complement strand
GGCCCGAGCCTTTATCAACCAGCCGAAGATTCTTTTTGCCGATGAACCGACCGGCAATCTTGACGGAGAGACCGCCGAGAAGGTCTCTGATCTTCTCTTTGAGCTCAACGAAGCCGCGGGAACCACTTTGGTTCTGGTGACCCACAACCTGGAATTGGCTCAGCGGACCCAGCGGATCATTACTCTCAAGGCCGGCAGCATTGGGTCGGATGAAAATCTAATTCGAGAGACTGAGTGTCTCCTTCCATAAATACGCTGATGTTTGCTGATGGGGCTTGCGAGGGGAGATCAAGGAGCGAGGAGGAGGTGATGCAGGGACATCGGCGACGACGAGCGACACAGAGGTCGCCCGCAACCCCCATCAGCCCGAAGGGTGGCGGCGGGACGGCATCGATTTCTTTGTCGCTCCTCCTCCACGATGTCACTGACATCGCGTCGTCGTCGCTTCGCGAACTCGACGCCGTCGTGCTCGCCACAAACGTCACCGTATTTATGGAAGGAGACACTAGAAACCTGGCTCTATGACACCCTACCGTCTCGATACCTGGATCTGGAAGATGGCCTGGCGGGAAAGCCGATCCAGCCGAGGACGGCTGTTTCTCTTTATCTCCTCCATCACTCTCGGTGTTGCTGCTCTGGTGGCCATTCAATCTTTCGGTGAAAGCCTGGAACGGGAAGTCAATCGGCAGTCCAAGTCCCTGCTTGGGGCGGATTTGGTGATCAGTGGCCGGGAACCTTTCGCCCCTGAGACAGAAAGCCTCTTTCAGACTTGGGGAGGAGAGCAAGCGCGGGAAACACGCTTTTCTTCGATGGTTTACTTTCCTGAAGGAGAGGGTGCTCGACTGGTCCAGATCAGAGCCCTGGCAGGGGATTTCCCCTACTATGGAGTGCTGGAGACTTCACCCCCTGAGGCAGCGGAGAGTTTCAGACACGGACCCTATGCTCTTGTCGATGAGCGAATGATGCTCCAATTCCGGGTGAGGGTGGGTGATTCGGTGAAGATCGGGGATTTCACCTTCACGGTTGCCGGAGGGATCCAGAAGATCCCGGGTGAGACCATGACCGAGACCTTGATCACTCCCCGTGTTTATATTCCCCTCTCTTATCTGGATCAAACGGGTCTTGCCCAGTTGGGGGGACGGGTCAGCTATAGAAACTACTTCAAACTCGACCCTGGGGTGGATGTGGAAGAACTTCTTGAAAGGGAAGAGCCCCGTCTGAGAGAGCAGCGGCTGAGAAGCACCACGGTAGAAGAACAAAAGGCCCGTTTGGGCCGCTCCATGGAGAACGTTTCCCAATTTTTGAGCCTGGTGGGTTTTATTGCTTTGCTGCTGGGAGGAATCGGGGTGGCCAGCGCCATTCACATCCATATCAAACAGAAGCTGGGGACCGTCGCTACCTTGCGTTGCATGGGTGCCACTTCGAGACAGGCTTTTTCCATCTATGTGATTCAAGCGGTGGTGATGGGCCTGGTCGGGGCTACGGTGGGGGCACTGCTGGGGATTGGCGTTCGGGCACTCCTGCCCCAGGTGATGCAGGATTTTCTCCCCGTCACCCTCCCTTTTGAGGTGTCCTGGATCGCTGTTTCCCAGGGGATCGGCATGGGACTTGCGATAGGCTTGTTGTTTGCCTTGCTTCCTCTTTTACCCCTTCGCAAGATCTCACCCTTTCTGGCCCTTCGATTCTCTTACGAAGAGAAGGAAACGCTTCCCAAGGAACCTCTCCAGTGGCTTGTCTACGGCGTAATTGTGATGGTCATTGGCCTTTTTGCCATCATTCAAACCCCGCGCTGGATCCATGGTGTGGCTTTTACCGGTGGCATCGTGCTGGTGTTTCTCCTGCTGGCGGCGGTGGCCAAGCTGATTACCCTGCTGGTGAAAAGGTATTTCCCGGATTCCTGGAATTACGTGTGGCGACAGGGCCTGGCCAATCTCTACCGTCCCAACAACCAGACCATTGTGGTGATGCTCTCTCTTGGATTGGGAACGTTCTTCATCACCACCTTGTATTTGGTCCAGAGCACGTTATTGCAGGAGGTCTCTCTGGCCGGTAGTGGAGACAAACCCAACCTGGTGCTTTTCGACATCCAAAGCGATCAACGCGAAGACATCACCCAACTGGTTCGCTCCCTGGATCTGCCCGTGCAACAATCTGTGCCCATTGTGACCATGCGCCTGGCTTTGGTCAAAGGCAGGCCCGTCGAGGAAATAGCCGAGGATCCGGAGGCATCGGTTCGGAGATTTCTCCTTTTTAGAGAATATCGTGCCACCTACCGAGAGAGCTTGATCGATTCCGAGGAGCTGATCAGCGGCACCCTGCAACCTCGAGTGGAAGACCCTTCTGATCCGGTGCTGGTTTCCCTGGAGGAGGGGATCGCAAGAGATTTGAATGTCTCTTTAGGGGACAGTCTTGTCTTCGACCTTCAGGGAGTGCCCATTGAGACCCGGTTGGGAAGTACTCGAAAGGTGGATTGGCGGCGTTTCCAAACCAACTTCTTCCTGGTCTTCCCGACTGGGGTTCTGGAGGAGGCTCCTCAATTCCACGTGTTGATGACCCAGGTCCCTGGGCCTGAGACCTCTGCGGAGTTGCAGCGGAGGGTGTTGCAACGCTTTCCTAATGTTTCTGTGATCGATCTGGCACTGGTCCTGGACACCCTGGACACTGTTTTGGGTCAGGTGGCTTTCGTCATTCGCTCCATGGCCCTGTTCAGCATCTTGACGGGGATCATTGTGTTGGTGGGAGCCGTTGTGAGCAGTCGCTATCAGCGCACCCGAGAGAGTGTGCTGCTGAGAACACTGGGAGCTTCCCGAAAGCAGATCACCAAGATCCTGGCTATCGAGTATTTTTTCTTGGGAATCTTTGCTGCCGTCACGGGTGTGGCCCTGGCCGTCGCTTCCAGTTGGGCATTGGCCTTCTTCGTTTTTAAGGCCGACTTCGTGGTGACAGTAGGACCGCTTCTGGTGATCCTGGGGGTTGTGGTGGGACTGACTCTCCTGGTGGGCATCATCAACAGTCGGGGATTGTCCGATCGTTCGCCGCTGGAGGTTCTCCGGGCGGAAGGTTGATCCGCGGGTTGCTTGCTCAAGGGACTCCGTCATAATAGACTTTTCCAATGCAACCCAAATCTTCTAGAGAGACCCCAGGACTTACCCGGAAGAACGTGGATCCCAATCCGTTTAAAATGTTTGAGCAGTGGTTTCAGGCGGCCTCGGAGGCTGAGCCGGTTCTTCCGGAAGCGGTCAGCCTGGCCACAGCAACCCGAGAGGGAAGACTTTCCAGCAGGATGGTGTTGCTCAAGGACTTTGATGAAACCGGTTTTGTCTTTTATACCAACTATGAAAGCCGCAAGGGTATGGAACTTGCCGAGAATCCAAACGCAGCGCTGGTTTTTTACTGGCGGCAACTGGAACGACAAATCTGCATCACGGGAACGGTCAGCAAGGTTTCCCGAGAGGAATCTGAAGCCTATTTTCGAACCCGTCCCCGGGGAAGCCAGATCGGCGCTCTGACCTCAAGTCAGAGTCGAGTGGTTGCCAGCCGAGAGGTACTGGAAAAGCGGTTTCAGCAATTGATGGCAGAGTATGAGGGACGTGAAGTCCCGGTACCTTCCTATTGGGGAGGATACCGACTCTCTCCAGACACCATTGAGTTCTGGCAGGGTCGGTCCGATCGTTTGCACGACCGATTCCTTTACAAGCGGCAATCCGGAGGCCCATGGCAGCTTGAACGGCTTTCGCCATGACCGCCACCCCGGCCCTCACCTTTCGCCTGGTCAGCAAAGTCTATGACTCTTCTTCCAGAGAGAGCCGATTCGCCCTCCGAGAGGTCTCCTTCGACATTCCACCCGGGCTCAAGGTGGCCATCGTGGGAAGAAGTGGAAGTGGTAAATCCACTTTGCTTCATCTGGCAGCGGGAATCGATGTGCCGACCCAAGGGGAGGTCTCCATCCGAGGCCGCAATCTTGCCGCCTTGTCCGACCGTGCTCGGACGCTGGTAAGGCGCCAGGAAATCGGACTGGTTTTCCAATTCTTCTATTTGTTGCCCCATCTTTCGGTTCGGGAAAATGTGTGTTTGCCCGGGTACATTGCAGGCGCAGGAGTGTCTGAATTCGAGGAACGAGCATCCGAGCTGTTGGAAGAAGTGGGATTGTTGGATCGGGCGGAGGACAACATTCAGGAACTGAGCGGTGGTGAAATGCAAAGGGTAGCCATCTGTCGCTCCCTTCTCCGAAAGCCCAGGTTACTGCTTGCCGATGAACCGACCGGTAACCTCGATGATGCCAACAGTGGCGTGGTGATGAATCTCATGCTGAAACTTGCTTCCAAGGAAGGCCATACCCTCGTTTACGTGACCCACAGTGCGGAGTTGGCAAGCCTCGCCGACGAGGTCTGGAGGCTCCAGAGTGGAGTCCTGAACCCATCGTGATTCGCTATTTTATGGCCGCATGGATCGCTCACCTTCGGAAGGCGCCCAGCCTTTTCCTGCTCTCCGTTTTGGGGGTGGCTCTTGGGGTGGCCTCGGTGGTGGCCATTCAGATCATCAACCGAAATGCCATTGGGGCCTTTTCGGCTGGAATCAAAGCCGTGAGTGGAGAAGTGGATCTCACGGTTTTGGGTCAAACCACCACTTTTCCCGAGGAACTCTACAGCCAGGTGCTGGCCACTGAGGGGGTGGCTGCCGCCTGGCCGCTTTATCAGATCGATGTTGCCCTGGCCGATCGTGATGCTTTCTTTCTCCAGGTCTTCGGAGTGGATCTCCTTGCTCCGGTTCGCCTGCCCTGGGACAGTTCGCCCGCAGATCTTTCCCAAGCCCTTTTCGAACCGGGATGGATCGCGGTGACGCCCTCTCTGGCCCAGGAGATGGGGTGGTCCATCGGAGACCCCATCGACGTGACCAGTGGTACGCGCCGGGTGCAACTGGTGATCGGTGCCTTGGTCGATTTCAAAAAGGTGAGCCCCCTGGCCAGCCGTAAACTGGCGGTCATGGACATTGCTCAGGTTCAAGGTCTGCTGGGAACCTCGGGACGGATTCATCAGATTGATATCCAGATCCAGGAAGGAACCCACTCCGAGGAACTGATCTTGCGTCTTCAGAATCGACTCGGTCCCTCGGTTCAGATCGTGACTCCCCGGCAGAGGGAAGAACAGGCGGCTGACTTGATGGGGGCCTTCCGCTTGAACCTCACGGCCCTTAGTTGGATCAGTCTGTTCGTGGGGTTGTTTCTCATCTATACCAGCACCCAGGCATCTTTGCTCAGAAGACGCCTGGAATTTGGTCTGCTGCGTTCGGTGGGGGCCACCCGAGCCCAGGTGTTGGGCCTCATCCTGGGAGAGGTGAGTTTGCTGGGACTGCTCGGAGTGATCGTGGGGTTGCCCATGGGCTACTGGGTGGCCCAATCCAACGTGGAGATGGTCAGTGCCACCCTGACCAATCTCTACCTCCTTCAGGAAATCGATTCTCTGCAGCTCTCTCCTTCTCTGTATGCCTTGGCCGCAGGGATCGGTCTTGGGGGGGCCCTGGCCGGAGCCTTTTTCCCCGCCATCGACATCAGCCGGAAGAACAGTAAAGATCTGCTCACCGCCTTCACCTTGCATGAAAAAGCCAATTCCCTTGCTTTGCCGGTCTTTGGGATGGGTTGGCTTGTTCTGACATTGACCGCTCTATGGTTCTGGTTTCTGGGGTACAGCTGGAAGCCGGCCGGCTTCGTGCTGGCGGTAGCGGTTTTGGTGGCCCTCCCTCTTCTCACGCCTTTCCTGATCCAGCAGATCTGTGGCCGGATCAAAACGCGTGGATTTGGATTGGGGTACAGCCTCAAGAGTCTGGCAGCGAGACTGCAAACCACTTCCTTCGCCGTCTCCTCCCTGGCCATTGCCGTCAGCATGCTGCTGGGGATTACGCTGATGATTGGAAGCTTTCGAAAAACGGTGGAGGTTTGGGTCCAGACCACGGTACAGGCGGACATCTACCTGACCACCCCATCCTGGAGAGCGGAACCCGAAGCGACCCTTGATGCAGAACTGGTCTCGGCCCTGGCTGCTCATCCGGGAGTGGTATCGGTCGATCGGCTGAGAAGGTTGCTGGTGTCCATTGACAACAAACGGATTTCCCTGGTCGGCGTGGATATGGATCTCTCGGGTGGACAGTCACGCTTCCCTCTGCTCAAGGGGGATCGGATGGAGGTGCTGGGCAAAGTGCAGCAGGGCGGGGTTCTCATCTCAGAGCCTTTGGCCCGAAAGTCAGAGCTAGATGTGGGGGATCTTCTCCAGCTCTATGCTGGAGCAGGAAAGCTGGAGCTTCCCATTGCCGGAATCTACTACGATTACACGTCGGAGCTGGGATCGGCGGCCATGGATCTTGCCGTCATGGGTGAGATCTTCGGACCGGGTCCCATCCATAGTCTCTCCCTGTATCTTGAGGAGGGTCGTGACCCGGAACGAGTCGTTGATGAGATCAAAGCCCGCTTTCCCGATACCCCTCTTCAGATTCGGAGTAATCAACGCCTGCGAGAGGAGATCTTTGAGATATTTGACCAGACCTTCGCTGTGGTACGAATCCTTCAAATGATGAGCTTGTTGATTGCCGTCTGTGGAATCATGCTGACACTCCTGGTGCTGGCCAGGGAACGCATCTCGGAACTGGCCCTCTACCAGGCGCTGGGGGCCAGCCGTCTGCAGATCTTTCGCCTCTTTGTGGGAAAGGGCCTGGGGATGGGCCTGATCGCGCTGGGCCTGGGATCTGCAGGGGGCACCGTTCTGGCCGCGATCTTGATCTTCGTCATCAATCGGACCTATTTTGGATGGACCATCCAGGTATACTGGCCCGGTTGGCCAGTCCTGCAGCAATTGGCGACGATCCTGACGGCGGCCCTTTTGGCCAGCCTGTATCCGGCCCTTCGGGCCAGCAAGACTCCTGCTGCGGAATTGAGTCGAGATGACCTTCAGTAAAGCAATCCTTCTGCTGTCCCTGCTTGTCGTTGTACCGGTGATTGCCTCTGAGTTGGAGTGGCAGGCTGCCCAGCCGGAGTATTCCTGGTCCTTCCCCCAGGATCACTGGGCTCGAAGCGGATATCGAAACGAGTGGTGGTATTTCACCGGCCACCTGAGTTCACGAGAGAACCCTGAACGTCGTTTCGGCTACCAGTTCACGTTCTTCCGGATCGGTCTTCGGCCCGAGCTCCCTCCACTGGAGTCCCAGTGGGCCGCGCGCAACCTGATCATGGGACATGCTGCCATAAGCGACTTGGAGGGGAAGCGGCACATTTTCAGCGAAACCCTCTACCGAGAAGTGTCCTTTCTGGGGGGTTTCGGGTCCTATCCTGAATCGCTGATTGCCTGGAGTCGCGCCCCCGCCGGGACCCCAGGCACCTGGGAGCTTCACTGGAACGGCGAAGGGTTTGACTTCGAAATGCGGGACCAGGTCCAAGGCATCGCTTTCCAGCTCTCGACCCATCCCTTAAAACCTCTGGTCTTTCAGGGGCCCAATGGTTACAGCCGCAAGGGCGAAGATTCCAGGGCGGCCAGCCAGTACTACAGCTTCACCCGGCTTGCCACCCAAGGCAGTCTCACCGTGGGCGGAGAGACCTTCCAGGTGGAGGGGGAAAGCTGGATGGACAAGGAGTTCGGGTCCAACCAACTGGCTGAAAATCAGGTGGGCTGGGATTGGTTTAGCCTGCAGCTGGAGGATGGACGAGATCTCATGTTCTACCACTTGCGGAATCAGGCCGGAGCAACGGATTTTGCTCGGGGAACAGTGGTCTCGGAGACAGGAGAGGTCCGATACTTGAAACCGGAGGAATGGACGATCCAAAGCACCCAGACTTGGAAGAGTCCTGAATCCGGGACTCGGTACCCCTCCCGTTGGAGGATCACGCTGGTCCGGGAGAATCTTGAACTGGAGATCGTTCCCCAGCTGGACAGCCAGGAGAACCGCAGCCGTATCCTATCGGATCTCTACTATTGGGAAGGAGCGGTCACGATCCTGGGTTCCAGCGGCCAGAGATTGGGTCAGGGCTACGTTGAGCTCACGGGTTACGGCACAGGGAACCTGCTTCCCTCAGCCTTGAACTGATTTTGGGCCAATCCTGTGCCAACACACCGTAGACCACCAGGTCAACGAAATGGTCGTATAACCACTCTCCCTGACGTATGAGTCCCTCCTGGCTAAACCCCAGCCTTTCCGGGACGGCACGACTGCGGTAGTTCTCCGTAGCACAGCGGATTTCCACGCGGTTCAATCGCCACTCTTTGAAAGCCCAGTCCACCAGGGCGCTGCAGCCTTTGGTGGCCAACCCGTTGCCTTGGAAGGAGGCTCCCACCCAATAGCCGACGGTGGTTGATTGGTTCACCCAGTCCAGGTTCTGGTAACCGATAATGCCTGCCAGGTTACCTTGAAACCAGATGCCTGTCTGAAAACCCCTGTCCTCATCAAATTGCCTGGAGGCAGAGCGGATATACCTGCCGATATCGGAAGACGATTCGATACCGTTGACCCAGGAGAGCCATTGCTGAAGATATTTCCGGTTTTCGTCGGTCAGAGCAAAGAGTGTTTCTGTGTGTTCCTCTTCCAATAACCGAAGTTCAGTTTCCTGATCGATGATGTAGCGGAACTTCTTGTCCTGAACCATAGTTGTTACGCCATAGTAGTCTGAAACAAGTATCTCACAATCGAGATTCCACCGGCATCCCCCCCCAATGAGGCAGGGGCCCATTTTTTTTGTCAGAAGGGTTGACAATCTGTGTTATGATATCGCCCGTGCGATTGAGGAGACTATCCCCCAGAACCAATAGGGCCAGTAATCAGTTAGATTTCCGGTCCGAGAAAAACTTGGCTGTTGCGATTTTGCGTCAAGCCTGGCACGAAGCCGTGCTGGATCTTTTCAGCGTCAAGGAAACCTCCCGGGAAGACTACCGTCTGCTCAAACGGAAGGCCATTGAATGGATCAGCAGCGATGATGATGGCTTTCCCTACTGGTGCAGATTGGCCGATGTCGATTCCAACGCCATTCGTAAGCGACTGCAATTCAATCTGCAGGAGCAGTAGCAGCAGCCTCTCCTTTGACCTCTACCCAATAAGTTGTTTGAGTTCCTTCAGGTCCGGAAATCGACCCTCACTCAACTTAGAAAAAACAAGTTTTCCGTCGACACTGACTTCAAAGGCGCCTCCGCCGGCGGGAATGAGCGTCAGCCGGGAGAGGTCTCTACGATAGTGATTGAGCAATTCTAGCGCCATCCAGGCGGCTCGTGGGGTGTACTGTCAATCGTCGCAATAAATTATTTCAAGTGCTCTTGGCTTGCTCACGGCTGGTCTCCTAATTTATAGTAACTCTCTGTTTTTATAGTAACTCTCTATAGGTATGGCCCAGGAGGTATACTGTCATTCCTCAATTCCCGCTGTCAAACTGACCCTCCCAGCGGGATATTGTCGCTATAATCCCCCAGTATGTTTACCCTGCAATTCCTAGGTGCGGCTCAGACAGTAACCGGATCCCGCTTTCTTCTGCACGTCGACGGGAAACGTCTGTTGATCGACTGCGGGCTTTTTCAAGGAGGGAGGGCTTTAAAAGAGCGAAACTGGGAACCTTTTCCTACTCCTCCTGAAGATCTGGATGGAGTCATTCTCACCCATGCCCATATTGACCATTCGGGGTATCTCCCCCGTTTGATCAAGGAAGGATTCGGGGGACCGGTCTACTGTACTTCTGCAACCGCTGATCTGCTCTCGCTTCTGTTGCCGGATTCCGGTTATCTGCAGGAGCGGGATGCCGCCTTTGCCAATAAGAAGAAGTACTCTCGTCACCATCCCGCCCTGCCTTTGTATACGGAGGCCGAGGCACGAGAGGTTCTCAAGCACTTGAAAACGGTTCCCTATCATCAGATGAGCCGGCTGTCGGACAACTTGAGCTTCGAGTATCTGCACGCCGGTCACATTCTGGGTTCGGCCATGATTCGATTGAGCTATAAGGGAAAAGGAGCCGAGACCCTTCTGTGCTCGACGGGCGATCTGGGCAGATCCCATCAACCGGTGATCAAGGATCCGGAGACCATCGATCGAGCAGATTACTTGCTTCTCGAGTCCACTTACGGCGATCGGGTTCATGAGAAGCACGATATCCTGTCTTATTTTCAGACTCTGATTCAGGAGGTGGTTCAAAGGGGGGGAAGTCTGATTATTCCCGCCTTTGCCGTAGGAAGAAGCCAGAATGTTCTCTATTATCTTCGTCAACTGGAGGAGGCCGGGAGAATACCGGTCTTGCCCATCTTTTTGGATAGCCCGATGGCGGTCCGTGCGGTTTCCGTCTACTGCGATCATCTGGATGAGCACGACTTTGAAATGAAGAGTCTCACGGCCGAGGCCTGTGTTCTGGAGACGGGCAGCGTTCGCATGGTGAAGTCGACGGAAGAATCCAAGGCCTTAAACCAGTTCAAGGACCCCTGTGTCATTATCTCGGCCAGCGGAAATCTGGCCGGAGGCCGCATCCTCCATCACCTCA
>Ga0209987_10002356_pt1 | contig 10491 bp, 9 predicted proteins | sample N074metaG_FD_182134 | JGI IMG/M metagenome (GOLD analysis project Ga0209987, IMG submission 182134) | Deep subsurface microbial communities from Kermadec Trench to uncover new lineages of life (NeLLi) - N074 metaG (SPAdes) (version 2) | ecosystem: Environmental > Aquatic > Marine > Ocean trench... | reverse complement strand
GTTGATATCGTGGTTAGTCCAGGCGACTGGTAAAACAGCAGTCGCGGTAATTACCAGGGAATATAATACCCGATTTTTAATATGGCATCGGCAGTTTACTCGTCCCGTCACCATCGGTGGGTTAGTCTATCGACCGGGAAAATATGATTTACCCCGGGGGTTTCGCGGATTATCGAAACCGTCTCGAACTGAAGGCTTTTATCCTGTGGCTGGGTTCTTCCTGGTTGAGGAGCTCGGCGATCAATTTTCCGGTGATGCCGGCCAGGGTCAGGCCCAGGTGATGGTGCCCGAATGCGAACAGTATGTATTCCGAATGCGGACTGTAGCCGATGACCGGTAATGCGTCCGGGAAAGACGGCCTGAAACCGAGCCACTCCTGGTCGGGCTCGTCGGGCAGGTCGAACATTTCCCGGCTCTTGCGTACCAGGAAATCCAGGTTACGCGGGTTCATGGTTTGACCATAACCGGCAATTTCGACCGTTCCGGCAAAACGTAATCCCTGGTCCATTGGTGTCGCATACAGGCCCGCTGCCACCCAGCTTACCGGGCGATTGAGCAGGGACTGCCTGTCGGCATATTGCACGTGATACCCGCGCTCGGTATCCAGCGGCAGGCGGTGAGCACCTGTGCCATCGATTTGCGTTGAAAATGCGCCCGCGGCGATTACCACGCGTTCCGCATCGAGTGTTTCGCCATCTTCCAGAATTACCCTGAGCGAATCTTTTTCGTGATCAATCAAGAGAACACGTTGTTTGACGTAGCGTCCCTGTTTGGCGAGAAAACAGTCAAAATAACGGGTGGTCAGGGACTGAGGATTGACCACATGACTGGCCTTATCGAATAGCAGGCCTCTAACACAGGGTAGTTTTAATGCTGGTTCAAGCTCACCGATTTCGCCGGCCTCTAGTTGGGTGAATTCCACGCCCTGATCTTTACGTGCCTGGATGTCGGCGCGAACCGATTCATATTCTCGTTCGGTTTTAAAAACCTGCAGGCAACCTTCCTGCGATAACAGGTATCGTGAGCCACTTAACTCGATCAGCGGATCGAGCCCCTGGTAGGTTTTTTGCAGCAGTTTGCCGAGAATCCTGGTGATGCGCGCTACTCGTGCAGCCCTGCAATTTTTAAGAAAACTTATCAGCCAGGGCAAATGTGTAAAGGCGTAATGCAGATCAATTGAAAGCGGACTATTTTTGGAAAATAGTAGCGATGGCAGGCGCTTGAAAATTGTCGGGCTGTTGACCGGGATGCAGCCGTAGTCGGCGATGGTGCCGGCATTGCCGTAAGACGCACCCGAGCCAGGTTTTTCAGGGTCAATCAAAATTACCGAAAAACCTTTTATTTGCAACCATAATGCACAGCTCAAGCCGACTATCCCTGCACCGACCACGGCGACTGTTTTATTTTCGTTCATGGTTTAAATATTTGTCGTTTCAAAGGATAGTTTTCGATCATTGACTATTAAAGCGGATAGTGTATTGAAATCCAGGACTCGAACCTATCAAAAATTATCATCGCAGCAGTTCATGAGGAATATTGGCATATTAGGGGATTTGTACGGTTATCTTCAGCGAAACTTCAGACAGCAGGTCTAAGCTAGTAGTGCCAATGCCCTGCAACCACGGCAAAGGCAGCTATCGGTTACCTCGAAGTGGGCGTTCGAATGAGGGTTATAATCATCCGGTTTATACTTTGGTGAAGTACGATGACCAGGAGGTGTGTTGATGAAGGTTTTACTGGTTGAAGATTCAGAAAGATTGCAGCGTTCATTGGTAGCCGGGTTGCATCAGTCGGGATTTTCTGTCGATCAGGCTTTCGATGGAAAACAGGCACTGGAGTTTGTTGCAATGAACCAGTACGAGGTAATCATTCTCGATCTGATGTTACCGAAAATTGACGGTTTAACCGTGTTAACGAGTATTCGCAGTCGGGGAAACGATGTCCACATACTGATTTTATCGGCAAATGATCAAACCGAGGATCGTATCAGGGGCCTTGACCTCGGAGCGGATGACTACCTGGTTAAACCCTTTGCTTTTGATGAGTTGGTATCGCGTTTACGCGCACTGTCTCGACGTAGTAACGGAACAAAAAACCCACTAATCGAAATCGAAGGTGTCAAGATCCACTCGGTATCGCGTTATGTTTATTTTGATGGTAAGGAAGTACCGTTTACCCCCCATGAATACAATATATTCGAATTTATGGCACGTCGCCGCGGGCGGGTTTTTTCGCAGGAACAACTGATCGAATATATATACGATGCCTGTAGCTATGTCACCAGGAATGCACTCGAAGCGCATATCAGCGGGTTACGTAAAAGGCTGGCTTCGGTGAATGCCCCACCGCTGATTAAAACGCGGCGCGGTTTCGGCTATCTTATTGAGTAATAATTCAGGGAATGTCATTTCCCTCCAAAATTCGAGCGATTGCTAAGTGTACTCAATACGAAATAAACTGACTTTAAGCATCATCGTCGGCATGGTGGTGGTGTTGTCGATGACCACAATGCTGCTCTATTACCTGATCGCCAGGGAAGCCCAGACAGTATTCGATACCGCGTTGCTGGATAAGGCGCGTGCGATGATATCGCTCACCGAACTGGACGCCGAGGATGGGCTTGAATTTGATTTTACCGAAGGCATTATGCCCGAGTTTGAAGCCGAGTTTAATGCCCAGTACTACCAGGTCTGGGAACTTGGTATCGATCCACTGCTAAAGTCTCCCTCGCTAGCGGGGCAGGACTTGCCCAGGCTTGAGACTAAACTGGGCGAACATCAATTTGCCGATCTCGATCTTGCCGATGGCCGTAGCGGTCGTCTGATAGCGATCAATTTTTTGCCGCGCCTGGAGCTCGAAGATGACGAAGTAGCCGGGGGTTCGACGGACCAACAGGAAATACCCGTTCCCCAGCCACTTACCCTTGTGCTTGCACGCGAGCGCGAAACCCTCGATCGTATGCTGCTTTCGATCGGCCTGTTAATATCGACAATCATGCTGCTGGTGGCGATGGTATGCGGAATCATGGTGCGGCGGATGGTTGGTAGCGGGTTAATACCCTTATCCAGTCTCGCCCGCCAGGTCGCTAATATTGACGAGTCTAAACTTGATTTGCGCTTATCCCGAGCCGGGGTGCAAAGTATAGAACTGGCCCCGATCGAAGACCAAATTAACCACCTGCTGGAAAGATTGCAGGCAGCATTTGAACGCGAAAGACGTTTTTCGTCGAATGTGGCGCACGAATTGCGTACGCCGCTGGCAGAACTCAGGACGCTGTCCGAAGTCGGCAAGATGGTCCCTGATGATCGTGGTCAAATACTGGATTTTTTTAATGATGTGGCCGATATATCGAAGCAGATGGAAACCGTTGTTTTGACACTACTCGAACTCGCTAGATCGGATGCCGGATTATTGCGGTCCGATCCCGAGGATATAGTGCTTCACGAATACTGTGACCTGGTATGGCAGCAGTCGGTCGCTGAAATGAGCAACGCCAGGCAAATGGTTAACCGTATACCGGGCGACCTGGTGATAAATACCGACAGGGAAAAACTCGGTATGATCCTGAGCAATTTATTCACCAATGCGGTGAGCTATAGTCCACTTGATGCCGAGGTTCGCGTCGAGATCGAAATGCAAAATAACCGGGTCGCAATCCAGGTTAGTAATGTCACGATCGATTTAGTACAGGAAGATATCATTCACATGAAAGATCGATTCTGGCGCAAACATAAAGCCCACCTCGCTGTCGGGCATTCGGGCCTGGGTCTGGCGCTGGTCGAGGCGCTCGCCCGTATTATGGGCCTTAAAGTCAATTTACGGCTCGACGACCAACGCGACTTCCTGGTCACCATTTCCGGATTGAGCGCGGCTTGAACCATTATCAATAATGCCGGTCTCCACCTGGGAACCTAAAAAATCCATCGATCAATCGAAATCAGCTAAAGCCGTTTTTCCCAAAATGCTTTATCATGGGGCAGTTACTCATTCGTATCAATTATCAGGAGATTGAGATGACCGTGTTAAAACCCCGCCAGACAGTACCCGCCCTGGAAGTATCGACCCTTCAAGGATCCTGGGCACTCACCTCACAGGCACCCGACAACTTCACCATGGTCGTATTTTACCGCGGTTTGCATTGCCCGATTTGCAGCAAATACCTGGCCGAACTCGACAAACTGGCTGGTGATTTCGCCGAGACTGGTGTCGGCATTCTGGCCCTGAGTGGTGATGGTGAGGAGCGTGCAAAGCAGGCCGTCGAAGACTGGGGATTGAAAAATATTAACCTCGGCTATGGTGTTAGCGCTGAGCAGGCGCAGGCCTGGGGATTGCATCGCTCAGCCGGACGCGGCAAAACTTCGGCTGGTATTGAAGAACCGGCCGAGTTCAGCGAACCTGGCCTGTTTTTAGTGCGGCCCGACAATACACTCTACTGGGCCCAGATAAGCACAATGCCATTCGCGCGCCCGCATTTCCGTGAAGTTCTTGGTGCCCTGGGCTTTGTGCTCGAGAATGATTACCCCGCCCGGGGCGAGCTGGATTGAGGAGTGCCTGCTGCGGCAGGATAATTCCTGGTATATGCCCAGGTTCATGCCTTTGGCCATAGATGAACCGGCGTATTGCTAGCTGCGTGTTGTAAATAGGTTTGCACCAGTTCGGCGGTATCCGCGTGTTGTTTCCAGTGTTGGATTATCCAGTTGGCACCGGTTTGTTCCGAACTCACCCGCGCATCGATAATATTCAGCCACTTTTCAGTATCTTCCACGCCGATATTGTTTAGTCCGGCTTGCGCGAGTGGCAGGGCATGGGACAGGATCAAATGCTTTAGCGAATCCTGACTGCCGTCAATCCAGTGTACCCTGGCGTTCATGCCCTCGCGAGCGGCCGCATAAAAATCGGTTTCTAGTGTGGCGAAATCCAGCCGGGTCAAATCCTTACCGCAGGCGATTAATCCTTCGGTCAAGCCGACATAAAAAACCAGGTTGGCGACCGTGTCGATCAGTGTCGGGCCGGAGGGTACCACCCGAAGCTCGAGCCGGAGGTGGTATTCCCCACTCGAATTTTGACCCAGAATAGGGCGTACCCAGCGCCATATCGTGCCATTGTGCAGGTTAAAGTGATGAAGCCTTTCGGTCGGCATATCGATCACTTCAGGCAGGATCGGGCTGTAGTAAAAATTATCTTCGAACAGTTCGAGCAGTGATTTGATATAGCCCTTGCCGAAGTGAACCCTGGGAACTATGCCATCACGGATTTCATCGACATTACGGGTATCAACAGCCTGTTTGAAAATACTGATGCGCGATTCTTGCCAACAGCATTTTTCGAGAATTAACGGTGAGTTGGCGACCGCGCCCAGAATCAACATGCTGGCCCACAATCCGGCATGATAAGCGGGCACGATCTCGTCAAACGGCACCTGCATGTGAACTTGCAGAGAAGTACCCAGTGCTTCGAGCATTACGTCGTTTTTCTCGATGTCGAGACGATCATCGCCCTGCAATTGCAGCTGAACCGGCTTACCTCGCATCTTCATCAATTGCCGGCTAAGCAGTTCATAACGATGCAGTTCGGACATATACCCATCTGTGCTCAGGTGTTCCTGGCGTAAGCTCGGCAGTACGCCGAACAGGCCGGATTGCGCATCGAATTCTCTCGCCGCTTTTTCGACCTGCTGGTAAAGATCGCTTAAATCGGCCTCTATGTGATCGAACACATCGGCACTGAGCTCAAATGGATGGCCGTTTATTTCGAGGTTAAACCTCGCCAGTTCGGTAGTCAGCAGCGAATTATTAGCCTTCTCGATCACCTCGTGGTTGAGCTTGCAGGGTTGGCCTTTTTTGTCCACCAGACACAGCTCAAGCTCGTAGCCGAGTTTTCGAGTTTGATTATCGAAAGCGTGCTGGGCAAATAATGAACGCACAAATTCGGTTTCCTCCACCAGGCGCTGGTGGAAGTGTTGGTAGTCCTTTTCGTCAAAACTCAGCTGATGGATTTCCTCGCCCATGATTCGAGTATAAATCGACATATGCTGCTTGCCTACCGCTGTTATACTCAGTGCCCAATGTTTCGAGGTCGCTATGTCCGCAATCCTGCAAGTGTCTAGCCTGGTCAAACGATTTGGCGACCTTACTGCAGTGAATGACGTTAGTTTTGATATCCGTAAGGGCACCTGTTTCGGATTACTCGGACCCAATGGGGCGGGCAAGACTACGACCATCGAACTGATGGAAGGTATCAAGACCCCGGACGAGGGTAAAATTCTTTATCAGGGTGAACCGCTAGGCGCTCAATTCCGCAATGAAGCGGGCATCATGTTTCAAAATACAGCATTACAGGAGTTTGTTACCGTACGTGAAATGCTGGTTCAATACAGTCGTTTTTACCCGCGTACTGCCGACATCGATCAACTCGTTGACGAATATTCTCTAGGCGCATTTCAACATCAGGATACGCGTCGAATATCTGGCGGCCAAAAGCAACGCCTGTTACTGGCAATGGCACTGATCAACCTGCCTAAAATCCTGTTTCTGGACGAGCCGACCACCGGGCTTGACCCACAATCGCGGCGAAACCTGTGGGAACGCGTCCGGCAGGTAAAAGCCGAGGGCACAACCATATTGCTAACCACGCATTACATGGAGGAAGCCTACGAGCTCTGCGACGAAATAGCGATTATGGATCATGGTCGCATCATCGCCCACGGTGCACCCGATGTATTACTCGCCCGACACTTCGACGATGTCGTGGTGCAAATAGGCGAGAAAGATATGCCGCAGCAGGTGGGCGGTCCCGAGTTCGATGCCACCTATCGAAATGGTAACGCACATATAGTGACCGATGATGTCAATCTAACCATCGAGAAGCTATTGTCACTCGAAATACCGCTGGATCGCCTGCGCATTCGGGCCCGTAATCTCGAAGACCTGTTTCTCGAATTGACCGGCAAGGAGTTACGTGCCTGATGTGGAATAGAATTTACGCGCTGTTCGTAGCGCGTAATACCGAGTTTTTTCGCGACCGGTCGGCGCTGGCCTGGAATGTGCTGTTGCCAGTGTTGATAATCATTGGCTTTGCCTACGCATTCACCGATGAAAATCCAGAAAAATTCAAGGTCGCGTTAATAACCTCGTCGCAAAACAGTATCGCAAATGACCGGTTCAAATCGACACGCTTCGTCAAGTTTATCGAAGTTGGCGAGATCGATTCCAGCCTACGCAAGATAGAACGACACCAGGTAGATCTGTTATTCGATGCGAATACACTAAATTACTGGGTCAATCAGACTTCTCCCAATGGCTATATCGTCGAGAAGTTGTTAATTGCTGCGTTTGCCGATTCGGGCCAGGCATTAAGGCGAAATATGCTTCAGGGCGATGCGGTGCGCTACATCGACTGGGTAATTCCAGGCGTCATTGCGATGAATATGATGTGGGGTGCGCTGTTCGGCATCGGCTATGTCATCGTGCGTTACCGTAAGATGGGAGTCCTCAAACGTTTACGTGCGACACCGGTGACACCAGTCGAGTTTCTTACCGCGCAAATCTTGTCGCGTTTGTGGCTGCTGCTGGTGCTGAATGTGCTGATCTATGCCGGCATGGACTATTTCGTCGATTTTCGTATGAATGGGTCGTATCTCGACCTGTTCATCGTATTCACACTTGGCTGTATCTGCCTGATTTGCTGTGGGCTGGTAATCGCCGCAAGGATATCGAGCGAAGAAGTCGCCAACGGGCTGCTCAACCTGATTAGCTGGCCGATGATGTTTCTCTCCGGCATCTGGTTTTCACTCGAAGGCGCACATCCGTGGATGCAGAAGCTTTCGTTGATCCTGCCGCTCACCCATGTCACCGACGCGGCACGTGAAATTATGATCGATGGCGCGGGTTTGACGCAGATTGCCGATCATTTACTGGTACTTGGGGGGTCGAGCGTGGTGTTGTTGGTGATCGGGGCGATGATTTTTCGGTGGGAGTAGGGTATTCCAGTTTTCACCCCGGATTCGTTACTCGTCGATTGAGCCTGTGCGGTCCTTGCTCACAAGGCACCCAGTCTTTTTTGTAACTCTTTGCCAATATTTTCCAGCACCCCACCCATCACCAACCCGCTGTGAATATGATACAGACGGAGTTCGCAGGTTACCGATTCATTTATTCCGGATCGGTGTGAGGTTTCGAAAGATACCCACGCCATTATGGGGCGATCGTTCATACAGGTATCAATACAAAGCCAGCAGTCGTTATCGATGATGACATCGAGACAGCGCATATCCTCAAGTGTGACCCGTATGGATAAATTTACTCGCACGATGCTGGAGAAGACCGGGTTACTAGGCATGACCGGTAAAGCCGAACGCGGGCCCATAGCAATCGAGGCGATCAGAGATTTCGAGTCGGTTTATTTAATCGCGGTTGGCGGCGCGGCCTACTTGGTGTCGCAGGCAATCGAGGCCTCCAGGGTAGTAGGCTTCCCCGAACTTGGCATGGAAGCGATCTACGAATTTGAGCTTGAAGATATGCCGGTCACAGTAGCGGTCGATCACCGCGGGGTATCGATACACCAGACCGGGCCGGCGCTATGGGCACAGAAAATTAGCCAGATGGAAGTCGAGTTTCGTCCCTGATTTCCTATCAATCGATACTGACCCTATGATCCGCTATCCTACAAGAGTCAATTTGGGATTGGATAAAAATTCGCTGTGAAATGCCGCATTCGAGCTTGCTCTTCCACGATCTTATAGCCGGGCAGATCCTGCTTTATGGTAGCGAGTTCCTCGAATACTTCCACGATATAATCAGCGTGAGACTGGGTATAGACTCGTCTCGGGATTGCCAGGCGAACGAGGTCCATGGTGGCGGGTGACTCGGTACCGTCCGCAGAGCGACCGAACATAACAGTACCAATTTCGCATGCGCGAATGCCTCCTAATTCATATAGTGCGATGGCCAGGGACTGACCAGGATACTGCAGCGGGGGGATATGGTCTAACCAGGCTCTTGCGTCGATGAATACGGCATGACCACCTGCTGGTTTCATCACGGGGATACCCAGTTCGTCAAGTTTTTCAGAGATATACTCGGTGGTCCGAATGCGGTATCTCAAATAGTCTTCATCCACAATTTCGGTGAGACCCTGTGCGATAGCTTCCAGGTCGCGACCTGTGAGGCCCCCATAGGTTGGAAATCCTTCAGTCTGGATGAGACGGTCACGACAATTTAAGGCTAGCTCATCATCATTGAGTGCCAGCCAGCCACCAATGTTTGCGAAAGCATCTTTTTTTGCACTCATGATCATGGCGTCGGCGCAACTGAACATATCGCGCACGATATCGACGATGCTCCTGTCTCGTTGCCCCGGCTCCCGTTGCTGGATAAAGTAGGCATTTTCTGCGAATCGACATCCATCTATCACGAAGAGTATGTGGTACTTCTTCGCTAGTTTGGACGTTGCTTGTATATTTTCCAGGCTTACCGGTTGCCCGCCACCAGCATTGTTGGTTATGGTCGACATGACGCAGGGTACAGAGTCCGCATGAGTGGACAGGTAGGCCTCGAGTTGTTCTATATCCATATTACCTTTGAACGGATGGTACAGGGATGGATCTTTACCAGCCTCGATGACGAGGTCATCCGCGAACGCGCCGGTTGCCTCAATGTTACCGCGGGTTGTATCAAAATGAGTGTTCGACGGAATTCGTTTCCCTGGGCCACCTAGCAGTGAAAATAAAATTGCCTCGGCAGCTCTACCCTGATGGGTAGGGATAACGTGTTTAAAAGGCATAAGATTCTTTACTGCCTTCTCGAAGCGATAAAATGAGGGTGAGCCGGCATAACTTTCATCTCCGCGCATGATCGCTGCCCATTGATTTGAACTCATCGCCGAGGTACCGCTATCGGTTAGCAGGTCGATCATTATGTCGTCGGAATGAAGCGAAAAGAGATTAAAATTAACAGCCTGTATAAGCCTGCACCGCTCTTCCTGTGTCGTAAGCCGGATAGGTTCAACGGTCTTGATTCTAAAGGGTTCGAATATTGTTTTCATGGATTTTGCGGACAGTATACTTAATTCTTTTAATCCAAATGACAAAATCAGCCCTCTGGATGAATTAGGTATACTGTCCTAATGATCCTGCAATTTTTATGAGGTAGAAATGCAAAATTCCGCAGGCTACTTAAGTCATCAAATTAGAAGGAATTCAAGCCCATTTCCAGTTTCGATTCCTCGCCGGAATACCGTAAGGCCAAGGTCTGGAATGTGGAAAATATCTGCTGCTAAATTCAGCACTTCAATAATACTGGCTATTTGTTTTTTCTATTTACTTGCAACGGATGTTTCAGGTAATTCTCCGGAATTAACACTTGAAGAATATGCCAAACAGCCATTTGGTAACATAGTATTTCTTCGCCATGCTTTTGCGCCGGGAATGGATGCTAATGGGCAACCGGCTAAATTCAAGATTGACGATTGCTCGACTCAACGTAATTTGGATTC
>Ga0209987_10002355_pt1 | contig 10493 bp, 9 predicted proteins | sample N074metaG_FD_182134 | JGI IMG/M metagenome (GOLD analysis project Ga0209987, IMG submission 182134) | Deep subsurface microbial communities from Kermadec Trench to uncover new lineages of life (NeLLi) - N074 metaG (SPAdes) (version 2) | ecosystem: Environmental > Aquatic > Marine > Ocean trench... | reverse complement strand
GTCCATCACCAGCCCGGCGCCCAGTTCGTGCACCCGCATCGCCCGCATGATCGTTCTCCTTGTCTGGTCAGCGCCCTGCTATAGCTTGGCCAGCAGTGGATGGGGAGAGGGCGCACGGCGCATCGAGGCGCGCCCGGCGCTGGTCGGCCTCGCATTGCCTCAGATTGCAACCGTCGCTGGTCAGGCGCTCTCGTCTGGAAGATCGCCCGACCCCGAGCGCTGGCGCACCGAGGCCACCAGCTCGACCGTGTTGCCCTCCGGATCGGTGACATAGACGCTGTCCCAGCCGACCCAGCGGTGCTCGGCGGTGCGGGGCTCCAGCCCATGGGCCCGGTACCAGGCCAGCGCCGGGGCCAGGTCCTCGGCCTTCACCGTCAGCGCCAGGTGGTGCAGGGACGAGCCGTCGCCCGCTTCCGGCTCGTCCTCGCCCTCGGCCGTGAACAGCGCCACCACGCTGGTGTGGCCGGCGAACCCCTCGCCGACGCGCAGGAAGACCATGTTGTCCGAATAATCGCCCTCGATCACCTCGAGCCCGACCACGTCGGAGTAGAAGGCGGTCATCGCCGCCAGGTCGCGGCAGCGGATCGCGACCTCGCCGAGATCGCGCACGGTGAACGGGGGGCCGGACATTTTCTGCCTCCGCATGGGGGTCAGGGGGGTGCGGACCCAGCCTGTCGCGGATCGGCGGCCAAGGCAAGCCCGGCGCCGGCTGGGGTGGGCCTCGGTTCGGCCCGAAAAGCGACCTTCAGCCCGCAGCGCGGCAGTATCGCTGCGTCCGCGTCGAGAGGTCTGCGCCGCGAGATCGACTCCGTCAAACAGCGCCCAGATCCGAGCCTGGCCGGATGGGATCCCGGTTACCGGCTTGCCGCGGCGCCTCTGCGCCTTGCAGGCGCGTCAGGTAGTAATCGGGGGCCTTGCGGAATACCTCCAGGCAATACGGACAGCGGCAAAAGTGAATCTCCTCCCCGGCGTGCTCCACGGTGACGGCCGATTGTGGGGGTTTTTCCGCCAGGCAGGCCGGGCATACGATCAGATCCCTGGTTTCTTCGAGGCGCTTCTCGGGGTCGGTGGCGAAGACATCAACGCAGCCCTGGCAACAGAAAAAATATTCCTTGCCTCCATGGCTATGGGTGGTTGCCTTGTCTTTGCTGATTCCCAGCCTGACCAGGGAACAGCCGCACGCGGGGCATATGCGCGTTTCCATTGGTTGCCTCCAATCCGGGGTTGCCCACTTCCGTGGGCGATTCCCCAACACGCCGATTTCGGCGATCGAAGACTGTTCACACGCTCTATGATGTAGGTCCACTTACGGGTAACGACGGACCAGCTGCACTTGGTCAAACTCATGGCGGATTCGCGACGCTCACAAGAGCATTGTGAACGTTCGTCCCGGGCTGGAATTCGCCACTTGGTCGAACTTTGGCTACGGGTCGCCTGTCGTCGATCAGATTTCAAACCGAGCCACCACCCCACCCTGCGCCGAGATGACGCTTGCCGTGGCGCGGCATTTGCGTCATAGGCAGCGCCAACCCCCCCACCGGAGTGCCGCCAATGGAATTGCGCAACATCGCGATCATTGCCCATGTCGATCATGGCAAAACCACGCTGGTCGACCAATTCCTGAAACAGTCCGGCGCCTTCCGCGAGGGCCAGGTGGTGGCCGAGCGGGCAATGGATTCGAACGATATCGAGCGCGAGCGCGGCATCACTATCCTGGCCAAGTGCACCTCGGTCGACTGGCGGGGAACCCGGATCAACATCGTCGACACCCCGGGGCACGCCGATTTCGGCGGCGAGGTCGAGCGGATTCTCTCCATGGTCGACGGCGTCGTGCTGCTGGTCGATGCCGCCGAGGGGCCGATGCCGCAGACCAAGTTCGTCACCGCGAAGGCGCTCGCCCTGGGGCTGCGCCCGATCGTGGTGCTGAACAAGGTCGACCGGCCCGACGCCGAGCCCGACCGGGCGCTGGACGAGGTGTTCGACCTGTTCGCCAATCTCGACGCCGACGACGAGCAGCTCGATTTCCCCACCCTCTACGCCTCGGGCCGGTCCGGCTGGGCTTGCGCGACGCTGGAGGGACCGCGCGTCGACCTCGCGCCGCTGTTCGACCTGATCGTCAGCCACGTGCCGGCGCCGCGCCAGGCCGCCAACGCCGCCAAGCCGTTCCGGATGCTGGCGACCACGCTCGAGGCCGACCTCTATCTCGGCCGCCTGCTGACCGGGCGGATCGAGGAAGGCACCATCCGGCCCGGCACAATGCTGAAGGCGCTGTTGCGCGACGGGCGCGAGATCGAGCGGTTCCGGGTCTCGAAGGTCCTCGCTTTCCGCGGCCTCACCCGCCAGTCGGTCGACAGCGCCGAGGCCGGCGACATCGTGGCGCTGGCCGGGATGAGCAAACCGACGGTCTCGGACACGCTGTGCGACCCGGGCCTGGACATGCCCTTGCCGGCCCAGCCGATCGACCCGCCGACCATCTCGGTCACCTTCGGCATCAACAACGGCCCGCTGGCCGGACGTGACGGCTCGAAGGTGCAGTCCCGCGTGATCCGCGAGCGGCTGATGCGCGAGGCCGAGTCGAACGTCGCCATCCGGGTCACCGACAGCCCCGGCGGCGAGGCCTTCGAGGTCGCCGGCCGGGGCGAGTTGCAGATGGGGGTGCTGATCGAGAACATGCGCCGCGAGGGTTTCGAGCTGTCGGTCTCGCGCCCCCGGGTGCTGATGCGCGAGGTCGACGGTCAGCGGCTGGAGCCGATCGAGGAGGTCACCGTCGATGTCGATGAGGAATTCACCGGTGTCGTGATCGAGAAGCTGAGCAACCGCAAGGGCGAACTGGTCGACGTGCGCTCCTCGGGGGTGGGCAAGACCCGCATCGTCGCCCATGTCCCGAGCCGCGGCCTGATCGGCTATCACGGCGAGTTCATGACCGACACCCGCGGCACCGGCGTGCTGAACCGGGTGTTCCACGAATGGGCGCCATGGCGCGGCACCGTGCCGGGGCGGCGGGCCGGGGTGCTGATCTCGATGGAGGACGGCGACAGCGTCGCCTATGCGCTGTTCAACCTGGAGGACCGGGGGCGGATGTTCATCGGCGCCGGCGAGAAGGTCTACAAGGGCATGATCATCGGCGAGCACTCACGCGGGAACGACCTCGAGGTCAACCCGCTGAAGGGCAAGAAGCTGACCAATATCCGCGCCGCCGGCAAGGACGAGGCGGTGACCCTCACGACGCCGGTGCGCCTCACCCTGGAGCAGGCTATCGCCTATATCGACGACGATGAACTGGTCGAAGTGACGCCGAAATCGATCCGCCTGCGCAAGCGCTATCTCGATCCGCATGAACGCAAGCGCGAGGCCCGCAAAAACCAGGCCTGAGGTGATTCGAACGTGATTCGGCAATTTTGTTTCAAAACCAAATTCGAGTCTTACTTCAGACTCCACCTCTAACGCTTTTTGCTGATTGGATTTTGCAATTTTGAATTTTGACGCGAATCGAGACCAAAAAATATGCGTTTTCGTTGTATTTCTGCAACTCCGGCGAGTCCGGACCGGGAAATTCGCCTAATTCGCGAAAAAATGTCTCAAATGTCGTTAACTATGGATTAACGTTAACCGACCTCGCAAGAGGTCTGAGTGATCGGACAAATAGGGACAAATAAAAAATGAAACATCCGGTAGATGTTCACGTTGGACAGAGGGTTCGTCAGCGCCGTTGGATGGTGGGCATGACCCAGCAGCAGCTTGGCGACAAGGTTGGCATCAAGTTCCAGCAAATCCAGAAATACGAGACCGGGACCAACCGGATCAGCGCCAGCCGCATGTGGGACATCGCGGCGACCATGGAGGTGCCGGTGTCGTTCTTCTTCGAGGGTCTCGACGGCCAGGCGCCCGACACCGGCGAGGCGCGCGGCGACATCCTCACCGACAAGGAGGCGCTTGACCTGGTTCGCGCCTATTACCTGATCCCGGAGCACCAGCGCCGGCGGCTGTTCGATCTGGCCCGCGTGCTCAGCGAAGCCGCCTGACCGGCCGGGAAAACCCGAAAAATCTTTAGCGCGGGCTCCGGCCACCGGGGCCCGTGTCGATGTTTGAAGGGGCGGCGGGAACAGAAGGGAACACACGATTCCTCATGCAGGCGCTGCCCCGGCGGAACCAGTTTTGGCGCCATCGTCGGCGCGGCATCATTGATCTCGACGAACCCCGCGCGCTCCGCCACCGGTCGGTTCCCGCATGCTGCCCGCCTCGCATGTTCCCGGACGATCGAAACAACCGGCGCACCGGCGCGGCCCTCCGGAGCAAACCACTCCTGATGCGCTCCAGCGAAGTACATCGGCGCGGCATTGATTTTCTTTGAAACGTATCCAAAACAAATTTCAACCGGAAAGCGATTATTCGGTTATATTTACGTCATATATGCACCTTTCGGCATCTTGCCATATATTTACCAAAATCAAACCCTCTAATTGGGCAAAGAGGGGTAATTCAGGGAACGGGTGGATTGCATGGCTCATCCAGTAGATGTTCATGTCGGGCAGAGGCTACGCCAGAGCCGTTACCTGGCGGGAATGACCCAGCGGGAGCTTGGCGACAAGATCGGCATCAGGCTCCAGCAGATCCAGAAATACGAGACCGGGGCCAACCGGATCAGCGCCAGCCGCATGTGGGACATCGCGGCGGTGATGGAAGTGCCGGTGTCGTTCTTCTTCGAGGGTCTCGACGGCCAGGCGCCCGACACCAGCGCGGCCCGCGCCAACATCTTCACCGGCAAGGAAGCGCTGGAGCTGGTTCGCGTCTATTGCGGGATCCCGAAGCACCAGCGCAGGCGGCTGTTCGATCTGGCCCGCGTGCTCGGCGACGCCGCCTGACCGGCGGAACATCCCGGGAAATCTTCAGCACGGGTTCCGGCCACCGGGGCCCGTGTTGACGTTTGCCGGGGCAGCGGGCAGAAGGGGGCGCTGAATTCCCCGACCTTGGCCCCCAATCCCAGCCCGGCCCCATGCTCACCGATACCGACCTGCCAGCCCTGACCGACCTTGCCTGCCGTCTCGCCGACGCCGCGGGTGCGGCCAGCCTGCCGCATTTCCGCTCGCGGAGCCTCGAGGCCGGCAACAAACAAAGCGACGGCGGCTTCGACCCGGTGACCGTCGCCGACCGCGCGGCGGAAGCGGCGATCCGCGCCATCCTCGCCGCCGAGCGTCCCGACGACGGCGTCTTCGGCGAGGAGGAGGCGCCGATCGAGGGCACTTCCGGCCTGACCTGGGTGATCGACCCGATCGACGGCACCCGCGCCTTCATCTCCGGCCTGCCGACCTGGGGCACCCTGATCGCGCTCGACGACGGCGAGACGGGACGCATCGGCATCGTCGACCAGCCCCATATCGGCGAGCGGTTTGTCGGCGTGAACGCGGGCGCGGAGACCCGGGCCTGGCTGACCCATCGCGGCGAGACCCGACCGATCACCACCCGGCCCTGCTCCGGACTGGCGGCGGCGACCCTCTACACCACCACCCCGGACATCTTCACGCCGCGCGAATGGGAGGGCTACCGAGAGGTCGAGACGCGCGTCCGCCTGGCCCGCTACGGGGTCGACTGCTACGCCTATGCGCTGGTAGCAGCGGGCCATGTCGACCTGGTGATCGAGGCGTCGCTGAACGCCTACGACATCGCCGCCCCGGCGGCGCTGATCCAGGCGGCGGGAGGCATCGTCACCGACTGGCGCGGCGGCGATTGCCGCTGGGGCGGGCAGGCGATCGCCGCCGGCGACCCGGTGGTCCATGCCGAGGCGCTGGCGATGCTCAGGGACTACGCCGCCTGAGATTCAAAACCCGTTCGCCGCCAGGAACCGGTCGATCGCCGCCCAGGCTTCGGCGCGCATCGGCTCGGCCTCGAGCAGCACCTCGTGGCGGGCGCCCTCGATCTCGACCAGTTTCACCTTCAGCCTTGCTGCTATGGCGCGCACCAGGGCCGGGTCGACGACCTCTTCGCGGCTGCCCAGCAGGCACAGCCCGGGGCAGCCCAGCGGCCCTTGCAGGGCCAGCCAGGTCATCTCCACGAACGCCGCGCTCAACCAGCCCAGCGTCGGCATACCCAGTTGCAGGGCCGGCTCGCGCTTCAGCGCCGCCGCCATCCACTCGAACACCTCCTCATCACCGGTCAGCGTATTGCCCGCAAACCCGGTGAAGACCTGAGGCTCGTCGACGACCTCGAACGGGGGCCAGCTCTCCAGCTTGCCGAGCGGCCGGGCGAGCCGCAGCGTGATCGGGCTGAGTATCCGCCGCGAGGGGCGCAGATTGATCCCCAGCATCGGCGCCGAGAGGATCACCGCCCGGGGCGCCACCAGCCCGCGCTTGATCGCGCCGAGCCCGATCGTGCCGCCCATGGAATGGGCCAGCATCAGCCGCGGCCCGGCCACCGCGGCCACGTCGCGGTGCGCCATCAGCGCCGCGAGATCGAGGTGGTAGTCGGTGAACTTCGCCACATGCCCCTTCAGCGGCGTGTCGGTGAGGCGCTGCGAGAGGCCCTGCCCGCGCCAGTCGACGCTGGCGACGGCGAAGCCGCGCGCGACCAGTTTCGCCGCCGGGAGGGCGCATTTCTCCACGAACTCGGTGCGCCCGTTGAGCAGCAGCACCAGCCCACGCGAGCCGCCCCCGGGATCCCTGGCGCGCCACAGCGCCCCGCGCAGCCGGACACCGTCGGACGCCTCCAGCGTCAGTGTCTCGTCCCAGGCGATGCCGCCGGGCGGTAGGTCAAGCGCCTCGACCAACGCCCTCAGCCCAGGATCTGGCTCAGCTTCATCGCCATCCCCATGTCGCCGTCGATCCGCATCCGGCCGGTCATGAAGGCGGCGGTCGGCGACAGCGCGCCGTCGAAGATCTCGCGGAAGGTGTCGAGCGCGGCGCTGATGGTCACATCCGCGTCGCTGTCGCCGGGGTTGTCTTCGATGTTGACCTCGCCCTCGGCGACCAGGATCACGCCCTCGTCCTCGATATCGAATTTCACCGAGCCGGCGAAATCCGCATCGGCGAATTTCTCCCGCAGGGCCGTCGCCGCTTCCTCCAATGCCTCGCTCATCGGGCTCCTCCTTCGTGGTGTTTGCAAATCAGTCCGCCAGTCGCGGCTTGCAGAGGTAAGCGGCTTGGCTATCATTAGGCAATGATCAATTGGCGCGCACCCCTCGCATTCCTGCTGCTGGCTGTGGCCCTGGGCCTGACCGCCCTGCCCGCTGGCGCGCAGCCGTCGGCAACCCAGCCCGGCCCAGAGTCCAAGGCCGGGCCGGAGGCCGAGCTTGAATCCCAACTCGACTCCCGCCCGCAATCCCCCGAGGACGAGGCGGCGCTGCGCCGGGCCCGGCTCGACGCCCTGTTCGCGCGCCTCGCCCGGAACGACAGCCCGGACTGGCTGAGCGTGCAGAACGAGATCTGGGCGCAATGGTCGCAGAGCGGCTCGCCGGCAATGGACCTGCTGTTGATGCGGGCCGAGAACGCGATGGAGAACGGCCAGTTCGAGCTTGCGCTGCGCTTCCTCGACGACCTCGTCCGTCTTGCCCCCGACTTCGCCGAGGGCTGGAACAAGCGCGCCACGGTCTATTTCCTGCTGGAAGAATACGGCCGCTCGGTCGCCGATATCGCGCGCACCCTGGCGCTTGAGCAGCGCCATTTCGGCGCGCTGTCGGGCCTCGGCATGATCCTGGAGCGCCTGGGCGACAAGAAGGGGGCGATGCGGGCCTACCGCCGCGGGCTGGAGGTTCACCCCAACCTGCCGGGCGCCGCCCAGGGCGTCGAACGCCTGTCCCCGGATGTGGACGGGCGGGCGTTGTGAACCTCGTTCGCGGGCTTGCCCACCTCCCGCCATGGTCCTATGAGGGGCGCCGACCCCCTCCTGCCCTGCATCCGACGAGTGGGCATACAAGGTAACCCCGCCCCGTGACGAGCACCCGCCAGCAGACGCCGGACCAGGGCGCGATCACCGCGATCCTCGGCCCCACCAACACCGGCAAGACCCATTACGCGGTCGAGCGCATGCTGTCGCGGGCCAGCGGCATCATCGGCCTGCCGCTGCGCCTGCTGGCGCGCGAGATCTACGACCGCATCTGCGCGATCCGCGGCGCGTCCCACGTCGCGCTGATCACCGGCGAGGAGAAGATCCAGCCCCCCGGCGCGCGCCACTTCGTCTGCACGGTGGAGGCGATGCCGCTGGAGATCGAAGCCGATTTCGTCGCCATCGACGAGATCCAGCTCTGCGCCGACCCGGAGCGCGGCCATGTCTTCACCGACCGCCTGCTGTATGCCCGGGGCCGCTACGAGACCCTGTTCCTGGGCTCGGACAACATGCGCGGGCGCATCGCCAGCCTGGTGCCGCGGGCCCGCTTCAACGGCCGGGAACGGTTCTCGACGCTCACCTACACCGGCGCCACCAAGATCTCGCGGCTCAAGCCGCGCACCGCGGTGGTCGCTTTCTCGGCCGATCAGGTCTACGCCATCGCCGAGATGATCCGGCGCCAGCGCGGCGGGGCGGCGGTGGTGCTGGGGGCGCTCAGCCCGCGCACCCGCAACGCCCAGGTGGCGCTCTACCAGAGCGGCGAAGTCGACTACATCGTCGCCACCGACGCCATCGGCATGGGGCTGAACATGGATGTCGACCATGTCGCCTTCGCCGGGCTGGTCAAGTTCGACGGCCATCGCCACCGAAGGCTGGAGCCGAACGAGCTGGCCCAGATCGCCGGGCGCGCCGGGCGCTATACCAAGGACGGCAGCTTCGGCATCACCGGCGAGGCCGGCCGGTTCGACCCGGAGACCATCGCGGCGATCGAGAACCACCGGTTCAAGCCGCTGGCCCGGCTGATGTGGCGCAACACCGATCTGGTTTTCGGCACCGTGCCGGCGCTGATCGAAAGCCTGGAGGCGGCCCCCGGCGCCCCCGACCTGATCCGCGCCCGCGAATCCGACGACCTCGCCGCGCTCAAGGAACTGTGGGGGGACGCGGAAATCCGCGACCTGACCAATCGCGGCGGCCGGGTGCGGCTGCTTTGGGAAGTCTGCCAGATTCCGGACTTCCGCAAGACGGTGAGCGCCGATCATGTGACACTATTGTCGCGTATTTACCATTTCCTGCTGGCCGATACTGGCGTAATACCCTCGGACTGGATCGCCGGGCAGGTCAGGCGGATCGACCGCGTCGATGGCGACATCGACGCATTGTCGAAGCGGCTGGCCTTCATCCGGACCTGGACCTATGTCGCCAACCGGGGCCGCTGGCTCGACGATCCGGAGAGCTGGCGGGAGACCACCCGCGAGGTCGAGGACCGGCTGTCGGAGGCGCTGCACGAGCGCCTGACGCAGCGATTTGTCGACCGGCGCACCAGCGTGCTGATGCGCCGGCTGAAGCAGAAGGAACGGCTTGTGGCCGAAGTGAAAGACAACGGCGAGGTCAGTGTCGAGGGCCATTTCGTCGGCCGGCTCGACGGTTTCCGGTTCACCATCGACGCAGATGCGGAAGGCGAGGAGAGCAAAACCCTGCGCCAGGCCAGCCAGGCCGCGCTGCAGGCCGAATTCGCGCGCCGGGCCGACAAGCTCTATATCAGCCCCGACACCGAGCTTGAGGTCACCGAGCAGGGCGGCCTGATGTGGGGCTCCGACGCGGTCGGCCGGCTCGAGAAGGGCGACAGCCCGCTGGCGCCGCGGGTCCGGGTCTTCGTCGACGACATCGCCGAGGCGGCGGTGGCGGAGAAGGTCGAGCGCCGCCTCGGCCACTGGATCGCGCGGCGCATCGAAACCCTGTTCGAGCCGCTGATCAAGATGCGCGACGACGAGGAGGTCACCGGGCTGGCGCGCGGCGTCGCCTTCCAGATCACCGAGGCGCTGGGCGTGGTGGTGCGGCGCCAGATCACCGACGACATCAAGGCGCTGGGCCAGGACGAGCGGGCGCTGCTGCGCAAGCACGGGGTTCGCTTCGGCCAGCACAACATCTTCATGCCGCTGCTCCTGAAACCGGCGCCGACCCGGCTGCGGCTGATCCTGTGGAGCCTGTGGGAAGGCTTCGAGGTGTTCCCGGAGGCGCCGCCGCCGGGGCTGGTGACGATCCCGGCGCTGGCCGACGCGCCGCGCGGCTATTACGAAAAGGTCGGCTACCGGCTGTGCGGCTCACGGGCGCTGCGCATCGACATGCTGGAGCGCCTCGCCGACCTGATTCGCCCGATGGATGTGCGTGGCGGCTTCGAGGCGACGGCGGACATGCTGTCGATCACCGGCTGTACGCTGGAGCAGTTGGCCGAGATCCTCAAATCGCTCGGCTTCGACGGCGAACGCGGCGAGCGGCCGAAGCCGGTGCGGGCTGTGCCCGAGACCGGCCCTGAGCCCACGTCCGAGCCCACGCCTGAGACCGCCGCCGCCGAACCGGAGTCAGCGACCGGGGAAACCGCTGCCGATGCGCCCGAGGGCGCGGCCGCCGCCAAGCCGGAGGGCGAAAAAGTGCCGGAGCCGGAGGGTGAAAAAGCGCCG
>Ga0209987_10002351_pt1 | contig 10498 bp, 3 predicted proteins | sample N074metaG_FD_182134 | JGI IMG/M metagenome (GOLD analysis project Ga0209987, IMG submission 182134) | Deep subsurface microbial communities from Kermadec Trench to uncover new lineages of life (NeLLi) - N074 metaG (SPAdes) (version 2) | ecosystem: Environmental > Aquatic > Marine > Ocean trench... | reverse complement strand
ACCCTTCTTGAGCACCACGGCGTTCTCCTGGCGGAAGCGGCTCCGGTCGACCGTCTCGCCCTCGAGGAAATCGGTACCGGCCGGATCGGTGACGCGTACCTTCAGCAGCATCTGGCGCACGATGACGCCGATGTGCTTGTCGTTGATCCGCACACCCTGCAGCCGGTACACTTCCTGGACCTCGTTCAGCAGGTACTCCTGCACCGCCCGCGGTCCCTTGATCTGCAGAATGTCGTGCGGGTTGACCGGTCCCTCGGTCAGACGGTCGCCCGGCCGCACCCGGTCGCCCTCGTGCACCCGCAGATGCTTTCCGGCCGGAACGTCGTAGGTCTGCGGCTCGCCCTCATCCGGCGGGAAGACGAAGATCTCGCGCTTGCCGCGCTTGATTTCGCCGAACTTGACCACGCCCTCGATCTCGGAAATCGTGGCCGGGTCCTTGGGTCGCCGGGCCTCGAACAGCTCGGCCACCCGCGGAAGTCCGCCGGTGATATCGCGTGTCTTGTAGGCCTGCCGGGGGATCTTGGTGACCGTGACGCCCTTGCTGATGGGCACCGGGTCCGACAGGAACACGGTCTTGTCCTTGGTTTCCTTCTTGGTCTTCGAGGGCCAGGCCTCGATGGCCGGGACTTCCTTGACGTGGAACTTGGAGGACCACGGATTGCCGCCGTCGGGGATCTTCCGGGCACGGGAGACCATGTCCGTCGGCGAGCCCAGCAGGACGCGTGACCCTTCGGCCAGCGTGTATTCCTGGGGGTCCTTCTTGCCCTTGCTGTATACCAGCACCGACGGATGCAATTCCCGATCGGGATCGGGGCTCACCACCAGCGACCGGAGGCCGGTGGCCTCGTCGAGTTCCTCGCGCAGGGTGACACCTGGTACCAGGTCCTTCCACATCATCTTGCCGTCGCGCTTGATGATACTGGGGTCGTTGTAGGGATCCCAGGTGTACAACACGGTGGCCCGGCGGTCTCCGTCGCTCTTGGAAACCATGTCACCCTCCTTCACCTGGAGGATGGCGCCTTCGGGCACCGGATAGCGGTTGATGATTCGGTCGTCATCGTTGGGGTCGACCACCAGCAGGCCTTCCTTGGCCTCTTCTTCGGCCGACTCATCCTCGCGGGTCAACGCCACCCGGATGACTCCGCCGGAGCCGTCTTCGTACTTTACCTTTACGTCGGCGTATTCAAGGCCCTTGGTGTAGCGGACCTGACCGTCGGACCGCGCCCGCCGTTCCGCTTCCTCCGCGATCCGGGAAGAGGTGCCGCCGATGTGGAAGGTCCGGAGGGTCAGCTGGGTCCCCGGCTCGCCGATGGACTGCGCCGCCAGAATGCCCACCGCCTCGCCCATGTCCACCATCTGCATCGTGGCCAGGTTCCGGCCGTAGCACATGCGGCACACACCGCGCCTGGCCTCACACGTCAGGACCGAGCGGATGCCGACCTTCTCGATGCCGGCTTCCTCGACGGCATCGGCCGTCTCCTCGTCGATCAACTGGCCGGCCGCCACCAACAGCCGCGGATCGCCGCCCTCGTCCAACTCGTGCGGATCGAACACGTCGTCGGATGCCACGTTGCCCAGCAACCGCTCCTTGAGCGGCTCGATCACGTCTTCGCCTTCCTTGAGGGCCATCATATCGAGCCCCAGGATGGTGCCGCAATCTTCCTCGGTGATGGTGACGTCCTGAGCCACGTCCACCAGCCGCCGGGTCAAGTAGCCCGCGTCGGCCGTCTTGAGGGCGGTGTCCGCCAGCCCCTTCCGGGCACCGTGGGTCGAGATGAAGTACTCCAGCACCGTCAAGCCTTCACGGAAGTTGGACTTGATGGGACTCTCGATGATTTCCCCGATGCCGCCGGTCAGCTTCTTTTGCGGCTTGGCCATGAGGCCCCGCATGCCGGCCAGCTGCCGGATCTGGTCGCGGCTGCCCCGCGATCCAGAGTCGAACATCATGAACACCGGGTTGTAGCCGCCACGCGACTTCCGCATGTGGTCCACCATCGCCTGCGCCACGTCGTTGTTGGCGTGGGTCCAGGTGTCGATCACCTTGTTGTACCGCTCGCCGAAGGTGATCTGTCCGGTGTGGTAGGCCCTCTGGAACCGCTTGACGCGCTTGTCCGCTTCCTCGAGGATCTCGGCCTTCTCCGGCGGGATCTCGAGATCCTCGATGCCGATCGAAATGCCGCCGTAGGTGGCGAAGCGGAACCCGAACTCCTTGAGCCGGTCGAGGAACAGCACCGTCTCCTCCAGACCCGCACGGCGATAGGCCTGCAGCACCAAGTCCGACAACGCCTTTTTCTTCATGACCTCGTCGCGGTAGCCGAGTTCGGCCACTACCTGCCGCGGCAGAATGCCGTTGAACATCACCCGGCCCACGGTGGTGGCCACCCAGCGCGGCTGAGGATCATTGGCCTCGTGCGGTGGCACGTACCAGAACTTGATGGCCGAGTGGTAGTTGATCGAGCCGTTCAGGAGCGCCATGTCCAACTCGGCCGGGCTCCCGAAGTAGCGCGCGTCATGCCACAACTCTTCCTTGATTTTGTCCTTGGCGTCGCCTTCCTGGCCGCTCAGCTTCTCTTCGAACCCCGGCTGGTACTTGGTCAGGTAGTACGATCCGAGCACCATGTCCTGTGACGGTTCGGTCACCGGACGGCCATCGGACGGCTTGAGGATGTTGTTGGACGAAATCATCAACACCCGGCATTCGAGTTGCGCCTCGAACGACAGCGGCACGTGGACCGCCATCTGGTCGCCGTCGAAGTCGGCATTGAACGCGGCGCACACCAGCGGGTGGATGCGGATCGCCTTCCCCTCGACCAGGACCGGCTCGAACGCCTGGATCCCCAAGCGGTGGAGCGTGGGGGCCCGGTTGAGCAACACCGGGTGGTCCTGGATGATCTCTTCCAGAATCTCGTAGACTTCCTCCGACTCGCCCTCCACGATCTTCTTGGCCCGCTTGACGGTCTCGGCGATGCCCTTGTCGACCAACTTGTGGATAATGAAGGGCTTGAACAACTCCACCGCCATCGCCTTGGGCAGACCGCACTGGTGCAAGCGCAACTCCGGCCCCACCACGATCACCGACCGCCCCGAGTAATCCACCCTCTTGCCGAGGAGGTTCTGGCGGAACCGGCCCTGCTTGCCCTTGAGCATGTCCGACAGGGACTTGAGCGGGCGCTTGCCGCGACCGCGGATGGCCTTGGACCGCCGGCCATTGTCGAACAACGCGTCGACGGCCTCCTGCAGCATGCGCTTCTCGTTCCGCAGGATCACTTCCGGCGCTCGGTGCAGGATCAGCTTCTGCAGCCGGTTGTTCCGGTTGATGACCCGGCGATACAGGTCGTTCAGGTCGCTGGTGGCGAACCGTCCGCCATCCAGCGGCACCAGCGGCCGGAGATCGGGCGGAATGACGGGGACCACGTCGAGAATCATCCACGCCGGATCGTTGGGCGCTTCGCCCGAGTCACCGGAATTGAGAAACGCGTCCACAATCTTGAGCCGCTTGAGCGTTTGCTTCTTGCGATGCTGGCTGGTCTCGGTGGCCACCTTGGCACGGAGCTCCACGGACAGCTTCTTGATATCCAGCGCGTTGAGCAGCTCCCGGATGGCCGGGGCACCGATCTCGGCGTGGAATGCGTCGTCGCCTTCTTCCTTGGCCTTCTGCTTGAGCTCGAGATAAGTGTCTTCGTCGAGCAACTGGAGTTCGGTCAGATCTTTCTGTGCTTTCTTCTTGTCCGAATCGGCCGCATCTTTATCGGCAGGATCCTTCTGTTTACCCGGATTGATGACGATGTAGTTGGAGTAGTAGAGGACCCGCTCGAGATCCCGCAAGGTGATCCCCAACAAGTTCCCCATCGGCGACGGCAACGTCTTGAAGAACCAGATGTGCGCCACCGGCACGCTGAGCTCGATGTGCCCCATCCGTTCGCGGCGCACCTTGCTGAGCGTGACCTCCACGCCACAGCGGTCGCAAATGACACCCCGATAGCGGATGCGTTTGTACTTGCCGCAGTGGCATTCCCAGTCCTTGACCGGACCGAAGATCTTCTCGCAGAACAAGCCGTCCTTCTCGGGCTTGAAGGAGCGATAGTTGATCGTCTCCGGCTTGACCACCTCGCCCCAGGACCACCAGCTACGCTGGCCCTGCAGTTCGCGCCGCTCGCGTTCCTTGCGGTCGCGGGGGCCCCTGATCTCCTCGGGCGAGGCAATCCGGATAGTGATGAAGTCGAAGTTGGAGCTCTTGGGCTCCCGTCCGCTGCGAAAATCAATCATTGTTTCCTCTACTCGTCGCTGTCTGGGGTCGTCCCAAGGACCACCTTGAGCCCCAAGGCCTGCAGTTCCTTCACCAGCACGTTGAAGGACTCGGGGGTGCCCGGTTCGGACATGTTGTTCCCTTTGACGATCGCCTCATACACCTTGCTGCGTCCGCTTACGTCGTCCGACTTGACGGTGAGCATCTCCTGCAGGGTATGCGCTGCGCCGTAAGCCTCGAGCGCCCACACCTCCATCTCCCCGAAGCGCTGGCCGCCGAACTGGGCCTTGCCCGCCAGCGGTTGCTGTGTCACCAGCGAGTATGGGCCTATGGACCGTGCGTGGATCTTGTCGTCCACCAAGTGGCTCAGCTTGAGCATGTAGATCTGGCCCACGGTGACGTCGCTGTCAAACTCCTCGCCCGTGCGGCCATCCCGCAACCGGGCCTTGCCGAACGGCGTGAGGCCGGCGATGGCCAGCAGTTCCTCGACGGCCGGCCCCAGCGGGGCGTCCTTGTCCGTCAGCAACTGGGCCAGTGCCGGCTTGTTCATGGCCTCGATGATTTCCTCGTCCGTGGCCGCCTCGGCCTTGGCCATGGCCTTGAGCGCCTTGGCGTCGCCCTTCTGGCTGGGACGGTCCTCGTCCTCGATCAGCGCCCGGAACGCCGCCGTCTCCTGGACGCGCTGGCTCCTCGCTCGCTCGATCAGCTCCTCGGTGGCTGCCTTGACGAAGGCGCGGGTCGCCTTGTAGAGGGCACGCGATTCGGCGCTCACCCCACGCGAACCCAGCAGCTCGAGACTGACCTCCTCCATGGTGCTGGCTTCCCCACGCGGTGCCACACGCTTGAGGTCGTCCACCACCGCGTTGATCGTCGCCGCGTCGGTCTCGGGCGCCTGACACCGGAGCCCGAGAGACTGCCCGGCCCAGCGCAACCCGGCCAACCGAAGGAGGGTGCCAAGTTCGGCCTCGTTGGCGCCCCGGAAGACGGGGGTCTTGGCCTCGAAACCGAGGATACTGGCGCACCAGCCAAGGTGCGTCTCGAGAATCTGTCCCACGTTCATCCGACTGGGGACACCCAATGGATTGAGCACGATGTCGACCGGAGTTCCATCGGGGAGGTACGGCATGTCCTCCTCGGGGACTATACGGGCCACGATGCCCTTGTTCCCGTGGCGGCCGGCCATCTTGTCGCCGACGGACACTTTGCGCTTCTCTGCCACGTAGACCTTCACCAGCTGGATGACGCCCGGGGGCAACTCATCCGGCTGGAGGATCTTGTCGATCTGGTCCTCGGACTTCTCTTCGATCTTGGCGCGCTCGACGGCGGCCGCGTCGATCGTGGCCCGCAGCCGGTCGTTGGCCGCCGCCTTGACCACACGCAGTGTCTTGAGATCTACCTCGTTGAGGTCGATCTCCGCCATCTTGGCCGGCGTCAGCTTGGTGCCCGGCTCGAGGAAGGCCTCGACCGTCCCGGCCTTGAGCATCATGGCCACTTCCTGTCCGACCAGCAGGTGTTCGATCTCCTCCCTCATGGCCTGGTTGACCCGCCCCTTCTCGTCGTTCTCGACACGGCGCACCTCACCAATGCGTTCGCCACGATCCTTCTCGACCACCTGATCTTCGATTCGGCTGAAGATCAGGACGTCGATCACGACACCCTTCATGCTGGGCGGCACCTTGAGGGACGAGTCCTTCACGTCCTTGGCCTTTTCACCGAAGATCGCGGTGAGCAGTTTCTCTTCCGGCGACAGCTCGGTTTCGCCCTTGGGCGTAATCTTACCGACCAGGATGTCGCCCGACTTGACGTGGGCGCCGATGCGCACGATGCCCCGCTCATCGAGATCGACCAACGCCTCGTCGGAGACGTTGGGGATTTCGCGAGTGATCTCCTCCTTGCCGCGCTTGGTGTCGCGCACGTGCAGCTCCAGCTCCTGAATATGGATGGAGCTGTAGACGTCGTCCTTGACCAGCCGCTCCGACAGGACGATGGCGTCCTCGAAGTTGTGCCCGTACCACGGCATGAACGCCACCAGCACGTTGCTGCCCAACGCCAGCTCGCCGTACTCCGTGGCGGGGCCGTCGGCGATGATCTGCTCGGCCTCGACCTTGTCGCCCACCTGCACCAGCGGCCGCTGGTTGATGGCGGTGTCCTGGTTGGTGCGCCAGAACTTGCGGACCCGATAGCGGTCGTGCTGCGTCAGCCTCGCGAGCGGCGCGTCGTCCTTGGACAGGTCGCCCCCGGCGTCGATGATGATCTCGGAGGCCGTCACCCGGGTGACCGTGCCGCCGCGGCGAGCGACGATCACGGCGCCGGAGTCGCGAGCCACTTTTTCTTCCAGTCCGGTGCCCACCAGCGGGGCTTGGGGGAACAGCAACGGCACCGACTGCCGCTGCATGTTGGAACCCATCAGCGCGCGGTTGGCGTCGTCGTGCTCGAGAAAGGGAATCAGGGCCGCGGCAATGGAGACCAACTGTTCCGGCGCCACGTCCATGTAGTCGATCCGGGACGGCTTGAGCAGCGGGTAGTCGTCACCCCGGCGGCACAGCACCAGGTCTTCGGTGAACGTGCTGTCCGGGTCCAGCTCGGCGTTGGCCTGAGCCACGTTGACGTCTTCCTCGTCGCTGGCCGACAACCAGTGGATCTCTTTGGTAACGACCCCGTTCTTGACGACACGGTACGGTGTCTCGATGAAACCGAGGTCGTTGATCCGGGCGTAGGTCGAGAGCGATGTAATGAGGCCGATGTTGGGCCCTTCAGGCGTCTCGATGGGACACATTCTGCCATACTGCGAGTAGTGCACGTCACGTACTTCGAAGCCGGCGCGCTCCCGCGTCAGGCCGCCCGGACCCAGCGCTGACAGCCGGCGCTTGTTGGTCATCTCGGCCAGCGGGTTGGTCTGATCCATGAACTGCGACAACTGCGAGGAGCCGAAGAATGCCTGGATCACGGCCGAGACCGTCCGGGCGTTGACCAGGTCGTCCAGCGAGATTTTCTCGGGATCGCTGTTGATGCTCATGCGCTCCTTGACCAGCCGCGCCATACGCGAGAGCCCCACGGAGAACTGATTGGCGATCAGCTCGCCCACCGACCGAATCCGACGATTGCCGAGGTGGTCGATGTCGTCCGTGTGCCCGCGGCCGTCGCTCAGCTGGATCAGATAGCTGATGATGGCGATGAAATCTTCTTCCGTCAGCACCGTGTGGTTTGCCGGCGAGGACGTCTTCAGTCGCTGGTTGATCTTGTAACGACCTACCCGGCCGAGATCGTAGCGCTTCGGGTTGAAGAACAGGCGCTTGAGCGCTTCACGCGCGGTCTCCAGGTTGGGCGCCTCGCCGGGACGCAGGAGCGAGTAGATCTGCTCCAACGCCTCGGCCTCGGAGGACGTCGGGTCCTTGGCCAGCGTGTTCTTGATGAGCGACGATTCTGCCCGGCCGTGCTGTAGCAGGACTTCGGCGCGCACCACACCCTTGGCCAGAAGCGATTCCCGGAGCTTGTCGGTCAGCTCGGCTCCGGCCTCCGCCAGTACCTCACCGGTCTCGGGATCAGCCGCGGGGAAGGCGAGGACCTGTCCGGCCCGCTCGCGGCCGGTGGGCACGTCATCGTCCCGCAGGTCGATGGTGGCGTAGCCGGCAAAGACATCGACCGTCTTCACCCCGGCATGGCGCATCTCGTTGAGACGCTCCGTGGTGATCTCGTCACCCACGGCCCCCAGCGGGTCGCCGTCCACGTCCTCCGGATTGGGGACGACCGACGAGAGGAGGGCACCCACCAGCTGCCGCCGTTCCTGCCGGGTTTCCAGCTCGCCGGTGATGTCGAGCGTCTTGGTGGCGAAGAACAGCCGCAGGATGTCCACGTCCTCGCCATACCCGAACGCCCGCAGGAGCGCTGTGGCCGGGAATTTCTTTTTCTTGTCGATGTGGACGTAGACCACGTCGTGGATGTCGATGGTGAACTCGACCCAAGACCCCCGGAACGGGATGATCCGCGCACTGAACAGCCGCTGCCCATTGGGGTGGATATCCTCCTCGAATACCACGCCGGGCGAGCGGTGCAACTGGCTCACCACGACCCGTTCGGCACCGTTGATCACGAAGGTCCCCAGGGGAGACATGATGGGAAGTTCGCCGAGGTAGACCTCCTTCTCGATGGCGTTCTTGAGACGCTTTTCGCCATCGACCTCCTCGAACACGTCCAGCCGCAGCTTGGCCTTGAGCGGCGCGGCGTATGTCATGTCTCGTTCGATGCATTCCTCGGCGGAATACTTCGGCTCCCCCAGGCTGTAGCTGAGGAATTCGAGGCTGTACTTCCCATTGATGTCACTGATCGGGAACAGGTCTCGAAACACCCGCTCTAGCGACACGTCCTTCCGATCGCCGTCCACCTCGTCGGGTTGGAGCAGCGTCCGGAAGGCCCGGGTCTGGATGTCGAGAAGATGCGGCATTTCCATGCCGCTCTCGCGCTTGGAGAACGTAATAACCGGTCGCGTTTTCAGCATCAGTCACTCACGCAGCACAAATGGCCCCGGCGGTGGCGGCCCGGAAGTTCCGGGCGGCCGCGCGGGGCGTAAGGTCCACTCAATGTCGAAGTCGCAGTTTGTCTCATACCGTCTCGCTGAAATAGTGTCGTGGCAGTTCCACCCCCGGCGGGGGCGGCTGGACGACGCTACTTCAGTTCGACGCCGGCGCCCTGCTCTTCCAACTTCTTCACCAGCTCCTCGGCTTCGGCCTTCGGAATATCTTCCTTGACGGCGCTCGGCGCGTTATCCACCACTGCCTTGGACTCCTTGAGACCCAGGCCGGTGATCTCGCGTATGGCCTTGATCACCTGGATCTTCTTGTCGCCCGCGCTGGTGAGCATGACGGTGAACTCCGTCTTTTCCTCAACCGCGACCGCCACGTCCCCACCGGCCGCCGCCGGCGCCGCGGCGACCGGCGCGGCGATCTCGACGTTGAATTTGTCCTTGAACGCATCGATCAGCTCGGACAGTTCGATCACCGTCTTCTGCCCGATCGCGTCGATGATATCATCGTTGGTCATTGTCGCCATGTCTGTCTCCGTCCCTTATTGAGATTCGGCGCTTCGCTGCGCCCGAAGCGCCTCTACTGCGCCCACGAATTGGTACAACAGTCCATTGAGGGCCCCCAGGAACCCGGACACGGGGGCCTGCATGGTCGCGGCCAGTTGCGACAGCAACTGATCGCGCGATGGCAGCTTGGCCAGACGCTGGAAATCCTCTGGCGTTACCGCCTTCCCGTCCAACAGCCCACCCTTGATAACGGGCCGATCGTGCTCCTTGATGAACTCCGCCAGCACCTTGGCCGCCGAGACGGCGTTTTCGCCCGCCAGCACGACACCGGTCGGTCCGGTGAGATGATCGCCCAGCGCCGTGATGTCGCTGGCCGCCAAGGCGCGCTGCATCAGCGTGTTCTTGACCACCAGGTACTTGACGCCGGCGCCCCGCAGGCGGCGGCGCAAATCGGTCATCTGCAGCACGTCCAACCCGGTGAAGTCGGTCAGGTAGACGTTGGGGGATGCCTGCAACTCGGCTTGCAGCGCCTCGACGGTGTCCTGGCGCTGGGTCTTGGTCATCTTGCTCATTAGAACTCCGCCGTATCAAGCCGGACGCCAGGCCCCATCGAACTCGAGAGGGAGACCCCCTTGAGATAGACGCCTTTGGCGGCCGAGGGTTTCGCCCGAATGATGGTGTCCATGAAGGCGGCCAGATTGGCTTCCAATTGGGTGGCCTCGAATGAGACCTTGCCGATCGGGGCGTGAACATTGCCGGTCTTGTCGACCCGGAATTCTATCTTCCCGGCCTTGATGTCCTGTACGGCCTTGGCCACATCCGTGGTGACGGTCCCTGCCTTGGGATTGGGCATCATGCCCCGCGGACCGAGGATCCGCCCGAGCTGCCCCAGTTGGCCCATCACGTCGGGGGTGGCGACCACGACGTCGCACTCCAACCAACCGTCCTTGATCTTCTGCAGGTACTCGATGCCGACGAAATCGGCGCCGGCCTCCTCCGCTGCCGTGATCTGCTCGCCTTGGGTCACCACCAGCACCTTGACCGTCCTACCGGTTCCATGGGGCAGAACCACCGTCCCACGCACAACCTGGTCGGCGTGGCGCGGATCGACGCCCAATCGAACGGCGATCTCGACGGTCTCGTCGAACTTGGCGTAGGCGGCCTCCTTGACGAGTCCGATAGCTTCACCCGCGCCGTAGCTCCGGCTACTATCGATTTTCTCGGAG
>Ga0209987_10002349_pt1 | contig 10504 bp, 9 predicted proteins | sample N074metaG_FD_182134 | JGI IMG/M metagenome (GOLD analysis project Ga0209987, IMG submission 182134) | Deep subsurface microbial communities from Kermadec Trench to uncover new lineages of life (NeLLi) - N074 metaG (SPAdes) (version 2) | ecosystem: Environmental > Aquatic > Marine > Ocean trench... | reverse complement strand
CTCGATATCGAATTCCTTGTCCAGCGCAACAAGCGGCGGATAAATATCGTAATAGCGCATTTGTTCGACGCCGAGCATTTTCGCGCGCAATCGAAAATACCGATGCAGGGTGGGCAACGCGGAATTCACTTCGGCGACGAGGGTTCGATAGACCTCCGGCGGCAAATTGTCCTGAAAGAGTTCACGATGCAGCACGCTATCGTAGTTTCGGGCCCGCGCCAGCGACACCTGTGTCTGTATGTGTGAATTAAGTATCGCGCCAACGCTGTTTCGATATTCGAGCCACTTGCCCCAGAAGGTATCGAAGACCAGTTTGCGGTCGTCGCGATTTTCGCTTGCACGCCAACGGCTATATCCCTGCGAGTCAATGCGATGTGACTCGCCGTTGGAGAGTTCAAGTTCCGGCCAGGGAATGTCGGAATTTGCGACGACAGTGTAGATGTCGTTTGCTGCACCAAAGGCCTGCGTGAAATAGGCGAGCGTCGCTTCCGCTTCTGCGCCCAGTGTGTGTGGCGCATTACGCAGGCTGTCGTTGAGCTGATGTTCGAAGGGCGCGAGCCGCTCATCTTCGTGCAAATAGGCGTTAATGACTTCAGCGCCGACTTGCAGCAATTCCGGTTGTACCCAGGATGTGGCCTCCGTAATCCGGGCAAGCATGATATCGCCAAGCTGATTGCGCTCCTGCGTATCAGTGACGCGCAGATCCTCGTCACTGGCGAGGCTTGAATAGGCGTCAACCCGATAAGCGTCTCTGGTCAATTTGGATATCATCGACAGTGTTTGATACAGCGAATCAGCGCTATCGCCCAAAGTGCCGCGCCTGGCTTCTACTTCCTCCAGATCAGCGATTACTTTCTTTCGGGCAGTGTCCCAGTCATCGACACTCGGAAACAGTTCCGTCAGGGTCCCAGCTATACTTTGGATCGACTTCCTGTTCCTGGTCCTGGGCGAAAACAAAGCCGCCGGCCATCACGAGGACCGTAGTTACAACAAAATATTTGATCGCTCGCATGAAAATTCCCCGGGTACAAGAATAACGGTGTTAGACAGAGTTCTTGGCGACAGTTCGATAAACAGGCCATACCTCCCGCCGCGAGAATAACAAAGAATTTCACGCAGGTGTTTCAGCGCGGTTTGTCTAGGATTGGTGATTCCTTATCTCCTGTCGCGCGTCGGGACACGCTCTACAACGTATTTCTTGGCAGGTTGGCAAGACGAGTCCTGGTGCGAGAGTGACAAGGAGTTTCGTGCAGGTGTTTCAGCGCGGTTCTGGTGTGGGCATCCGGCGATCGAGTTAAAGTCTTTCGAGTGAGCGGATGCCCACGCCGGGGCCGTGCTCGCGCGACACTTCGTAAATCTCGGTTCCCGGCTTGAAGGTCTGACGAAAGAATATGGCGTTGACATCATCATCAGCAAGGGCACAGCGGATCGGCTCAAAGGCATCGTCGTGCGTGAAATCGACCTCGTACGCGTAAAGGGAAAGCAAGAACCGGTCGCGATCTTTGAGCCACTGGGGGCGATATCGCAGGTGTCCGCCGAACGTAGCACACAAGCAGCGGAATTCGGTGCGGCTGTGTCCGCTTACCGGTCTAAGGAATGGGACAAAGCCGAAATAATATTGAGGCGTCTGAAAGACCTGAACGACGAGCTTCTATATACTGTTTATCTTGATCGGATCGCAAGCTTCAGAGCGGATGCGCCATCGTCAGACTGGGACGGCGTATTTCAGCATTTGAGCAAATAAGAGAGCGATCTTAAAAGGCCTGCGCATTTGCCGTGCAATGGCCAGGGATCGCGATGCGCGAGACAGATCTTATCTGTCGACGTGCAACGTGAGAGGAAAAGAGGCGCAATGCTGCAGAAAACGCGGATGGGCAAAAGCATTCTTTGCACACTCGTCTTACTGTGCGCTTTGCACGGTGGCTGGGTATCTGCGCAAGACGATGAAACGGTCACGGCGAGCGCAGACGCCGAAACCCAGAAGCTGCTGTTTGCAGCAGAAGACCTGTTGGGCGCAGGCCGGCCCGGACGGGCCTACGATCTGTTGAGCCCGGAAGAAGCGCGCCTTGCCGGCAATCCGCTCTATGATTACCTGCTCGGTGTTGCCGCCCTGGATTCGGGCCGATACAGCGAAGCCATTTTCAGCTTGCAGCGTTCTCTCGCCGTGGAGCCCGCCTTTTCGGGTGCCCGAATGGAACTGGCTCGCGCCTATTTTGACGGCGGGAATGAAGATCTTGCCAGGCCGTTGTTTGTGCAGCTGCTTGATGAAAATCCGCCATCGCTGGTGCGTTCTGTTCTGCACAAATACATTGATGCGATTGATGCCATTCCGCCGACTCCCAGGAGTCGCGTGATTTCGTTTGCTGATGTGAAAATTGGTCACGACAGCAATGCGAACGGATCGACCGCTGACCAACAGTTCCTCGGCTTCACATTGAGTCCTGAAAATGTCGAGACGAGTTCACACTTCGTTGAAATAGGCATCGGTTTCGACTGGCTGGTGCCGCGAAGCACGCAATTCGGCTGGACGATATCGGGACGTGCGAGCCAGCGCGTGAATCCTGATGCGACTTTTGTCGATGCAACCATCCTGAGCGGATTGGTTGGCATGAACTGGAATCGCGGGGCGTTTTTCGGGCGTGCGGGTATTGATGGTTACCTGGGGGCACGAGAAGGTGAATCGAACGAATCCTACGGCGGGCTGGATCTCTTGTTTGGCAGGAGATTGGGTGACCGCTGGGATTTGTCACTGGGATTACGCGGTGGAGCGCAGCGTTTCGATGAATCCATTGAAACGCTGGACGTGAACAGATTCTTGTACACACTGGGTATCACACGCCGTTTCCATGCCGCGCTGCTGAGTTTGCAGGCCATTGGCGGTGACGAATCCGAGGTGCAGGCCGGGTCTCCGTATGGAAACTCCAAGTCCGGCGGCAGGCTCAGTATTAACGCGCAGGTAGGCAACTCAGCGCTACTGTATGCATCCATAGGCGCGCTCAAAAGTGACTATGACGGCTTGTTCTTCGGCGCGAAACGTGAAGACACACAGGTGACGTCGTTTGTGCAACTGGAATTTCGTGATTTCCTGACCGACGGTCTTTCGATCGCACCGCAGATTCGGTACGTCAGCAATGATTCGGATGTGGATTTGTATGAGTACAATCGCACCGAGTATGGCGTAATGCTCCGATGGGCGGCGAATTGAATCCGCTGCGCATTGGGGTCTCGTTGCTTGCATTGCTGGCAGCAATGTTGCCGCTGGCGAACAATGCCATGGCAACACCGGCAGGCAGTGTGCTCTTCGTCAAAGGTCCTGTTACCGCCGAGCGCTCGCCATCGGTGGCGCTGGTAAAAGGCGACGAGATCCTGGTCAAAGATACGATCGTGACCGGTGTTGCGGGGCGAGCTCAGTTGCTAATGCTTGACGGCGCGAAAATTGCCATTCGTCCGAACAGTCGGTTTAGCATTGAGGAATATCAATACACACCGCCCCCGGGCGGAACGGGTGGAGCAGTTGTCTCGACGAGTGGCGACAGAAGTGTCACCAGCCTTATCAAAGGTGGATTCAGGACCATAACAGGCGCGATCGGAAAGGCAGATGAAACTGCCTATGAACTACGCACTCCTGTTGGTGTCCTTGGTGTTCGTGGCACGGACTATACAGCGGTATTTTGTCGTGCGGACTGTGAGTGGGCTCCCGGTGTCAGCGCGAGCGATCCACTCGAAGATGGGCTATATCTCGGTGTCCTGGATGGCACCATATTTTTTCGCAACGAACTCGGTCAATTTGATTTGAGTGCGGGCGAATACGCGTTCATCGCGATGGCCGACCGCAGGTTGCGCAAACTCGACAAGCCGCCCGGCGTGTTTATGGATGATGTTCAACTGAGTGATGCGGACGATGCAAGCGAAGGTACGCAGCTGCGCTTCGATGGCGTGCTGGGCACGCGTCGGGAACCGCGCATGCCGGCGCTCGAAGAGGACGGTTCGGAAAAAACCACTGATGAACCCAAAGACCCTCCGGCACAACCAATTTTGGGTATTGATGCCGATGGCAACGTGTTCGATCTCACGCCGGGCACATTACCACCGGACGGCAGTCGAACCATTGGATTTTCGATCGGTTCGCTGGACGCACAAGGCGTGCCGCTTGCGAGCGCGCAAGATAACGCGCCGGGTGAGTATCAAACCGATTTGTCCAACAACGTAACTGGATTCGCGGGCGCCTATCCGACGGTGCTTAGTCCCCAGGCCGGTCAATATGGCCTCGGCACGACCACCCAGGCTAACACCGGATTCGATTCATTGACTGTATTCCGCTGGGATCGGTGGTCGGGTGGCACCGTCGACATAAATTTGCGCGACGGCACGGACGTGAGCCAGGACCTTGGCAATCAAAGTCTGCATTCTGGAGGACAGGTAGTCCGGACAGAAAAATGAGTTTCTTCAAGGAATTGCGGCGACGCGAAGTATTGCGGACGGCCGGACTTTATGTCGGTGTGAGCTGGATTATTATCGAAGCGGCCAGTGTCATGCTGCCGACGTTCGATGCGCCAGAGTGGGTGCTGCGTGCCCTGATAATCACCTCATTGATCGGCTTCCCTGTGATGTTGGTGCTGGCGTGGGTCTTCGATATTACCGACCGCGGCGTCGTTGTTCAGGAAGATCCGACCGCCTCGCAAGTGCTCCAGACCGGTGGGCGCAAGATGGACTTCGTTGTGATCGGCGTATTGGCGGTCGCACTCATTATTTCGGTATATCAAAATTTCAACGCGGGTTCTAAAGTGATAATTGAGCCGGACCCGTTGTCGGTACTTATCGCTGACTTCGATAATCAGACCGGAAATCCCTTGTTTGACGGCTCGCTTGAGCAGGCATTGAATATCGGCATCGAAGGGGCGTCGTTTATTACGACCTATCCCCGCCCCAGTGCGCTGAAGCAGGCGCAGACACTTGAATTGGGCGACAAACTGGACGAAGAGACCGCGCGACTGGTCGCAGTACGACAAGATGTTCGCATGGTGCTGTCCGGGTCGATTGTTGCAGATGGCGATCGTTTTGAACTGAGTTTGAAGGCGATAAATCCGGCCACCGGTGAGTTGCTCGTGGAAGCAGACGCCCGCGCCAAGAACACCATGGAAGTGCTGCTGGCTATGAACGAACTCGCAGCCGACATTCGCAAGGAACTCGGCGAAGACTCGCTGGATCTCGATCAATTGGCCGCCGGTGAATCGATCACCACGACTTCACTCGAAGCCATCAAGTTTTATACGGCTGCGCAGGAGCTGGCGCGTTCTGGTCAGGATGAAGAGGCCATTACTTTCTACGCAATGGCTATCGAAGAAGATCCAAATCTCGCGCGAGCGTATTCCGGATGGGGTTTGTCCGCTCACAAAATTGGCCGGGGTTCCGAGGCGGATGAGCAATGGAAAAAGGCGCTGTCGCTGCTTGATCGCATGACAGAACGTGAACGGTATCGAACCCTGGGCCTTTATTACACGGTCGTATCGACCAACTACGACACTGCGATAGAGAATTACCAGCGCCTGGTCGAGAAATTTCCCGCCGATGGTGCCGGCAGCAACAACCTCGCCATCCTCTATACCTTTACTGCTCAATACGAAAAAGCCCTGGCGCAAAGCGAGCAGTTGCTTTCTATTTACCCGGGAAGAACGCTGTATCACGCGAATCACGCTCAATATGCAATTTATGCAGGCGACATCGAACTGGCCGCAGCAGAGGCGCAAAAGGTCATCGATCTTGATCCTTCTTTTTTCAAAGCGTACATGAGCCTGGCGATGGTTTCGCTGCATGGTAATGATACGGCTGCGGCCATAAGTACTTATGGCCGGATGGCCGAAAGTGGCGTTCGCGGAGCGTCGCTTGCGAACATTGGTCTTGCAGACATTGCTCTGTTCGAGAATCGTTTCGACGATGCTATTTCTATTCTGCAGGACGGGATAGAAACCGATCAGGCAGAAAATAACGAACGTGGCGTCGGGACCAAGACGATTGCGCTGGCGCAGGCACGCATAGCCAATGGCGAAGTCGCCGCAGGTGTCAAGTTGATTTCCGATATCGCGGCCGCACGCGGTGATGGGCAACTGGTCCCCTCGGCCGAGATTTTTGCGGCCAATGGGCAATTTGATGCGGCATTCAAAATTGCGGAACGATATCGAAAACAACTGAGTCCGACGGCGCGGGCCTACGCCAGTTTGATCGATGGCATCAATGCCTACCATCAGGAAGAACCGATTCTTGCGATCGATGCGTTAAGAAAGGCGCTCGAATCTGCCGACTTGTGGATTGTGCGATTCTACCTGGCCCAGGCGTATCTGAGCGCCGGCTACCCGGCCGAGGCAAGCGCTGAATTCGATAACCTCATCGCACGGCGCACTGAGGCATCCGGCATGTTTTTCGATGATGTACCAACCTGGCGCTACACCAGCTCGTTGCAAGAGTGGAAGCAAAAATCAACCAACGCGCTGATCGCAAGGGCTTCCAACCCCAGTCAATAATCACTGACAAAAGACGATAACAAGAGGGATTAAACAAGGGAGGGATTAAACAAGGACATATATGGACGCCTCCTGATAGGCAAGGGATTTTTCGGTAGTTTGCTCAAGGAACAGGCACTACGATGTTGTCCCACCGGTTGCGGGTTTTGGGTTTTGAGTTGTCGCTGCAAGGCCGGTAAAGAAATAGTCTGCTGACATATATACGGGTTCTTGGTGGAGCGTTGTTTTGCTCCGACCCACGATGAGTTTCGAGATGCCCTGGGGCCTATACACCCACACGGTTTATACACCTTGTCCTAAATCAGGCTCTCCCGGGGCGAATGACTTATTGATTCATCGGCCAGGCAGACTCAAACGGCGGGTCTAAACGCGCGCTTCCTATCAAAAGGTTCACCGGTGGTCAGTACCACCCAGGAGATTCGAGCTAACTTGTTGGCCAGCGCCACCACGGCTTTGTTGAAGCCCTGTCGTTCGATGATCGGTTGCACCCAATGCGCCAGCGGAGGATTATTTTTCAGTCCTCGGCTCATCACGGCACGGGCACCGTGGATCAGCAGGGTACGCAAGTAACGATCACCGTTTTTGGTCACACCGCGAAGCTGGATTCTGCCCCCGGTACCGTACTGACGAGGTACCAGTCCCAGCCAGGCGCTGACTTGCCGGCCGCACTGGAAACGATGTCCATTACCGATGGCGGCAATGTAGGCCGAGGCACTCATTCGACCGGCTCCTTTACATGCACATGCGTAGAAAACTGACGAATCTCTGCCCTCAATACTGGGCGAGCCCGGCCCTTTACACGATCGAAAATGAAGAGGTATTAAAGGCTCGTTACGCGAAACTGGGCTTGCGGGAATCATGGCATCCACGCCTCAATACGCTCTGCCATGTCGCACCCCTGCACGGTGGTGAATTGTTACTGGCGGCAACGAAATAACTGGGGTTTGCGGCGTCAGGTTGAGGAACCGCGACTCCCAATGTAGGCTCCAGCAATACCGAAGCGAAATTTGCTGTGATGCCTACTATCATTAGGGAATAAGTCACTGACAGGGACAGGCAATAGCGTGCCTACAGAGTACAAATACCGCGCATTTATCAGCTACAGCCACAAAGATGAAATTTGGGCTGCCTGGTTGCACAAAGCGCTTGAGACCTTCCGCATACCTAGATATCTCGTGGGAGAAACCACGGCCATGGGCACCGTCCCGGCGCGTCTCGGCAAGGTATTCCGTGATCGCGAAGAGTTGTCCTCATCTCACAGTCTTGGAACCGAACTGACGCAGGCGCTTGAGGACTCCGCTTGCCAGATCGTCATCTGCTCGCCGAACGCGGCGAACTCGCACTGGACGAATGAAGAAATACTCACGTACAAACGCCTGGGCCGTGAAAACGCCATTTATCATGGCCCGTGCACCGTTTGGTATCATGGCTGGTCGCCGGCACGGTCAAAAAATGGCAGCGGCGAAATCACTCGCGGTGCGAATCCGGCCGCGCTAATGTGAGCAGTGCAGCAGTCAGTCATTGTGCTCGGCTCCGGAAACCCCGGCTGGCTATCACGCGGTGGCCGATGCAAAATGTCGCCATTGTCAGTTGAGGACATTGAGGAGCCTACGTGGCCTTGAATACCATTCTTCGTTATACGATTCCAAACAGCTTTACGGCGGCGAGCCTGTTGCTCGGTGTGGGCTCCGTCATCAACAGCACGCTGGGCAATCTCGAACTGGCGGGCTGGATGATTGTCTGGTGTGGATTGCTCGACGTTGTCGACGGGCTGGCGGCGAGACTTCTGAATGCCACTTCCACCTTTGGCGCTGAATTCGATTCGATGGCGGATCTGATTTCTTTCGGCGTGGCCCCTGCGGTTCTTGTGTTTACGGCAGGCATGGCGATTGCGGGCGTCGAGTTCGATACGGGAAGTTTCTGGGTATTGTCGACGGCGGTCGGCGTATTCGTACTCGCCGGTGCATTGCGCCTGGCTCGATTCAACCTGACGTCCGATGAGCCGCGTACCGGCTGGTTTTCAGGTTTGCCCATTACGGCAGCTGGTGGCGGGATAACGTCAACGGCGGTCATTCTGCTGGTCAAATATCCTGATATTGCTGGGATCTTGCCGCTCCGCCTTTATCTTCCTGTCCTGATGTTCGTCCTGGCGCTGGGCATGGTATCCACACTTCGATTCCCGAAGCTGATGAAACGCGACAGCGTGTTCTTCAACGCCTTCATGGGTTTCAACGTCATCGCTTCGTATTATTGCGGTATCACCCGCACCTACCCGGAGTTCCTGTTTTTCATGGGTGTGTTCCTGCTGATCACCGGCCTTATCGGCGGCCGGCTCAGCAAACGTAACGAGGCGTAATTCAGGCAGCGATTGGGCCAAACCAGAAACAAACAGTGAGCGAATCGATTTCCCCAAGCAGTGACAGCCAGCAGCTTGTCGCCCGGCGCGAACGACTCCTCGGGCCGGCATACCGCCTGTTCTATGAGAATCCCGTGCACATCGTGCGTGGTGAAGGTGTCTGGCTAATCGATGCCGATGGTCGCCGCTACCTGGACATGTACAACAACGTGCCGCACGTCGGGCATTGTCATCCGCACGTTGTCGCCGCCTTGTGTGAACAAATCGGGACGTTAAATACACACACCCGCTACCTGCACGAAAACGTGCTTGCTTATGCGGAGCGCTTGCTCGACAAGCTTCCCGCCGAGCTCGATGTCGCGATGTTCAGTTGCACGGGAACCGAAGCCAATGAGCTTGCATTGCGCATCGCCAGGACGAGTACCGGCGGCACCGGACTGATCGTTACCGACAACGCGTATCACGGCAACTCATACGCCATTGCCGAAATTTCAACAGAAGACAATTTGCCCGCCGATCGTTCGGACTACGTCGTGACCGTGCCATCGCCTGATACGTATCGTGGCATCTATCGGGACGCGGATGCCGCCGAGCGCTATGCCTCACACCTGAACGAGGCCATTGAGACGCTGCATAAAAGAGGCATCACGCTCGCCGCTTTCATCGTCGATACGATTTTTTCGAACAGTGGTGTTGTGGCGCCGCCCGCAGGGTATCTGAAAATGGCAGCGCAGATCGTGAACGATGCCGGTGGACTGTTTGTTGCCGACGAAGTGCAGGCCGGATTCGGTCGTACAGGGAAAAACTTCTGGGGCTTCGAAGCCGACGGTGTGGTGCCGGACATAGTCACAATGGGCAAGCCCATGGGAAACGGGCATCCGCTTGCGGCAACGGTGGTGCAACGATCACTTAGCGAAACGTTCGCGAAGAAAACCGGCTATTTCAATACATTCGGTGGCAACCCGGTGTCGAGTGCTGCCGGAATGGCCGTTCTCGATGTGATCGAGAATGAAAAGCTGCAAGAGAACGCGCTCCAGGTCGGCCAGTATTTGACGGATGGCCTGAACTCGCTTGCCGGGACACACGACATCATCGGTGATGTGCGTGGCAGCGGCTTGTTCATCGTGATCGAGCTTGTGGATGACAGGCAGGCGAGAAGCCCGGCGACGTCAGCGGCTGACCGAGTCGTTAATGCATTGCGCGACGCCGATATCCTGACCGCATGCATCGGCCCTGACCAAAACATTCTCAAGTTACGACCACCGATGGTGTTCAGCAAGGAAAACGCGGATTTCTTCCTTGAGAAATTCGCTGGAGTGCTCTCCACTACCTGATTTTCGTAAATTCAAGAACAGCCTGCAGAAAAGGGGAACGATGTGTTTGGACTACCACTTTCAACCAGTGTCATGGTATTCGGGTTCCCACTGTTCTGGATCATTTACACGATCATATTCCTGCTGCGCACCCGAGACTGGGATGCCGGGGATGACGAGTCATGAGCACGACGGTCGTCATTTTCCTGCTGCTCTACTACGTCGTTGTTCTCGGCATTGGTTACTGGGCAATGCGCCGGGGCGCCGGTGAAGACCTGGAAGGTTATCTGCTCGGTGGGCGCAAAGTGGGACCGCTC
>Ga0209987_10002348_pt1 | contig 10505 bp, 10 predicted proteins | sample N074metaG_FD_182134 | JGI IMG/M metagenome (GOLD analysis project Ga0209987, IMG submission 182134) | Deep subsurface microbial communities from Kermadec Trench to uncover new lineages of life (NeLLi) - N074 metaG (SPAdes) (version 2) | ecosystem: Environmental > Aquatic > Marine > Ocean trench... | reverse complement strand
GCATCATCAATTACTTGTAAAGTTGGAATATCTTTTTTTTCTTCAATTTTTGCCTGCTCATATAACGGTAGAATAAACTCCAATATTGCTGAATTTATTTCAACTTCCCTCAACAACCTAAAGTAGTTAATTACCTTCTCAGGTAAAGAATTTAGAGCGGGGATTAAACCACTCGGTCCACCCTTCCTTTTCATTTCTTCCAGGCGCTGTTCATACTCAATAACTTCCATATTTACTGTTTCAAATTGTGGTGAGTTTTTACTACGTAATTTTTCTATAATAGATCGTTCAATCTGTTTTGTAATTAATTCTGTTTCTAATGTAGTGTATGTTTCAATTAGTCCTCTTACTTGATCTTCTGCAGCTAAAATACCAGACTGTTCCTGGTATTGCATCAAAGAATCTTCGGAGTTAGTAAGGTTACTTCTTATTTCTAAAACTCTCTCCTCTAGAAATATTCTATTATTTTTCGACTTTTCTGTCCGTAACTCAATCAGCTTCTCATTTAATAATAAAACTATATAATTTGTAATATCTGCAGAAAGTTGAGGTGAGTTAGCCCGTACTTTAATTTCATAAGCACTAAATTTAGTTTCGCTTGCTTCAATACTTCCTGCAAGAGATTTTAATGCTATTTCTTTATAACCTTTGATTTCCGGGCTTAGTTCGTATACGTTAAGCAGATCAAACTCATCAATTATCCTTTGGAGATTTGTCCGGCTGTATATGATTGTATTATACATATTCATTTCCGGGCTAGAACCGGTTCCAATATCGAAAGGTAAATTAGTGCCAAAACTACCAATTAAACCAGCTATTCCTCCTAATGATGTATCTTCAGCAGGAACAAGAAGGGCAGTTGAATCAAATTGTTCTTCTATTAAAAAGTAAATTCCTAGATAGGTTATTATCATGAATGGAAAAAGTAGAGCAATGAGAAATTTTTTCCATTTAACTAAAATTACAATATAGTCTAATAAATCAATCTTTTTATCTTCAGCCATATAAATTATTAGTTAATAATATTGGAATTGTTAATTTTTTAAATGTAAAAATAAATTTACTAAACTATTACTTCTCTCTGCAACTCAATTTTAATTCAATAAGAATATTTTTCCCTTCGAAAAATATATTCTAAATTCAGGGAACTATTTATAACCTTGTACATCTAAACCTTAAAACCGAATATTATGTTTGACTTTAAACTAATATTTTTTATTTTTGTATTACATTTAATTAAGAAAGGTACTATTTTATAACCGATTTGTTACTGTAATAAGAAAACTAAAATTTTTTAAGTTATTACCAGAGTAGCAAATTAACGCCGATTTAGGGTTATTCTCTGGTCGGTTATTTTTTTGATTAAAACAAATACTAATACGGAGGTGTTTATTTAATATATATTGATACTCATTAACAGGATCAGACATCCATTAACTAAAGAAGGAAACGTAAAATGAAAGAAGTAATAGCAAAAATCGACAACCCGTTATCAGATCTTATTAGTAACGAGATTTACGATCTGTTGGATTCTCAAGGATTAATTGACGAAAAAGCAGTTAGAGATTACCAGATCCGTAAGAGGTTTAAACTATTAAGATCAACAAAGGTTAGTGCCGGCGATGCAATCGATACTATCAGAGAAGATTATCCATACTTGCAGTTCGATACTATAAGAAAAATCGTTTATCAAATTAGTAAATAATTTGCTTGACAAAAAGCACTTAATATTTTATATTACTTATGACTCTTTCAAAGGGTTCTCCCCTGCCCTTTGAAATCAAAGAGTCAGGCCCAGTGGTACCCCAATCGCTGGGCTTTTATTTTTTATTATATCTGGAGTTGTAATGGCAAAGAAAGTTATAAAGAAAAGTATTCGTAAATCGAAAAAAACTGCAGCACCTGTTTCACCATTCAGTATTTATTGGACGAAACAAAATTATTATTTTCTTATTCTTGGTTTTGCCATTATCATGATAGGTTTCTACCTTATGTCCATTGGTTCGTGGGACAGTACTCCTGCCCTTGTTGTGTCACCAATTCTACTAATTATCGGATATATGTTAGTATTTCCAGCATCTTTACTATATAAAAAGAGAACTAATAAAGATACTTCTCAGGAAGATAATATTGGTTCTGGCAAAAGTTAAAGGGAACATTGTTTCCACGCAGAAGAACTCCAACTTAAAAGGACACAAACTTTTAATCGTTCACCCAATTGATTTAGAAAATAATTACATTGGTAAAAAGGATGTTGTTGCGTTGGATTTTGTTGATGCGGGAATAGGTGATACAGTATTGTTAGTTCAGGAAGGGAAAGCAGTGCTGCAAATATTAGGTCATCGTAAAGCACCTGCACATTCAATTATCGTGGCAATAGTCGATTCTTTTAATGTAAATTAAATATTGTTTATTACTTGTGTCTAAACTTAATTTAGAACAACTTACCAACCTTTACACACTTCTCTCAATTGAAGGAATAGGACCGGGAAAGATAAGAACCTTACTCGCAAAATTCCGGTCTACTGAGAATATTCTTTCATCAGATAAAAACTCTTTACTTGATGTTGAAGGTATAAGCACAAATCTTGCGGGAAGAATTCGGAAAGCAAACCATAACAAAAGTGAAATTAAAATTTGGGTGGAAAAACAGTTAACAAAACTGGGGGAGATGAATGCAGAAATAGTTACTATCTGGGATGAGAATTATCCCAACCTTCTAAAAAAAATATTCGATCCTCCATTGATTCTTCAAATAAAAGGCAGCCTGTCTGAATCCGATCAATACGCAATTGCTATGGTTGGAACGAGACAGCCGACCAATTACGGTAAAGTACTCGCAGAAAGAATTTCATCCGATCTGGCTGAACAAAATATTACAATTGTAAGCGGAATGGCGCGGGGAATTGATTCAATTTGTCATTCATCAGCAATTAAAAAAGGAGGAAGAACAGTTGCTGTTATTGGTTCGGGACTTGATATTATTTATCCGTCGGAAAATAAAAAATTATACGAGAATATTTGTGATAACGGGGCAGTAATAAGTGAATTTGTTTTGGGGACAAATCCGGATGCTCAAAATTTTCCCAGAAGAAACAGGATAATTTCAGGTTTGAGTTTGGGCTGTATAATTATTGAAACCGGTATTAAAGGCGGTGCAATGCAAACTGCAAGATTTGCTCTCGATCAGAACAGAGAAGTATTTGCTTTACCCGGCAACGTAAATGTAAAACAATCCGAAGGAACAAATCAACTTATACAACGAGGAGAGGCAGAACTAATTACTTCGGCTGAGGATGTATTGTTAGAGCTTGAGTTAAAGTTAAAACCTGTACTCGGAAAGAATATTCCTAAACATCAGGAAGAGTTAAATCTTTTTGAAGAAAAAATTATGAATGCTCTCAATTCAGAAGCATTGCAAATTGATAAGATTGCAACTGCTTCTAATCTTTCCACATCCGATTGCTTAGTTCATCTTTTATCGCTCGAGTTTAAAGGATTAGTAAAGCAATTACCTGGAAAGATGTTTGCTTTACTCTGATTAAATTTCAATCTCAAAAATTCAATGTGCAAAGTTTGATAATTATTTATTGTGATTTATTTGGAAATTATTATTTGTGATTTGAAATTTTTTCAATCATACTTTTTCTTCCCTTTCCAAAAGAACTTTAATCTTTCTTTAAGATTCTTCTCCTGTCCGTTTTCGGTTGGAAAGTAGAATTGTTTTCCCTTTAATTCTTCCGGCAGATAATTTTCATCAACAAAACCATGTTCATGATTATGTGCGTACTTATAATCTTTTCCATAGCCAATATCTTTCATCAATTTTGTAGGTGCATTTCGTAAATGCAGCGGAACGGAATAAAGTGAATTGTTTCTAACTTCCTGCTCCGCTTTTTTTATTCCCAAATATGAAGCATTGCTTTTGGGAGATGCAGCAAGATAGGTGACACATTGTGCAAGAATTATTCTAGCTTCCGGCATTCCAATTTTATGAACCGCACCGAAAGCTGCTTCGGCAAGAACTAATCCATTGGGCGAAGCATTACCGATATCTTCAGATGCGAGAATAACTAACCGGCGTGCAATAAATAGTGGATCTTCTCCACCTTCAATCATTCGTGCGAGCCAGTACAATGCCGCATCGGGATCGCTGCCGCGAATACTTTTAATAAAAGCCGAAATAATATTGTAATGTTCTTCCCCCGATTTATCATAAATTACATTTTTCTGTTGAACAACATTTTCCAGAACTTCTTTAGTGATCCTAATTGGTTCCGATTCAATTTCCTGAAGAACTGCAGATTCCAAAACACTTAACAATGTTCGGGCATCGCCGCCGGACAAGTAGAGAAGATAATCAGTATCAATAAAATCGATATTAAGAGCTGAGAGAAATTCGTCTTTACTTAAAGCATATTCTAAAATTTTTTGAAGATCATCTTTATCCAGGTCTTTAAGAATATAAACCCTTGCCCGAGAACGCAGAGCGGGAATAACTTCAAACGATGGGTTCTCGGTTGTTGCGCCGATAAGATAAATTAATCCTGTTTCAACGGAATTAAGTAATGCATCCTGTTGTGCTTTATTAAAGCGGTGTATCTCATCGATGAAAAGGATTGTTCTTTTATTCATCTTCTGGTTTTGTTCGGCAATTTCAATAACACGCCTTACATCTTTAACACCCGATGAAACTGCATTAATTTGATAGAAATCTGCTTTCGTTTTTTCAGCAATTATTTTTGCAAGAGTTGTCTTTCCGGAACCGGGCGGACCCCACAAAATAAATGAAAACAGTGTATCGGTTTCAATCATCAAACGAATGGGTTTGCCCGCAGCAACAAGATTTTCCTGCCCATAAAACCCATCTAAATCTTTTGGTCTTATTCTTTCGGCAAGCGGGATGTTTGGTGCTTCACTGTTCATCTTTCTCAACTTCTTTTACTTCAATAGTTCGTTCGCCTTCTTTAATCATATCGTACTCTTCCCTCGCAATTTGTTCTATCTTTGCCGGTATTTCTTTTTTCAACGAATCAATTTCACCTTTTAAACTTTTATTTTCATCTTGCAATCGTATAATTTCATCACTTAAAGTAGTTACTTCATTTTCAAGTCTTTTATATTTAATTAATCCACGCTCGTTAAAGATGAGATAAAGTAATCCGATAAGAAATAAGGCAAGAATGAAATATGAAAAAAATCTCTTCTTTTTAATTTTGACCATCTATGCTGTTCCTGATAATTCTGTCAATCAATTCTTCAAACGAAATCCCAACTGCATATGCCATCTTTGGTACAAGACTGGTCTCTGTCATTCCCGGTAAAGTATTCACCTCAAGGCAGAATGGAATGTTCTCATCATTTAATCTGAAATCTACTCTCCCGTAAACCTCACAACGAAGTGATCTGAAAGCTGTAATTGCTTGCTGCTGCATTTTATTAAAAACATCTTCTGTTACATCAGCAGGCACGATGTACTCACTCATCCCTGAAGTGTATTTAGATTCATAATCATATAAACCACTTTTGGGAATTATCTCTAAAACGAGAAGCGGTTTATCTTCAAGAATAGCAACAGTCATCTCTCTGCCGGGAATATATTCTTCGATCACTGTTAAATCAGAATACTGAAATGCGGTTTCAATTGCTTTAAAAATTTCCTCATCTTTCCTTGCTACTGAAAGTCCAACGGTTGAGCCTTGATCGTTAGGTTTAATTATTACCGGGTAACCGAATTTTGAAATAATGATTCTCACAACCTCATCACGATCAAATTTTTTATCAATTGTAAACCAGGATGGGGTGTTAACATTATTTTTCTGAAATATTGTCTTTGATAAATCTTTATCCATAGCGATTGTACTTGAAAGAACACCGGAGCCGGTATATTTAATTCCTTTTAACTCAAGCAGTGATTGAATTATTCCGTCTTCTCCCCATTTACCATGCAATGCAAGAAATACCAGATCAATATTATCCAGCAATCCGGAATCAACTGCTTTGATAAGATTTCCATTTTTAATTTCACCAAAATCTTTTGCAGAAAAAAACTCTTCATTAGTTTCCGGCTGTTCGGTTCCGTATGCAGGATCGATAAGAGTGCAATTATAACCAAGTGAATTTAGCGCTTGATAAATTGCTTTACCGGATGATTTGGATACTTCCCTTTCAGGTGAAGTTCCACCTACAAAAACAGCGATATTAATTTTAGAATTTGACAAAATTGAAAGGTTAAAAATTTATTATTAGTTTAGTTAATCATAGATGTTTCGTTGATCAATTTTTATCCCGTAAGTCTCTTCGGAAATTTGTAACAACTTCTTAATATCTTCACCTGGCAATGACTTTGGTGTTCCTAACATTCTTGCTCTAAAAATAGTCTCCGCTGTGTGTTCAAGTTTTTCCATTTTATAGTATGCGTCATCCAGATCTTTTCCTAAAGTTAATGCGCCGTGATTTTGCAGCAAATAAGCCCACGAATGTTCAATATAAGGTTCAAGACTTAATGGTAAATCATTTGTTGAGGGAGTTCCGTATTTACAAAGTGGTACCTTGCCAAGAGTAAGAATCATTTCGGGAAAATAGTGTTCCGTTAATCCTTCACCAATAAGACTAAACGCAGTAGAATAAACAGGATGGCAATGTACCACAGCACTCACATCTGGTCTTCTTGAATAAGCAAAAAGATGAAGTTTAAACTCTGTGGTAATTCTTCCTTCTCCTTTTAATAAAGCTCCGTTCATATCAAACTCAAGAATATCATCCTTCGTAACATCTCCTTTGCTTACACCTGAACGGGTAAACAGAACAGTACTTTTGTCGGTAATTACAGATACATTTCCATCATAAGCCGAAACATATCCTTTATCATAAATTTTGTGACAGATCGATACAACTTTTTCTACTTCCGACATTTTCCCTCTAACTCTTCCATAAGTTTCATGTTAATCAATCCGTCTTCGCCTGTAGCCAACGGCTGCTCGTTTTTAATAAATGATTTTTGAACTGACCTTAGCATATAATTAATTTTGCTTCCTCTTTTCCGGAAACTCATTTTAGCTTCACCATCCGGAAGAATTGTTAGTTTAGCCGACTGATGTTTTACACCAATAAACCTGTCAATACTTATTGCACCTTTGTGCCCGAGAATTTCAATCCGGTTAAAAGCTCTTTTATTATTGTAGGAAACATTTAAATATCCGTATCCGCCGTTTTTAAATTTTGCAATTGCCACCGCAAAGTCATCCACATCACTTTTGTAAACGAGATTATCGATGTAGCCATTTATTTCAATTATTTCTCCTCCAAAAAATCTTAACAGGTCGATCATATGAGTGCCTAAATCTCTTAAGGCACCGCCGCCGCTTAATTTTTTGTTAAATCTAAAATTACTTACCGGAGGAAAATCGAAATTGAAATTTAAATTTATTGAAACCAGTTTGCCAAGGGTTTGATTTCTAATTAATTCCTTCGCTTTAATAACATGCGGATGAAAACGATGGACATAATTTACCGCTAAGAGAACCTTATTTTCTTTGCAGGCGTTTACCATTTCTTCGGCTTGTTCTGAAGTTATGGCAAGAGGTTTTTCGCAAAGGATATGTTTGCCGGCATCCGCTGCTTTTATTACCTGCTCGTAATGATCGGAATTAACGCTTGCAACATAAACGCAGTTAATATCGGATTTAAGAAAATCAGCATAATTATTAAAGTAACCAGTTGCACCTGATTTTTGAGCAAGCTGTTGTGCTCTCTTTTTTTTATGACTGTAAAGGGAAACAAGTTTGCTTCTTCTTAATATAGATAAAGCTGGAATAAAAGTATGTTCGGCATAATATCCACAGCCGGCAATTCCCCATGTTAATTTTTTAATTTTAGGTCTTTTTATTTTTATCATTTATGAAATTTTTAATTTCGATTAAAAAAGTTTTAATCTATCCATAAGCATTTTTATTGGTTTGGGATTGAGCATAATATAGAAATGAACACTAGGAACTTTTTTACTTAAAAGCTCTTCCACTTGCTTCGCTGCCCATTCAACACCAATGTTCAATATATCTTCAGAATTAGCGCTATCTATTTCATCTGCAAGCTCATCGGGAATTGATACATGAAAATTTTTGGGTATTGAATGAAGTTGTTTCTTTGATGTAATTATTTTCAACCCCGGAATTATCGGGACATCTATTTCGGCTGCTCTGCATTTATCTAGAAAATCAAAATAAAAATTATTACCAAAAAACATTTGGGTTACCACGTATTCGGCACCGGCATCAACTTTATCTTTAATAAATTTTATATCTGATTTTAGATTTGGAGCTTCAAAATGTTTTTCGGGATAGCCGCCAACACCCACACAATAATTAGTTTCTTTCGCATCAAGCAACGAATCTTCAAGATACTTTCCGTGATTCATATCAAATATCTGTTTAACCAAATCGAGTGAACTATGATGAGTACTTTTACCGAGAGGAATTGGTTTTTCATACCCGCTGTCATCACCTCGTATTGCTAAAACATTATCGATGCCAAGGTAATTAAGTTCAATCATAAAATCTTCGGTCTCTTCTCTCGTAAATCCTTTAACAAGAATATGCGGGACTGCATCCACGTTATATTTATTTTGAATAAGAGCACAGATTCCCAAAGTACCGGGTCTTTTTCTCTTCACCTTTTTCTTTATGCCTTCAGGTGTTTCCTCATAAATAACTTCTGCTGAATGGCTTGTGATATCGATAAACGGCGGATGGTATTTAATTACTTCGTCAAGTACACCAAGCACACTTTTTATATCGCCCCCTCTTTTTGGAGGGATCAATTCAAAACTGATTAAAGGATCGGTTGCATTATTTAGATGATCAATTACTTTCATTCATTTATTCTTTTTTTGTTTAACTCAATTTAATATAATTTAATTAAAACTTCCTGATGAGATTATGGTGTAAGCACTAACAATTTATTAGGCGCTTTTATTATCTGGAATTTATCAGTAGAAATTTTCATGTATTTACCTGTTAACCACATTAAAGACATATCAGAATAATGATCACTCATAACATTTCCTGATTGCCCTGTTGTTAAGATCAAATAAAACTCATCGGGTTTACTGAAATCATAAACATAACGCAATGAGGGTCCCAGATCATTTTCAAATAAATCATGCCTGAAGACAGGATACTTCTCTATGCTTTCAGAAAAAGGATATTCTGTATTGAATATTGTTGTCCCATCTCCCCCAACTTCGTAAGGGCCTATATCAATAATTTTATCCATTAAAGAAAAATTTCCGCTGAACGGGTGTTTAAATTTTACCTTGTGAATTTTTCCCCATTGCCAATCTCTCACTTCACTTCCAACATTTTCTTCTAGGTAAGTGAGCGCCTGTGAAAAACTTTCACGAATTATTTCATCTCTGTCTTCAATTTGTTTTGTTTTGATGTTATCCCACCAAACAGAATTAGGTTTGTTTAACAGTTGAAGAATTACACGGTAAGGTATGTTAGCTAAAAACACGTACTGGTTAAAAAGATCATTTCCCATTTCATCTTTAAAGGTATTCTCAAGAATATATTTAAACGTTACAAGATATATTGCGGGCGCCTGGCTGAATTTATCTAACTTGTAATCCCAATCTTCAAGCAGCTCAAGTGAGAGTTTAAGATTATCATCGGTAACTTTAATATTTCTGAAAGCATTAATTAAATATGGAATGATTTCCCTCGCATAAGGCGAAACTATATCCATTTGATAATGCATAAAATCATTTACCGAGTGTTTTTCTTTTGATGAAAGAAGTTCAATTATTCTATCAATTCTTGACGGCGGCTCCCAAAGATTTGAAATATGATATTTGAAATCTTTAACGGTTTTATTATTTGCCGAAGCAATAAAATTTTGTTCCGGGTTAAATAAAGTTGGTAATTTATCTCTCTCCAATAGTCCGTCCCAATCGCTTTCTGAAGTTGTTCCATCAAATACGAAAGTTGTAGAATGTAAAGAGCGTTTATTTCTTAACGGAAGGGCTCCGCCAAATACGTAACCGATATTTCCATCTTTATCTCCGTAAACAAAATTTTGTCCGGGTACGTTAAATTTGTGTACGGCAGATTTAAATTCGCTCCAATTTTCTGCTTTATTTATTTCAAGAAATGCCGAACTTTCATCGCTGAATTCGTTCCCCAGCCAGCGCATACTTATTGGCGGATAATCCCTTTGTTCATCGTTATAAATAATATTGTATGGATGAATATCAGAAATAATGGGACCCCGGTGAGTTTCTTTAATAATTATCGGGACAGATTCGCTGCCATTAACATGCAATGTATCTTTTCTTATAACTAATTCCTGCCATTTCCCATCAAGCAAATATTTTGTGCCTGTTGAATCGAATTGCTCGAAATAAAAATCTGCATCATCATTCATTATGTTTGTAAGCACCCAGGAAATGTTTTCATTCTTTCCGATTACAATTCCGGGAACTCCGGGAAGGGATACTCCGGCCACAT
>Ga0209987_10002343_pt1 | contig 10517 bp, 10 predicted proteins | sample N074metaG_FD_182134 | JGI IMG/M metagenome (GOLD analysis project Ga0209987, IMG submission 182134) | Deep subsurface microbial communities from Kermadec Trench to uncover new lineages of life (NeLLi) - N074 metaG (SPAdes) (version 2) | ecosystem: Environmental > Aquatic > Marine > Ocean trench... | reverse complement strand
CTTCTCTCGTTCTTCATTAAGTTTTGAAGCTTCAGCTTTATATTTCTGTTTTTCCTTAGCTAGGTCATCGTTGTATTTCTTCTTAAGGTCTTGGTCTACTTGATGGTACAGAATATCATTGACATCAATTTCTTCGCCACAATTTGGACAATTTATTTTACTTTTATCTTCAGTCATGATTCTTCCTTTTTGCAGCTAACAAGTAATTATATAGTTTCTTCATATCACCTCAAAGATTATAATTTTTTTATTGACTTGCAATAAAAAAGTACTAAATACATGATAGCCCATCTGTATAACATCGCCAAAAGGAAGATATGAAAAACTGGATAACTTTTTTTTTGATTCGCATTATGCGCCGAACGTGAAAGCTCAATAACTGATGACCTCTCGATGGCATTAAAGCCTATCTAAATCGTTTTTAAATATGTCTTCAATTTCTTCGACGTCTTTGTCTGTTAAGATCATAAAAGGACGTTCAGGTATTTTAACTTTTTTCTTTCTGCCAGCTTTACCGCCAGAGTGTTGGATCGGGCCATAGATAGTGGCATTAGTCACTTCGGCAAAATCTTTGCCGCTGTTGGGCTGGTTTGCCGCTGCAAGTATGCCCTCTCTTTGGAGTATGGGGCCATTTGCTCCAAAACCTTGTTTCTCTCTCTGCTTGATGGTAAAATCTCCAGGCCGCAGGCTGAGGGATTGCCTGAATCTCAACAAGACTTAGACGAGGGGTTTGGAGTCCTCCGCATATATCCCATGAGGCTATCAGGTGCAGCCTCTTTTTTCATAATGGATTCCCAAGTATCTCTCCAGACCTCAGGAGTTTTCTAACCTGTCTGGACGAACAATACCTTTATGCCTATTTAAATAAATGAAAATTAGAAGACCCTTCATTGCACTGCTACTTTCTGCTTTATTTCCTGGTTTTGGTCAAATATACAATAGACAATATAACAAAGGCATATTTTACATCTGCTTTAAGCTTGTTATCAATACCCTGAGGCGAGAACCCTTGAAAATATTTTTAGAAGCCAGAGAAGCAGGTGATATAACCGTTGACAATGGCATTGTTCTTATCGTGGTTGCTTATACAATTGCAGATATAATATTATGGATTACAGGTATTATTGATGCTAAAAGAAATGCGGAAAATTTAGAAAAGAAGATGCAAGATGAGATAGATGAAAAATAGGTATTGCTAACAAAATTTATTTTACATTTCCGTAGCAATAAAATAATATTTGGAAATGTGGAGTAAACTTCTATTACTTGCGTGTTTTATAGCTTTTTCTAATACTTCTTTTGCTCAAACTCGCATACTTGCTGAAACTGTTTTCAGGGCTAACAGGCACAATCTGTATTTTCCTATTATATCAAAAGATTATCCATTTGTAGATTTAAGTGCCTCATACCTTATCCAAAAAGCCTACATCGAAAAGAAACTGCAGGATGATAGAATATCAGGCTACAAAGCCGCCCTAACATCTAAAAAATCCCAAATTAAATTTTCTGCTGTAAGTCCAATATCCGGAGTGTTATTCGAATCGGGGAAAATTGATTCACCAAGCATAATAGAATCAGATGATTTTAGAAATATGCTGATAGAAACCGAGCTTGGGTATTTAGTAGATAAAGATATCATAAAAACAATCGAATCCACAGAGGGTCTCAAAGAGTTTGTATCAATTGTCTATCCAATAATAGAACTTCCCGATATAGGATTTAAAGAACTAAATGACATAAACGCGATTGATATTATTTCTATAAACACGGGGTCATCTAAATATATAGTTGGTAAAAATACCACAATAGATGGTTTAGATATAAATAAGATAAATATAAAACTGTTCCATGATGGAAAACTTATTAGTTCTGGTAAAAGTTCAGAAGTAATGGAAGGTCAGGCAAGTGCGCTTTTATGGTTAATAAATGACGTACTTTCAAAAGACTTGCAAATTAAATCAGGAAACATACTTATTACAGGGGCTATTGGTAAGGTTAATAGCTCTAGACTAGGTCTTTATATGGGTGATTTTGGTAAACTTGGCAAGATATATATTGAAATAAAATAAGCACACATTCAATGTTTTTTATGAGACAGATTTTTGTAAGAGACCTCACAAAGTCAGAGATAACACGCCTATATAAGGGCCTGCAGTCGACAAGCGCTTTTATTGTAAGACGATGCCAGATTGTTCTGAGCAGCGCTGAAGGAAAAAACAGCTCACATATATCTCAACTACTATATTGTAGTGATCAATGCGTCAGAGATGCAATTAATGCTTTTAACAAAATTGGAGTAAAGTGCCTTAAAGAAAAATCGCATGCTAGGCGCGGCAATCAAAAAGCGCTTAATGAATCAAGCATTAAAAAATTAATCTCTATGGCAAAAGAAAGCCCCAGTAAATATGGAGTCAAAGCCAGTACATGGACTCTGGATAAACTAGCTAAAGCGTGCCTGAAAAACAAGATAGTTTCCAAAACCGTTTCACCAAGCACTATTGCAACTATACTGAAAGAAAAAAAAGTTACCTGGAAAGAACTTACAAAATGATTTTTTAGTAGAGCTGTGGGAAATAAAGAAACGTGAGTAGCTCACAAGGAGGAGAGCTACTCACGATCAAGTTAAATTGCCCAACGTAAGGAGGTATGGAGAGCATAAAGCCTTTACCGTTGGGAAAATAAAAACTACAGATTAAGCCAATATAATGCCTGAGCCATTACAGTATGCTGAGTATCGTCAGCATTGCTTCCATCTTCAAATATTGGTGCATCAGCTTTATCAAACCTATATTCAAGTCTGAATTCAAAATTATCTAAATATCCGCTCATATCACTATTAGGCATTCCTTTAAATGGTTTGAAAATTAATGTAGGAGTTACCTCCCAAACAGAAGTTCCAAAACCTCTAAAGTCGTCATCATCGTCAAAATATTCAGCACGTAGAGCAAGGGTTACCATTGGACTTGCTTCTAACACTGCATACCCGGCAACACCCCACCAAAAAACATCATCAAATACACCTTCTGGCATCTCAACATCACTTTGCCATCCAAAATCAGCATCTACATAAAAACTTATTGGACCATATGTTAATGAACCAACAACAGTTATGAGTTCACGCCATTCCTCGTTTCCAAAGTCATCATTTTCCTTACCAAAGTAACCGGTTACATATACTGAACCCTCTATGGAACCATTGCTTCCGGCAAGTCCTAATTGTGCTTCAATAGTTTTAGCATCATTATCATCATCCCACTGGTCCCAACCATTATTAACACCAAGAGCAAAAGATAATGGTCCGGTTTCATATGTTGCTCTTATACCAGTGTGAGTAAACGGAATAGCGAATCCAAAAAGAATAGCCCTGCTAATATTAGGGTTGTCTTTAGCCTCAATTACTTCAAAACCAGCCAGGGTTACAAACTGCCCAAAGTACACATTCAATCCTTCTATAGGCATAACCTGAATATAAGCCTGATAAGGAGATACAACATCTGAATCAATACCTGATGGATTAAGAAGATCCGCCTGGTCTCCAAACAGTATATCTGCCCTGAAACCTAAATGATCCATAACGGTTCCATCTGCTGTAGGTGTTTTTTCAAAAGTAAGTGTAAAGGCGTTTAACTGAAATTCATTATCATCCGGATATAGTGACCTGGCTCCAATTATACCACTATCTGGTTCATTGAAGCTGTATTGATATGTACTATCCACATAAAAACCTACACTAATTGACTCAAACATCTTTAGAAGACCCGATACATCGGCATCTTCTTCTGCTTTAGCCTGACTTATAGCAAGCGTGCCTACTGCAAATACAACTGCTAAAAACATCGAGAGTATTTTACTCATCTCTTAACTCCTCCTTTAAATTTATTTAAGGAGCATCTTTTCCTTAAGATGCCCCATTACCGTACTATTTATTCTATCTACCTTCCTTCATATTCTATTAATTAATTTGAAATTTATGTTAAATAAAAACATCGCAAAATTTATCATGTCACTTCACTTCTTTTAAACCAACTTATCAGAAGCAGGTTGGAAATCAGCATAGCTTTCCATTCCATGTTCACTGATATCAAGTCCTTTCATCTCTTCTTCTTCATCAACACGCAGACCCATAGTAACTTTAATTAAGAAGAAAATAGTAAAGGCACATGCAACGGTGAACAGTCCGTAAGCTCCGACACCCAGCAACTGTATTAGGAAACTATGTTCTACACTGAAAATACCCACTGCTAAGGTTCCCCAAATACCACATACAAGGTGAACTGATATGGCGCCAACAGGATCGTCTATCTTGATCTTATCAAAAGACACCACTGCGATTACGACAATGAGACCCGCTATAAAACCAACTATTACAGAATTCATTGGACTTATAACATCAGCGCCTGCTGTGATACCAACAAGCCCGGCCAGTGCGCCGTTTAAAGCCATCGACAGATCAGGCTTTTTAAATAATATCCAAGAAATTGTAATAGCACCTATAACCCCTGCTGCCGCCGCCATGGATGTAGTAACAAATACTATTGATATAAGCCCAGGATCTGCTGATAATACAGAACCTCCATTAAAACCGTACCATCCAAACCACAGCATAAATACTCCAATTGCCGCCAGTGGCAGGCTATGACCTGGTATAGGCTTCATACCTCCTCTAACGTATTTGCCAATCCTTGGACCGAGCAAAAACGCTCCTACAAGCGCTCCCCATCCTCCAACAGAATGAACTAGCGTAGAACCTGCAAAATCATAAAAGCCCATTTGGTCTAACCATCCTCCACCCCATTTCCATGAGCCTGCTATTGTATAAACTACAGCTACAAAAATAGTTGAGAATACTAAGAAACTGCTAAGCTTTATCCTTTCTGCAACTGCTCCAGAAACTATAGTAGCAGCGGTTGCGGCAAACATTGCCTGGAATATAAAATCAGTCCAGTATGTATATCCACCATCTGCATATTCTATTAAACCAGCAGCTCCCTCTGGAGAAGATATGCCAAAACCGGCAAAACCCAATATGCCGTTGAACTCTCCGGGATACATTAAATTAAATCCACAAAACGCATACGTCAGTATGCCAATGGATATTATAAATACATTTTTGAATAGTATATTAACTGTGTTCTTAGAACGTGTAAGACCCGTTTCAAGTGTTGCAAATCCCATGTGCATTATGAATACAAGAAATGTAGCAACCAGCATCCATACATTGTTTGCTACAAAAACAGCGTAAGCACCTGTTGGACCTTCTTCAGCAAATGAACTAACAGTTGTTAGAAGTAAAATAGCTAAAAAGGATGTCAAACATGTGTAAAAAGAACCTATATTAATCGGCAGAAATCTGAACATCTCTAATACCTCCATTAAGTTGCGTTTCGGTACTAGAAGTGCAAAGGGTATGCCAATGTTATCAGCAATACTTAACTTGCTGACATTATTGGATTATTTGATTAAAGCGGATAATTTTCTATAAGATTTTTGAGATATGTTGCTTAATATTTAAGCACCTGTGATAGGATAAAAAGCACAAATATAAATCTTGCTACTGTAAAAATTCATCCAACTGGCTGACTAGGTAGTTTGATAATCAAATTACTCTATAAAATATACCAAATATTTAGATTTCCAGTTCTTTACCCTTTGTTTCAGGAAATGTTAACACAGTTATAGCACCGCCAACTGCAAATAATGAAAGCATTAAAAATGCCGCATGAAAACTACCAGTAGCTTGCGTAAGATAACCTGCTAACGGGGGAGCCAATGATCCAACAAGCCTTCCAACGTTATAGCAAAATCCCTGTGCAGTACCCCTCGCTCGAGTTGGGAATAATTCGGCAAATAGAGCACCGAAGCCTGAGTAAAAACCAGTTCCAAAAAAACCGAGAATAGGGCCAATAATAATAAAAGCTGTGAACCTGCTTATACCAAAGAAATCGGCAATATTGGTTATATATCCAAAAACGAAAACGAGAATTGCTGTAGCAAATAAATAAATAGCAAAAACAGGTCTCCTGCCAAGACGATCAGCTGCCCAACCAAATACGTTGCATCCAAGAATTGCCCCAATATTTATAGGTATGATCCATGCAAACCCCTTTGTTCCAAGACCAATACCACCTTCCTCGACAGGGGCTGCAATAAAACTTGGCATCCAGAAATATAAACCCCAGTATGCGAGCATACAAAAGCTTGTCAAAATGGTGGAAGTGATGGTATTTCTGATCATAGTTTTGCCAAAAATTTGACTTAAAGTAAAACTATCACCACCATTACCTAACTTACCCTCTTTTCTCAATTTCGAGGTTTTTATCCAAATCTCTGGTTCACTTAGATGTCTTCTAATATATAAAATAAGGAATGCCGGCAAAACTCCTACAAAAAAAAGTATCCGCCAGCCTAGATTGATTCCGCTCATCTCACCAAAGAAAGGAACGTTCCATGTAGTTCCTTCCTTAAAAACAAAACCTAAAAACACCGTGGCTAGAACTGCTGCCAATATATAACCTACACCCCATCCACTTTGGACAAGACCAATTCCTTTAGCTCTGTGTTTGTTTGGCCAGGATTCTGCAACCAACACCTCACCAGAAGCCCATTCTCCTCCCATTCCTAATCCAAGAAATATTCGAAATACTAATAACATAGTAACGGTAGAAGCAAAGCCGCTAAGTCCTGTAAAAATAGAGTAAATAAGTATTGTATATGTTAGGGCTTTTACCCTTCCAATATAGTCCGAAATTACTCCAAAAAGAACGCCTCCTGCACCAGAAGCGATTAATGTAGCAGTAAACAACCACCCGACCTGAGAGTGAGTTAAACCAAACACTTTAATAAGACTGCCTGCTGCGAATGCAAAGAGTAACAAATCCATGGCATCCATTGTCCATCCCAAAAAGGCTGCTATAAATGTTTTCCACTGGTAATTACTAATGTCTTTAGTCCATGAGAACAGTCCGGAATCGTTAGTATTATTGTTTGATTGGTTATTACTCATATAGAAATTCCTCCTGCTTTAAGAGGTTACATTAGGTTTTATCGTACTAAATTTGCCCTAAAGTGTCAATGAGTATTATTATTTGAGTTGGTGATGAATCTTTGTCACAAAAATTAATCAAATAATTACAAAATAAATATAGTACAATATTAATATGTTCGAAAAAAATATATACTGATTACAGGAGGTATCCAAAATGAAAGCCTATGAAATAATGACTAAAAACGTTTTATCAGTTGACGAAGAAACCTCTGTCATGGATGCAGTAAAAATAATGGACAAAAATAATATCGGTGCGCTAATAGTGCAAACCCCTCGTCCTACGTTTGGCATATTTACTCAAAGGGACCTACTCACAAGAATAGTTGCTGCAAGAAAAAGCCCTAGAAAAACGAAAATCAAAGAAGTAATGACAGAGAGCACAAAATGCGCTCAGCTAAACGACAGTATAGATGAAATTACGAGACTCATGTATGAAGAGAATGTTAGATATCTTCCTGTAATGGACGGCAGAAGGCTTGCAGGAATCATTTCTACAGATGATCTTTTTAAAACGGTTTTCAGATCGTCTGAGGGATACAAAGAAGAAGTTATTTAAATATATTATTTACATACTTATAAAAATAATATATAAAAAGTTTCCAGCTAATCTTGCTATGCATTTATGAATATGAGCAATTTTGTTAAATCACACGGACTTGGAAACGATTATATAGTAATTGATCCTAACAACATATCATTTGAATTAAATCCTGAAGCAACAAAGCTGATTTGCCATAGAAATTATGGAGTCGGTTCAGATGGCATCCTGCTTTTAACAAAATCAGACACCGCCGATTTTGGTCTACGAATTCTAAATCCCGATGGGAGTGAAGCTGAAAAAAGCGGAAATGGAATCAGGATTTTTGCCAAGTTTCTATTCGATCACGGATATACTGACAATAACAGCTTTAGTATTGAAACTCTGGGAGGTCTAGTAAAAGCGGACTTAGAAATTATTAATGGAAAGGTAGCCATTATAACCGTAGATATGGGAAAGGCCTCTTTTAAAAGTAATGAAATACCGGTAAAAGGACAGCAAAGAGAGGTCATACAAGAAGAAATTAGAGTAAATGGAGATATACTTGAATTCACCGCAGTCACTGTTGGCAATCCGCATTGTGTAATATTTTTTGATGAATTAGATGAAAAACTACTTAGAAAAATAGGCCCGCTATTAGAAAATCATAAAATATTTCCTAATAGGACAAATGTTCAGTTTGCAAAAGTAGTATCATCAAACGAGGTCGAAATATTGATTTGGGAAAGAGGGGCAGGGTATACTCTTGCATCCGGGAGCAGTTCATGCGCTGTAGCAAGCGCTTGTGTTAAAAACAAACTTACTGATTCCAAGCTCTCTGTAATAATGCCAGGCGGCATACTTGATATAGAGGTAAGCAATGACTGGTCGCTCCGTATGAGAGGACCTGCAGAAAAAGTATTTGAGGGAAGTTTTAGCGATGAACTGGTAGAAAGAATAAAATCATTAAATTATCATAAAATCTAAAATTCAACTGCCTCTTAACAATGGAAAGAAAATTATTATCTGCTCAAACTATACTGCCCATAAGTTCAAAACCTATTTACTACTCATCTGTATATCTGGAAAACGGCAAAATTGCTGAAATCGGTCCTACTGATTCTTTACTAAAAAAATATAAAAATGTTAAACATAATGACCTTGGAAAGGGGATCCTGCTCCCCGGATTTATTAATGCTCACACACATTTAGAGCTTGGCTGGATTACTGAACATATCGGAGGCTTTGGTAGCTTTATTGACTGGATTAAGATCATAATTTCTGCAAAAAAAAATCATGCTCCCACTGAAAACCAAATCCGCAATTCTGTAAACAATGGCATAAGACGTCTGATTAAATCAGGCACTACTACTGTGGCTGAAATATCCTCTTTTGAAGGCGTAGATAAAGAACCTTTAAAGAATTGCTTCCTTAGAACAATAGTGTTCAGCGAGATTTTTGACAGACACTCAAAAGATATTAAAAAAATTAAACTCGAAAAGTCCGAGTTGTATGAAGAACGACTATTTCCCCATGCTCCTTATTCATGCTCACCCGACACTCTTTCAAAGGTACACAAATACTGCCTTAAAAATGAGGAGAGCTTTGGAATCCATCTTGCAGAAAGTAAACAAGAAAGCCTTTTTATTAACAACCAAAATAACCATTTTGAAAAATCAATTTATCCGTTATTAGGAAAAGAAAAATTCTCAAGAAAAAAAGCAAGTACACCGCTTGAGTATATGATAAAGAATAAGTTTTTTGACGGGGTACGGGTTTCTGCAGTTCATATGGTTCATGTTTTAGAACATGAACTCCAAATCATTAAAGAAAATGATATAGGAGTTATACTTTGTCCCAGGAGCAATAAGTTTCTAAATGTAGGTCTTCCACCTGCAAAATTGTATAAAGAGCTTGAAAGAATTGGTCTTGGTACAGACGGGGTTTCCAGCAACCTGAATCTGGATATGTTTGAGGAAATCAGTTTTTTCTACCTTACATTCCGCGAAATTATAGGTGAGGAAATGGCACAATTTGCAGTTTACGCAGCAACTTTGGGCGGGGCAAAAGCGCTTTTTATAGAAGATGAGGTGGGAAGCATAGAGCCTGGCAAGGCTGCGGATCTTATATTTATATGCCCTCAAAATTATTATAAAGACCCTTATTTAACAGTAGTTTCCAGCACAAGAAGTGAGCTTGCAATGTCTATGGTAAATGGAGAAATCCTTTTTTCCCCTATTAATTAAAGTTGATAAATAAACTCTTCGTATACGGCACGCTCCTACAGGGGGGGATAAGAAATAACTTACTAGCTGATTGGCACCTCATTAATGCTTTCGAGATAGATGGGGTCTTGTATGATACAAACTTTGGATATCCTGCGGCAGATTTTTCAGACAAAAAAGGCAAAATATTCGGTGAGCTTTATCACTGTGATAAAGATGAAATTGAAGCTAAGCTCGGTACAATAGACCTTGAAGAGGGCGTTAGCAAAAATCTATTTGAAAGAATAATTATCGAATCAAATGGTTTAAAATTCTTTGCGTATAATATTTCTGGCAAATTAAGGTCTACTAAGAACTCTTATTCTCAAATTAGTTCAGGAAACTGGAGACAGTACCATTTTAGTACTGCTAATAATATTTCCTCATTTGCTATAAATTTTGAGAAAGCTCAATCAAAAAGATATAGGGTGTTTCCCGCCAGTGATTTTAATTCATTTGTACATATTAAAGGAGACAAACCCATACTAATCATTTCATCTCACGCAACGGCTCATAAAAGAGAAGGGAAATTAAAATCCCAGGAAATATATACAGGGGCAATCAGCGTGATTCTGAATTCGGTATCGGGGGTTCATTCATTGTATACAATCTATGCATCGCAATTTGACTCGAATTACTGCAAGACTACAGAATTAAAGGAATACATAGGAAAACTTGTTAGCAGATATAA
>Ga0209987_10002338_pt1 | contig 10522 bp, 4 predicted proteins | sample N074metaG_FD_182134 | JGI IMG/M metagenome (GOLD analysis project Ga0209987, IMG submission 182134) | Deep subsurface microbial communities from Kermadec Trench to uncover new lineages of life (NeLLi) - N074 metaG (SPAdes) (version 2) | ecosystem: Environmental > Aquatic > Marine > Ocean trench... | reverse complement strand
GGCCTTATTATGGAAACTCAACGGTGTATCCGAGACATTGGAATGTGTCCATTCTGCGCGGCATTTGAGCCCGCAGATGTGGCAGTGCGCGTGATATTCGCAGGAGTAGCGCCTTGGGTACACGTTCGGTCTCGACAAGCAGGATATGCGGCCGCCGGCGATGGCGGATCGCCGCGCTGTGCCTGGCGTTTCTCACCACGTCATCGGCCTGGGGGGTTGGAACACCAGCGGGCACGGTGATCAATAATTCGGCGACCGTCGATTTCGATATTGGGGCCAGCTCGTACACCCTGCAATCCAATACGGCGACTATTACGGTCGTGGAACGACTTGACGTCGTTGTTACTTTGCAAAGCCCGCAAGTTTTTGTATCCGTGGCCAACGTCAACCAGGCGATTTTGTTCACGGTCACCAACACAGGCAATGGCTCCGAGGCGTTTACGCTGGCAATCGACAGCGTTCTCGGTGGCGATGATTTCGATCCAGTGCCTACAGTGCCGTCGATTTACTTCGACACCGACGGTAGCGGTGATTTCAATGTTGGCGACCTGGCCTACGACCCGATCGCCAACAATCCAGCGCTTGCCGCCGACGCGTCATACGACGTTTTCATCGTCAATGATATTCCGGGAACGGTCGTCAATAACGATATCGGCCGAAGCCAACTCACAGCATCTGCAGTAACCGGTACTGGCGCGCCCGGCACCGAATATCCCTTGCAGGGCGACGGTGGTGTTGACGCGATAGTGGGTGCCACTGGCGCTGAAGGTACCGAAGTCGGGGAATACCTCGTTGCCGACCTGGTGATCAATGTCATCAAGTCCCAGCTTGTGGTGGATCAGTTCGGCGGCAGCCAACCGATCCCCGGCGCGACGATCACTTACACAATCACAGTGGAGGTCCTGAGTACGGGAACCGCGACTGCGAGCGAGATCGTTGATCTTGTGCCGACGTACTCCACCTACGTGCCTGACAGCATCACGCTGAATGTGGCCGCGATTTCAGACGCGACCGATGCTGATGCGGGCGAATTCGATATTACCGGTGCGCCGACTGTTGTCGTGCGCCTCGGTGACCTGACTCTGGTAAGCGGCATTCAAACCGTCGTTTTCCAGGTGACGATTGACTAGTGCAACACAAATCCAACGAGCGATTAGAGAGAGGCTGAAATGAAATATTCAATAAGTTCGATCTTGATGATGCTGGCGCTGAGCCTGCAGGCCGTTGCCCAGGAACAGGGGCATCTGAATGTAACGACGACGGTGCAGAAACAAGAGGTGACCGTCAACGATTCGGGCGAAGCCGAAACCCGCCTGGTCGCGGCGGATACCGTCGTGCCGGGCGAATCCGTTGTTTACACGATCACGTTCCAGAACATCAGTGATGAGCCGGCGGCCAACGTCGTCATCACCAATCCGATCTCGGAGGACCTGACCTATGTCGATGGTTCCGCGTTCGGGCCTGGAACCGTAATCCAGTTTTCGACCGATGGTGGACAGAATTTTGCCGCCGCGGACGAATTGACCGTCGTTGATGACGGTGTGTCGAGGTCTGCTGGTGCCGACGATTTCACCCACATTCGGTGGGTGATGCAAAACGAACTGGCAGTGGGTGCGCAGGGAACTGCGCGCTTTACTGCCGTCTTGAAGTAGTTGTAATCCAAAAAGGTATACCGTGATGAAAACTGTAAAAAGAAGTCTTGGCCTGATAACCAGGTTGAGCATATTGGCCTCCGCTTTGTTGCTTGGGCAACAGGCGCTGGCTTTGGGTACTGATGCGGGCACAACGGTGTCGAATACGGCAACCGTTGCATACGACGTCGCATCCGTGATTCAAACGCCGATCGAGTCCGATCCTGCTGGCAATAACGTGGCTGGACCTGGAAACGGCAATCCGACCGAGTTCCTGGTCGATCGCCGTGTCAGCTTTACGCTGATCGAGACCAGCGGTGGCCCTACGACACCCGTCGCACCCGGCGATATCAGTGTTGTCGCATCATTTACGCTGACCAATACTAGCAACGCGATAATGGACTTCAGCTTGAGTGTGGCTGATATCGCTACCGATGTTTTTGGCAATGGCGATACGACCAATCTTGTTAACTATCGGATTCGGGCGGGTAATAGCGGTGGTGCACCGGTTCTTGGCGATGACGATTTCGTCGATGAACTGGCTGAGGAAGGCGTTGTTGAGATCTATGTGTTCGCCGATGCGCCGATCACTGTTCAGAACGGCGAGTATGCCAACATTCGGTTGACGGCAACGGCTGCTGACGATGTTGGTGCTGTCGCGACACCGGGCGTGCTGGACGCGGATCTGTCGGAAGTTGGAGGTCTCGATGATCCGAATGTGATTGAGACTGTCTTCGGAGACGCAGGCAACGATGGTTTCGAGGAAGCTGACGCTAGCTACGAGATCATCTCTGCTGCACTCGAAATCACGAAGATAGCTACAGTCATTTCCGCTCCGTTCGGTTCTGACAAGGCGATACCCGGTGCAATAATCGAGTACACGATCACGGTTGACAATACGACAGGCTCCTCGGACGCCACGAATGTTGCAATCACTGATCTGATCGATAGCAACGTCACGTTCCAGACGGGCGTGTACAACGGTAGTGCCTCCGACATCTCGTTTGATGCGGGTGCGTCATTCTGCATCGCGGACGTCGGTGACACGGACACAGATGGTTGCTCGCTTGACGGTGCAGGCAACCTGGTTGTAGGTAACGTCAATCTGTCGATTACCGTTGCATCGGGTACGTCGTTGACGATCCAGTTCCAGGTTCTTATCCCGAACCTGTAAGTCGTTCGTAACGACGAGTCACGGTGCAAAAGGGACAACGCAAGTCGGACGAGCGACGGGCCGCCCGTAAGGGTGGCCCTCGCTACGTTCTGGCGCGACAGATAGTCGCGCTTCTCGTGGTCATTATGGCCGCGGGGCTTGCGCGTGCGAGTCCCCCAGGCGCCGTAATTTCGAACCAGGCTCTGCTCAATCACGAGCCTGCACCCGGAGTGACTTTCACAGTCGCAAGCAACACCGTCCAGGTAACAACCGTCATCGTGCGGAGCCCAGCCAGTGTTGAATTCACTCGCGTGGTTGGCGCGGGCAGTGGTGATTACCAGGAAACCGTTGGACCATCGGCCTGTTTTCAGGGCGGGGCATTCGCCGTGTTGGCGGATCCCGTCCTTACAGGTGGTGGAACGATTGACCCGACGCAGACACAGGATGTCAGCGTTGCGTTGTCCTACAATCTTGGCGAACCCTTGTTCCTGAGACTGATGGACACGGATCAGAACCTCGACTTTCAGGTTCTCGATACAACGGTCGTGACCGTAATCCATGACGTTTCTGGCGATTCAGAAACGGTTCGGTTGACGGAAACCGGGACAAACACCGGTATCTTCGCAGGCTACCTGCCTTCGGCACGCGCAGCGTCGTCGTCGGGTGATTGCGTTCTCCAGGGAACGTTGAACTCGACTGTTCGGATCACGTACACGGATCCGGCCGACGCGACCGACTTGGTACAGTCCATTGCGAACCTCGACCCCGTCAACATCGTGTTTGAATCAAGGTCTGGCAGCATCGTCGATGCTGTACAGATAGAGCTCGTCAATTCTGTGACGGGCATTCCGGCTCTCGTCTACGGCAATGACGGAATCAGTATCTTCCCGTCGATTCTTACGACGGGCACCACTGTTGTAGACAGTTCCGGCGCGAGTTACGCGTTTGGGACAGGCGAATTCCGATTCCCGGTCGTGCCTGACGGCGACTATCGAATAATTGCGACGCCACCTGTCGATTACGCCGCGCCATCGAATGCAGCGATTGCTGACCTGCAGTTGTTGCCTGGGGCACCGTTTGCACTGGGACCCGCGTCTTTCGGAGCGGCATTCACGCAGTCCGGCGGTCTGTCATTCAACTGGGATATCCCGGTCGATCCGCAATCGACCGCGCTGTTCCTGCAGAAACAATCGAACACAACCGTGGCGGCGCCCGGTGATTTCGTGCGCTATGAATTGCTACTTGAGAACAGTTCACTCGTTGGCGCGGTCAACGATATCCGAATCATTGACACTCTTCCGCCCGGCATTCGATTCATCGAGGGCTCAGTCAAGCTGAATGGATCGGACGCACCGGACCCGACTATCAGCCCGGATCTGACGACTCTCGAATTCGAAATCGCATCGCTGGGCATTGGTGAGCGCGCGACGTTCGCGTACGTGGTCGAAATTATTGGTGGCGAACGCAACCAGGAATTGACTAACCGTGCGATAGCACTCGCCAATAGTGGGTTGTTGTCGAACGAAGCAACAGCAATGATTCTCCTTACGGAAGACTTGTTCCGCTCCACTAGCACGATAGTCGGTCGTGTTCTCGAGGCGGACTGCAGCCAGGATACCTTTGCTGAAGAACAGGGCGTTGCGAATATTCGCATTTACCTAGAGGACGGTCGTTATGCTGTCACTGATGCTGGCGGGCGTTTTCACTTCGAAGGATTGACGCCCGGCACGCACGTGGCGCAGTTGGACCCCATTACTGTCCCCGAGTGGTTCGACATCATTGGTTGCGAAGATTCGCCGGGATTTGCCGGCCGGGCAGATTCTCAATTCGTCAAACTTTCACGTGGCAGTCTCATGCGCGCCGATTTTTACCTGAAACGCAAGCCCCGACCGGAAGGCCGCATCGACCTTGAACTTCGGAGTTCCGGCACTCACAGCTCGGAGCAGGTTGCCTACGAGCTAATACTAAATGGCAAGGGCAATGTCGCGGTCGCCAACATTGACCTGATGTTCCTGTTGCCGGACGGTGTCCATTACATGCCCGGAACCATGCGCGTCGATGGTGCCGACCTGGGCGACCCGCGAAGTCGAGATACTTCGTTGTCAATGGCCGTGGATGATCAATTTGGCGACTGGGTCAGCAAAGTTAGTTTCATTGCCAGAATTGACAGCGACGTTGTCGGCGAACTGACGACCAAAGCGCTGGCGAAATTCGACTCACCCATCGCAAGCGGGCAGCAAACACCCGTCGCCGAAACGAAGATGGTTCGCGAAGCCGCGACGACAAAAGAAGCAGGCTACGTGCTCGATCTCAAGTTCGATATCTTATCGGCCGAGCTGTCGCTGACCGATAAGCTGCAACTCGATTTGTTGATCAACGACTGGCGAGGCGTCAGTGACATCATCATCAGTGCCACGGGTCACAGTGACAGCACGCGGATTGCGTCACGCAACTGGCATCTGTTCGCAAACAACTACGAATTGTCCCAGGCACGCGCGATGTCAGCCACATTCTATCTCGCCGACGCGCTGGACGTGCCTGTCAACAACATCCTCGTAAGCGGTCGCGGCCCGGACGAACCCATCGCGAGTAACGACACGGCCGCCGGTCGACAAGCGAATCGCCGTGTTGAGATGGTGCTGTCCGGCATTCGCCCGAGTCGGCCGTCGTTCCTGGAAGTCACGCAAGAATCGAGTGGCACGATGGTCACGGCGACCAAGGGGGCAGTGCCCGGTGAAGAAGCTGAGCGCGACGATGATAAGGACGACATCGATGAGAATGCAGGTTATCCCGCATCCCAGATCGAACCACCCATCGACACGCTGCGTCCACAGATCGCACTGCTGTTGCCGAAGAAGACGTTTCAGCCCGCGTTGCCGGTGACCAAGATCTCAGTGCAGCATGATCCGAGTCAAACGGTGAAGGTGTTTCTGAACGGCTCTCCGGTCAGCGTGCTGAATTTTGACTCGATGGTTTTGAACACGGACCGCACAATTGCTGTTTCCCGTTGGAAGGGAGTGAGTCTCGACGACGGCGAAAACAATATTCGTGTTGTCGTCTCGAACGAAGACACTAGTCGGGCAAAAGCGATAACCCGGAACATCTATTATGCGGGAGCGCCGATTCGCGGAGAATTCGTCGCAGAGAAATCATCGTTAGTTGCAGACGGTAAGACACGCCCGGTGATGGCTGTTCGTATGTTTGATCGTGCTGGCAGGGTATCGCGCGCGGGAGCCGTTGGCACTTTCCGTATCGACGCTCCGTATCGGTCCTGGTGGGAAGTAGAGAACGACCGCAAGAACGTGCTGGTCGAGATCGGACCTCGCGAACCATCCTATCGTGTTGGTGCCGGCGGCATCGCGTTAATCGAACTCGAACCGACAACGCGATCGGGCGAAGTGACGCTCAATCTCAAATTCAGTCGTCAACGTGAGCAGGAGTTGCGCGCCTGGCTCACGCCGGCAGCACGTGACTGGATCCTGGTCGGTTTTGCGGAAGGCACGGCAGCGTACAACACGCTGTCCGACAATCTTTCTGCAGCGATGGTTGTAGGTCACGATGACGGCTATGTGGACGAGGGTCGGGTCGCATTCTTCGCCAAGGGCAGTATCAAGGGCGAGTTCCTGATGACGATTGCCTACGATTCGGACCACGAAAAGTCTGACAACCGGAATAGTTTCGATACCGTTGTTGACCCGAACGCGAACTACCCGCTGTACGCCGATACGAGCGAACAGCGATTCGAGGCGCCGAGTCAAAGCAAGCTGTACGTCAAGCTTGAACGTAATCAGTTCAATGCGATATTCGGAGACTACAATACCGGCCTGTCCGTGACGGACCTTTCCCGCTACGAACGGCGCCTCAATGGTTTTAAGAGCGAGTATCGTGGTGAAAATTTTGGTTATACCGCGTTCGCTTCAACGACCAACCAGGCATTTCATCGTGACGAAATCCGAGGTAACGGCACATCCGGTTTGTATCGGCTGAGTTCTGCTCCGATCATCGCTAATAGCGAGCAGGTCAGGATCGAGGTGCGTGATCGCTACGACAGTGGTCAGGTTATCAGTTCAACCAATCTCAGCCGCTTTCTCGACTACAATCTCGACACCCTGAGTGGCGAGCTGTACTTCAAGCGGCCGGTACCGAGCCGAGACCTCGATTTCAATCCGGTTTACATCGTCGTCGAATACGAATCAGCAACTTCGGCGGACGAAGATCTCGTTGCCGGCGGCCGGATATCGCTTAAGAATTCCACCGATTCGATGGAGTTTGGCGCCACCTATGTCACGGATAATACGGGAGGTGCTGAGTCCGAGCTGACTGGTGTTGACTTACGCTGGCAGATCAATGATCAGGCCTTGTTCAAGGCGGAGTTCGCTGAATCGAATTCGATCGTCGCAGGAGTAGATCAAGATGGTGGCGCTCATCTGATCGAATTCGAATTCAACGGCGAAAAATCGAGTGTGCGCGCATTCGTCCGGGAAGTGGATGACGAGTTCGGTCTCGGCTACCAGTCCGCCGCAGACAAGGGATTCCGCAGAGTCGGCATCGAGGCACGTGGGCGGATCAATGATCAGTGGTCGCTCGAGGGCGAGGCGGCCTGGCAACAGAATCTTGAGACCGGTGACATCCGCCACCTCGCGCTTTCCCGGGTGCGCTATGAGCGCAATTCATTTAGCACGTCGGTCGGCATAACACACGCTGAAGACAGGTTCGAGGACGGTGAAAACCGTACCAGCGACATCGTCGAAGGCACAATCGCACAAAAAGTCTTCGACGGTCGAATGATACTGCGTGCGAGCGCGAGCACGGCAATTTCGCCGGAAGCGGAGAACTCGGATTATCCGACGAGCTTGGTTTTTGGTGCCGAGTACAAGTTGATGAAGGGCATTGACCTGATTGGTGAATACGAGCAAGCGAGCGGCGTTGGGCTCGATTCGACAATGACCCGAATCGGCGTCAGGGCAAACCCGTGGAGCCGAACCCAGATCGACACCTATCTGACCCAGGAGGTATCCGAATTTGGGCCTCGAGTGTTTGCCAACGTTGGTCTTATCCAGGGGTTCCAGGTGAATGAGCATTGGACGCTGGATTTCGGGGTCGATCAGACCAATACGCTGACAGACTCAACTCTCCGCCAGTTTGATCCAGATCGCGAACTTGCATCGGGCTCATTGAACGACGATTTCGTGGCGGCGTATGCGGGTGCGATGTACAGCGCTGATCTTTGGAGTGCCAACACACGCCTCGAGCATCGCAATTCGGATTCCGATAAGCGCACGACCTTGCTGGCCGGCTGGTATCGTGAACCGATGATCGGGCACGGTTTGTCCGCGGGCATAACGATCTTTCGGAATGAATCGGACCTCGGCGACAATCGGACCTCGGCCAATCTCAAGCTAGGTTGGGCGTATCGCAAGGCCGACAGCCAGTGGTCGTTCCTCAATCGGACGGATCTCGTCTACGAAAGTTCGGTATCGGGTATCCAGGAATTTACATCCTCGCGCTTCATCAATAACTTCAATGCAAACCGACGGTTCAGTGCTGCCATGCAGATATCACTGCAATACGCTTTCAAATATGTGCTAACTGAATTCGATGACGATGGGTACTCGGGCTATACCGATCTGATCGGAGTCGATTGGCGCCGCGGATTCAAGCGTCGCTGGGATGTTGGTGTGAATACGAGCATTTATCACTCGTACCGATCCGGTGTGATCGATTATGGCTTTGGCGTCGATGTTGGTTTCAATTTAATGGACAATATGTGGGTGACGCTTGGCTACAATGTCAGTGGTTTCCACGATACCGACTTCGCGGAGGCGCGCTACACCGCACAGGGTCCTTACATTCGTTTTACCGTCAAGGCGGATCAGCACTTTTTGAAACGAATCACCGGACGGTAATTGCTACACGGCCGGCGGTCCGGACATCGATGCCCGAACCGCGGGCTGTTCGCCCAGTTTTGCAGTCTGTGATTCCGGCGATATCCGTGTAACCTTCGCGCGGTGACCGACCTGTCTGAATTCTTCGGGGACGAGAGCCCGCTTAAAAAATTGCTGCCTGGTTTTCAGCCGAGGGCCGGTCAGGCGTGGATGGCAGAAGCGGTTGCTGAAACAATTGCCAATCTCGACAAGCTCGTTATTGAAGCGGGTACAGGTACCGGCAAGACCTTCGCCTACCTGTTGCCGGCGTTGCAAAGTGGCCGCAAGACGATTATCTCGACGGGCACCAAGGCGTTGCAGGATCAACTCTATCATCGGGATCTGCCGTTGATTGGCAAAGCCGTTGGCCGGCCGGTCAAGACAGCCCTGCTCAAGGGCCGTGCGAATTACCTGTGCCTGCACCGGCTCGATCAAGTAACTGACGTCGCAGATTCCCTCGTCGATGATCTGCACGCAATACGTGAGTGGCGCCACCGGACCCGTAGCGGTGACCGCGCCGAGTTGACCGACGTAGCGGAAGATTCAATGGTTTGGCCGTTGGTGACGTCAACTGTCGACAGCTGTCTCGGACAAAGGTGTCCGGAGTACTCGAACTGCCACGTCGTCAAGGCGCGTCGTGCTGCTCAGGAAGCGGATCTTGTGGTCGTCAATCACCACTTGCTGCTTGCCGACCTGGCGATGAAAGAAGAGGGGTTTGTCGAGTTCTTGCCAGATGCCGAAGCAATCATTATCGATGAGGCGCACCAGATTCCCGACCTCGCGGTACAATTTTTCGGCGTGACACTCGGCACACGCGAACTGGACCGCATTGTCGACGAAATTCGTGCCGCGACTTTGTCTTTCCAACAGCCGGAGTTTCAGCGTCGTATCGACAAGTTGCAGACCGCGATACGTGTTCTTCGTGCCGACGCGCCGAGGCAGGAAGGCCGGCATCAATTATCGGAGTTGTTGCCTGACATTCGTGCAGCACTGGATGCTTTGCGATCGGCGCTCGGCGAGATGCAGGTGTCGATCAGCGAGATTGCCGACGCGTCAATGGAACTCGATCAATTGCATTTGCAGCTGACTGGCGCGATCGAGCGTCTCACGCTGCTGGCAAGCGATGAAACCTGGGATGGCTTGCGCTGGCTCGAGATAAACCCGCGCAGTTTGCGGCTGAACCTAACGCCGCTCGACGTATCGCAGACTCTTCGCGGGATGATCAATAACGCAAACCAGGCGTGGATATTCACGTCGGCAACATTGGCAATTGGCGAAGACTTTTCACACTTTGTGTCGCGCATGGGCCTGTCCGGCGTCGCTGGGCTGACGTTTCCGAGTCCGTATGCCGTGCAGGACAATGGATTGGTCTACCTGCCGCCCGACCTGCCGGAGCCATCCGACCCGCTGCATACCTCAGCGGTGCTCGAATCTGTCACACCGCTGCTCAAAATGACGGCAGGCGGCATGTTCTGCCTGTTTACGAGTCACCGGGCGTTGAACAATGCGAAGAAGTGGTTTCGCTCGCACAAGAAGATACTGGGTGGTCGAAAACTTCTTGTGCAGGGCAGCGCTCCGCGCGACGACTTGCTGCGCCGATTTCGCGAGGCAGGCAACGCGGTGCTGCTGGGTACCGGCAGTTTTTGGGAAGGCGTTGACGTTCGCGGCCAGGCACTGACCATCGTTGCGATCGACAAGTTGCCTTTCGGGTCGCCGGCGGATCCGCTCATGATGGCGCGCCTCGAATTCATACGCCGCGAGGGTGGCAACGGGTTCTCACAACACCAGTTGCCCCAGGCGGTACTCGCGATGAA
>Ga0209987_10002336_pt1 | contig 10524 bp, 10 predicted proteins | sample N074metaG_FD_182134 | JGI IMG/M metagenome (GOLD analysis project Ga0209987, IMG submission 182134) | Deep subsurface microbial communities from Kermadec Trench to uncover new lineages of life (NeLLi) - N074 metaG (SPAdes) (version 2) | ecosystem: Environmental > Aquatic > Marine > Ocean trench... | reverse complement strand
AATATTAATTATAAACCCTCACCACATTATAACGAGCGTCACGTTCAAGAATAATTAAGTTTATATTTATACTTCAAGACCAAGTTGCTTTTTAATAAGTTTGCATAGTGTGTCTTTCAACTCTTTATGTCTTGGTATGGGCGCTTTTTTGCCATTTGTAGGATTAACATATACATCATGACGAGAACCGTGTCTTTTTAAGAAACAACCTACCTAGATTAGTTCTTTGATAAATTCACGGCGCTTCACAACTCAAGTTCAAGCTTTTTAGTTTGAAAGTTGCTTTGAAGTGGGGGGATCATTTTCGGAAAGCATAATACTAAATGCATCTTTTGTATTCTCTTCCAATTCTTCAAGAGTTTCACCCTGGCTAAAGACACCTGGCACTTCTCTTAGTTTGCCAACATACCAACTATCATCAATCCAGTACTCCAGTGTAAAATGTCTTAACATAATTAATTATTTTACTACTATTAAAAATTATTTCTATTTAAATCTTAAGGTCTAATTATAAACCTTAACAACATTATAAAGCGCATCTCTTTCAACAGGAGTGTAGCCTGCGCTTTTGATCATATTTACCATAAAGTCTCTGCTGTGGCCAAGCTCTGAAGGAGCGCCGGCATCGTGAATTATCTTTTCTCTCATAATAGTCCCGTCTGCATCACTACAGCCAAAATGCAGTGCAATCTGGGCTGCTTTTTCGCCAAGGGTAATCCAGTAGGCTTTAATGTGGGGAAAATTATCAAGATAAAGTCTGGCAAGAGCATGGATTTTCATGTCATAAGAGGCAGGAATGAACTTTACATCCTTTTTAAGCCCGGTGTTTTCTGGTTGAAATAATATCGGGATAAATGCAAAAAATCCCGGAGACTCATCTTCAACATTCCTAAGTCTTTCCATATGGTCCACTACATGAAATGGTTTTTCTATATGACCGTAAAGTATTGTAGCATTAGTAGGAATTCCCATGCTGTGAGCAGTTTTATGAATTTCTTCCCACCTGGTTGCAATTGTTTTTGGTGCACAAATCTTTTTTCTAATGTCAGGATGCAGAATTTCTGCTCCACCGCCAGTTAGTGCATCTACACCCGCTTCTTTTAATGTTTCCAATACTTCTCTAAGATTTTTTCCACTAATTTCACAAAACCAGTCAATCTCAACCGCTGTAAAAGCTTTAATGTGAGTATTTGGGTAATGATCTTTAATTGATTTTACAATCTCGAGATAATGCTTAAATTCCCAGTCTGGGTGAAGACCGCCAACAATATGTACTTCTCTTATATCTTCATCGAGCATTGAAAGTATCTGTTCTATGGATAACTCATAGGCATTTGCAGATTTTTTGGTTACACCAAAAGCACAGAACCTGCAGGATATTGCGCAGATGTTAGATGGGTTAACATGACGGTTAACAACAAAATATACCTTATCACCTACCCTCCTGCGCTTAACGTAATCTGCCATCATCCCTACTGTATTTAAATCATCAGTCTCTAAAATCTTTAGACCTTCATCAAACGTAAGGCGCTCCTCTTTTTCTACTTTTTCTAATATTGGTAATAAAGCTTGATCAGAGCAGAGTTTTTCTATTGTGTCCAGTATTCCTTCCATCTTTTACTCACCTTTTGCTTAATTTTAGATGACATCTCTATAATAGGCGGATACCATTTTTTATATGTAGCATCTATTCCCATTGTACCGTCATATAGTACTGCCGAACCCCTTAGTTCAGTGTGTTCGAATATTACATCAAGATACGGATCAAATCTAGTAAACATTCCCCATATCAGTTCAGTCTCGTTGTTTAGATCGATATCTTTGCTTTGAAGTACAATAATTTTTACGTCCCCAAAGCCAGGCGTTTTGAACATCTTTTCTAAAATCTTTTTTGGCTCTTTTTGATCTGTAATTTTTAATACAAGCATACCCCCTGCAAGAAGCCTGTAATCGAGGATTTCTTTGTGTTTTTCCTTAGGGTTTGGTACCGAGGTTGGTATGTTTGGTTTTTTTCTTCCATTTAAATTAGATTTTCTAACGGCATTAATGCCCATCTTGCTTCCAACATGCAGTTTTCCGCTTGTAAAATCAAGAGTATCAAGTGGCGCCCATGGTATAAGCAAGAAATCTTCTTTAGGATAGAAGTTTTCTCCTATCTCTGTCAGTACTGCGCTAAAATCGGTTGGATCAACATCACTTGAAACCATTATCATGCATTTTGTTAGAAGAAGCTGACCAGTTCCCCAAAGAGCAAGCATCGCTTTGATGCCATTTTTAGGATATCTCTCATCAACCGATACTACTAAAAGATTATGAAATCCGGCTTCAGGATAAGCCCACATTCTTTTGACTTCGGGCTGGATAATTTTTATAAGCGGTGAAAACATCTCAGCAGCGGCAATTCCAAGAAAAATGTCTTCCTTGGGGGGTTTGCCAACAATTGTAGCTGGAAAGACAGGAAGCAACCTCCTTGTAATTTCGCTTACGTTAAAAATTGGGAAATCTTCCTGCATTGAATAGTAACCAAAGTGATCGCCAAAAGGGCCCTCTTCTCTTAATTGTCCCTGAGGGACAGTACCTTCAATTATAAATTCAGCATTTGCCGGAACTTTCATATTGATGCTTTTGCCATCAACCATGGGGATGGGTTTTCCTCTCAGATAACTTGCAAAAGCAAGCTCGTCCATTCCATCGGGCAGTGGTGCAATTGCTGTGAAGATCATCTTGGGATCACCACCCAACACTACGGCAGCTTCTAAGTCTTGCCCTAATTTGGCGGCCTCGTGATAATGCGCTGCGCCTCCCTTGTGGGGATGCCAGTGCATACCGGCTGTTTTGTCATCGTAAACCTGCATGCGATAAATCCCTAAGTTTCTTTTCTTGGTAACGGGGTCATTTGTTAGCACCAGTCCAAGTGTAATAAATCTGCCCCCATCCTCAGGCCAGCACTGAATAATAGGCAGCTTTGATAAATCAGGCTGTTCTTCTACCTGTTGAGAAAAGCCGCTCCGCACATTTTTTGTTCTCATAGATAGAAGATCGTAGGCTTTTGGTAAAATGGTTGAAAATGATTTAAGAGAAGGAGGATTTACTTTTTCAAAGAGGTCAACTAACTGTTCTCCCACTTCTCTTGGCTTTCTTCCAAGTGCAAGGTTTACTCTTTGTTCAGTTCCGAACAGATTAATAGCCATGGGAAACGCCGCACCTCTTACATTTTCAAATATAAGTGCAGGGCCCCCGTCTTCAATAACTCTTGAGGCAATTTCTGTTATTTCTAAAATAGGATCGACTTCTGCAGTGATTCTCTGCAGGTCACCAATAGCCTCCAGATAATCGATAAATTCCCTTAGGTCTTGAAAATTAGGTCTTCCCATCAGTATTTATTAAGTTATGAACTAATATTAATTTTTCGTAAAGATATAACAGAAAAATACAGGTATTAACAGTTAATTAATTATAAGAAGTTTGGAATTTATTCTAATTCTTCATACTTCCAGCCGTTTGCAGTTTTAACGCCTATTACATTTAATACCTTATCAACATATCCCTGTATTAATTCGTTGATATTTTGTGCATTCATATAATGCGGCGGGCTAATGGGCATGATAATTGCGCCTTCTCTGGATAACTTAAGAGCATTTTCTAAAGCTATTGAACTAAGCGGTGTCTCACGAAGTGCTATTACAAGCCTCCTTCTTTCTTTAAGAGCTACCTGCGCTATACGGGTAATTAGTGTATCCGCAATTCCATTTGCTATCTTGCTTAGCGTAGATACAGAGCATGGGATAATAACAAGAGAATCAAAATGGTTGCTTCCTGATGAAAATGGGGCTGCCAAATCCCAGTCGTCAAAAGTTTTTGTGGCCCAGTTTGATACTTCTTCAACCTTCAACCCAAGTTCTTCATGAAGTACCCTTTTTCCCCACTTGCTAAATATTGCGTATTTTTCATCAGGGCATCTCCTTAAAAAGTCAACTCCGTAAGCGGCTCCCGATGCGCCAGTAAATCCTATAATTGTTCTCATGTCAGGGTAAGTATATCCCACTCAGTACGAAAATAAATACGGCAAAACCAACTACTATATTTATCTTAAAAAATGCAAGGTCTACATTTTCAGAATTTTTGTGCTCAAGATAAAGAAAAACCCCCGCAATTAATAGAACTATAAGCGATATATAAGATTTAAATATTAATAAATAAAGCAGTAGCAGACTAAAGAATGCAAGAGCGTGCAGTATTGCAGAAATTAGCAGACCTTTGTTTCTGCCATAAACCGCAATTATAGAATATATTCCTTTTTCTTTATCAAACTTTTCATCAAGCGTTGCATAAATTATATCAAAACCGGATACCCAAAATAAAGTAAATAATGATAAAATTAACGGAACAGTTAAATTACTGAGTGAACATGTAACGGCTACCCAGCCTCCTAGTGGAGCAAGCCCGAGCCCAACGCCAACCCCAAAATGGCAAAGAGGGGTAAATCTTTTCATAAGCGGATATATTATAAAAACTAAAAGAGGAATAGGGCTCAGATAAAGAACTAAATCACAAATATAATAAGCTGAAGCTATATATATAAACAGACCTGCTAGTGTTATAAAGACTGCTTCTTTCAGATTAATTTTGCCGGAAGGAAGTTCGCGCTGCCTTGTTCTTGGATTTAAGCCGTCTATTTTTGCATCTAATATCCTGTTTATAGCAAGCGCTGTAGTTCTTGCGGAGATGGCAGCAAGAATTATCAAGATTAAAAGTTTTAAGTTTGGCAGTCCCCACCCTGCTAAGAAACTTCCGCAAAGAATCAGTGGAAGTGAAAATAGAGAGTGCTCTACTTTTATAAAGTTTCCATAGCTCTTTAATTTTCCCATAATATTGTGGTTTCGATTTTACCTTTAACGAATTTTTTTTAAATTATTTAAAGCTATTAATAGTTATCTTTACTTTTAGGGTTTGTATTTTAGAATAACCCAAATTTAACTTTCAGAGCAAAACGATGGAGTTGCAAGAACTTAAAGACCAGATTACAAAGAATTTAGAAGATGGAAACCTCCATAATATAAAGAGTCTACTCTCTGCGTATCACCCTTCTGAAATCGCTGAAATCCTGGATTATATTGATCCTGAAATTCATTCTAATGTTTTGAGTTCGCTCGACAATGAAACAGCTTCAGAGGTTTTATTGGAGCTTGACGATCAACACCGCCATGATCTCCTCGAAGCTTTAGATAATGAAAAAATTGCCCACATCGTAGAGGAGATGGACTCCGATGATGCGGCTGATGTGATTGCCGATCTTGCTGAGGCCGATGTTGCGCCTGTTTTATCGAAACTTGACCCCGAAGAGGTTGAAGAAGTAAAAAGCCTCCTGCAATATCCAGAAGACACAGCGGGCGGAATTATGCAGACTGAGCTTGCCGAGGTTACTGAAGATTCCACTGTTCGGGATGCTATCAATTGGATCAGGCTTATAGCCGACGAACTGGACGACCTTCAGGATATATATGTAATAGATACTGCTGAAAAGCTTTTGGGAACGGTTTCTCCAAAGAAACTACTTCTTTCAAATCCGGGTGTTAAATTAAAAAATATAATGACCGAGCCGGAGGTTAGCGTTACGCCTTTAATAGATCAGGAAGAAGTAGCTAAAATATTTGAAAAGTATGACATTTTTGCCCTTCCTGTTATAGATGAATCCGGAAAGCTGATTGGGAGAATTACTGCCGATGACGTAATAGATGTTATTACAGAAGAGGCATCAGAAGATATGTATCATCTTGCCGGTGTACAGGATCAAATGCACCCAATCTACACCCCTACTCTTACGAGAATAAAGCTTCGTACACCATGGTTGTTACTAACGCTTGTAGGCGAATTATTTATTGCTCTTATAATAGTCAATGTTTTTCAGCCTACCTTACAGAAAGTTGCAATATTAGCTGCTTTTATGCCTGCAATAATGGCCACTGGCGGAAATGTTGGTATTCAGACAACTACTATTGTAATCAGGAGTATGGGAATGGGTACTATTACTTTTTCGCAAATCTACAAGCTTGTTATTTCAGAAGTAAAAGTAGGACTTTCAATAGGAATAATATGCGGACTGGTAGCGGCAATAGCGGGGGCAATAATAAGTAAAAATGAAACACAGTTTGTAAAATTAGCTTTTGCGGTTTTTATAGCGATGGTGTCTGCCACGCTTGCCACATCGTTTGTAGGAGCAGCGAGTCCACTTTTATTACAAAAATTTAAATTTGATCCGGCCGCTGCATCAGGGCCTCTTTTAACTATGTTTAATGACATTTTTGGCTCTCTTGTTTATTTGTTTATTGCAATGCTTATATTTTAGAAATGATCGAAAAGATTACGCAAGCCTTTATTCTAAAAAAAACTGTTTATAAAGAAGCTGATTATATTGTTAGTTTTTATACATATGATTTTGGTAAAGTAAGCTGTATTGCAAGAAATGCAAAGAAGAGCTCTAAGAGATTTGGCGGTAGATTAGAATTATTTTTAAATGTAAAAATTAAGTTTAAGGAAGGGATTAAACATATTAATTATTTAGAGGACTGTAATATTGTCAGTTCGTATGCCGATATTATGAATGATCTGGATAAATATAAGTGGGGTAGTTTCATTTTAGAATATATTGAAAATCTATCTGAAACAGAACAAATAAATCAGGATCTATTTGCTTTGCTGCAAAAGAGTTTAGAACATATTAATGAGAAGCACAATATAATAAATATGATACCAAGGTTCCAATATCGAGCCCTAATGTGTGTCGGTTTGAATCCGCAATTAAAAAGCTGTTTTAAGTGCGGCAAAGATGTGAATGATATTGGTTATTTAAGTATAAGACAGGGTGGAATTGCGTGTGTACAATGCGGTAAACAATCCGGGGCTTCGATCGAAGGTTTTAAATTTGTTAAAAAATTTGATAAAAACGATCATAAAACAATAATGAACAATATTGCACTTTTGACAAGATTTACAAAGTTTCACACTGGAAAAGAATTTAAATCAGAAAAATTCGTCATGGAGAATTAATGTTACTAACTATAAAAGGATTTAAAGCATCGGGAATTTATAGTGGTATAAAAGCTAGTAAGAAAAAAGATCTGGCGCTTATATATTCTGAAAGACCAGCGCAGGCTTCAGGGGTTTTTACAACAAATATTGTAAAGGCTGCGCCGGTTATAATCGGTCAGAAAAAGCTAAAATCAGGGTACTGTCAGGCTATAATAATAAATAGTGGAATTGCTAATGTTTGTACTGGCAAACAGGGTATTAAGGATGCAAATGAAATCACAAAGTCTACAGCCAAGAGTTTGCAGATAAAAGACTCACTAGTAATTCCATCATCCACGGGTCTTATAGGTTCGTTTCTTACTTCACATGTTGGCAAGATTACTAGTTCCGTGCCCAAGCTAATTTCAAATCTATCAGAAAGTGGCCTTAATGATGCAGCAGAGGCAATTATGACTACCGATGCCTTTGTTAAAATTTCATCCAGAAAAATAATAATAGATGGTAGAGAAGGAACAATTACTGCTATAGGAAAGGGTGCAGGAATGATATCTCCAAACATGGCAACTCTGCTTTGTTTTGTAATAACTGATATTGCGTTAGAAAAAACCGCACAGGACAGACTCTTACAAAATTCGGTGAATGATTCATTTAATAAAATTACTGTTGATGGAGATACATCTACAAGTGATACGTCCCTTCTTTTATCTAACGGTTATTTGGGTAATAAACCGGTTAAATTTAAAGGTAGAAACTACAGTAAAGTAAAAGATGCTTTAACAGAAGTTCTCTGCGAAATTGCATATAAAATAGTAGAAGACGGGGAAGGAGCAACCAAGGTAGCAAGGATTATAGTAAAGGGCGCAAGGACTGAAAAAGATGCTGATAAGATTGCACATACGATTGGGACTTCGACACTGGTGAAAACTGCACTGTATGGCCAGGATCCAAACTGGGGAAGGATTTTAGCGGCTGCCGGAAGGGCAGGTGTAAATTTTAATCCAGATAAAGTTGATCTTTATTTTGGTGATTACAGGGTATGTAAAAACGGTATGGCTGTGATGGAAGAAAAAAAGGCGGCAAAGTATTTAAAATCAAAAGACATAGAAATAACTTTTGATTTAAAAAGCGGAAATAAGGCTTCGTTTATTCTAACAAGCGATCTGACTGTAGACTATGTAAAATTTAATTCGGATTATACTACTTAATACATTTTATTTAACTTCGATTCCAACCAATTCGTTAATATTACTAACACCCTCTTTAATCATATAATTCAGCAGTCCAGTGTTTATCTTTCCTGCTACAAAAGGGCCTTCACCCCGAATGGCGGTTACGACCTGAAGCAGCTTTGCGCCTGCTTTTATCTTTTCCAAGGCGGTTTCTGAATCTTTGATTCCGCCGACTCCTATTATCTCTAACTTATCTCCGGCTTGTTTGTAAATATGTTTTATCTGGTCATTTACCATCTTTCTATAATCGGGATCGTCTCCACTAAGACCACCCTGAGACTGTCTCCATTTTTGTCCATATTTGCCTTTTATATCTGAATTTATAGTTGTGTTTGAGGCAATTATCCCTGAGATGTTATTATCAGTTACTACTTCTATTACTTCATCGACAGCATGTAGAGTTAATTCGGGAGCAATTTTTACAAATATTGGTTTTTTTATCTTTTTACCATTCATCGAATCTTTAACTGCCTCAATTATATCGTTTAACGGTTTTTTATCCTGAAGTTTTCTAAGCCCCGGAGTGTTGGGAGAGCTTACATTGACGGCAAAATATGATGCGCAGTCATACAGATTTTTAGCAACTGCTCCGTGCGCCCAAGCTATTTCTTTTTCGTCTAATTCTTTATTCATACCTATGCTAATTCCAATTGGAATTCTGCAATTTTTATATCTCTGCAGATTTAATTTGATTTGGTCTGTACCGGGGCTATTAAATCCAAGCCAGTTTATTCCAACCCCGGGTGCAATCATAAACTGTCTGGGTTTAGGGTTTCCGGTCTGAGGATGCAGTACTACTGTTCCTACTTCAACTGCCGAAAACCCGAGATGCCAAAGCCCTTTAACTGCTCTGCCATATTTATCCCAACCCGCTCCTACAGTTATTGGATTATCAAATTCTATATCTGAGATGTTAACTTTTAATCTTTCATCTACCAGTCTTTTTCCACTGTAATTAAATAACTGGGTGAACTTGAGCAATAGTGAGAAATTTTCGGTAAAGTGAAGTGATTCTCTGGCGAAATTATGCCAGGTCTCTGAATCCAGATGATCCAATATGGGGCTAATAAATTGTTTATACATTAAATTACAGAAAGAATATCTGTAAATGAGAAAAAATTAGTTATAAATTATTTTAGAATTAATAGTAGCAGGTTTATTTAGGGTTATTAATAATTCTGCTTACTGAAGTGTAATGAAGACCCAATCTCTCTCCGATTTCTTTAAGCGTGTAGCCGTGTTTGGATTGTGCCTCTTTTATCTTTTTATTTCTTTGTTTTACTGTTTTATTTTTTATATCTTTGAAAATTTCATCGATTTTAGGTCTTTTCAAGTGTCTTTGCCATTTAGGAATATCCTCTTTCTTTCTACCTTTTGTTATGAGAGGCGTTAAACGTTCAATGAATTTTTCACTTCCTAAGAGTATCTGCCCTCTCACCTTTTTTAGTGGGCTTTCGGATTTTTTCCCTTCTATTATAAAATCTTTGTATTTATCCTGAGCATTCTTTGTTCTCTTTGCAAATTGCGACAAAATCCAATCAATATATAAAAATTCGGGCAGGGCAGAACGCCCGGCTGTAGCTCTGTAGCTGCTCCATTTATAGTTATTTATATTTTTTGTAATGCCAGTTCTTGTTGGCAGTAAAACCACGTATCTGCAGATATCTAATAAATAGGTATCTTTTTCGACTATTACTGCTTTGAATCTTCCCTGAAATATATGACCCTTAACACCGTGTTTTCTATTATATTTTTGAGTATACATGCCATTTAGCTGTCTCATTCCTATCGAGAGGTTGGGTTTGGGAGTTTCTATAACCAGGTTGTACTCAGTCTCACCTATAGAGTAAGCATGACATTTCCAGCCATATCTGCCGGTTACATATTTAAGTGTTTCTAAAAACAGCTCTCTATCCGCATCATCATCAGCAATAGAATTACCCGCATTTCCTTTGCTGCTTATAAAATAAACTGCATTTTTAAATTCAACTCTAATTGGTCTAGCCATATTAATATTCTATCAGGTTTTTATCCATAAATAAAAACTGTCCCTAGGAGTTTTCCAAATCTTATATATACAAAATTCATTTTTGCGATACTGGCATGTTCTAAACCATTATTTTGATTAGAAATTAAACTGCTCAATTTGCCTCAATTAATTTTATATGAATTTAATTATGATATCTTTTAATTCTTATAAGTATAATTTCTATATAAACAAAAGTAAACAATATGAGCAAAACATGTTTAATTATCGATAAATCTG
>Ga0209987_10002335_pt1 | contig 10525 bp, 8 predicted proteins | sample N074metaG_FD_182134 | JGI IMG/M metagenome (GOLD analysis project Ga0209987, IMG submission 182134) | Deep subsurface microbial communities from Kermadec Trench to uncover new lineages of life (NeLLi) - N074 metaG (SPAdes) (version 2) | ecosystem: Environmental > Aquatic > Marine > Ocean trench... | reverse complement strand
CCGAAGGGCGGCCGCCCGAATCTGTCGATCTACCTCAACGGAAAGTCAGACGGAAATCTGATCGCCGATTATCCGACGACGTCGCTGCTCGCACTGATTCCGGCGTTGATGGCCGAGAAAGTGGAGCGGTGTTTCGTGATTGGTTTTGGAACGGGTGTGAGCGCCGGCGAACTCGCCGCTCTCGAATGGGTGCAGACGGTCGAGATCGCCGAGATTTCTCAGAAGGTGATTGAAGCAGCGCCGCTATTTGACGGAGGCAATCTCGGAGCGTCAAAGAACCCGAAAGTGACGATCCGGCGCGGAGATGCCTATCGGACACTGATGCGAACCAAGGGAAAGTACGATGTCATCGTTTCCGAGCCCAGCAATCCGTGGGTTTCGGGCGTCGAGATGCTCTATAGCATCGAGTTCCTGAAGGCTGCTCGGTCGCATCTGGAACGCGGTGGCGTTTATGCGCAATGGATGCATCTATACTCGCTCGATACCGAGACGATCGAGCTCATCCTGCGCAATTATGTCGAGGTTTTTCCTCACGTGTCGGTATGGATCACGCAGCCAAAGGATCTTCTCCTGTTGGGATTCGACTCGCCTGAACGCGCACTCGATCTCGCGGCCCTCGAGAGTCGGTTTGAGCGGCCGGATTTCGCATTGGGATTCAAGCGAGCCGACGTCGCGAGCATCCCCGATTTGCTGAGCCGCGAGTTGCTCCCGCTTGGAACACTGCACGCTGCCAATCTCGACGGTCCGCTCCACACCCTACGTCACCCCCGATTGAGCGATATGGCGGCGCGCACCTTCGTAGTTGGAAATGATGCGACACTTCCGAAGTTTCCGACTGCTGAGAGCGCAAAAATCGGATCTCAAAATTCTTTGCTTCGGCGTTACGCTGGTGTGGAGAAAGGTCCCCTGCCGGAAGAGATCTCAGAAATAGCGGTGGACGTGATGTACAAGCTCCAACTCATCAACGACGCTGCGACGCTGCTGGCTGATTGGCGGCGCTCCGACCCCAGATCGAAGTCCATGAATGCGCGGCTCGCGAAGTTTCGAAGTAACCGAGCGATTGGAGGTTCGTTTTCCGACCAGTTGCTCGCGGGCCTGGGGACGCTCTTGGGCGGGCAGCCCCTGATGTATCTAGAAGGCCCGCGATCTTTGGCGCGCGCCAAGCGGATCAGCAGGTCTTACCAGCGCTACTACCATTACGCTGTTCCTTTTGATCGAGGCGTGCTCCGCATCGCTTGGGGAAATTGTTCCGTCGAGGGCTGCAGCCAAGCCCAAGAAGAGTTCGAAAAGCAGATTGGAAAAATCGCCGCACCAAGGCGTGGAGAACTCCCGCGGCGAAGATCTAGAGCAGGCGGTCCAGTGCCAAACGAAACAACCGAAACCACGGATCGCTCTGATTCGCCCGCGAGCAGCTGAATTCCGCACTGCTTATTTCTTCGTTCGATCGTCCAGTGACCGGATCACCTCCGGTCCTATGCTGCGAACGTGAAGATCGCGCTGTGGGAAGGGAATCTGTATTCCTGCATCGCGCAGTGCAGCGTTGATCGAAACGGTCAGCTGGCTTCGAATCGCAAAGCCCTCTTCGAAGCGTGGAATCCAGACGCGTAAGCGAAAATTGAGCGCGCTGTCTCCAAACTCGAGGAAGAGAGCCTGGGGCTCGGGTGTGTCGAGTACCTCGGAGTGGGCCTCTGCGACGCCCTCGAGCAATTCCAACATGACCTCGGGATCGGTCCCGTAGGCGACGCCCACCTCGATTTCCAATCGCCGACGGCGGTCCGAGAGCGTCCAATTGACCACTGGCTCGGTAACCAAATTTGCGTTGGGTACGATTACCTCGGCTCCATCGAACGTACGAATGGTACTCGAGCGAGCCCCGATTCTCCGCACCTCGCCGCGAAGTTCGCCCACTTCGACCATGTCTCCGATTTGAATTGGCCGTTCGAAGAGCAAAATCAGACCAGACACGAAGTTGTTTACGATCGATTGCAACCCGAAACCGATTCCGACACTGAACGCGCCTGCGAACAGCGCGACTCGGGTAAAATCCATGCCCGCGGCAGAAAGGGCGAGGGCGAACCCAAACAGGAGAACTATGTAGTGAAGCAAGGTGGCGATGGCGTTTCCGACACCGCGTCGCAATCGCATGCGAGGGAAAGCCTCTTCTTCGAGGAAGAATCGGATCAGTCGCGACAACACGAACGCCAGAACAATCGTCAGGGCAAAGGCGATCACGTCGCCCAGGGAGACTTCGAGTGCGCCAACCGACAGATTGGCGCCCAGGATTGACCGCACGAGGGCGCTCGCGGGTTCGAAGATCTCGAACCAGCCGAGCGTAAGATAACCCCAGTACACCGCTGCTGCCGCGGATGCGTAGCGACCAGTGACCTGGAGAACAGCCTCTCGCCGGCGGCGAACGAAGCTGAGATTCTGCGCTGGCGCAGTATGAAAGCTGGCTTCCATTGCCGCTTCAGCCGCGCGTGACGCCGCATAGAGAATCAATGCGGCGTAGACGCTCGTCATTGTTGCACTAGCAATGAGTGAAGCGAATTCTCGAAATCCGAGCGCGCTCAATACGATCGATGTCGAAAGCAGAAGTAGCGTCGCGCGCATTCCGGGGCCCAGTAGCGAAGGTATGTGTGTGCTCTCAGGGATCTCTCGGAGGCGCGCGGGTCTCATCAACCAGATCAGGGTCGCGATCATGCCAATGGATTCCAGGCCGAACAGCAACTCTACAGCGAGTGGCGCTTCGTGCACGATCAAACGGATCCGCGATAACACGACGAGCAGCGCCATTATCCAGACCACCCAGCGCATCGGTCTGGGAAGCAACAGTGGCACCAGGCGAACGAGTGGCACGATCATCACGATTGTGATGACCGTCGAGAATCCAATCGGTGCCGGGCCGTGCACGAATCGCGCCAACAGCACGCTCGTCAGCACGGCGATCGCAACGGGCCGTTCGAAGAGTGCGCCAGAGCGACCGATGGGCGGGATGCCCTCGACCGGATGGGCGAGTCTGCGCTTGACCGCGAACGCGTAACGGATCACCACGATGAAGATCAAGAGGTCGAGTAGGAACTGGCTGCCCGAAGCCGCCGCGAACTCGCGCAGTTTTCTGAGATCCCCAGCAATCGAGGCGCGGATCGCATCTAGATTTTCGCCGCTCTTCGCGCCTCGAAGATCCCCCCAGAAGGGTGGTGCATCCCGCTTGAAGAGCCCGCTGCGGCCCGCGCGCTGCGCGGCTTTGATCTGATCGAGGACTGCCGTGACCACGAGATTCTGTTGCACGATCTGGTCTTGCAGGGTCAACAGCGACGCTTGCTTATCGCCGACGGCCGCCGTGACCCTGTCGATCTCGTCCAGGGTGATGCGGATTCGCTTGACGATGGTCTTTGGCGAATTCGCACCCTCGGCATTTTGGCGGGTGTTCTCCCAGATCTCCTTTTCTTCGGATAGAGAGCCGAGTGCCGATTCGATCTTCAGAACCATCGGCCCGAGCTTCGCCCCCCAACCTTCGAGCTCGGCGAGCGCTTGGCCCCATTCAGCCTGATGGTCCGCGAGCCGCTGTCGATTCTGGCCGCTCGCCAGTGCGATCTCGAGTTTTCCGCGTCGCTTCTTTAGCGACTTCTCGATCTCCGGAAGTCGTTTTGCGATATCGGCGACGTCAGAATCCAGAGGGATTGAATCGGAAGCCGCTTTGAGCACCAGCGCCGTCTGCTCGGCGCGTTGGGAGATTTCGACCAGCGGAATCGCGACGACTTCGGGTGCAGTCTCTGGGGTCGCGGTCTTCGGCGCCTCCTGGGCGGAGGCGCTCGCCGCGATGGCCACAGCCGCAACCAGGAGTGCGCGAGCCGTCCACGCGAAATTGCTTCGCGAGGTCACTCCGGCGCGAGTGCGGGCTCGATACGGATGGCTCAAAGCAGGCCCATGGCGTGGCATGCAGTATACGTCAACGCCGCCCCAAGGGTTGCCGCAGAGTCTCGAAGAGAAAGGACGCTAACGCGCATCGAGATGTTCGAGCAGGATACGCCTCGTCTCTTGAATCGTATCGGGATGCGCCTGGGTGGAGTGGTCGGAGTGGTAGACAATGAATTCACTCTGCGCCTCTTCGAGGTGAGCGCTCGAGTACGCGACCACACCGTCGTCCTGTCCCTCTGCTGGGGCGCCGCCGAGCACCGGAATGATCGAATGTGCGTACACGTTCGGGCCGACTGGAATCGACGTCAGGGTGATCGTGAACGGACTATCTGGCCGCATGTTGTCGACACTGCTCGGGAGTCGTCGCGTTAGGCGCTCCAATCGAGCGCTTTCATCGCCTCGGGGGAAAAGGCCGAAAAATCCGCGACTCGTCTCTACCGCGGACTCAACGAGGTCGATTCCGGCGCGCGCCAGATCGGCGCTCTGATGCAGCAGCTTCTTTGGAGCATGGACGAGTCTCGAAGCAAAACTTCCGAGTCGACTTTCAGCCGCAAAACTACCCTGATGCGGGGTCGAGATGAAGATCACCCGCTCGATGAACTCTTGTCGTTCGAAAAAAAGTGCGCCTCCGAGGGTCTCCCGGGTTTCGGGCTCGATGTCGAGTTCTTCAAAGGAGCTGTCCGAGAGATTGTCCCAGAAGCGCGTCTCACTCGAAATCACCTGAAGCCTCGCCAGCAATCCTCCCTGGCTATGGCCGATCAACACCATCCGCCGAAGTGCGGGGTCGCGCTCCTCGGGATCGAGTTCCGAAAGCGTATCACTCAACGCTTTCCGTAACAGGCTTGCGGAGTAGAGGATCGGATTCCCCGTGCTGTAGATGAAGAACCAGAACTGGTAACGCTCGCGAAGGATCGGGTCGCTTTGAAACTCGTTGAGCATCTCGGCCCAGCGTGCCGGACTCGAAGCGGTTCCGTGAACGAGGACGATGGGGATTCTGCCGGGTCGGTAGGGTTTCAACATGAGGAGGCCGTCGTCCGTAAGTAGAACATCGCGTGTGCGCAGGAAATCGCCGCTGCGAAAACCCGCGATCTCGAAATTCCACATCTTGGAACGGCCGAGCCCGTACGCGAGGGCGGAGGTCGTCTCGTATTCGAGAGGAACACTTTGGCCCGCGATTTCGATCTCCGACGCCTCAGCCTCGGTATAGAGTTCGAACCTCCCATGCATCGAGCCCGTCCGGAGCCCATCCGTCACGCCTTCGTATCGGACCAGGATCGTGATCGGCACGTGGACGTGTTTCGGGATGCGCGCGTTTCGGAGCGGAACGGTCGTTCCCTCTTCATGTGACGCGGTCGCTACGAATGGTGCGCCAATTCCAGGGCGTCTGTAGCGATTTCGCAATCCCCGCACCGCGAGCCGGGCGGCGGGTACGAGATTTGTGAGGCGCCTATCCCCTAATTTAAGCTCTTCGGAATCCAACACCAGGTCGAGTCTTCCGAGGTGAAAGAAATACGAGAACTCCCCGGTCGCCACCTCGCCTTGCTGCGGCGAAATTGCCGAAGTCATTGCGAGGTTGTAGATATCGACAGCAACGCGCAGGCGGGGGTCGAATCCGCTTGGACGTCGATCTGCATTTTCGGGAAACAGGAACGCGTAGGCGTAAACGGAGGCTGCAACGTAGTAGGCTCTGGACTTTTCGCACTCTGGTCGCGGCTGCGCGTTCCGAGCGTGGTACGAACGTCGACGCCTTGGTTGCGTGGGGCCGCGTTTGCAGGTCCGGTGCAGAGCTGCTGCGTGCAGGTAGGAGAGTTCAGACAGCGCAAAGAGTCGATCGCTGGCCATCTCCTGCATGGTGAGGTCGTGCAATTCTTCGAGAGCACCCGACGGATCGTGCCGAAAGCTCTCGCCGAGTCCCAGCCGGAGCATGACCTGACGTGATGAGATGCTCGGCTCATTGGCTGAGATCGCGTTTGCGGTCAGAGTCTCGCGGACGCTTCCGAGATCCACCTTCTCCACGCCAACGGGTGTCGCGCACGCGGCGAGATTTCCAAGAATCAGCAGAGATGTCGCGAATTTCAGCAGTCTGCTCATGATCGTCAGGGCCCAGAGCCTTTGGAATCGACTCGTGGTGTGGACTCTCCTCGCTCGGGTAGGCCGTCTCGAATCATCGTCGAGAAGTCGGAATCCCGCTCGACGGCCTTCGCCCGCTGCGTGATTTCGCTCTTCTGCTTGAGTTCGCCAAAGGGCATGCTCGTATCGATGTTACCGCGCTGGTAGGCGAGTTCATCGATGCGCCCGTTGAGTAGGATTCTCCAGTCGAAGGGGCTTCCCCGCGCAACGCTCTTGATGTGGAGGCGTATTGCCGTCGTGCAGTTGTATCGAATGGCGTTGTACCAGCGTGGCCTCATCGCGAGTTGGTTGATCTCCTCGAGGTAGTCGAGCAGGACGTCCCGAGCGAGTTCGGGGGAAGCCAGCAGGCGGTAGAGGTAGACCTCCTCTCCCCTGTAGTGGGTGCGCAAGCGGATCACATCCAGTTCGTCGGCGACCACGTAGTAGATCTCGAACTGGCGGAAGAAACCGCGCACCGCGGAGTACTCTTCTCCCACCTCCTTGCGTGTTTCGATCGAGATCGCGAGCGGCGGTCCATCCTCGAACACCCAGCTCATGATCGTGTGCGCGATCCAGGGGGATCCCCAGTAGATCAGAAAGATGTCGACACCCTCGAGTTTAGAGAGGTCATAGGTGCGTTCTTCCCAGTGTTCGTCGTAGTCGAACTCAGACCGATAAATGAAATTACGGACGTTTCGGATCGAAATCCGGTCTCCGTCGATGTTGGCTGCCGGCAGACGGGCCACATCGGGAAGCCACTCTCGCTCGTTGCTGGGCTCGATCGAGAGCCACCAGAATACCACGGCGGCAAAGAGTGCGGCGAAGAGCGACAGGCTCTTCCGAACCGGCCGAACCCATCCGAGAATGCCCACTGCCGCGCAGGCAAACGCCGCTGCGATCAGGCCGGAGTACGGGCCATCGAAGAACAGGGCTGCACACGCCCAGGCAGTGGAGGCCAAGAGTAACGGCGCGAGGAGAGCCCAGTGAATGATCGTCTTCATGAGCCGGCGGGCCTCTGAGAAGCGCAGTCGCGGTCGATGGCAGCCTCATGAAGATCCGCGGTTCGACTACTTGTTGAAAGCCTCGACGACTTCTTTGACGCTCAGGGTGTCGCTTCCATCTGTATCTACCTTGCGGAAGTCTTCGAACCGCACAATCAGGAACTCGGAAAGCGATATCCGAGAGTCGTTGTCGAGGTCGGCGGTTTCGAACAGCAGTGCTTCGTCGAAGACCGTGAGCTGGCCGATCGTCACGAAGCCGTCCCTGTCCACGTCGGCAAAATAGAAGATCTGGATGATGCGCTGCTCGAATTCCTCACGGTTGATCTCGCCATCGTGATTTCGATCGCTGGCGGCGTGCGCGGCGCGCGGATCGTGGGGCGGAGGAATGTCGTCGGTCCAGCCCGAAGTCGGAGCGAGCAAAACCAACGTCAAGAGAGGGATCGAGATGCGTTTCATGGCGGATCTCCCATGCGGCCGATTCGAGCGAGCTCTCCCTCAGCCCTGAATCTGCCAGGCTCCGTCGGGTTGCCGACACGCGGTTCCATAGCTCTTTTCGGTCTTGCCACCGATGATGATGTCCTGCTCATACTCGCGGCAGTATTGACCACCGGGAGCCTGGTAGGTCCGTGTGGGCGTGATGCTGCCCGCGTTCCCCGAATCCGGATTCTGCCACGCCGAGGATTCGCCACTGCGCGAGTTTTCGAACGCACGTTGGGCAGCCTGTGCGGCCATCTCCTTGTCCTTCTGATCGAGTGCGTTGCCGATCGCCCCGCCCAGGAGGCCGCCGATCAAAACGCCGCCGATGATGCCCGCGGCGCCCCCTCCTGCTGCCGCGGCGATCAATCCGCCGCCAGCCGCCCCGAGCATCCCACCCGCAGTGGCCTTGGGGTTGTTTCGCACCGTCTCGCCGGTCTGCGCGCAGGCGCTGAGCAGCAGCGTGACGATGATGAATACCGCGATCGTTCTCAGGGTGATTAGCGACATGAATTCCTCCGTTTGACGGCGTGAATGGTGCGCAGGCCGATCAGCGCACTCGAACTTCGACTCGCCGATTGCGACTTCTACCTCGTGTCGACTCGTTGGGCTCCTCGGGAAAATTCGACGAGAAGCCCGCTGGATAGATGCGGTCGTAGGGCAAACCCTGTTGAGCGAGGAAGTCCGCCACATTCTTGGCCCGCTGATTCGAGAGTTCCTGGTTGAACTGCTCGTGTCCCGACGAGTCCGCATAACCCTTCACGTCGATATGAGCTTGATGGCGATACGGGCCAATCTTGTCCACGAACCAGAGTAACTCGTGGTAACCCTCCTCCTGGATCATGGAGCTTCCCACACTGAAATAGACGACCGCGACGTAGCTCTGGGCATCAGCCCGATTGGCTGCCTCCACATCCTGGCGCTGGCGCTCGTGGTTGCGGAGCCTACCCAGCTCCTGGTCGTAGGTCCGGTCATAGGCTGACGCGCAGCCAACGAAGCAAAGCGCGATGACAAGCAGCGGGGCGATCTGGGGTCGCACAGCGGATCCCTCCAGAGCGGGCGTACACAGATGTGCCGGATGAGTGGCCAAGCATGGCCGAGCCTCCACGCTCGTGCAAGCATCCGTTCCACGGCGAAATCCCGCAAAGGCAACGGCCGATGACGATATGATTTCCGCGCCGGCGTATCACCTTTTGGCAAACTATACGCTATTCCCATCCCGATGAAGGTTGCATTCACCCGACTCGCACTCTGCGCGGCCCTGGTTGCCAGCTCGCCTGGAGCAGGGGCTGCAGAACGCGAATCTGGAGCCCAGCTTTCTAAAGCTGAAACCGAGATCTCTAATTCGGAGCCCCAGCTCTCTGAAACTGAAACCGAGATCTCTGAACCGAAAACCGAGATCTCTGAATCGGAAACCCAAATCTCCGAACCGGAAACCGAGATCTCTGAAGCGGGAACCCAGCTCTCGGTACTCAGTTACAACATTCACGGACTCTTTCCGCTCATCGCCAAGGACAATCCCCGCAACCGGATGCCGACCATCGGTTGGCTGGCCAATCGGTATGACGTCGCCATGTTTCAGGAAGACTTCGAGTACCACGATGTAATCCGCAACCAGATGCCCGGTGCGGTCGGCGTTCGGGGCAACGGGATGGGCTGGGATCCGCGTCGCGTGTTCGCGAAGCTGCTGATTTCGCCGGTATCGATTTTCGTGCCGCACTTCTCGCCCCCGTACGGTGCGGGCATCTCGATCTTCGTTCGCGAGTCGCTCGCGATCGCCGATGACGTCGACCACGAGCCATTCGGCTTGTGTCGTGGCTGGTTTGGTGCGACCGGCGACTGTTGGGCGCTGAAGGGCTACCAGCGGGTCGGGATTCGCACCCCGGAGGGGGCCGAGGTCGATCTCTACAACACCCACCTCGAAGCTGGGTCGAGCCAATATGCGGCTCAAATTCGCGGACAACAGCTCGATATTCTCGCCCGCGCCATCGAGGCGCGGCCGAAAATGCGCGCGGTGATCATCGGAGCCGACTTCAACGCTGCGTTCAACCGGGTGGGCGATCGCGAGAATTTCATGCGGTTCCGGCGTCGGCTGGAGTTGCGGAACTCGGGCGCCGGTCCTGAGTTGAGCTACTGGCGCGAGCGCGACTACATCCTCTACCGCAGCGGTACCGCGACAGTGCTTCACGTCGAGCAAGCCGGAGAGGGGCTGGAGTTCGTCGAACGTGATCGCGCGCTGAGCGATCACCCGGCGATCTACGCGCGCTTCCGAGTCAAACTGCGCACGAGTGCCGAAGGAGAGCAGCGGTGAGTGCGAGAGAGAATCTGGTGGCGCTCCCTCTCTAGCGTATCACGGAGCCTCCGATCGAAATCATGGAACCTCCCATCATGGTTCACAGAACCTCTCGTCTAGATCACGAAGCCTCCCATCTAGATCTCGGGACCTTCCAGATCGCCGGCCGAGATTTTTTGCGAGGCCTTGTTCAAGGTGTTGGCCGGGAGCCGTTGCGTGGCTTTCTGCAAGCGCGTACGCTCCAAGCGTTGATTGAGGCGGGTTGACGTTTTCTTAAGGGGCAGTGATCTGCCGTCGGTTTGCGTCGATGGTTCGAGTCTTCTCCCGAGAAGCAGCAGGCGCCAAGGAGATCCCATGAAGTGTTTCGCGTTGCCTATGCGTGTTGTTCTTGCGTTCGCCGTCTTGCTCCTCGCTGGATCGTCGCATGCGGGCGGGCTCTATTTAAACACCTTTGGGGCGCCCAGCATGGGAACCGCGAGCGCGGGTGCCAATGCAATTGCCAACGACGCCTCGACCGCCTACCTGAACCCAGCGGGAATGACCCGGCTCGACGATCATCGGATCCTGGGTGGACTCGCTCCGGGGGTTTCGACCGTCAAGTTCAACGCCGACGCCAACACCCCTCGAGGAGGCACGGATGGTGGCGAACAAGGGGATTTCATCCCGATTTCGTCGACCAGTTACGTCCACAAACTCTCCGATCGCTGGCGACTCGGGTTGAGTGTGTTGT
>Ga0209987_10002334_pt1 | contig 10529 bp, 9 predicted proteins | sample N074metaG_FD_182134 | JGI IMG/M metagenome (GOLD analysis project Ga0209987, IMG submission 182134) | Deep subsurface microbial communities from Kermadec Trench to uncover new lineages of life (NeLLi) - N074 metaG (SPAdes) (version 2) | ecosystem: Environmental > Aquatic > Marine > Ocean trench... | reverse complement strand
TGCAGGCGAAATGAAAGAAGAAGCAGAAGAAGATGCGGCTGACGCTGCAGGTGATGCAGCAATGGACGCCGCTAAAGACGCTGCGGGTGACGCTGCAATGGACGCCGCTAAAGACGCTGCGGGTGACGCTGCAATGGACGCCGCTAAAGACGCTGCGGGTGATGCTGCAATGGACGCCGCTAAAGATGCTGCGGGTGATGCTGCAATGGACGCCGCTAAAGATGCCGCTGAATAAGCAGCTGGTTAGATGGTGAAATTATATCTTCTTGATTAAGTTTGTTTGTTATAATTTATATTTTGGGAAACACCTGATATAGGTGTTTCCCTTTTTTTCTTAACATCTTTTTGTTGATATTTTTGTATTAATTATTCATAAATATATTGTTTCTTCTTTTAGTATTTCTCGAGCTCTACTTCTAATTTATATATAATTATGAATAAATTAATATCTTCAAAATATTCTGATCTGAATTTTAATAAGCGAGAACAAGATATTGCAAATGAGATACTTGGCGCCAATCCTTATAATAAGGAATTTATATCTGATAAGCTTCAATTAATTTCTGAAGCGAAAAGTCTTTCTTCGGCATTAATTACACTTTTCCGTCAACAAGTACAAAGTGGATTTGTACTATCCGACCCTGTTTGTGATAAACAGAAAAAATCTAAATACTTATTAGATAAAGAAACAGGTATCAATTTTTGTTTACAATGGAATCCCAACAGGGAACTTAGATTAAACCATGATTTACTTATAGAAAGAGGTGTTATAAACACAGATATTGATCAAGAATTACTTATCAATAGAGACGACAATAAAAAGCCGTGCTATTTATGCAGTCAGAATATAGATATTCAAAACCCTATAGAGATACTATTCCCTATTAATCTATCGGGAATTAAATATTATTGTGGAGCAAATTTTGTCCCGATTACAGATAACCATTTCACGATAATGAGTGAAGAACATAAACCGCAAAATTATGATTCAACCTTGATCTTGTCGATGATAGATTTTGTTGAAAAAACAAATGGCGTCTTCAAAGCTATTTTTAATGGTAAGGCCGGAGCATCAATCCTTTCTCATTTACACCTTCAGGGAACTACAGAGAAATTACCTGTTGAGGATATGAATATTTCTGATCACGACATGATTTTCAGTGATTCGGAGACCAGAGTTTATAAGCCACAATATTATTTGCCTTTGTTTATACTAGAAAGTGAATCAGTCAAATCTATTAATAAAAAAACAGATCAGATAATCCAAAACTGGAGATCTTTAAACCCTCATTTTCATACACAAAATATAATAGTTCTTAAACAAAACGGAAAGTTCAGAGTATTTGTTTTTTTAAGAGATACAAGGAAGTTAAAAGGCAGTAGTAAAGAAGGCGATATGGGCACATTTGAATGTAGTGGTTTACTGGTTTTATCCAAAGGGATTCTTGATACAACAAACCATAGTACGGAAGAAAGAGGACTTTTTGAAAACTCAAATCTTGATACTATAAAAAATCTTCTTAAAGAAATAGCCCCTGAATATAAGATTGATGTTAGAGATCTGATCTGAGAATTACTAGTTTTATTATTTGCATTTTATTTCTTTTTTCTTTCTTAGTTCTATAACTATAAAACAACTCCTGATAAATTGATATCATATTTCATATTATTATTCATATGCTTTTCTTATACGGTCCAAGATTTTGGATATAACCCATTGCAGGCAATAATTTTATTTAGAGAGCATTTAAGAATTTAAACAAAAATTATTTTAGGAATATAATTATTAAAATAATCATAAATTTTAAGTAAAAATAATATATGTGTAATGCGTTTTAATATTAATGAATAATAACAATACCAGAGTTATAATTATTGAAGACGACATTGAATATGCTTCAATGTTAAAGACGATTTTGTCAAAGTCGGAGGGTTTAAAATTCGAATTAATATCATTTACAAATTTAGAAAATGGTTTAGCAGAGCTGAAAAATAATGATGTAGATGTAGTGCTTTTAGACCTAGATCTGCAGGATAGCTCCGGTTTGGATACATTTAATAAAGTATCAAGTTCTACATCGAGCTTACCATTATTATCCTTACAGGAGATGATGATGAGCAATTAGCTATTCAGTCGCTAAAGCTAGGTGCTCAGGATTATCTTATTAAAAGTCAGACAGACAGCAACAAACTATTATTAAAATCAATACTGTTTTCAATCGAAAGAAAGAAAATGGAGGAACAGCTTAAGTCTGCACTTAGACAAAAAGATATTCTTCTTAAATAAATACACCACAGGGTTAAGAGCAATTTGCAAATTGTTTCTAGTTTATTGATGTTGCAGGCTCAATATACAAGTGATAAGAAAGCTGTTGAGTGTTTGAAAGATAGTACTAACCGTATTGGATCTATAGCTTTTATTCATGAGCACTTATACAGATCAGCTGATCTAAATAATGTTAATTTCTCAAAATATGTAGAAACGCTTTTATCTAATCTTTACAATTCGTTTGGTTATGATCCAGAGGATATTAAAGTAATATTAGATATAAATTTAGTCTCATTAAGCGCTGATGATGCTATTCATTGCGGATTAATTATCAATGAACTTGTGACAAACTCATTTAAATATGCCTTTCCAAAAATAGGAGGTGTTGAAAAAGGAGTTTCTGATTATCAAATACAAGCTTCTCTTAATTTGGATAGTGAAAATACCCGAGCGCTCATTGTAAATGACAATGGTATTGGTTTACCTGAAAATTTAGATTTTCGTAATTCATCTACTTTGTGATTGAACCTTGTATCTGTTCTAACACAACAATTAAAAGGATCTATTGAGCTTGATAAAACAAAAGGCACCAAATTTAAAATTACATTTCCAATTTGATAATATGTGTGAGATAAATGATTCGTTTTTAAAAAGATAATCTATCTATATTAGTAAATGTTTTTGTTCTCAATCTACTAACGTTTCTAAAACCTGATCCACAATTACTAATTGATCAAAATCATCTCCAAGTTGGTTCTTTAACTCAAAAAGATATGATGTTACTCCATTCAACCTTTGTGCAAGTACGGAAGACAGTAGAATAGGTATATCTATATTTGATCTTATAAATCCCTTAGGATTATCGATCACATGTAACCGAGAAACTGATAATGCCATTACACTTGCTAAATGGGGTATATCGAGCAAAACAGAAATTTCACCAAAAATGGAGCCTGGCTCAGATACTTTGTTAATTTGAAAACCGTCTTTAACTACCTCAAATTCACCTTCTATCAGTACAAAAAGTAATCCTGATTTTCCACCTTCTTCCAAAAGGCATTCTCCTGGTCTTAATGTCATTTCTGGAAAATCCGTGCAAACCTCTAATAAATTATCCAAGAACGTTCACTCCCTATATCCTTTTTTATATAAGTAAAGTAATAAATATAATATTTAATATTATATTCCTTTTTGCAGAAATATAAAAGAGATTTCTTATATACTATACCCAAGTATACAATACTTTATTAATATCAATGAGATACACTATCTTATTTTATCTAATATTTTGAATAATACGTATAGAATAATGGAATCTACTTTGTTAAATCCTATCTCTTATCACAACCATACCGATCAAGAAGTGATCATCAGGTTAAGATAGAATAGATTGTAATATATAACATAAAAAAAATTAAAATTTATCTAAGGAGAAACTTTAATGAATAAATCCAAAATAGTTATAATTTTATTAGTAATTATCGGCACCGTTTGGTATCTTTTTCGTCCCGAAAGATAAATAATTGATGCTAAAGTTAATGAGAGCTTCCCAGTAGTACAACTGAATAATGCTGACAAAAAAACTGATAAACCACAAGTATTATACTTAGGCAACTTTCATGAAGTAGCACATCCGGCAAAGGGTACAGCCACTGTTTACAAACTACCAGAAGGCAAACGTATACTCAGGTTTACTGATTTTGAGGTTTCAAACGGCCCGGATGTAGTTGTATATATTTCAGTGATTGATGATGCAAATGATAATGAGACAGTTAAGAACTCGAAATTTATCTCATTAGGATCAATTAAGGGTAATATAGGTGATCAAAATTATTATCTTCCCGATGATCTGGATTTAAATGTATACCGATCTATTGTAATTTGGTGTAAGAGATTTGGTGTTAATTTTGCTGTGGCCCCACTTAAGTCTAGTTAAATCAGTATTAAAATAGTTATTTGTTTGTCTAGAATAATTTAGACATTATTTACTTTATATTAATATATATTATTTGATTATAATATTATTTTAATTAAGTATAGGAGCATAGTTCTGTGAGAAAACACTTTATAGTAGTTTCAATATTGGTTTTAGGGTTAATAATGGTGGCTGGGCTATTTAATCCTAAAGTTTTATTGAGTTTAATTATAGTTATTCCCTTAATAGTTCTTGGGCTTTGGGATTTTTTTCAAACGAAGCATTCGGTACTAAGAAACTTTCCCATTGTTGGCCATGCAAGATACATTTTAGAAATGATAAGACCCGAGATTACCCAGTATTTTATTGAATCAAATTCTGATGGAGTTCCTTTTAGCAGGGAGCAGAGATCTATTGTATATCAAAGGGCTAAAAAACAATTGGATACTTTACCTTTTGGAACACAAAAGGATGTTTATGAAATTGGTTATGAATGGTTAAATCATTCATTAAATCCCGTTCATGTTGATATGAAAGATTTGAGGATTATAGTGGGGGGTCCGCAGTGTAAAAAACCCTATTCGGCAAGTATTCTTAATATTTCTGCTATGAGTTTTGGAGCGCTTAGTAGCAATGCTATAATGGCACTTAATGAAGCCGCTAAAATAGGTCACTTTGCACATAACACTGGGGAGGGCGGAATTAGTCAGTACCATCAGAGAGGAGGTGATTTAATTTGGCAGATTGGTACTGGATATTTTGGTTGCAGAACTGAAGAAGGTGAATTTTGTCCTAAACAGTTTGCAGAACAGTCTAAGATGGATCAGGTCAAGATGATTGAAATAAAGCTTTCGCAGGGTGCAAAACCAGGTCATGGAGGAATTCTTCCTGCTGCAAAGATAACAAAAGAGATTAGTGAGATTAGAAATGTGCCATTAGGAAAAGATGTCATTTCACCACCGGCACATAAGGAATTCTCAACCCCGCTAGGACTTTTAGAGTTTGTGAAAAAATTAAGAGATCTTTCTGGAGGAAAGCCTACAGGCTTTAAACTTTGTGTTGGAAAGAGAAGAGAATTTCTAGCAATTTGTAAGGCTATACACAAATCAGGAATTTATCCTGACTTTATAAATGTTGATGGTGGAGAAGGTGGAACCGGGGCAGCCCCACTGGAATTTTCAAATCATATAGGAACGCCTTTAATTGCCGGTCTCATATTTGTTCATAATGCACTTGTAGGGTTTTCTCTTAGAGATAAGATAAAAGTTATTTCAAGCGGTAAAATTGCTTCAGGATTTGGAATTATAAAACAGCTATGTATCGGCTCAGATATTTGTTATTCAGCAAGAGCTATGATGATGGCTCTTGGTTGTATTCAGGCTCTTCGTTGCAATACAAACCATTGTCCTGTTGGGGTTACAACCCAAAATCCCAACCTCGTGGCTGGACTGGTAGTATCGGATAAAAAAAATAGGGTAGCATCTTATCATGCTGAGACAGTTGAGAGTGTAGCCGAAATGATTGGCGCAATGGGTATATCAAGAACCGAGGATCTTAGACACTGGCACATTACCAAGAGAGTTGCTCCAAATGAATTAAGACATTATGGGGAATTGTATCATTATTTAAATGAAGGGGACTTATTAAAAGACGAACTTCCTAAGGATTATGCAAGGGCCTGCAAAGCAGCAGTAGCCGAATCGTTTGATCATATTGAAGATATTTCTATAAGGCTTAATTGAGATACATCTGATTATCAGCATAATTAAACCCTCTCAAAGAGAGGGTTTTAAGATCTTCAAGCAAACTACTATCTAATTTAATTAATTAATAGTAGAAGTATCCTAAAAAATGAGGGAACAAATTAAAGTAGGCATAACCATGATTTGATGCATGGTGGTTATAGTTGTGTTTGTAGTGATAAGGTCTATGATGCTTCCTGTAATTATTATAGTAGCGATGTTTTGAATGATTATTATACCCATAATGATTTGAATTATAAGCGTAATAATTGTGGCCGTTGTGTCTTTTATGGCGATCATTATAAGCACTATGATTTTGATGTTTATTTTTATTGTATTTGTAATGTTTATAGCCTGATTTGTGGTTATAATCATGCTTAAGTTGTTTTTTTGCATGTGGATACTTTACATGACCGCTTTTATTGAATTGATTCTTATGCCCATTGTAATGATTATCTTTTGCTATGGATATATTCGTATTTAGCAAAATAAGCAAACTCAATAAACTGCCTAAATATAATAATTTTCTCATTTGTCTTACCTCCTAATTCATTTTGTGCATATATAAACTATTTACTTTTATTTTAGTTTCACAAAATAGATTGATTAGTAGATAGCCTATGATTAAAATGCTCCATCAAACTATTTGTTTTGTAATATTTCATGAGTATCTACAAATCTAAAGAAATCATACTGCCATTATTAGTTGCAATATTGTTAACCATAGTCCCAATATGGATGATATATAACTATTATGGGGAATATTTTCATTACCAGAATTTGTCTGAAAATGGTGTATTAAAGACAGCACGGCTGAAGAATAAAGAAATAAAAATAAATGAACGTAAAATCCTAAGACTATTTATTACAGATAATACTGAAAATTATAGGTTTTATGTTGGTTTTAATACAGTTGCAAAAAAATATGTTATATGTGAATTTGGGGTGTCAAAGGACACGTATTATTCAATAGGAATTCGAGATGAGCTGGCAATAATTTATTCACCAAGTAATCCAAGTGATTGTTCAATACCCGATGGGATAGAAATAAGCAGATATTTACTTCTTATGACTCTTATTGTTGCTTTTTTAATTCTATTAGCAGGTATTGGATTCTATTATTATATTTATAATTCATACAAAAAACCTCATCCTCAAAACCTTGTAAAACCTACGACAGATATGGATTTAGGAGGAAATACCCCAAAATGTCCAAAATGCGGGATAAACATGACTGAAGGATATATGCCAACTGTTGGTGGAGTGGCGTGGAGAGACAGCGACCAACCTATTGGAATACCCACTATGTTAACAGGACTTCCAGGAACAACATTCTGGGTAAAAAGACCCCTGTTACATGCATTCAATTGTAAAGAATGTGAAATAATTACTTTTAAGTATGGTAAAGATGATAAAATTAAAAAAATAATGGTGATAAACTTATAAACATTAATCTTGGTCTCTAAGATTTAATACACCACGGGACACTGGTAGAGCGTAGTACGAGATACGTTATTCTTGTACCTCTCAGAGGTTTGGATGCAATAGTGTGCATAAAGCATTTGCTAATGCAATAAAAGGATTTCCTGGTAATATATGTCGCAGTTTAACATATGATCAGGGCAATGAGATGGCAGAGCATCTGCAACTGACAATGGGCACTCTACATACAAGTGTATTTTGCTCATAAGGGTATCACCATGGGAGAGGGGAACTAGTGAGAATACTAACGGTCTTATACGTCAGTTCTTTGCCAAGGGTACTGACTTTACGCTTGTGAATAATGAACAACTCAAAAGAGCACAGGATTTATTAAATGATAGATCAAAAGTACTTGATTGGAAAAAATCAGATGAGGTATTAGCTAGTGTGTTGCACTAAATTATTGGAACCAAGTTATTTAATATTTTAAGACGGTATTTATGAATATTTCAATAACAGGCGCTACAGGATTTATTGGCGGTAAACTTTTAAAGAAACTATCCAGAGAAAATTACAATATTAAGTGTTTAGTACGTAAAACCAGTAACCTAAAAAATCTTGAGAACATAGATGTTGAAATAGTTTATGGTGACCTGGGAGATTTTAATTCGTTTCAAAAGTTTGTCGATGGATCAGAAACCGTTTTCCATTTAGCCGCTTTCGTATCAGATTGGGGTAAAAAAGAAGATTTCTTTAAATATAACTATGAAGCTACTAAATATTTATTAGATGAATCGGTTAAACAAGGTGTTAAGAAATTTATATATCTAAGCACATCAAGTGTATTATGGAGATCGGATTTTTGGGATGTTCATAAAATCTCAGATATCGATGAGAGTTATCCCTATCCTGATTCATATAATGATTATTATAATGAATCAAAGGCCGAAGCTGAAAGATTGGTATTATCCTATAATGATAAAAAGGGATTAAAAACAACGGTAATAAGACCTTCCGGAGTATGGGGGGCGGGTGATACTGTGATTCTCCCAAGAATTATTAAAGCTGCAATAAAAGGGTTTTTGATACCGGCAGGTGACGGCAAAGGATTAGTGTCTCCTTGTCATGTTGATAATTTAATTGAAGGAACATTGCTGGCCGCTGAATCAAACAAGTCTTCCGGGAATATCTATTTTATAAACGATGGAAAAAGTATTAATCATATTGAGTTTATAAAAATGTTATTAAATGCTTCAGGCGTTAAATGGTCGCCAAAATTCTTTATACCTTATAAGTTAGGATACAGTATTGCAAGCTTAATTGAACTGACTCATAAGATATTTGGGATTAATAAGCCGCCTATTATAAGCAGGTTTGCAATTGCGGCAATAGCCGGGAGCAGGACTTATTCTATTGAAAGAGCTAAAAGAGATTTTTCATATAACCCAGGAGAGGGATTGGAAAAAGGGTTAGCAGATCTATCGAAATGGATTGATAGTCTTGGTGGTTATAAGAGTCTGATCGAGCGTTAAGTGTTATTTAAACTAGATTATCCTTATATTAGTCATATTTTATTAATTTTAGTTATGATCAAATGATATTAACAAGTTTATTAAGAGTATGGAGAAAAGAGCAATAAAATATCTATTAGTTTTATTTACATCATTGTTTGTATTTTCAAATCTTGTATCAGCTGATAAGAATGAGAATCAATCTAAAAATCCAAAAGAATTAATTATAAAAATGCTTGAAAAGACAGGTGATTATAACAAATTAAAATCTTTAAATGACGTACAATATACTTATACACAAAGGGATAACCCCTCGGGTGGAGAAGATATATCGATAGAAAGATATATTTTTGATGGTGAGCTTTCCTGGGCTAAATACTTAAAACACCAAAACCATGTCTTTCCTGATAAGCAAGGTGAAGTGATCCAAGGCTATGACGGCAAGGAGTCCTGGGTAACAATCGACGGACATTTATTAGATGATCCTCAGGCAAACAAGCTTGCTGACTTTTTAAGAAAAACTAACTTCTACTGGTTTGCCATGATGCATAAGCTACTTGATCCCGGATTAAATTACATCTATGAAGGTACTAAAAATATAAATGATATAGAATACGATTTAGTAAAAATTTCTTTTGATTCAGGTGTTGGAGATGCGTCTGATACATATCTTCTCTATATAAATCCCAACACAAATCTAGTAGATCAGTTTTTATTTACTGTAATGGACTTTAATATATCCGAGCCTTATATTATGAAATTAAATTATGAAGAGGTTGATGGCGTTAAGCTTCCAGTGAAAAGAAAATATGCAAAGTCTAATTGGGATGGAGATATTTTAGAAGATAGTTGGGGTGAAGAGATCATGACCGATATTAAATTTAATAATAATTTCAAACGTGAAGATTTCGATAAACCAAAAAAGTAATATAGATTGCCTTCATAATCTGAATATTTTTTTAGTATTTTAGGTCTTTTGTTAATGATTAACTTTTTTAGAAGAACTAATAATAAAATCTGATATTTCTTTTTCATACTCTACATCATTCAAGATAGTTGTGTATTCTATTTTATTTCTCCTAAATAGCCTTTGGGGTATTCCATACCCATGAACAATATGACCATTCCCGGCTAATATCACCACTTGGTATTCTTTATTTTGTCTAAGAAAACTATCAATTCGCTCTGCCATATATTCATCCCATACGAGTTGAATTGAGTAGAATTTTTGAAATGACTTTTTGTTTTGATTTGGATGATCTTTAAATATTTCATAAAGAAAATTCCTGTACTTATTATTAGTAAAATCAATATGTTTTGGCAGTTTATTCAGATCGGAAGCATGTAATTTGGAGATTCCTTTTTTGGAAATATTTTTTATGACTTCTGATTCTATATTTAAGGCAATAACAGGAATATTATTTGTTTTTGCAAAATCTATTATTGGTTTATAGAGTGAATAATCATAACCCCACCTTTTGTTATATTCGGTTTTTTTCAGAAATTCTTTTTCACTAATATTTCCGAAAATATAATCATTAACTGCATCCTGAAATTTGGATTGAAACATTTCCATTCCAATTGCTATTCTTTTATTTTGATTATAAATAGTTTTGATTATATAGAGCTGTATTTGGTGATGAGATGAATTGTCATGATTTTCACCAATA
>Ga0209987_10002331_pt1 | contig 10532 bp, 5 predicted proteins | sample N074metaG_FD_182134 | JGI IMG/M metagenome (GOLD analysis project Ga0209987, IMG submission 182134) | Deep subsurface microbial communities from Kermadec Trench to uncover new lineages of life (NeLLi) - N074 metaG (SPAdes) (version 2) | ecosystem: Environmental > Aquatic > Marine > Ocean trench... | reverse complement strand
AAGGGTCTCGGTAATGGTCTCTCCTTGAAAGGCCTTCTTGCCCGTCAGGAGCTCGTAGAGAAGGGCTCCAAAAGCAAAGATATCCGCCCTCTTATCGACAGGCTTGCCCTTGGCCTGCTCCGGGCTCATATAGGCAGCCGTCCCCAGAATCACCCCGGCCATCGTCATCTCTTCAGTAAGAGTCGGAGATTGAGAGATGTCGGTAACGGGAGTCTCAGCCTCAAACGCTTTGGCCAACCCGAAGTCCAGGATCTTGACTTTTCCCTCTGGCGTGACCTTCACGTTGGCAGGTTTCAGGTCACGGTGAATGACTCCCTTTTCGTGGGCCGCTTCCATTCCTTCTGCTATCTGACGGCAGACCTCCAGAGCTTCTTCGACGGGTACGGGTCCTTTGGCAACACGCTCGGCCAAGGTTTCGCCTGGGACCAATTCCAGGGCAAGAAAGCGCACTCCATCCGCCTCCTCCAGGCCATAGATAGCGGCGATGTTGGGGTGGTTGAGAGACGCCAGAAGTTTGGCTTCCCTTTCAAATCGGGCCAGCCGCTGGGGATCCTGGGTGAACTGCTCGGGGAGTACCTTGATCGCCACTTCACGGCTCAGGTTGGTATCCTCAGCCCGATACACCTCTCCCATGCCACCCTGGCCGATTTTTTCTAAGACTTTGTAGTGGGAGAGTGTCTTGCCAATCATGGCTAGCGGCTGCTCGCATCCTTGGAGTTTTTTATGAAACTGACGATGAGATCGGCGGTCTCCCGGGGATATTCCTGGAAAACATAGTGCCCGCTCTGGTTGAAAAAGTGCAGCTCGGACCGAGCTAACACCGAGGCAATTTTGTTGTAGAGGTTGATGCCAAGGATGGCAGGGGCTGACGAATCATTGTATCCCCAGATAATTAAGGTCGGGCTCTTCAAGCGGCCTGCCTGGATGCGCTCAAAGGTTTCACTTTTCATTGGATCGTACCACCATCCATTCCTAAGCCTGGGGTTCTCCTTTATTTTTTCCGGATTGTCTTTGACCCACTGAGAGCTCACCCAGGTCATCCTCTGCTCAGCTTCCTTGAGCTTGGGAAGCAACGCGACCCGGAGTTCCGCCTCAACATAGTCATTGGTGATGTAATCCTTGTGGTACGAGCCGGGGTTGGCTAAAAGCGACTGCCGAATGGATTCCTTGGTTGGAGAACGGGGCTCTGCTGCAGCAGGTCGAGTCGTGCCCGCTGGAGCCGGAGGTCGCGGGGTGGAAGCGTCACGGGCCAAGGTCCCACTATTGAACAAAATGAGGTTCTCGATCATCTCAGGGTGATCTGTGGCGAGACGGGCAGCGGGCAAAGCGCCTCGGGAGTGACCTAGCAGATGAACTTTCTGGAGCCCCAGCGTCTCCATGAACCTGTGGATATGCCGGGTCACCGCAGCCATCGTGTAATCAGCATCTTTTAGAGGATTGTCCGTATAGCCCTGGCCGAGCTTGTCGATCACATACACATGAAAGTGGGCAGCCAGATCATCAAAAATCGGACTCCAGCAATTGGCAGAGACAGCGGAACCGAAGCTGCCCCCGTGGACCAACACCATGGCTTCTCCGCTTCCCCCTTCAAAGTAGCTGGTTCTGACCCCGTCCACATCGACGAACTTGACCTTTCCCATCGGCGCTCCATAGGACATTGTTGAGAGCAGGAAAGCCAACGCGGCCAGGTTGACCCCAAAGTGCTTGATAACAACTTTTGGCAGAAAATTCATGGTTGTGTTAACTCCTTTAAGAACGTTGTCCCCACCCCTCAGCCCGTCGGCTGTGCATTGCAGTCGACCTCAATCCTAAAACGGCAGCGGGTGAAAGGCAATCAAAATTGTCCCCTTTGTCCTGTGTCAACCCGAGTTCACAGATTTACCTCGCCGCGGGCAAGTCCATCCAATCCTAATCAAGATCTCAACTTATTGATTATTAATGACTTATACTGAAAAAAACGAGAAATCTTCCTGGTCCCCTGAAATGTGGCATCTTCCGTGCATTGACTTCACACGATGCGATGCAAAGACGTACACGAAAAGGGAAAACTCTGCCCCGCTTCGGGAAAGGCTTGGGTAATACGATGGTGGTGAGAACATTGATATCGGGTCTCATGCTGGCCGTTTTTCTGGCCGGGCCGCTCCTGGCCACAGACTTAGAGACGGATGCTCGAGAGGCCGTGGAGAACGAGCGCTATGAAGAGGGCCGTGACCTCTACCTCCAACTCACCGAGCAAAGTTCGTGGAACGTCGACTATCTCCTCTGGGTGGCCACACTCTCGGATTGGTTGGAGGATTCCGTGACCGCCAGCCAGTTTTACGATCGCGCCCTGGCCCTTGAACCATTCAACGTTGAGGCTCTGGTGGGAAAAGCTTATGCCCTGATGCGGCAGCAGGAATTTCGAACCGCCCTTGAGCCCCTCTCGATGGCCCGGCTGGTTGCACCCAACAACACAGATGTGCTGCTGGCGCTGGCCAGAGCCCATTATTACCAAGGTAATGCCGCAACAGCCAGGGATTACGTTTCCCAGGTGCTCAGCTTCGATCCCGAAAACCCGGAAGCTGAGCAACTCACGGCCCTTTTCGCCCGGTCTCGCCCTCTTGAGGTCCGATTAGGCTACGGGAACGATCGATTCTCCAGGGTATCTCCCAGCCAGATGGGGTCCCTGAGCGTGGGATATGTGGGTGAGCGCGGCCGCATCTCCGGACACTACGAGCGATGGCACGAATTTGACGAAAAGGTTGATCTTGGCGGACTCAGTTTCAATCAGCGATTTGAAAACGGTCTATGGCTGCGCGGAGACGCCATGCTGGCGGCAGGAACCACCGTGTCGGCACAGGAAGACTACACGGCGGGTATGGCCTGGTCGCTGCCGGGTGGCCTGGTGATGGGAGCCGACTATCGCTACCTGCGTTTTCAATTCGATAAGACTCACGTGGTTGCCCCCCTGCTCGAGTACTACTTCGAAACCCCGATTTGGATTCGGGCCATGTACTTCAAGAGCTGGACGGAGTTTGAACCCACGGCAGTGGTGGACAACAATGAATCCTTTCGGATTCATTACTATCAGCAAATCACCCGGCCGATGGTCTTCAATCTCGGATTTGCCCACGGCAACGAGACCTTTTCCGCCCTGTCGCCCGATCGTCTGGGGACGACCGATAGCCTCAGAACCATCGAGCGCCTCAGAAGAACCCGTCTCCTGGACGATCCTCTGAGAACAATCGAACCCTTGGATAGATTTCAGGCCAGCACATACTCGGGTGGCGTGGATCTTAAGCTGACGCCTGGCCTCTCTGTCGACCTGAATTTCAGCTACCAGGATCGCACCGACGGTTCCAGCCAAAGCACCTTCGGAGTCGGCCTCACCCTACGCCGATAAATCCTCTCTTTCGCCGCCGCCGTCTCTACTTGACCGTCAGTCGATTCCCGTGCTACATAAGGTTATAAATTCATGGCCAGATTGACTGCTAACTTGAAGTTACAGACCACCTTTGGCTCGATTGGAATCGTGCTGGTGGGGGTCTGTTCCCTGCAGGCAGCCGGGCTGCAAGATCTGGTGCCCTCACACACTCCTTCCTATCGCGCGGTTCTAGACCAATACTGCGTGACCTGCCACAACCAGAGTGCCCGTACGGCCGAGCTTCTGCTCGACCAAGCGGATGTCGAGAACATCGGCGAAGGGCCAGAGCTGTGGGAGAAGGTGGTCAAGAAACTGCGGGCCGGTGCCATGCCGCCTGCCGGCATGCCTCGTCCCGATCAGGCTACCTACGACTCTTTCGCGACCTACCTGGAGACGGCGCTCGACAGCGCAGCAGCGGCCCATCCCAATCCGGGAAGACCGGTACTGCATCGTCTCAACCGTGTCGAATACGCCAATGCGGTACGCGATTTGCTGGCTGTCGAAATCGATGGGGAAACCCTGCTTCCCGCTGATGATTCCCGATATGGCTTTGACAACATCGGGGATGTCCTGACGGTCTCGCCGGCCTTGTTGGAGAGATACCTGTCGGCGGCACGAAAAATCTCTCGGTTGGCCATTGGAGATCCCCATATCGCCCCGGTCTTTGAAGGCTACAATGTGCCCAAGTACTTCGTGCAGGATGACCGCATGAATGAAGATCTTCCTTTCGGGTCGCGTGGCGGAATCGCAGTTCGACACCATTTTCCGCTCGACGGCGAGTACCTCCTCAAAGTCCGCCTGGCCAGAAACTCCAGAGACTACATCGCAGGCCTTCTTGACAGGCCGCACCAGCTCGACGTCCGTCTGGACGGGGCAAGACTCAAACTCTTCACCATCGGTGGGGAAAACCATGGCAGATCAGCGCCACTCTTTTCCAATAATGCCATGGGCGACCGCGCCCAGGACATCTACGAGCGCACGGCCGATGACATCCTGGAAGTCCGTTTCCCGGCAACCGCAGGACCACAGCAGATCGAGGTAGCTTTCCTGAAGGAAACTTCGATGCCTGAAGGTCCGCTCAGAACTCCCATGTCCAAGTATGACTTGCACAACTATAAGGGAGGTGAACCTGGGGTGGCCAGCATCAGTATTACTGGGCCCTACGATGCAACAGGAATGGGTGAGACACCGAGCCGCGGCAAGATCTTTGTGTGCCGCCCCAGCAGCGCCCAGGAGGAAGAGCCCTGTGCCCGGGAGATTCTCTCCACGCTGGCACGTCGTGCCTATCGCCGGCCTCTCATCGAGGAAGACATCCAGACTCTTCTTGACTTCTACAAGGAGGGACACAACGAGGGAGGGTTCGAAACCGGAATCGGCACGGCCCTGGAGAGAATACTGGTTGGCCCCGAGTTCTTGTTTAGAATCGAAATCGATCCAAAGAACATTGCTCCGGACACCGCCTATCCCATCAGCGATCTGGAACTGGCCTCCCGCTTGTCCTTCTTTCTCTGGAGCAGCATACCCGACGATCAGCTTCTGGAACTGGCCGAAGGCGGCAAGCTTTCAGATCCTGTGGTACTGGAACAGCAAGTCCGTCGATTGCTGAAGGATTCGCGATCCAAGGCTCTGGTGAGCAATTTCGCCGCCCAGTGGCTGCAACTGCGCAACCTGCGCGCCATCAACCCGGATCAGGACGTCTTTCCTTATTTCGAGGAGAATCTGCGGGAGGCCTTCCGTGTGGAAACAGAGCTTTTCTTCGAAAGCCAGCTGGGTGAGGATCGTAGTGTCCTGGAGCTCTTGAGTGCAGACTATACCTTCCTGAACGAGCGTCTGGCTCGCCATTACGGGATAGCGAATATCTACGGCAGCCACTTCCGGCGGGTGGAGCTGGAAACAGAGGAACGCAGAGGACTATTGGGCAAAGGGAGCATCCTGGCGGTAACCTCTTATGCCAACCGGACGTCTCCGGTATTGCGGGGCAAATGGGTGCTGGAGAATATCCTGGGTACGCCGCCCCCGCCACCGCCACCCAATATTCCCGATCTGGTGGAAAGCGACCAGGATGGCAAAGCTCTCTCGATGCGTGAGGCCATGGAACAACACCGTGCCAATCCTGTTTGCGCAACCTGCCACAACGCCATGGACCCGCTGGGCTTTGCGCTGGAAAACTTCGACGGGATCGGTGCCTGGCGAACCACGGATGCCGGCGAACCCATCGATGCTTCCGGGGTACTGCCCGACGGCACACCGTTTCGAGGCCCCGCTGAGCTTCAAAGAGTACTCCTGGAGAGCAAAAGTTCAGAATTTGTTGCCACCGCGACAGAAAGACTCCTGACCTACGCCTTGGGGCGAGGAGTGGAGTCTTACGATGCTCCGGCTATCCGCAGCATCATCCGGGAGGCCGCTCCCAACAACTACCGATGGTCGTCGCTCATCCTTGGTATAGTAAAGAGCACACCCTTTCAGATGAGGAGGTCCCGAGCACTATGATTATTACCAAAATAGCCATACCCCGCCGCACCATTTTGCGCGGTATCGGAGCGGCGTTAGCCCTGCCGTTGCTCGAAGCAATGTCCCCGGCGCTGGCAGCTCTGCCCGCTACGGCCGCCAGGAAAGCGACCCGCCTTTCCATTGTTTATTCTCCCAACGGGATGATCATGAGCGAGTGGACACCGAAGGCCCTGGGTGCCGCTTTCGACTTGCCCCCGACCCTAGCACCACTGGCTGCATTTCGGGATCGCATGCTGGTGCTCAGCGGACTCAACCACAACGCCGCCTATGCACGGCCGGGAGAAGGAGAGGTTGCACCGCACGAGCGCGCCGGCGCCACTTTCCTGACCGGCGTTCACCCCAAAATGGAAGGCAACGTGGGAACCTCGGTGGACCAGATCGCTGCCAAGGAACTCGGCAAACACACCCAGTTAGCCTCGCTCGAGATGGGGTTGCACAACCTGGGATTACACAACACGGATGTCGCCGGTGTGTGTGAAAGAGGTTGGAGCTGCGCCTACCTCAATACCCTGTCCTGGAGTACCGCCACCACACCGCTGCCCAGTGAAGGCCGGCCGCGCGCCGTCTTTGAACGGCTGTTTGGCGATAGTGACAGCACCGACCCGGCTGTCCGCCTGAGTCGAATCCGCAAGGACCGCAGCCTGCTCGACTCGGTGAACCAGGCCACTGCTCGCCTCATGAAGACACTCGGTCCCAGGGACCGCACCCAACTCACCCAGTATCTCGATGCCATTCGAGATGTGGAACGGCGCATCCAGATCGCTGAGGGGCAAGTTTCAAACGAGTTTCCCGAGGTGGAACGACCCGCTGGCTATCCGGACACCTTCGATGAGTATGCCAAGCTGATGTTCGATCTTCAGGTCCTCGCCTACCAGACCGATCTGACCCGCGTCAGCACCTTTATGATGGGCCGAGAATCCAGCAATCGGGCTTTTCCGGATATTGGCATCCCCGATGCCCACCACCCCTTGTCCCATCACAGGAATGATCCTGACAAGATCGATAAAGTGAAACAGATCGACATCTATCACGCCAGGCTGTTCGCCTATTACCTGGAGAAGATGGCCTCTACACCTGACGGCGATGGTTCCCTGCTGGATCACACCATGATCCTCTTCGGCAGCGCCATCAGCGACGGCAACGCCCATTCCTACCAGGACCTACCGATCCTGTTGTTCGGAAACGGAGAGGGCCAAATCAAGCAGGGTCGTCATATTCGGTTTGAGAAGGATACACCGATGTCGAATCTGTATCTGACCATGTTAGACAACTTGGGAATTCCGTTGGAGAACTTCGGCGACAGCACCGGAAAACTCGAGACCCTCTCATTGTAAGTCGAGGCACACAAGCATGGGCGTTAGGATCAAAGGTCTCTGTGGCTGGTGGATGCTGGCTCTACTGTCCGTCTCCGGCCTGGTGGCTCAGGATCGCGATCTTCGTTTAGTGGATGCCGCCAAAGCGGGCGAGCAGGAAACTCTGCGCGCCCTTCTGAACGAGGGGATCGATGTGAAGATCGCCCAGGTGGATGGGGCCACGGCGCTGCACTGGGCAGCCCACCGAAATGACCTGACATCGGCGGAACTCCTCATTGGCAAAGGTGCCCAGGTCAACGCGGCCAACGACTACGGCGTCACTGCACTCTCCCTGGCCTGCACCAACGCAAATACCGCCATCGTGGAGAGACTGCTTCAGGCAGGAGCAGATCCGAACTCCGCTCAATGGACAGGAGAAACGGTCCTGATGACTTGCGCCCGCACCGGCAATGTGGCCGCCGTCAAATTGCTGTTGACCCAGGGAGCCGATCCCAATGCCAAGGAAACCCGCTGGGAGCAGACGGCTTTGATGTGGGCTCTGGCGGAAAATCATCCGGCTGCAGCACGAACACTGATGGAGCACGGCGCTAACATTCAGGCCCGATCGAAAGCCGGTTTCACCCCCTTGATGTTTGCTGCCCAGCAGGGCGATATGGACTCGGTCCGGGCCTTGCTCACAGGGGGAGCAGATCTCAATGCAGCCACACCGCAACACGGCAATGTGCTGACGGTGGCCAGTGGCAGCGGTCACGAAGCCCTCTCGATTTTTCTGTTGGAGAAAGGCGCCGACCCCAATTCCCCGGACCACAGGGGCGTGACCCCTTTGCACTACGCGGTGCCGCAAGGACTCTCCACCACCGACGGCCTCAAATACGACGACTTCTACCGTACGATGCCGCCCAACATGCCGGAATTGGTGGAGGCGCTTCTGGCCCATGGAGCCGACCCCAATGCTCAGATTACGCGATCCGCTCCGCTGGGACCTGAAGCCCCTTCGGCAGGTGTCGGCATGGCCGCCCAGACACCGCTTTTTCTGGCAGCGCTATCAGCCGATGTCGAGATCATAAGACTCCTGGCCGACAACGGCGCAGATCCGCTGCTGGGGACCTACAGTCCCATGAGCGGGGCCGACAACGACACCACGCCGCTCATGGCAGCTGCGGGAGAGAGCCGGTATCGCTGGAAAGGGACACTGGACAAGAGATTGGGTGACCCTTTGGGAGCCGTCAAACTGCTGGTCAAACTGGGTGCCGACGTCAATCGAACCACCGCATCAGGCCAGACCGCCCTGCACACCGCGGCCCTGGCGGGAGACAACGCAGTCGTTCAGTTCCTGGTGGATCAGGGCGCCGAGGTGGACCTGGCGGACCGGTCGGGCCAGACACCGTGGACCCTGGCACGGGGACTGAGTCCGAGTACAGGCCTGCAAGGCCGCTATGATTTCCACGAGAGCACAGCCGATCTGCTTCTTCAACTGGGCGCCGTTGAGCGGACACTGGCGAAGACCTCTCGCAGCGACCCGGGGCGCACCCCTCCCGGTGGTCCCCCTGCTTATGAGCCTAAGAAAAAGAAAACGAATCCCTGATCACCTCAAGACCTTAGGCTCGATTGCAATCGTGCTGGTGGGGGTGGGTTCCCTTCAAGCAGCCGGGTTGCAAAATCTCTTACCCTCGCACAACCCTTCCTATCGCGCCGTTCTGGACCAATACTGCGTGACCTGCCACAACCAGAGGGCCCGTACGGCAGAGCTTCTGCTCGACCAGGCAGATGTCGAAAAGATCGGCCAGGAACCCGAGGTGTGGGAAAAAGTGGTCAAGAAGCTGCGCAGCGGCGCCATGCCGCCGGCCGGCATGCCCCGTCCCGATCAGGCCACTTATGACTCCCTGGCCACCTACCTGGAGACCGCACTGGACAGCGCGGCAGAGTCCCATCCCAATCCGGGCAGACCGGCGCTTCATCGTCTCAACCGTGTCGAGTACACCCATGCGGTGCGCGATTTGCTGGCCGTCGAGATTGACGGAACGACTCTCCTTCCCGGCGATGATTCCCGATACGGCTTTGACAACATCGGGGAAGTTCTTACGGTGTCGCCCTTGCTGATGGAAAGATACCTGGCAGCGGCAGGCAAGATCTCTCGCCTGGCCGTTGGAGATCCCGATGTTCTCCCCGTCTTTGAAACCTACAATGTCCCCAAATACTACGTCCAGGAAGACCGCATGAATGAGGATCTTCCTTTGGGGTCACGTGGCGGAATCGCCGTTCGTCATCACTTTCCGCTTGACGGCGAATACGTGATTAAAATCCACCTGAGCAGAAACTCCAGGGATTACATTCCGGGCCTTGCCGAACCCCATCATCTGGACGTCCTTCTGGATGGCGCAAGAGTCAAAAGATTTACCATCGGGGGAGAGAGCTATGGCAGGTCAGCTGGAATCTTTTCATCCGCCGCCATGGGAGACCCCAAGCAGGAGGTCTACGAACGCACGGCCGATAAGATCCTGGAGGTTCGCTTTCCGGCTCCCGCCGGCCCGCATATGATCGGGGTAGCTTTCGTCAAGGAAACCTCGGTGCCTGAAGGTCCGCTTCTACCGCGGATGACGCAGTATGACTTGCTCCAGTACAAAGGGGGTGCTCCTGGCGTGGCCAACATCAGTATTGGTGGACCTTACAACGCCAAAGGGATGGGGGAAACGCCCAGCCGCCGCAAGATTTTTGTGTGCCACCCAAACACGGTCCAGGAAGAGGAGCCTTGTGCCCGACAGATTCTCTCCACGCTGGCGCGTCGCGCTTATCGCCGGCCTCTAACCGACCAAGACATCCAGACTCTCCTCGGCTTTTACAAGGTCGGAGCGAACAAGGGAGGGTTCGAAGAAGGAATCAGGCGGGCCTTGGCAAGAATACTGGTTGGCCCCGAGTTTTTGTTTCGTATGGAATTCGATCCGGAAAACGTGGCAGCGGATACCCCCTACCCCATCAGCGATCTGGAACTGGCTTCCCGCTTATCCTTCTTTCTCTGGAGCAGCATACCGGACGATCAGCTTTTGGACCTGGCCGAACGAGGCCAGCTCAAGGATCCCGTGGTGCTGGAGCGGGAGGTGCGGCGTTTGCTCGCCGACGCTCGCTCGAAGGCTCTGGTCATCAATTTTGGCGGGCAGTGGCTGCAGCTTCGTCAGCTCCGCTCGGTCAGTCCGGATCCTGAGACCTTTCCCTATTTCGACGACAACCTGAGGGAAGCCTTCGGTCAGGAGACGGAGCTTTTCCTGGAAAGCCTTTTTCGCGAGGATCGCAGCATCCTCGACCTTCTA
>Ga0209987_10002330_pt1 | contig 10532 bp, 6 predicted proteins | sample N074metaG_FD_182134 | JGI IMG/M metagenome (GOLD analysis project Ga0209987, IMG submission 182134) | Deep subsurface microbial communities from Kermadec Trench to uncover new lineages of life (NeLLi) - N074 metaG (SPAdes) (version 2) | ecosystem: Environmental > Aquatic > Marine > Ocean trench... | reverse complement strand
CCAGTGTGTGACAGCTGCTGCACTCGAAGGCCCTCTTTGTCTTGCCAAAATGCTTGTCCTCATGAGAGCCATGATCAAAAATAATCTGCGGCCGCTCGGGGTTTGGATAATTGATGAACGGCGGATGATCTACTGCCAAACTATTGACCGCATGACAGCTTTCACAATCGGACGCGGATTGTACCGCCAGCAGTTCGGGCCTGTTGTGCTCGCGGTGACATCCGCCACAGCGCTCTTCAGACAGATCGCGTTCCGCCATCTGATGTGGCGTGGCGTGTCCAGAAACATTCTTGTGGCACGCGGTGCAGGCGTCTTCTGAAACTCGTGAAAAGGGCTTGTTGTGGCACGCCGAGCAGTCGCCATCGGTGGCCAGGCGGTGAGCCGGGTGAACCTCCCCCGCCGCCCATATGGCATCGGTAAATACCATTGGGAGAGAACTATTTTCAGTCTTGAAAAACTGTGAACTAAGCAGAGGGAGCAGCAGGAAAAATGTCAGTGTCAGTATTGACAGTATCCAGGCGGGCCTCCGTTTGCCAAGTTTGGTTTGCAGAAGATCCGTTCGATAGTTGGTCTCCAGGTGTTCTTCCTGCGGGGAATCGGCATCGTCAACCTGCAGCGCGAGTGAAAATCCGGGAGGTGTGGGCAGCACCAGAATCACATTTTTCCCGATGGTGATTTTATCGCCCGCGGTGAGTGCAGAGCGACTCATCTGTTCGCCATTAACGGCGACCTTATACTTGCCTACGCCTCGTACGTGCGCACTTCCGTCCCTGGCCACAACGATTGCTGCATGCCTGGGCTCAACCCCTGCACCACGCAGATTAATTGTATTGCTGGCGTCTGCACCAATTGTTATTTTCGACGTATCTATTTCCACGTCGTGGTAAGTCCTGGTGTCTCCCCGAAATACGGACCGTCTTATGAGAATACTACTCACCAGTAGAAAAATACGACAAAGACGTGGATGAAGAGGGCAACCAGCAAGGCTACTGCCACCGGTACATGCACAAATAACCAAACCTTCAGCCAACCCTGAAACTGAATGTCTTTACGAATACGCCGCAATAGTTCTTGTCGGCGGGCGATCAGTGACACCAGTTCGGTCATAGCGCTTGCCTCTTCTGTAGTACTCGCCCGGGGCGCGCGCGATGCAACAAACTGTAAAATTTGACTCTGGCCGCGATTGGCAATTGGCCGCGAAGAATCAACTTCGTGAACATCACTGGCACCACAGAAAGTTGAATGGTCGATCGCCAGTAGCTGGTTCCAGAGGCCGCCCCCAACGACAGTGCCCGATATACTACTGTGTATAGCGAGTTCGGTGGATGGAGAACAGTGGATACTCAGCTCCAAGCAGGAAGCATTCAATACTCCCAATTCTTTGAAAAAATCTTCCCTGCTTCGATCCTTCTTGTTTTCGGCTGCTCTACGGGGTAACACCAGATACAAAAATGTGCCCGTCATTCCGCTGACAACCACCGTCACTAGCAACCAGTAGGTGGCGGAGTGTATGTTCCACCCCAGTTGGCCCGCGGAGTGAAACGTGGCAACCCCCAAAAGTGAGGTGCCGAGATAGACATGTGCCGACACCCAGCCCCGAACCTGTCCGCTGGCATGATAGCTGCGCTTCCGAATGCCCAGCATGGTGAGCCAAATAACCAACAGCGCGCAAACACTTCCCAGAGTATAACCCTGCCAGGTGCTGCCTCCAGGCGGTGCGGAGGCGTCCTGTGTAGAAAACAGGATGCCAGCCCCGATAAGCAACGCCAACGCCAGCCAGCCATAGCGCCCACTGCGATACAACAACATGTTTGTACTAATCATGCTGATCGCCCGATCACTTCGCTGACAGGATCAGGCGCAATGCGAAAAGCAGCGCCGGTTGGGCATGCTGCAACACAGGCGGGACCATTGGGCAAGGTGTAACAGGCATCACACTTAACCGCATGTGCAGCCGAATCCGGTGTGCTGTGTGTGTCGCTGTTATCTTCACCGGGTCCGGGTCCAGCACCAAACAATAACCAGCTGAACAGACCCGGTTTCTCCGGCGCATCGTAAGTGAGCTTAATCGCATCGTAGGGGCAGTTGGCCTCGCAGTTGCCACATCCGATGCAGGTTGAATCAATATAGACTTCACCGGTGGAGGACCGGTTGATCGCGTTCGGCGGGCAATCCTTCATGCAGTAGGGTTGCTGACAGTGGCGGCAGGCATTGGGCACAAGCAGCCCGCCGTAGGTATTGCCAGCTTTTCGATCGAGACGTGAAATACCATCGTGTGTTTCCGCACAGGCCTTCTCACAGTTGTCGCAGCCCACGCAGAGGTTTTCATCAATAAACAGGACATTGGTCGCTTCGCCCAGGCCGTCGTCGAGGAGAAATTGCAGGAGACCCTTTGACTCAGGCTGTACCTCCCAGGTCGCTCGCGAGAGTAATCGGTTGCTTGCTATTTCCTGAACGCGCTCGACTTGATCCACATCAAAACGCATAATCTTTCGAAACAGTGCCCGGGAAATCTCCAGGGTTTCAGTGAATACTTTGGCAGTGGCGGTTTCGTCGTGCGTAGCATCACCAAAGACCGACATCTCTCCCAGCAGTTCACCTCCGCGCACCTGGGCTACGACCAAATTTTCGCCTTCGCGAACCTTGGAGAGCGCCACGGTGCCATTTTGTATGATGTGCACGCTGCCTGCCTCTGTACCTTCCTTCCATAGTACTTCTCCGGGTGAAAAGGTGTGCTGTATAACTTCCTCTGTAATTTCATGTAATTGATCAACGGTAGCGTTGGGTACAAAATGGCGTTGTAACTCGCGAACGGTATAAATCCACACGATTCCATCGCGAACCAGGGGATTGGAATTCATTAACTTCAAAATAGTACGCCGTGGCGTTTCCATCACAATGCAATTTCTGCCGGCCCGCGCGGTTTCTGGCCGTGGTTGACCAGCAATCAAACTCATCTCACCAAAGAATTCGCCCTGCCTGAGTGTCCGGCTTCCGCCGGGGATATGTGGAGACTCCAGCGTTACTTCGCCATCGAGGACGGTGAAAAACGAGACACCGCGATCGCCCATTTCGTAGAGAAGCTGTCCCATTTCGACGATTCTGGTGGTGTTGGGCAATGCCTTTTCGTTGGCATATTCCTCGGCGATCCTGGCATTAAGCAAAGCCATGTCTTTGGCAGAATTTTCTGCCGCACTGGCCTGGGCGTAGTTGGCGTAGAGGTGGCTTTCAATGACCAGTTCGCGAAAGGCCAGTGTATTGAGTTGGCGAAACATTGGCACGCGCTGCATCATCATTTTGATACACGCCTCCACCTCCTCCTCCCAGGGCAGCCCCTCGAACTGGTAGGCCAACAATTCGTGATCAGCAGGTTTGATCAAATTTCCAAAAATGAATTCAACGACATCGTGTCCCTGATTCAGGGCCTGCTTGATTAATGGATACCCAGCCAGTGATCCGATTATGCGAAGGCCGGGAACATTGGACTCATATCGCTCGCTAAGTTCAGGCAAGGCAGTTCGTGCATCGCTGGGGAAACAAATACCACATTTCTCCAGAAACTGACGGGGGGGGATTGCTCCGAGGCGAGCAATGATACGGTCTGCGCCAACGGTGACGATGCCGTCGGGCGTATTCAAGGAAACCTGCAGGCGTGTCTTTGCGTCCTCCAGCACCTCAATTTTCTCTACATGGGTGGTGTAACGGCAGCTGAGTGACTTATGTGGGTTGTTAAACGCCTCGAGCAAGGCGGTCTGATTGCCATCTTTAACGCGGGCAAATTCGTCTCTTCTATTGAGAATCGTGACGTTATTCTGTATTGCCAAACCCAGGGCGTTCTCAGCTGCAGCATCGCCTGAACCGACAACGATAATTTCTTCGTCTTCATACTCCTCTGGATCGTCCAGGGTATACTGAACCCACTCTGATGTTCCGCCCGGAACATCAAGAAGGCGCGGGTTGCCTTGCAGGCCAATGGCGAGAACAACATTTTCAGCCATGATTATATCGCCCCTGGCAAGGGCAATCTTGAAGGCTCCTGATTCGCCGGAAATTCCAGTCACTTCACTATTCAACTGAATATTCAAACCGACAGAAGCGATGTGGGCGTCCCACTCACCTATAATAGCCTCTCGCTTGCCGGGTCCGAAGGGTAGGTCGCTGCGCAGCTTGAGGTAGCCGGGCTCCGCCATAACATGTTTGCCCTTCTGGAAGCGGAAAATTGTCTCCGAGGGCTGTAGACGTGATTCGAGGAGGACATAGCTGGGTTCGGTACGGCCAGCATCGCGATCCATGGCCTCCGCGCGCCCCGCTGCAGAAAGCCCTGCAGGTCCGGAGCCGATAATCGCAATCTTGTATCCCGCCATCAACCCTGTTCTCCCTAGGGGTGCCGCCATAGCCTGGTTTTGCAGCGAGGACCCGACGATAAGGCCGTCGACAGCATGCTTCGCAGCGTACCACAAGCGTACAATATTTCCTGTTTTGTGTCATTCGACCACGGGGGTCTTGACAAAGTATAGCCAACAATCGCCACATTCAACAATATTTAGCCCCAACAAATTGAATGCAGAGGTTCGGGCTTACTATTTCCATCAACGCCTTAACCCAGGTGCTACCCGTTCCTGCAGGGGTGGCGCCATTATTTCTACTATACCCGGCGATCTTATACTACACTTGAGAGGTTGTAGACTATTAGGCCGACAGGGCCTCATTGGTGAAGATCAAAATGGATAATCGATACTTTTTGGTGTCTCAATCGGGAGAGTCCATAGAAGTAGTGAACGACACATTAGTGGGGAGGGGATCCAATTGTGATCTGACCCTCGACAGCTCGGAAGTGTCGCGACGCCACGCGCTATTTTTTGTGACTGACAAGGGTGTATCCATTGAAGATCTGAAGTCCTCGAATGGCACTTTCATTCAGGGCGAGCGTCTAGATGGTATTAGGGAGTTACGGCGCGGCGACGAATTGCGCTTTGGTCCCTGTATTTTCGAGTTTGAAGTTGAAGGAGAAGATGAAACTATCCTTTCTCCGTCGCCCGACGAGACAGTGGTTTCTCCATTGGCTCCCGTTGAAGTCCCCAAACCCGGAGCGACAGAGCCCAACGAGGATGGCATTCAGGGCAGTATTGAAGTAATGTCGCGAAACAAGAACCTGCCCCCGGCCTGGGTCGATGACGACCCAGGCCACACAGTATTCTTAAGTGTTGAGGAGGTCGAGAAAATGGCCTCCGGTCAGGCCGAAGATGAATTGGCCAAGTGGGAGGCCAGGATCGAGGGCCCCACGCTACTAATCCTCTCAGGTAAGGATGCTGGCCAGCCCTATAAGTTGCACAATTCAGGTGAATTGAGTTTCTGGACCATCGGTAGGGGCGGTGCCAGCCACGACCTGTCCATCATCATTGACCACCCTTCTGTCTCTGATTATCACGCCAAATTGGTCCATAAAGATGGAAAGTGGAAGATCATTGACCAGATGTCTACCAACCACACTTATGTCAACGGCGAGCAGTACAACTCCGCCTATCTGTCCCCGAAAGATACCATCCGATTCGGGGGAGTGAGCACCATATTTTTGATGCCACAAATCGGCGAACCCGCCGTCTCCGCGGTAGGCTCAAAAGCGGGTTTTTTCAGTCGTCTGAAAAAACTTTTTTTCCCGAAGTTAGCTCAGTCACCCGGAGACTGAACTTCAGACTTAAATTCATAGCGCTTATACAGGATTTCCCCGGCAAAGCTTGGCCGGCGTCGCTAGGCTACGCCATAGGCCAGCATTGCATCTGCTACCTTGATAAAACCGGCAATGTTCGCCCCCTTTACATAGTCTATATAGCCGTTGTCATCACCATGCTTAACACACTGGGCATGGATGTTTTTCATGATGGTGTGTAGCTTTTCCTCCAGGTCCTCGGCGGTCCATGACATGCGGATACTGTTTTGGGACATTTCGAGTCCGGAAACGGCTACTCCACCTGCGTTGGCGGCCTTGCCCGGCCCATAAAGCAGTTTTGCGGATTTCAGTACGTGAATTGCCTCAATGGTAGTGGGCATATTGGCCCCCTCGGAGACAGCCTTGCAACCATTGGCTACCAGCGCCTCGGCATCTTCGCGGAGTATTTCATTCTGGGTGGCACAGGGGAAGGCGAGATCACAGGGCACGCCCCATGGTCGTTTTCCCGCATGAAACTCACACCCGTATTCCTGGGCGTACTCAGAAATACGGCCGCGCTTTACGGTTTTCAAATTGATTACATAGGCCAGTTTGTCGGCGCCGACGCCATCGGGATCATAAATAAAGCCCGAGGAATCAGACAGGGTTACCACCTTGCCTCCGAGTTGGGTGATTTTCTGGGTACAGTAGGTGGCAACATTGCCCGAGCCGGATACGGCACAGGTTTTCCCGGAAATGGAATCTCCCTGGTGCTTGAGCATCTCTTCCATGAAGTAGGCGTTGCCATAACCGGTGGCCTCCGTGCGAACCAGGCTGCCACCGAACTCCAGAGCTTTACCGGTCAGTACACCGGTAAACTCGTGGGCCAGACGTTTGTACTGGCCAAACAGATAGCTTATTTCCCTGGCGCCAACGCCAATATCACCCGCGGGAACGTCGGTGTCCGGACCGATATAGTGAAATAGCTCAGTCATAAACGACTGGCAGAAGCGCATCACCTCGCGGTCAGATTTGCCCTTGGGGTTGAAGTCAGCCCCCCCTTTACCGGCTCCCATGGGAAGTGTTGTCAGACTGTTCTTGAAGGTTTGCTCAAAGCCCAGGAACTTCAGGATACTCAAATTGACCGAGGGGTGGAATCTCAGCCCACCCTTGTAGGGGCCTATAGAATTATTGAATTGCACGCGATACCCACGATTGACACGGATATGGCCCTCATCATCTTCCCACACTACCCGGAAGATTATGGTGCGATCGGGCTCGGTCATGCGCTGGATAATTCCAGCGCTCTGGTATTCTGGATTTGCCTGAATGAAAGGTATTACGGACTCTACCACCTCGAAAACGGCCTGGTGAAATTCAGGTTCCCCAGGATTGCGTTTTTTTAGCCCGTCCATGAAATGATCAATTGTCAGATTGTCGTACATGAGCAGATCCCTCGCGTTTGACGCCTAAATTGTTTTTACCGCAACATGTCTCAGTGTAGTCCAAGATACAAAGAATGAAGGAAATATTTTTACGGCGTGAAGTTCACCTGCTCAAAGGATTGGCCCACGCTAATAGATAAATCACCGCAGGACTGGATGCTAGTCACCAAAGAGCTTGCCAAATGCCTTGCCGAAAGCGTTATCCTTATTTTTTTCTTCTTCCTCGGCCGGTTGATCCTGGGAGTCCTTGTTCTGCTCATCGCTTTCGGGTTTTTTGCCGAGCTTACCCAGGGCGCCGAGAAAGCTGGAAACGACGCCACCATTATTCTCGTTCGTTCCGGGCTTTGTTTCTCCCGTGGATGATGATTGCCCCATCTGTTTCAAGATATTGCTGAAGTTGGGTAGTTCCGTGGGCTCGGCGGGCAACACAAAGCGTGATGGGTCAATCTTTCTGTCGCTGATGGCACTGACGACCATGTCGTCCCCATAACGCAGTACGCCCATTTCCAGGGCGCCAAGCCGTGTCTCCATGTCGTTGGCGGCATCCGCATAATTCTTACCCGCAGATATTGCCAGCGTCAGCGCCATGCGGTTCATGGCCCGGCTTAACGCCCTGGCGCGCGGGTCGTCAGACAGCAGCAGTTCTGTGCGATGTTCTTTGCCATCTTCCGCAATATAGCGCAAATTATACACTTCGCCGTCTATGCCAGCCTGTTTCTCATGGCGCCCCGTGGCCTCCATGGTGACGACTTCACTGGCTACCACAGAGGGGGTCGCAGCGCCGGCCATGCCGCCAAACATGCTCATGGCCTGGTTCATGTCGATAACCATTATTTCACCGTTGGCATTGGAAACGACATACATGTGATCGTCTCGCAGCAACATATAGGATTCGTCACCCTGGCCGGTATTGATACGCAGATTGTCACCCTGGTATTCAAACTTCATTTTTGTCCCATCTTTGTTTGTCAGGTCGGCGGCTCCGGCAAAGCTGTAACTACTGAGTATCATGAGCCCGGCAAGAATTGATGGTAGCAGGATAAATCGTTTTAAATTGATCATGGGGATAACTCCTTTTGCTTGGGCGTGAGGAAACTTGCAACTAACTCTTCATCGGCTGGGGGTGCGCCCCATCGTACCAATTGCAAGTCGTGATTCTGGTCACCTGCGAGTTCGCCGTCGAGTAGAAGTTCGCACTGCACGGGGTATATACCCTGGGGCATGCCCTCTGGCAGGGTGAAAGTAAATTCGCCGGAGAACTGCCCGCCTTTGCCCGCCTTTTTGCCCGCTTTTTTCGTCATGCTTTTCAATACCAGGCTGCTGTCCTCGTTGTCATAAATGGTCAGGCGCTCTTCGATAGTGACACTTTGCGCATTCCTGCCCGGAATGACTTCAATAACAGAACGAACCACCACCTCGGTGCCCGGACTCACCGCCGAGCCAGGCAACATCTCGGTCTTGTATGACGATGCGATGGTGTATCTCGGCAGAGAACCGTTATCCTCCTCGTATTCCTTTAAAACTTCCTCATCGGTCTTTGTTTGCGTGGTAGTGTAGCCAATTAACATGTCTTCAATTAATTTTACCGTGATATCTACTGCCATATTGGTGGCGGTGTCTGTCACATTTTTTTCGATGGCTTTTCTTAAGTCGTCAAGAAAACTGGCATGGGATGGCAGGGAAACGAATAGGGACAGCAGACAGAGTGAGATTAGATTCTTCATCGCGGGGCTCCTGATGTCATTTCTTGCATGGAACTACTAACCGGTCAATTATTCAATAGAAATATTCTTTTTTGCTGCGCTCTGTGAATTTTGGGCTTTCCTTATTAAAGCCCTGGCGTCGGCCGAGCCTGGAATAATGGCCAGAGCTGATTCTGATTTGGCAATGGCACAGGCGTAGTTTTTTCTGGTGTAGCAGGTTTCTGCCTGCTCCAGGAATTTTGCCACAGTCTTTCGGTTGGCGCGTATTTGCGCTCTGGCCAGTTTCACTGACTGTTGTAGTTCTATGGCGCGGGTATTCGCGGCATCGAGCTTAAGAACCTCGTCGGTCCTGGCCAGCACACAGTCGTAGTTTTTTGCCAGAAAGCAGGTACTCGCCGCCTCCAGTGATTCCCCGATAGCTTGATCCAACTGGCGGGCCATGTCCAGCTTTTGCGCGGCCATTATGTCGGCGCGTCTCCTCGCCTCGTAGAGTTCTGCCGGTTCTGCACCGGCTGCCCTGGCCTCTTCCAGCGCCTCGCTGGCACACAGCATATCGCCCTTGTCGAGGCAGCTGTTTACCCTAGCAAGATATGTGCCTATGGTTTGTCGATGGCGCTCTTTTACTAATTGCTCCAGTATTTGCTGCGCCTGTATTTGGCCCGCTTCCATGCCAAGCACCTCTTGTGCCTTGACCTTGGCACAGCCGTAATCAGATTCGGACAGACATGCCTGGGCTTCGCGCAGTAAACGGCTTACCGTGTTCTGGTGCTCAGTTTTTTGTTGTGATTGCAGGGCCGCTTTAAGTAGTTCCTTCGCCTCTGCATTGTGCGGGGCCAGGCTGGTAACCACCTGCGCATTTTCGATGGCACAGGGGTAAGACTCGCGATAAAAGCAATCCTTTGCGGTTTGCAGTTTTGTGTCGACGATTGATTGCCGTTCGGCTCTCTCACGATATTGTTGCAAACCAAACCAGGCACCACCGGCGATAAAGGCCATAACGATGGCTGCCACAATTTTAATGACGGGGGATTTTGCCGGAGGGAGCATACTGCTGCGAAATTGTTTAATTGTCCCAGGCCGTTTGTCTTTGGTCAGGCTCAGGCCCTGGCGGAGAGCCTGCCACTCCCTGTTACTGAGTATTTCGGGGCGTTTGGGCTTCAGTTTTTTATCCCGGGCGTCGGCAGCGCTCAGGCGCTCGTAGGGATGATTCCCGGTAAGCATCTGGTAGAACACGCAGGCCAGGGCATAGACATCATCGCTAAAACTGGGTGCTTCACCATGCGCCATTTCGATGGTGGCGTAGGCGGGAGTCAGCGCGCCCAGGTCCCCGGCATCAAAATCGCTGCTCAGGCTATCTCGGTTGGCGGCCCGCGCGATACCAAAGTCCAGAATTTTTACCACGCCGCTGGTGGTCACGAAGATATTGGCGGGCTTGAAGTCTGAGTGAATAAGCCCGCGCTTATGGGCGTAGTCGAGACCGGCACAGAGCTCGGTAAAATACCGAAAAGCGCTCTCCCTGCTAAAGGGGGCTTCCTGTTTGAGTAGGCTGTCCAGCGGATCTCCTTTGAGAAGCTCCATGGTCATAAAAATGGTGCTGCCGTCGCGGTCGAAGTCATGCACCGTAACAATATTGGGGTGTGCGAGCTTTTGCGACTTGACTGCCTCCTGTTGCAGGGAGATAAATGCTTGGGGATGATCTTTAAAGTGTTGCCCCAGCACTTTAGTCGCAATATAGGG
>Ga0209987_10002326_pt1 | contig 10543 bp, 7 predicted proteins | sample N074metaG_FD_182134 | JGI IMG/M metagenome (GOLD analysis project Ga0209987, IMG submission 182134) | Deep subsurface microbial communities from Kermadec Trench to uncover new lineages of life (NeLLi) - N074 metaG (SPAdes) (version 2) | ecosystem: Environmental > Aquatic > Marine > Ocean trench... | reverse complement strand
GCGATCTCCGTCGGTACCGCGAAGCCGATGCCGACATTGCCGCCTGAGCGGCTGATGATCGCCGAGTTAATTCCAACCAGTTCGCCGTTCATGTTGACGAGCGCACCGCCGGAATTACCGGGATTAATCGACGCGTCGGTCTGGATGAAATCTTCAAGCCCCACGCCGATGCCCGTACGACCGAGTGCACTCACGATTCCCGATGTGACCGTGTGGCCGAGTCCGAAGGGATTGCCGATGGCAATGACGAAGTCGCCGACACGTACTTCGGTTGAATCACCAATGGGCATCTCGGTCAGGCCTCCGGCGTCCACTTGCAACACGGCGATATCGGTTTCTGCATCGGAGCCGATTACCGTTGCTTCCAATAGTTCGCCGTCCAGCAGTGTGACCAAAATCTCATCGGCATTCTTCACCACGTGGTGGTTGGTCAGGATATAGCCTTTGGCAGCATTCACGATGACACCCGAACCTGCGCTCTGAATTTGCCGGTCCGCGCCACGGCTGTTCGGGAGATTGAAAAACCGCCGCATGGCATCGTCGGCAAACGGCGAGCGTGTGCTGACGGTCTGGCGGACGCGTATGTTCACAACGGCAGGCGAGGTCGCCTCGACGAGTGGTGCCAGGCTGGTGACGGGCTTGTCGCCGACCTGCAAGGGCAGTGCGGCGGCAGTGGAACCAGCGCAGGCCATTAACAGGGCAATCCAGAAAATGCGCTTCGTTTTAGTCATCTAAGTGTCTCGAAAAAAGTCAGTCCAGCCATTCTACAATAGGAAGCCGCAGCTGAATCGTTCATGAATGCTGATTCCAAGAATACGATTCATGAGCGCTGTCAGCGCCCCAGTATCGAAGATGCCCGGCTGCGCGCAAGCGTCGCAGCCGGATCATCGGTCCGCAGGATGACTCAGGCGGCCTCAACGGTGATGCGACGTGCCTGCACCTCGGCGAGCTTGGGTATGGAGACCTCAAGAATACCGTTTAGACTTTTCGCTGTGATGTTGTCGGCGTCGACGGTCTTCGGCAACGTGAACCGACGGTGGAAGCGACCACTAGAGCGTTCTACGCGACGCAGGTGACTCTCGTCAGCAATGTCCCCGGCCTGGCGATCGCCCGATACGGTCAATACACCGTCGTTCATGCGCACATCGATGTTGCTCGGGGCAACGCCCGGGACATCGGCGCGCAAGACAAAGCGATCTTTTTCCTCAACAATATCAACGGCCGGGACCCAATCCACAACGGGCTGATCGACGCTCGACTGGACGAATCGGCGCGTGGCGAAAGCACTGAGATCGCGTTGCATCAGGTCGGCCATGGAGCCTGCGATAGACCAGGGTTCAAAACGTGTGACTTTCATAATGTTCTCCTCAAATAAGTGCTGTAAGGTCCTCAAAAGGCACCTTTCACGGTCTGTGTTGCTGGCTTAGATGAGGGCTCAAAAGCGCAATTCAAGGCTCTATTTGTGCAAAAATGAGCCACTATATGTAGTGGATTAGAAATTTAACGAAAGTGCCATTTTTTTTCGCATATTTTTAATGTAGTTTTTCCGGTATATTAAATAAGTAACTGATTAAGAAGGTAAAAAGACCACCAGGCGAATTGTGCAAAAACCTTGACAGAAGCCGCTATCGGGCATAATCTAGCTTGCATCCGGACACAACATCTTGTGTCCAATCAAAAAGGGAAAGAAGCCACAACTGGCTCTCGCCGTATCGATTTCGATAAACGGTGAGCGGGTAGCTATTCCCTCCGCACAATGCGGGTTAGAACATAATTTGGGGACTCCTAAGGGAGAACAGGGGAGCAATTAGACCGATGAAGTCAGCCGTTCAAATGGATGCGCACACGGTTTCCGACATAGAATTTCAATCTGTATCGCTCGACATATGGGATGCCAAATACCGCCTGACGGCGAGGGACGGGTCAAGTGTTGATCAGTCCATCGACGACACGTATCAGCGTGTCGCGAAAGCTCTCGCAGGCGTGGAAAAAGAGTCCGAGCGAGAGCGTTACTTCAACGACTTTTTGTGGGCGCTACGCAGTGGCGCCATTCCGGCCGGGCGTATTATTTCCAACGCCGGTGCCCATGAGCACAAACCCGCGACGTCGACCATCAACTGCACCGTGTCCGGTACGGTGTGTGACTCCATGGACAATATCCTCAACAAGGTTCATGAGGCCGGCCTGACGCTCAAAGCGGGCTGCGGTATTGGCTATGAATTCTCGACGCTGCGACCCAAGGGTGCGTATGTGACGGGCGCGGGCGCGTATACCTCAGGCCCACTGTCGTTCATGGATATCTACGACAAGATGTGTTTCACAGTGTCGTCAGCCGGCGGTCGTCGTGGCGCACAGATGGGTACCTTCGATGTGGGCCACCCGGACGTCATGGACTTCATTCGTGCCAAGCGTGAAGACGGGCGCTTGCGGCAATTCAATCTGTCGTTGCTGGTGACAGACGAGTTCATGCAGGCGGTGATCAACAAGGAAGACTGGCAGGTCGCGTTTCCGATCACACAAAAAGAACTGGATGAGGACGAGCTGGATGTCAGCGACAGCTCGCTGTTCATCTGGCGCGAGTGGCCCGAGGCGGCCGATTATGTCAGCAATGGCGATGGCCTGGTCGCGTGCAAGATTTACAAGACGATGCCTGCGCATCGCGTGTGGGACCTGATCATGACATCGACCTACGATTTTGCGGAGCCCGGCTTCGTGCTGATCGACAGGGTCAATGAAATGAATAACAACTGGTTTTGCGAAAATATCCGTGCAACCAATCCCTGTGGCGAGCAGCCACTACCGCCCTACGGTTCCTGCCTGCTGGGGTCGGTCAATCTCACGCGTTTTGTCATCGATCCGTTTTCGGAAAAGGCCCGCTTTGACTGGGACTTGTTCCGCAAGGTCGTCAAGGTTTTTACGCGCATGCTCGACAATGTAGTCGAGATCAATGGCTTGCCGTTGTTGAAGCAACGCGACGAAATCAAACGCAAACGACGCCATGGGATGGGTTTTCTGGGGCTGGGGTCGGCGATCACGATGTTGCGTATGCGCTATGACGACAGTAAGGCTGTCAGCTTTACCGAGGACATCTCGCGTGAACTGGCACTTGCGGGTTGGGAAGAGGCATTGGAGCTGGCCAGGGAAAAAGGGCCTGCGCCAATCATGAACGAGCAATTCGAGGTGACCGAAGACATGCTGCGCAAGCGGCCGGAAATGGTGACCGATGGATATCAGGTTGGGGACAAGCTTCCTGGGCGCCTGTTGCACGCAAAGTACAGCCGTTACATGCAGCGTGTAGCCGAGGAGGCACCGGGGCTGGTCAGGGAACTGGCAGAGCTAGGCGCGCGTTTCACGCATCACAGCTCGATCGCACCGACCGGAACGATCTCTTTGTCGCTGGCCAATAATGCGTCGAATGGCATTGAGCCGAGCTTTGCACATCATTATTTTCGGAACGTGATTCGGCCGGGCAAGAAGACCAAGGAAAAGCTTGACGTGTATTCGTTTGAGTTGCTGGCCTATCGCTCACTCGTCAACAAGGATGCGATGCCCGACGTTGGTGAAGACAGCAATAGCTTGCCGGACTTCTTTGTGTCGGCAGACGAAATAACGCCGAAGGCACATGTCGATATTCAGGCAGCCGCCCAGAAGTGGATCGACTCATCGATTTCCAAGACGGCCAACGTGCCGACGGACTACCCCTATGAGGACTTCAAGGATATTTACACCTACGCCTACCAGCAAGGACTCAAGGGCTGCACCACATTCCGCTTTAACCCGGAAGCGTTCCAGGGTGTTCTCGTTAAGGAGAAGGACCTGAAGAGCACTGTGTATACGTTCACGCTCGACGATGACACGACGGTTGAGCTCAGGGGTGATGAGGAAATCGAATACGACGGCGAAATACACACTGCCGCGAACCTCTTTGACGCGCTCAAAGAGGGCTATTACGGAAAATTCTAGAATGATCAAGATAGAGAAAAAAATCGTTGGCTACAAAGTGGCCAGATTGACTAAAGAAGAAACGGCCGAAAAACCCGAATTCAAGCGTGAAGGAGGCGGCGGTAATCGTGCGGAAGTCATTCGTATGCACGAGAAACTGGAGCGTCCGGAGATGCTCGTCGGTTCAACCTATAAAGTTAAAACGCCGGTGACCGATCACGCGATGTACGTCACAATCAATGACATCGTACTCAACGAAGGCACCGAGCATGAGAAGCGTCGCCCATTCGAGATTTTTATCAATTCGAAGAATCTAGACCACTACCAGTGGATCGTGGCGTTGACACGCATTATTTCTGCAGTGTTCCGCAAGGGCGGTGATGTGGCGTTTCTGGTCGAAGAGTTGACGGCCGTGTTCGATCCGCGCGGCGGTTACTGGCAGCCGGGCGGCAAGTACATGCCGTCGATTATTGCCGAGTTGGGCTACGTCATAGAAAAGCACCTGGTGTCCATCGGCATGATGAGCGTGCCTGAGATGGATGAAGCGCAGAAGAAGTTGCTGGCCGCAAAACGCGCCGAATACGAAGAGGCGCAGAAGCAAATCGACGCATTCGCCAAAAGTGATTACCCGAAGGGCGCGCAGTTGTGCACGAAGTGCAATACGGCTGCGGTGATCAATATGGATGGCTGCATGACGTGTTTGTCCTGTGGCGATAGCAAGTGCGGGTGATGTAGGGCTGCTCCCGCAATCAATCGTGATAAGGTCCGCTCGTGACTTTATTGATACCTGATTTCTCCACAACACATGTCGTTGTTGCAGGCGACGTCATGCTTGATAAATACCTGTTCGGCACTACGAGTCGAATCTCGCCCGAAGCGCCGGTGCCGATTGTGCACGTACAGCAAACAGACGAGCGTCCGGGCGGTGCGGCAAACGTTGCCGTCAACCTGGCGGCACTCGGTGCCACGACACGATTGATCGGTGTCGTCGGCAAGGACAGTGCCGCGGATTCGCTGCAGAGCATCCTCGAGGAGCTCGGTATAGATTGCGATTTCCATCGTGCCGACGATCGTCCGACGATCACCAAGACACGCGTGCAAAGCCGTGGACAGCAATTGATTCGACTGGACCAGGAGAATGTCGCGGAGCTTGGCGATGACTCGATAGTGGATACGCTGAAAGCGGCGATAGGCAATGCCGGCGCAGTCATTCTGTCGGACTATGGCAAAGGCGCGCTGACGGACGTTACAAGAATGATTGCAGCCTGCCGTGATGCAGGTGTGCCGACGCTGGTAGATCCCAAAGGAAGTGACTTCAGTAAGTATCGCGGGGCGTCACTTATCACACCCAATCAGTCTGAGTTTGAAGCGGTCGTGGGAGTCTGTAATAGCGACGAAGATCTCGTGTCGCATGGCAACACGCTGCTCACCGAGTTGGCATTGGACGCGCTGCTCATTACGCGCAGCGAAAAGGGCATGTTGCTGCTTGAGACGGGATTGGAACCGCTTTTTCTGTCTACGCAGGCGCGCGAGGTATTCGATGTCACGGGTGCGGGCGATACCGTGATAGCGACGCTCGCCGCCGTTATTGCGAGCGGTCAGGACCTGAGTTCGGCAGCGGCGCTCGCGAATATTGCGGCCGGACTCGTCGTACGCAAGATCGGTGTTGCGACGATAACGCCATCGGAGATTCGGGTTGCGATGCATCAGCGTGGGCAGGGAGGACGCGGTCTCGTCGAAAAGGGCGAACTGCTTGCCATGGTCGAGGAGAGTCGCAGCCGGGATGAGCGCATTGTCATGACGAACGGCTGCTTCGATATCCTTCATGCCGGACATGTTGCCTACCTGGAGGAAGCCAAGAGCCTGGGTGATCGCTTGATTGTGGCCGTCAATGACGACGATTCCGTAACACGGCTTAAAGGCGAGGCCAGACCCGTCAATGCGTTGCAAGATCGTATGCTGGTCCTGGCGGGATTGGCTGCCGTCGACTGGGTCGTTGCGTTTTCTGACGATACGCCGGCCGATCTGATATCGGCAGTGCTGCCTGACGTACTCGTTAAAGGTGGCGATTACAAGCCGCAAGAAATCGTCGGGGCGAAGGACGTTCTCGCGAACGGCGGTGAGGTTCGCGTCCTGGCATTTCGCGACGGTCATTCAACAACGCGAATCATCAATCAGATGCGCGCCGATCAATCGCAAGATTGACCCGGGCAGGTCGCCGTGCGCTTCCTCTACAACTTACTAACCTACGTCTTGTTGCTGCCGTATGCGGCTTACTGGGTCGTGCGGGCGATCGTCAACAGCGATTACCGGCACAAGCTTGGTCAGCGATTCGGCATGTCCTATCCGCAGCTCGAACGCAGTATCTGGATCCACGCAGTATCGGTCGGTGAAGTGGTTGCAGCCGCGCCATTGGTGCGAGCCTTGCGACGGCTGTACCCGGACGTGCCGTTGCTCGTAACGACTGTTACGCCGACCGGCGCAGCACGCGTCGCAGCCATTTTTGGCGATGATGTGCATCACGCGTACATACCGTTCGAGATGCCGGTCGCGATAAACGCCTTTTTTGCGTCGGTGAATCCGCTGATCACGCTCATCATGGAAACCGAGATTTGGCCAAACCTGTACCACGGTTGCGGCGTGCGCAAGATCCCGCTGGTACTCGTGAGCGCGCGAATATCACCAAAGTCTGTCGATAGTTATCGTAAATTGCTGCCGTTGTTCAAAGAGACCCTGTCACACGGCATTGTCATAGCGGCGCAGAGCAAGGCCGATGCGGATCGCTTTATATCGCTCGGCGCGAGTCAGGAACGCACGCGAATCACAGGTAATATCAAATTCGATATTGAGCTTCCCGAGGATATTGTGGTGCTCGGTGGTGAACTGCGACGAAACCTGTTCCCAAATCGACCTGTCTGGATTGCTGCCAGCACGCATGACAAGGAGGAGGGGATGATTCTTGACGCGCACCAGCGTCTTTTGCTGCAGCATCAGGATCTCTTGCTGATTCTTGTCCCGCGGCATCCGCAGCGTTTTTCAGTCGTTCGCGAGCTACTCGAGAAACGGGGGATGCCGACGGTTCTGCGAACGGAGCAAAAACCCTGTGATCCCGACACCCTGGTATTTCTGGGCGACACGATGGGTGAGGTCACGATGTTCTATGCTGCGAGCGATATTGCCTTTGTCGGTGGCAGCCTGGTACCCATCGGCGGTCACAATATGCTGGAGCCGGCTGCCTTGGGCATACCGATTATCACAGGACCGCATGTCTTCAACGCTCAGGAAATTGCCGACAGTTTTATCGACAATGCAGCCTGTCGCATGGTCGAGAATCCGGACGAACTCGTTGCGACCGTAGATAGCCTGTTATCCAACGTGGACGCCGCGCGAGAACTGGGTAGCAAAGGATTGAATATCCTCACCAATAATAGAGGCGCCCTGAAGCGCCTGCTCAAGTTGATTGAACCCTTAATCGCGGCGGAAACAGGCTAGGAAATTCTACTTGCCTGCTGCCGCTTCCTCTGCAAACAGCTCCTCAGGCGATTTGCGTTCGACCAGAAACTGCTCAAGCGTTTCGAGATCTTGCACTTGGAGACTGCCTGCCGCCTGCCGAAGGCGCATGGCATTCAGGATGTAATCGTAGCGACTCTGGTAGTAGCGCGTAATTGACTGATAGAGCAGGAACTGTGCGTCCAGGACGTCGACGATGGTTCGCGTGCCGACATCGAATCCAGCCTGCGTTGCTTCCAGTGCAGTCTCACTGGATTCAACGGTTCTCGCCAGAGCCTGCACGCGACTGATCTCAGCCAGGACACCCAGGTAGGAATCACGCGTCTGGCGCTCCGTTGCACGGCTGACGCGTTGCAGATTCTCGCGGCTTGCACGATGCAGATAGACAGCCTCACGAACGCGCGACGATACGCCGCCACCGGCAAACAGGGGAATACTGAACTGAATTCCGATGCTATCAGTTTTACCGTCACTGTCGGCGTTCAGAGCCGGCCCGCCACCGATGGCGCGAGTTGACGTGGTGTCCGACTCGCCCACGTTGGCGACCAGGTCGATGGTCGGGTAGTGGCCGCTCTTGCGCAACGATATCTCGTCTCGTGCAAGTTGTTCGTCAATACGACTCGACACAAGTGCGAGGTTCTGGCTCAGCGCGAGGTCGATCCATCCGGTTTCGCTGGCCGGCACGGGCGCTCTTAGCGGCATGTCTTCCCCGGGAGCCGACAATTTATCGACATACTCGCCGGTTATTTCGCGCATGAACTCGCGCGCAGTTGCGAGAAGACGTTTGGCGCCGATTTCATCTGCGACGGCTGAGTCGTGTGCCGCCTGCGATTCCTTCACATCGGTAATCGCGATCAGGCCGACGTCAAAACGCTGCTTGGCCTGCTCAAGCTGGCGCGCAATCGCCTTGCGGTTTGCGTGAATGGCCGTTAGCTGATCTTCTGCGGCAAGAATGTCAAAGTAGGTCCGTGTCACTCGTACGATTAAATCCTGTTGTGCCGCCTCACGATCGGCCTCGGCCCTCGCAACTATTTTGTCGGCACGGCGCAGCCCGACGATCTGGTCCCAGCGGAACAGGGTTTGGCGCAATGTGAACTGCCAGCGTGTCGTATCGGAATCCGATTCCGTGGTGAATGTCCCAAAGTTTCCAGAAGAGTCCTGCCCCACGCTGGTACCGGAAGAGTTGGTCGTGGTGAAATCACCATCGAAGGAAATCTGTGGCAAATACAAGCCACGAGCTTGTGGTCTCGCTTCCAGCGCGGCGAGGCGGCGAGCCTCGGCTTCGTGAATAAGCGGATCACTTTGTAGCGCTTGTTGGTAAATTTCGAGCAAAGATGTAGCGTGCGCCGTACCTGGCAGAATGATAGCCGCCACTATGAGAGCCAGCGCTTTGATTGATATCACTTTATTCATGTTTTCATTTTCCGCAATTAGACAGTCCAAAGGACGCTCTTTCAAGGTGTTATGGTCTACTATATCACTAAACCAGTTAGAACGAGAACGGCACTGCTGATAGTTGATACAACGGCATCGAAGTATCGACCCATGGATCTCCGCGGTCCACCGGAATTACCGTCGCATTGCTTAGATGCAACAAACGCCCAGGTAGTTTCGCCTCCGGCGTTCTTTTTTGTCCTCTAGAAGCAGAATTCCGTTGCCAGCGAGCTATTGATGAGCGGCGTCAATTGCGTCTCAAACAGGCATTCGCTTTCCCAGTCGTTTTCGCCGGTCTTGCGCACGATACGCGCCTCCATCGCCGGCGGGTCACCTATAATGACGAACAACAATCCGCCGACCGTTAGCGCGTCGACGAATCGTGGATCGAATGACTGTATGGAACCGCTAACGACGATGACATCAAATTGTCTGTCCGGCAGCTCTTTCGTCGCGTCCATCGACAACAGTTCGACGTTGTCGACCCCCGCATCGGCTAGATTTTCAGCCGCTCGTTTTCTGAGTTCGTCGTGAATCTCGAGACTGGTTACGTGCTGCGCGAGACGACTCAGACAGGCAGTCAGGTAGCCGACGCCGGAACCGATCTCGAGAACGTTTTCGTTACCGCCAAGCTCCAGCGTCTGCAAAATGCGGCCCTCGAGCATCGGCGTCAGCATCGATTGTCCGTGGCCGATCGGAATCTGCGTATCTGCGAAAGCAAGCGCCTCGTAGCCGAAGGGTACAAACTGCTCACGTGGCATGGTCGACAGAACATTCAGCACCTCCGGGTTGCTTACGTTCCAGGTGCGAACCTGCTGTTCGATCATCTTTTGCCGGGCGAAATCGGTATTCATCTCTATAACCTGTATCTAATTGAAAATATTACATAAAATGACTATTTATCCCGCATCGGCCAGCGCGCGCAGGCCGTTTTCAGGAGAACGCCTGCCGAATTATGGTGAATCGAGCGAGCCGGCCATGATAGCTGGGATATGCTTGTACAAACCCGCAAGTCGGGCATTGTTCTTACCTCAAGTCTCCACTTTTGGAGATCGATATCGGGCGGCCAATAATAACAAATGAATTTTGTACGGCATCAATTTTGGAACCGATAAATGTCGTCCGCTAACATTATCATTGCTGCGTTAAGCGTTCTGCTGCTGCTGGTCCTGGTTGTTGCGGCGGTACAATATCGCAAACGACAAGCACTCGCGCTGCGTTTTCAGGAATTCAATGAGCATTTGCACGAAGTGTCCGCGGATGCATCCATCGGTCGTCGCATGGCGCCGCAGGGGGACCCTGATGCAGCGGTGCTTGCGGAAACCATAAATCGTTTGTTTGATGCACTCGGCGAACGCGACCAAAAGATCCAGGGACGGGATCGATTGTTCAGGGATTTCTCCCGTACCTTGCCCGAGATCGTCATCATCCACGATGAAAAAATCCTGCTCGCCAATGAATCTGCGGCCGGACTCGTCGGGCTTGAGCCTGCACAACTGGTCGGGCGAGATATTGCCGATCTTGTGAAACCGGCCTATCGGGCATTGTTTCGCAAGCACGTTGCCAAGCGACTGGCGGGCGAAAACGTGCCGCGCCGCCTCGAGATCCAGTTGATTAATGGCAATGAAGCCGGCCTTTGGGTCGAAGCACAGAGTTC
>Ga0209987_10002325_pt1 | contig 10544 bp, 10 predicted proteins | sample N074metaG_FD_182134 | JGI IMG/M metagenome (GOLD analysis project Ga0209987, IMG submission 182134) | Deep subsurface microbial communities from Kermadec Trench to uncover new lineages of life (NeLLi) - N074 metaG (SPAdes) (version 2) | ecosystem: Environmental > Aquatic > Marine > Ocean trench... | reverse complement strand
TAAGGTCGGACAATGCTCTAGAGCGTTATCGCTCAGACCGGCAGCACCCGGCCGACGCCCGCCTCTTTCGCCCGCTCGTAGACTGCCGCGGCGACGGCGACGTCGGCCAAGCCCAGGCCCGCGAACACCAGGGCATTGCGTTGCGCGGCGTTCTCGCGGCCCGCCAAGCTTCCTACCACCAGGCCGGCGACCTCGCCGTGGTAGGGCTCCGGGTAGGCGAGGCGCTCGGTGCCGGCCTGGGCGATATCGTCCGTGACCACCAGGTCGAGCGCCGGCAGGCTCTTGGAAATCCACGACAGGCCGAGGTCGATCATGCCGGCGAAGCTCCCCGGCGCGAGCCAGGCCGCGTCCAGGAACGGCGGCGTCGGCGGCACCACCGGGGTGGTCGTGATCACGATGTCCATGCCGGCCACCGCATCGCGCGGGTCTTCGACCGCCGCCGCCGCCAAGCCTTCGGCGCCGGCTTCTTGGGCGAAGGCCTGGGCCGTGCTCAGGCGGCGGCTGTAGGCGCGGAGCGTGGCGAGCGGGAAATGGAGCTTAAGCGCGGCCAAGTGCGCGCGCGCCTGAACCCCGCAAGCGACGAAGCCGATGCGCGCACTTTCCGGTCGGGCCAGACGCCGGGCCGCGACCGCGGTGATCGCGGCGGTGCGCACGCCGGTAATCCAACGCGCGTCGAGGATCGCCACCGGCATGCCGGTTCCCGCGTCGTTGAGCAGCACCGTGCCGGCGATGTGCGGCAGGCCGCTGTTCTGGGCGTCGGCGACCCCGACCCACTTGACCCCGGCATAGGCCGGCTCGCCCAGGACTCCGGCGCTGGCCAGGAACAGGGCGCCGTCCGGGGCATGCAGCGACAGTTTCGGCTTCATCATGGCGCGGCCGGCCGCCTTGGCCGCGAGCACCGCCTCGACCGCCGCCTCGACCTCGGCCAGACCGAGGCCGGCGGCCCGAACGTCGGCATCGGAGAGATAGAGAATGTCCTGTCCCAGCTTCATGTCGTCACGCCTTCCATTCACGCGGCCTCGGCGCCGCCTTCTTCTTTGCGGCGGGCGACGAAGGCGTCGAGCTCTTCCTTCACCGCGGGGTCCAAGGGCGGCGGTTCGAACTCGGCCAGGACCCGTTTGTAGATCTTGTGGGCACGCTGGGTCGCGGTCTCGGCGCCGCTCTCCTCCCAGGTCTCGTAGTTGCGCCAGTCCGAAACCAGCGGCGTATAGAACGCGGTCTCGTAGCGCTCGAGGGTGTGGGCCGCGCCGAAGAAGTGCCCGCCCGGCTGGACCTCGCGAATCGCGCTCAGGCCGAGGGTCGCTTCGTTGACCTCGATCGGCCGCAAGGTCTCGGCCATCATCTGCAAGAGCTCGACGTCGAGCACGAACTTCTCGAACGAGGCGGTCAGCCCACCCTCCATCCAGCCGGCGCCGTGCAGCACGATGTTGGCGTGACCCATGACCGCGCCCCACAGCGACATCTCGGATTCGTAGGCGGCCTGGGCATCGACCAGGTTGGCGGCGTTGGCGTTGGACGAGCGGTAGGGCAGCCGGTAGCGGCGCGCGAGCTGGCCGCCGGCAAAGGCGGCGCGGGTGTACTCCGGCGTGCCGAAGGCCGGGGCGCCGGACTTCATATCGACGTTGGAGGTGAAGCCGCCGTAGACCACCGGCGCGCCGGGGTTGACGAGCTGGACCAACGCCAGGGTCGACAGCGCCTCGGCGTTCTGCTGCGCCAGCGCGCCGGCCAAGGTCACCGGGCACATCGCGCCCGCCAGGGTGAACGGCGTCACCACCAACGGCTGATTGCGCCGCGCCATCTCGATCACGCCCTCGATCATCGGCGCATCCAGACGCAGCGGCGAGGAGGTGTTGATGACCGAGAACAGGCTCGGCTCGCGCATCAGCCGGTCCGCGTCGACGCCGCGCCCGATGCGGGTCATCTCGATCGCGTCGCGGATGCGCCGGCGGCCCAGGGAATAGGCGTGGTAAGGTTTGTCCGACAGGGAGATGAAGGCCATCGTCGCATCCAGGTGGCGGGTCGCGACCGGCAGGTCGATGGGCTCGACCGGATAGCCGCCGATGAGGTGGACCGTATTGAAGGCCTGGGCCAGGCGGATCAGGTCGCAGAAGTCGTCGTAGTTGCCGTCGCGCCGGCCGCCGGCCAGGTCGGAAGCGTTGACCGCGCTGCCGACGGTGGCGAAGTTGATGTGGTTGCCGCCGATGGTCACGTGATGCGCCGGGTTGCGCGCGTGCAGCGTGAATTCGGCCGGGGCGTGGCCGACCGCTTCCTCGATCAGGCCGCGGTCGAAGCGCACCCGCTCGCTACCGGCCTCGACCTCGGCACCCGCGCGGCCCAGGATCTCGCGCGCCTCGGGGTGCAGGAAGTCCATGCCGATCTCTTCCAGGATCTGCATGGAAGTGTCGTGAATCGCCTCGATCTGGTCGGCGCTCAGCACCTCGATCGGCGCATAGGGATTGCGCAAGGCCCGCCGCGGCAGCTGGGTCAGCGCCGAACTCTCGCGCCGTTGGCGTCCGCGCCGGTTGCTGCGGTCTCGCGCCATGGTGCCTCCCGAATAAACCCCACCGTCCCTGTTATACCAAGGATCCTTAGTACAAGTGCCCCGGCATTTACGACGCAAGCTCCGCGACCGCGGTTTTGTAGGCCCGGAATATCTCTTCCTCGCGCGGGTGATGGCCGTCGCGCACCACCCAGCCGCCGCCGACCATGACCCCGGTGACCGGATTGTCGTTGCCGGCGAAGACCAAGGCGTCGAGGAACAGATCGTCCGAGCGGCCGTGGAGGTTGGGCCGCTCGGGATCGACCACCACCAAATCGGCGCGGGCGCCAGGCGCCAGGCGCCCGATCGGACGGCCGAGCGCCTGGGCGCCGCCGGCGACCGCGCCCCGGAACAGGCGCGCGCCGACGGAGGATGCCTCGGAACCGCCGGCCAGGAGATTGCGCCGCCGCGCGGTCAGGCGCTGACCGTATTCGAGCCAGCGCAACTCCTCGATCGGGCTGACCGAGATGTGACTGTCGGAGCCGATGCCGAAGGCACCGCCCGCCTCCAGATAGGCCGGCGCCGGGAACACGCCGTCGCCCAGGTTGGCCTCGGTGGTGGGACAGAGCCCGGCCACCGCCCCGCTTTCGGCCAGGCGCCGGGCCTCCTCCTCGGTGACGTGGGTGGCGTGGATCAGGCACCAGCGCGGCCCCACCGCGGCATTTCGGAGCAGCCATTCGACCGGACGCAGGCCGCACCATTCTATGCAGTCGCGTACCTCGCCGTGCTGCTCGGCGATGTGGATATGCACCGGCGCACTGGCATCGAGAGCCTCCAGACCCTCGAGCGCCGCCGAAAGCGTCTCCGGGGTGACCGCGCGCAGGGAGTGCGGCGCGATGCCGATCCGAACGTTCGGATCGCCGCGGTATTCTTTGAGTAATTTCTCAACTAAATCCAGGAACCTATCTGTATCATTGAGAAAACGACGCTGTCCATTTCCTGATTCCTGACCGCCGAAATCGCCATATCCATAGAGCACGGGAAGCTGGGTGATGCCGATGCCGGTGGTCTTGGCCGCCGCGATCACGCGCCGCGACATCTCGGTCAAGTCCGCATAGGGGCTGCCGTCGGGACCGTGGTGCAGGTAGTGAAACTCGCCGACCGCGGTGTAGCCGGCCTTGAGCATCTCGGTGTAGAGCTGAGCCGCGATGGCTTCGACCTGATCGGGGGTCAGCCGCTCGACGAAATCGTACATGACCTCGCGCCAGGTCCAGAAACTGTCCTCGGCCGGGCCGGCGCGCTCGGCCAGCCCCGCCATGGCGCGCTGAAAGGCGTGGGAGTGCAGGTTCGGCATGCCGGGCAGCACCACGCCACCCGCGCGCGGCGCGGCGCCGGCTTGGGCGTCCGGCGTCACCGTGGCGAGCCCGCCGCCGGCGTCGATCTCGAACAACACGTCCCGAGCCCAGCCGTCGGGCAACAACGCGCGCTCGGCGAACAAAGAGGATTCGGTCATGGGGATCTAATACCAATGATCCTTAGTAATGGCCCATAGAGACGGCTTCCCAAGGTTTTCGGCCAGGAGCGCGTGGCGTGGCGATGCGGGGCATCGCAAGCCATGCGGGACGCCGTCCGAAAACCTTGGGAAGCCGCCTTCGGTCGCGCGGGCGAACCGCCGGGTGCGTCGGGAAGCCTTGCCGATGACCCACATCGCCCGCGGCTCCCCTCCTGCCCGCCCCCTGGCCCGACGGATCGCCCGCGCGATCTCTATGGGCCATTACTAAGGATCATTGGTATTACGCCGCCTCGCGGTTTTCCGGCGCGAGCTTATGCCGTAAGACTGGACTTGTATAGGCGGGCACACGGAGAGAGGAGCGCACGCGAACATGTGGGACGCAATCTGGCTGGGCGGCCGCCTGGCGACCATGGCACGGCCAACGCGGGGGGCCGAGGACCGGGGAGCCGAAGCCTACGGCGCGATCGAGGACGGCGCCATCGCCGTGGCGGCCGGACGCATCGCCTGGGCCGGGCCGCGCACCAAGCTGCCGGGTGCGGCCAAGGACCTGGCGCGCGAGGTTCACGACCTGGAAGGGCGCTGGCTCACGCCCGGGCTGATCGACTGCCACACCCACCTGGTCTACGGCGGCGACCGCGCGGCGGAGTTCGAACTGCGCTTGAAGGGCGCCAGCTACGCCGAGATTGCCCAGGCCGGCGGCGGCATCGTTTCGACCGTCGCGGCGACCCGCGCGGCCAGCGAGGAAGTCTTGTTGCAGGCCGCGCGGCCGCGGCTCGACGCCCTGCTCGCCGAGGGCGTGACGACGATCGAGATCAAGTCGGGCTACGGCCTCGACTTGGAAAACGAACTCAAGCAACTGCGGGTCGCGCGCGCGCTCGGCGAGTCCCGGGCGGTCACGGTCAAGACCACGTTCCTCGGCGCCCATGCCCTGCCGCCCGAGTTCGCCGAACGCGCCGAGGATTACATCGAAGCGGTCGTGGCCATGCTGCCCGCGGTCGCGGCCTCGGGATTGGCCGATGCGGTCGACGCCTTCTGCGAGACCATCGCATTTTCGCCCGAACAAATCGCGCGGGTGTTCGCGGCGGCGCGCGTGCTCGATCTGCCGGTCAAGCTGCACGCCGACCAGCTCACGGACCTGGGCGGGGCGGTGCTGGCGGCGCGTTACGGCGCGCTCTCGGCCGACCATATCGAGTACACCGGCGCGGAGGGTGTCGCGGCGATGGCGGCGGCGGGCACGGTTGCGGTGGTCCTGCCCGGCGCCTTCTATGCGCTGCGCGAAACCCAGTTGCCGCCGGTCGAGGCGCTGCGCGCCGCCCGGGTGCCGATCGCGCTCGCCACCGACTGCAACCCGGGCAGCGCGCCGGTGACCTCGCTGCTGCTCATGCTCAACATGGGCTGCACCTTGTTCCGCCTGACCCCGGAGGAGGCGCTGGCCGGGGTCACCCGCCACGCCGCGACCGCGCTCGGCCTTGGCGACAGCCACGGCACCCTCGAAGCCGGCAAGGTCGCGGACTTCGCGATCTGGAACATCGACCGCCCGGCCGAACTCGCCTACCGGATCGGCTTCAACCCGCTGGCCTATGCGGTGAAAGGGGGCGCGGTCCGGGAACCGGCGATCGGCAAGGATCCCGATGCTTGAGAATTGTACTGATGGAGTTTTGAGCGCAACGAACCTCCGGTTTCTGGAGCACGCCATTCGGTCGAGCCCGGTACTGGGTCCTGTGCTCGACCGTTGGGCTGAGGTGCGGTTGCCGGACGGCTGGCTTGCTGCGGGGGCCGTGGCACAGACAGTGTGGAACGCTAGGCTGGGTTACTCGCTCGACCACGGAATCAGGGACGTCGACATTGTCTATTTCGATGCTGAGAATCTCGCCGCTGAATCGGAACAGGCGGAAGAGCAACGCATCCGCTCGCTCTTTGCCGACCTACCGGTGCCGTTCGACGTCGTGAATGAGGCGCGCGTCCATCTTTGGTATGAGGCCCGGTTCGGATATGCGATTGCGCCCTACCGATCCGCAGAGGACGCCATAGCCACATTCCCCACGACGGCAACGGCAATTGGGGTACGACCGGCCGATGGACGGTTCGAGATATCGGCGCCGTTCGGTCTAACCGACCTTTGCCGACTTGTTGTTCGCCCAAACAAAACGCAGATCGACGTTCAGATATACGAAGCAAAGCTCTCGCGTTGGCGGTCGCACTGGCCAGCCCTGGATTTTCGGCCGTGGCACGAGGCGGTCTCAACTGAGGATTGAATGTCGACCCGGTAGTCAGTGTCGGCAAATTTGCCTGCCCGGCTCACCTAACGAGTCAAGATCAACCCGCTCGCCTATGCGGTGAAGGAGGGGGTGGTTCGGAGCTAGGGGACCGGCCAGTGGCCGGCGACCCGGACCGCCTCGTCCATGCCCGGCCAGGGCGGCATGGTGGCGATCGCGAAGATCAGCGGGTCCCGGCCGGTATTGCGGAACTGGAAGTGGACGCCGGTCGGCAGCGAAGTCGAGACCCCGGGCCCGACCGGGACCACCTCCTCCCGGTCGTCCAGCTTGCGCCAAAGTTCGCCGGCGCCGCCAAGGAAGTACCAGATCTCCTCGATGGTCTGGTGCCGCACCGCCAGCGAGACCTTGCCCGGTGGCAGGGTGCAGTGGGACAGACCGCCGCGCGCGGTCTCGAGCAGGAGCCGTATCTCGGAACCGTCCGGCGCGGTCACGAAATCTGCCGGCAACGCCGCGGTCCACTTCATGAGTCGCTCCCGTCGCCGCAGCCGGCCGCGCCGATCAGTCCTTGGTCATCGAGATGCGGCCATCCGCCCCGATCGTCCAATGGGGATTGTAGGCGACCTCCCAGGCGTGGCCGTCAGGGTCGGCGAAATAACCCGAATAGCCGCCCCAGAAGACCTCTTCCGGCTCCTTCAGGATCGTCGCGCCCCGCTCCCTCAGCCGGGCGAAGATCGAATCGACCTCTTCCTTGCTTCGGGCATTGTGGGCGAGCGCGAAGCCCTGGTAACCGGTGCCGCCGCTGCCACCAGATGCGGCATTCCTGTCTTTCGCCATGTCAGCGTGCGGGTAGAGGGAGAACACCAGCCCGCCGAGATCGAAAAAAGCGATCTCGGGCGGACTCGGAGCCGCCTTCCAGCCCACCACGTCCTCGTAGAACGCGATCGCGCGCTTCAAGTCCGCGACCCCCAATGTGACCATGCTCAAACGTTGTTCCATAGCTGTCCCCACCTCCCCCGCAACCAAACCCTCTCCCGAAACCAAACCCGTCCCGGCCCGCGCCACCATCTCGCCGACGCGGAAGGCGCTCCAGACCATGTCCAGGGTCTCGTCGCCGGAAAGCGCGTTGGTCCGCTTCCAGACGCCGTCCTCTTGGACCAGGGCCGCGGTCATGCCGCGCGAGCGGTCATCGATCTGGCCATAGGTGATCAGCACCAGCGCATAGTCCCGGTACCGCACCACACCCCAGAGGAACACCGAGTCGAGTGTCGCGAAGCCGGCCTTGCTGCCCGCGCGTATCTCGGCGTCGGCGAGGAACTGCGCGAGTACCGCCTGCTCACTGGCCGCGAAATTGGCCTTGATCCACTCCGCGTCGTCGGCCTTCCAGGCCGAGAAGTCCGATCGGACCGCAGCCTCCGGCGTGTTCAAATCGGCCTGGTCCCGCGCGATCGGGTCTAACTCGCGCGGCGGCTTGAACAACTCGCCGGGCAGAACCAACTCAATCGTGTCTTCGAATTTTTTGCCGCTGTCGAGGTGGCGCTTTTGAAATCCCAGGTTCTTGAGCTGGGCGCGGAACGCGACCTCACCGGCAAGCGCCGATGGCGCCGCACCGAGCCCTATCATGGCCACCATTAGAAGCCCGATCGCGCAGGCAACACGAGTCCAAGTAATTTCCATTTTCAATTTCTTTCCCCGCCCCACTCGAGCGTCGTCTCCAGTAGGCGCCGCAAGACCGGCCGAATACCGGCTGCCAGGTCGTCGCGGAAGCCGAACGGCGGGGCCTCGTCCATGTAGGTGATCTGGCTCAGTTCGAGCTGGATCGCATGAACGCCCCGGGCCGGGTCGCCGAAGCTGCGGGTGATGTAACCGCCCTTGAAGCGGCCGTCGAGCGCATGGCTATAACCCATTGCCGCGGCTTTTGTTTCGGCAATTGTTGTCAGGCGCGATATCAGCTGCGGATCGGCGCTGACGCCATCGGCGCTGCCCAGGTTGAGGTCGGGCAAGCGGCCCTCGAAGAAGCGCGGCACCCGGCTTCGGATCGAATGCGCCTCCCAGAGCAGCGCGTAACCATGGCGATCCTTGATGGCGCCGAGCGCGCTTGCCAAACGCTGGTGATAGGGGCGAAACACCGCGGCCCGCCGCGCCTCGATCTCGGCCGCGTCCGGCGCCCGGCCGTCCAGATAAATCGCATCCTGGTCGAAGGTGGTGGCCGGACACAGCCCGGTGTTGCTGGCACCGGGATAGAGCGGCTTGTCGTCGGGCGCCCGATTCAAATCGATGACGTAGCGCGACTGGGTCGCGGCCAACACCGAGGCGTCGAGGTCATCCAGGAAATCGTACAGCCGGTCGACGTGCCAGTCGGTGTCCGGAACGGTCTTGCCGAGCTCGGTCATGCGCGCCGCGATGGCCTCGGGCACCTGCGTGCCGACGTGGGGCATGGAGACCAGAAGCGGCGATCCGCCGGCCTTGAAGGTGAAAGGTTCGGTCATGCCATTGCTCGCTCCGCTCCGCTCCGCTCAGATCCAACCGAACAGGAACGCGAGGCCGAGCGCCATGAAAAACAGGCCGATCACCGGCCACTGGAAGCGGCGCCATCCGGTCAGCTCCTTGTCGATCCGCCGCTGCAGCGTTCCCAACATGGGCAAGCTGTCCATGAAGCCGCTGCCCTGCTCCGAGGTGCGGCGTGGCGGCATGAACCAGACCGCGAAGAAGATCGCCCCCAGGATTATCAGGCCCCAGGCGCCCGAACCTGCCGTCTCGGGACAATCCACGGCGCCCGAGGCCTGGTCGCAGGACAGCTCCGCCGCCGCCTGCGACCAGGCCTCAGGTACCGTGGCGGCAAGCACAACGATAAGCAGGACGAAGGAAGCCAGGATGCGCGGCATAAAACCTCGTTCAGAGAATTCGGAGGCCGAAAACCTACGCCACGGCCTCGATTGCGGCAACGCCGGCGGAGATATTCCTCGTCGAATAGCCCGCTTGACTCGAAATTGTATATACATGTATAGACAACTTGTTCGCTAGTTCGAAATTCCGCGCCCACCCCGCGACAAAACCGGGTGCAGGGGACCGCGGCATCCAAGGGAGGCTTTGATGAAATTCAAGTGGAGCAAGCGCGCCGTTGCGGCGGCGTGCGTGCGCTCGACGGCGTCACCTTCGCGCTTCAAGAGGGCGAGCTGCTCGGCCTGATCGGCCCCAACGGCGCGGGCAAGACCACCGCCCTGCGCGCGATCACCGGCACCGTGCGCCCCGACCGCGGCGCGGTGGCGTTGGCGGGCTTGGACTTGACCCGACTGCCGGTGCACCGCCGCGTGCGCGCCGGGCTCGGCATGTCGCAGCAACTGGTGCGGCCGTTCCGCGCCATGACCGCGATCGAGAACGTCATGCTCGCCGCCGGCGCCGCCAAGACCGGCGCACCGCTCCGCGCCCTGTTCCAGCGCGGTCGCGCGGCGGAACGGAAAAAGGCGCGCGTCCATCTGAACACCGTGGGCATCGCCGAGGTCGCCGAGAGCGCGCCCGACAGCCTGCCGCTCGGCACCCTCAAGCGCCTGGAGATGGCCCGCGCCCTGGCGCTGGAACCCAAGGTCCTGCTGCTCGACGAGCCGCTCGCCGGACTCAACCACGTCGAGGCGCGGCGCCTCGCCGAGACCATCGCCGAGCTCAACCGCGGCGGCGTTTCGATCATTCTGATCGAGCACAATCTGGGCGAGGTCATGCGCGTTTGCAGCCGCCTGGTGGTGCTCGACAACGGCCGCGTGCTGGGCGAAGGCGCGCCCGCGGCGGTCATGGCCGAACCAGAGGTGCGCGCCGCCTATCTGGGCGCGGGCCATGCTTAGGCTGTCCGATCTTACGGCCGGCTACGGCGCGTTCACCGCGGTGCACGGTCTCAGCCTCGAGATCGCCCCGGCCAGCGTGTTCGCGCTGGTCGGTGCCAATGGCGCGGGAAAGTCTTCGACTATCATGGCCATCGCCGGCCACGTCGCGGTCCAGGGCGGCACCGTCGAACTCGACGGCGAGGACATCACGGCGCTGCCGGTCGCCCGGCGCGTGGGCCGGGGGATCGCGCTGGCGCCCGAAGGCCGGCGTCTGTTCGGCGATCTGAGCGTGCGCGAGAACCTGATGATCGGCGGCTACGCGCACCCGGCCCGGGACGAGGCGCAGAACCGCGCGCGGGTCATCGAGCTGTTCCCGCGCCTGGGCGAACGGCTCAATCAGGAGGCCGGCATCTCGATACTGCTGGTCGAACAGAGCACGGTGCGCGCGCTCGAGATCGCCGATGCGGTCTGCGTGCTCGAGTCAGGCCACGCGGTCTGGCAAGGCAGCGCCGAAGCGGCGCGCA
>Ga0209987_10002324_pt1 | contig 10546 bp, 7 predicted proteins | sample N074metaG_FD_182134 | JGI IMG/M metagenome (GOLD analysis project Ga0209987, IMG submission 182134) | Deep subsurface microbial communities from Kermadec Trench to uncover new lineages of life (NeLLi) - N074 metaG (SPAdes) (version 2) | ecosystem: Environmental > Aquatic > Marine > Ocean trench... | reverse complement strand
GGCGTAATTTCCTGCAACTCGTTCTGAACACGAAGGGCTGCCAGTCCAAATTGCGGCCGCGTCCTCGATGCCACCGTCATCTGAAAACTGACCGGCACCAAATTCACTAGCAGCTCGATCAGCTCATCCGTTTCCGGCTTGCTCACGCAATGATAGTCGTCAAGAATCAACATCAAGGGGCGTGCAGTATCAGCTATGTCGTCCACGAGGTCATTAAGGGTGTGCGTGATATCGAGACGGGCCGTACCGTTGATAATGCGTGCTGTTCGTGTACCGAATTCAGGTATTGCAGCCCGGATCGACCCGACGATATCCCTCAACAAGGCGACTGTGCTGTGATCTTCCATACCCAATGACAACCAGGCTACGGTAACGCCTTCATCGAGCAATAATTCACGCCATTGAATTAACAGTGTCGTCTTGCCAAATCCCGCAGGTGCTGCAACCAACGTCAGCTTGGGCGGTCGCTCTGACCGACTCCATTGCAGAACATCACGGCGACCGATCATTCTGGAACGAGCGATCGGCGCATTAAACTTCGATTTCATGCAGGAGGGCACCTGGTAGTGAGGGCGTAGGTCTTCTTGTGGCCCGGCGGCCAATTCTACATCACTGTGATCGGCGCTGTTCAGACAGTATCTGTGCTTATGAACGACTCGATATGCTCGCTCACAACACTTCCCTTGTCATAGTAAAGGTGCAACATACTATTCGCCGGAACCGCCCACCAATTCGAAATATCTTCGTCAAGCGGTTCAGAAACAGCGAGCGCAGACCCATTTGTCCAATTCAAATACAAGGACGGTGCCGCTCGGTCCGACGACCATCGTAGTACGCGTAGATACTCTCCATCTGTAATGGCGATCGTTGCACGAAATGCCTCCGGTATTCCCTCACTCTTGCGCAACGCTTCGACCTCCTGGATTGTGCGGCGGATAGCATCTCCCGGATTTTCGCGTAAACCGTTGCCGATCATCAACTGGAACAGCAGCTCGCTGTCCGTGCCACCGACGATTGCATCGAAGCAGTCGTCGGAAAGCATGGCGTACAGTCTGCGGCGCAATAGGCGGAATCCACCAATCTGGCCGTTATGCATGAACAGAATTTTTTCCGAGCGAAACGGATGACAATTAACGTTTATATTTGGTGCACCCGTCGACGCACGCACATGCGCAAAGAAAATTCGACTCTCTAGAACGCGCGTTAGCTCACGAAGATTCGGGTCTGCCCATGCTGGCCCTGCGTCGCGATACAAGCCCGGCTCCTCTGGTGTCCCATACCAACCCAGTCCGCCGCCATCACCGTGGACGCCCAGTTTGGCCTTATGAGAATGCTGCGCCTGCTCACACAGCGAATGTGGTCCCTCATACAGGAACTTTTCAATAAGACGAGGTTCACCTATATAGGCCAGCCAGCGGCACACAAGAATCTCCAGGAATGGGGGACAGTGGAAAGAATACGTGCCGTTTTCCAGCGGCGAACCACCCCAAAGTGTAGTTGCGTCTGCTGACCCTGCCGAGACACAATGACTGATGATTGCTGTGGTGATACGACGACTGCTCGCGACGATTCCGGTAATGGCCGTTGTCGCTATTATCGTATTCTCACTCCTCTATTTGACACCAGGTGACCCAGCTGCGGTCCTCGCAGGCGAGCAAGCCACATCTGAGGATATCGAGCGGCTGCGCCTGGCGCTCGGTCTGGATCAGCCTTTCCTCGTCCGATTTGGCCAATGGATAAGTGGGGTCGTACAGGGCGACCTGGGCACCTCGATCTTCTCGCGACGTCCGGTCATGGAACTGATCATCCAGCGACTGGAACCGACGATAGCCCTGACACTGGCGTCGCTCGTCATCGCTGTGACCATCGCCATTCCACTGGGCGTTATCGCAGCTTGGCGCTCGGGTGGGTTAGTCGATCGGGCTGCCATGAGTTTTGCCGTACTCGGTTTCTCAGTGCCCGTATTCGTATTGTCCTATTTATTGATCACGCTATTTTCGGTCAAATTGTCGATCTTGCCCGTCCAGGGCTATGTACCCATCGCGTACGGCTTCGGCCCCTTCGCAAAGCATCTGATTTTACCGGCATTTTCCCTGGGTATTATTAACGCGGCGCTGATTGCCAGAATCACACGCACAACGATGCTCGAAGTGCTGAATCAGGATTACATTCGCGCGGCACGCGCGAAAGGATTGTCGGTTCGACGAGTTTTAGTAAGACACGCCCTAAAAAATGCGGCCATACCCATCGTGACGGTAATTGGCATCAGCTTCTCGCTGCTGATAAGCGGCGTGGTTGTCACCGAAACGGTTTTTAATATTCCGGGATTGGGCCGATTGACAGTCGACGCTATTCTTCGTCGAGATTACCCCGTTATTCAAGGAGTCATTCTCGTATTTTCGGCGACCTATGTTGTTGTGAATCTGCTCGTCGACCTGAGCTACAGCTTGTTTGATCCGAGGATCAAACATTGAACACCGTAGTAAGGACATTATCCGCAGCAAGGATCAATGGTTTTCTGCGCCTTTGGCGGCGTCATCCTAACCTTATCGTCGGTGCAGGCATGTTAATCCTCGCATTGGTCGCCGCAATCGCAGCACCGTGGCTCGGAACGATCGACCCGCAAAGTATCGCGCCGTTCAATCGCCTGGAAAAGCCCGGCCCGGAATTCTGGTTTGGTGGCGACCTTATTGGCCGCGATGTGTACAGCCGTACTATTTATGGTGCACGTGTATCTCTATCGGTGGGTCTGGGTGTCGCGATCGGTGGCCTTTCAATCGGATTGATAGTTGGTGTATTAAGTGGCTTCGTTCGCTGGGTCGACCAAATACTAATGCGAATCATGGATGGCCTTATGGCGATTCCATCGATACTACTGGCGGTCGCATTAATTTCTCTGACTGGCGCAAGCCTGAAAAACGTCATCGTCGCTATCTCGATTGCCGAAGTGCCTCGTGTTGCACGACTGGTTCGCAGCGTCGTGATAACACTAAAAGAGCAGGCCTATGTCGAGGCTGCTGTCACATCGGGCACGCGCTTCGTATTAATACTCTGGCGCCATATTTTGCCAAACACGCTCGCGCCGCTGCTAATCCAGGGAACGTATATTTTTGCCTCTGCAATTCTGACCGAGGCCATCCTGAGTTTCATCGGTGCTGGCACCCCGCCTTCTATTCCAAGCTGGGGAAATATCATCGCCGAAGGGAGAACTGTCTTTTCCATCGCACCCCACATCGTGTTATTCCCCAGCCTCGCGCTCGCGTTTACGGTGCTGGGTGTAAACCTGTTGGGAGACGGCCTGCGCGACGTGTTCGACCCACGATACGTGAGTCGAAAATGAGCACTACCGGCCCATTATTGCGCGTCGAGAATCTAAGCGTCACATTCCACACGGATGACGGCGTCGTCCCTGCACTTCGTGACCTTAGTTACACACTTAACCCGGGAGAGACACTCGCCATTGTGGGTGAATCCGGTTCCGGAAAAAGCGTCGGCGCACTCGCTGTCATGCGACTCATCCCTGACCCACCCGGCAGGATATCGAACGGCAGTATTGAGTTCGAGGGGCGCAGCATTCTCGATCTCAATGAAAATGAGATGCAGAAAATTCGTGGCAACGACATTGCGATGATCTTTCAGGAACCGATGACAAGCCTGAACCCGGTTCTCTCGATCGCGGAGCAGATCATAGAGACCGTGCAACTACATCAGAAACTCGACAAGGGAAAGGCACGCGCACGGGCGCTTGAGATGTTACAGCTCGTTCAAATCTCAGAGCCAGAACAACGGCTTGAGCAGTATCCGTATGAACTGTCGGGTGGCATGTGCCAACGCGTCATGATTGCGATGGCGCTGGCCTGCACTCCTTCGATTCTCATTGCCGACGAGCCGACCACGGCACTCGATGTCACGATTCAGGCCCAGATTCTCGATTTGATGCGCGACGTCAAAGAGCGACTTGGCACGGCGATACTGCTGATCACTCATGACCTCGGCGTTGTTGCCGAGATGGCCGATCGTGTGCTTGTCATGTACGCGGGACGGAAAGTCGAAGAAGCATCGGTAAGGGAATTATTAAAAGAGCCATTACATCCCTACACACTGGGGTTGCTTGGGGCCATGCCTCGCCTCGGCGAAACACAAGAGGGTGAACGCCTTACAGAAATTCCCGGCTCTGCGCCTTCTTTGCTAGAACCCATCGTCGGCTGCGCATTTGCGCCGCGCTGCCCGTTTGCGATCGAACGCTGCCATATCGAGGCACCGCCCCTGCAAAGCCATGGCGACTCACAGCGACTCGTCGCCTGCTGGCGCGTGGATGAGGTGAGGGCCAAGCAATGAGCAAGCTGCTGGTGGTCGATGGCCTCGTCAAACACTTCAGCCTTAATGCCGGGGTCGTCGACCGTATTTTTGGCAAAAGAAGCAAGGTCGTACGTGCTGTGGATGACGTCAGTTTTGACATCGCCGAAGGTGAGACGCTGGGCCTGGTCGGTGAAAGTGGTTGTGGTAAATCAACAGTTGGGCGCTCAATCCTGCGCCTTCTGGAACCAACGCGCGGCACTATTACACTCGATGGCCAGGACATCTCTCACGCGCCGGCACGATCGCTGAGGCCTTTACGACGACACATGCAGGCGGTTTTTCAGGATCCCTTCGCATCATTAAATCCACGTCGCACAGTCGGCCAGTCTGTGGCCGAGCCTATCGAAAACTTCGGCCTGGCCAGTGGCGGCAGGTTGCGCACGGAGGTCGAACAGCTATTTGAACGAGTGGGACTTCGTTCCGACCAGGTCGACCGCTACCCGCACGAATTTTCCGGAGGGCAACGCCAGCGCATCGGTATCGCCCGTGCGCTCGGTACAAAACCGAAATTGATCGTACTGGACGAACCCGTTTCTGCTTTGGATGTGTCGGTGCAGGCGCAGGTGATTAACTTACTCGTCGACCTGCAGCAGGAATTTGGCCTCGCCTATCTGTTTATCGCGCATGACCTTGCCGTTGTGGAACACATATCCACTCGCGTGGCGGTCATGTACCTGGGCAAGATCGTCGAGATTGCTGATAAGAAGAGTTTATTCAGGACGCCACGCCATCCTTATACCAAGGCGCTTCTATCAGCGGTACCCAATATTGATCCTGACGCGGACAGGACGCGCATTGTGTTGCACGGCGATATCCCCAGCCCGACGAATCCGCCATCTGGTTGTCGCTTTCGCTCACGTTGCCCACTCGCACAGGCCCGATGTGCGGCAGAAGCTCCAGCACTTGAACGTCAGTCATCAGGTCATATGACGGCGTGTCACTTTTCCAAAGTCGGTCCGCTGGTAAACTAGATCGGCTGGTACGGCGCCTTGTCGATATTCCATAGAACGGTAGTGCCCGGCACGCTCAGCACACCCGAGACGCGCGGACTGTAAGCAACCGGTACGAACCACTGCCCGATGGGAACATAAGGCACCAGATCGTAAGCGCTGCGCTGGATTTGATCCGCCAATTCTCTTCGTGCCGCGTCGTCCGGCGCGAAGGGATAAGCGTCGATCAAGGCTTGATGTTCCGCATCACAAGGCCAACCCGGCCAGGCCTGTTCACAGTTCGCGTGCATAGGAATATTTCCGACGGGGTCGGAGACATTGCCGCCGGGCCAGTAGGTCAAACCAATGTCCCAGCCACCCATATCGGGCGCGGACCGGTTCGATCGCCGCGATCCCATTGCGCCAAAATCCATCGCCTGTAAATCGACTTCGACACCAATCGACCTCAAGTCGTCCGCCAACACCAGTGTGGCCAGGTTCATGAACTGTATATCGGTCGGGTGCAGAATAACGAGTGGTCGGCCGTCATAGCCGGACTCACGTAATAGCTGTCGTGCCTTATCAGGATTCTTGCCGATACCTGCGGGTACGCCTGCCATGCTCTCCAGAGGTGAGCCGCAAACGAAAAACGCGCTGCATGCGTTGGTGATATCAGGGTCGCCGAACATCGCCTGCAGGTAACGCTCCTGATCGATCAGGTATAGCAAGGCTTGTCGAGCCCGTTTGTCGTCGAAGGGAGCATGCAAGTGGTTCATGCGCAGCATGCCCTGAAAACCCAGTGTATCTGACCGCTGAATAGTGACGCCTGCATCACGTAGTAACGGTAAAAATTCCGGCGATGGATTCTCGACAAAGTCGATCTCTCCGTTGGCGAGTGCCAGCACCGCAGACTGCGGATCACGAATGTTGATCCATTCAACCGTATCGACGTAAACGTACTTCGCCCCGGCTGTCGCGTTGGGCTTTTCGTCACGTGGCCGGTAATTCGCATTGCGCCGATAAAAGACTTTGGCACCGGGGATCCATGCATCTGCATCAAAAATATAGGGCCCCGATCCGGTACTGTCTTCGATCATTGTCGTCGGTCCGGTTTGAGCAATTCTCTCTGGCATGATTGCGGCAACGGGTCCGCCTGTTTTGGATAACGCGTGTAATAACAAGCCGTAGGGCCGATTTAGCCGCCACACAAAACGCTTGCTGCCCAAGGCCTGCAAATTCTCTGTGACCGCGAATATCTGTCGGCCGTATGCGTCCCGCGCGCCCCAGCGGCGCAGAGATGCAACAACATCGTTTGCTCTAACCGGTACGCCATCGTGAAATACCAGTTCGTCCCGCAGAGAAAATTCCCACGTGAGTCGATCGGCACTCACGCTCCATTGATCGACCATTTGCGGTTGTGGACGCCCATCCACATCGCGGCCGAACAAGAAATCGTAGACCATCAATGCATGGCGTTGCACGATACCCAACGTTGTTACCACCGGATCCAGTGACTGCAAGTCCGCGTGCAACACCACACGTAATACATTGCTGTTGTCCGGCGGCGTACAGCCCGCCATCATTACGCCTGTGACCGATACCGCGCCAGCGAGAAAGCCTCTTCTGTTCATGTCCGGACCGCCTTTTCACCGGACAACCAGTAGCCGACCGCGTGTGCCTCCTCGCCTGTTGTTGCCAGTTCTAGAAGGACAGCTGTTGCGCCGTGATCCTCCAATCGATCGACCAGCTCCTTTGCAGCGCTGTCATTCAATGCTGCTTTTTGCATGGCTGCCAAACGTCTTGCCTGTGCGTGTAGCAAGTTCTGAATATCCTGCGCCATGGCGATCAGCCGGTCTATACCGTGCGACCTTCGCAGATCGGGCAATGACCTGATCGCGGCAAACAGGTTATCGACGAGGCTACGGTCCTCATCATGGGTGAACTGTGCCTCTAATTCATCAAATACTCTCTTGAGCGTAGCAATTGCCTGCTCTGCCGCGGCAATCGAATCCGGTGTGTTCACGACTTCTGCACTAACGAGGCAGCGCAACATATCTTCGGTCGCCATGAATAAAGCGCTGTCGAGTATTACCTGCGCCTGCTCTTCTTGCAGGAAGCAGCGTTGCTTTAGCACACCGTCATCCGCATGCAGTAAAAAACAAAACGCCCCACCAGATTTGAGCACGCGCAGCGCTTCCGGAAGACTCTTGCTCATATCGGAATACTCAATCGCATACTGGCTGGCAACGGCATCAAAATGACCGTCATCAAAGGGCAGGGCCTCCATTGACGTGCGTGCGTAAAACTCAACACCCGCTAACAAACTGTCTGCCGACGAAACAAACGACGCAGGATCGATATCGGCAAGATCGACACCGTGAATCGAAAAAGGCCTGGCCCTGGTCTGTGACGCCGCAACAGCCTGCGTTGCCAAACCGCCGTTACCCGTACCCAGGTCGAGAAACTCTGCACCATCGGGAAGTGCATCAAAAAAGCAACGCCACCGTCCCTGCAAGTTTTCGATGCCCGCAGAAGATGTGGCAGGCAGACAGGACTGTAACTGGTCCGAGTGCCAGAACACGCTCCATTCCCAAAGTACGTCATGTTGATCGGGCATAAGGCGTACTAGCCTAACAGAAGGTCTAAAACAGAAAAGCGGCGGGTCTTGCGACCCGCCGCTTTTCGCGATCGATCAGAATCTGTAGGAAGCACCCAGGAAAAATTCTGCGCCGGTGGGGCTAAATGTATCCGGGCTGGTGTTGGCTCGAACCTGACGCGAGCCCAGCAACGGTGGGTCCTCATCTAACACATTGATAATGCCGCCCCAGATAGACAAGGACTCGTTGTAGTCATAGTTGGCTGATAAATCGAGGTAACCATCGCCCTTCAGCACCGGCACGGCCTTGGTGCTGGGGTCTGCTCCGAACTGAACTTCGTCCAGCGTCGTTTCCTCGGCCCAGCGATAGCGCATTCCAAGTGTGAGCGGTCCGGACATCCAGTTGATAGTGGTAAAGGTTTTTACCTCCGATTTAGGTTCGCCGCATGTACGACCAAATGCGCCTGTGCAATCGTTTACGGTGTCCAGGTCTGCAATTGGCGTCAAGCTGAAGTCATCCAGGAAGGTTGCGCTGAAAAGAACGCTGAGTTCACTGCCGCCGCCTATTCCAAAATTCAGGTCCCAGTTGTAACTCACTTGCAAATCGATACCCGACGTTTCCAGGCGTCCGACGTTGACGTTCGTTGCCAGAACCGGGTTCTGCGTATCAATCTCACCCGACACTGTATTTCGACCAACCGCCTGGCAGGCCGTGCTATTGATGTCCTGCACCTGGTTGTAACAAACATCGAGAATGTTATTCACGGACCCGCCGAACGCCCCGATAGCGTCTTCGACATCGATATCGAAATAGTCGATTGAAATACGCAAATTCGGGAGTGCCTGGGGAGTGATGATCGCGCTCAAAGTAAAGGTGTCGGATTCCTCTTCGCTCAGATTCGGGTTACCGCCGAACAATCCTGGAATCTCATTGTTGGGTTGAATCGTCGGATCACCGACCAGTGCCGAAGGCACACCGGTTGCAACACAAAGTGCTTGAAGAGTTTGGTCCGTTGCTGCACCTGGATCTGCGCAAGGATCGGTCGCACTCACCGGGAACAAACGCTGTCCGCCGAATGCCTCACCGACACTCGGCGCGCGTATTGCGCGCTGGAACTGCGTACCAAACGCCAGGCTGTCGTTTACCTTCCAGTCCAGACCACCGAGAAAGGTGTTAACAGCACCGGTTTGCTCCAGATCGTAGTCCGAATAGCGATAGGCCACGGTCGCATCCAGCGCCTCTATACCGGAAACGTCCGTTACCAGCGGCACGCGAAACTCGACAAACATTTCCCAGACATCGATCTGACCGGCAGTCGGGTCGATGGAGTTAAAGCCGGCCACATCACCCGTCAACAATGCTTCGTCGGGCATAAACACAACAGAGCTCGAGCGCCACTCGGTTCCGATCAGTCCCGCAACCGAACCACCTGGCAACTCGAAAATCTCGCCGCTCAGTGTCGCACCGAATACATTCAGCTCGGTTTCCTCAATGTTCGTCGCGGCAATGTCGATAAAGTCGACACCGGCCGCTGAAATATTGGGCCCGAACGGATTCACGATCGGATCCGCGCCGCCATTGGACAGAATGCCCTCGGCAAAAGCTGATCTCGACACATTGCCCTGCTGAATCTGTGTGTTGTCTGACCTCGCGTAAGAGTAATAGGCATCGTAGTCAAAATTGCCGGCAACGCCTTTTACGCCCGCTAAAACTCTAAACGCATTACGCGTGTCCTGATTCGTGCGTGCACCTACCTCGACGAGACGGCGACGGATGCCAAGACCATAAAGTCCGTCGTTGGCGCCCGGGCCTGTTTCAGCAGCATCAAGCAACTGCAAGACAGCACTCAACTCCGGGCTGATGAAAGGATTGTTCACTTCAACAGGCAGGACCTGATTGATAAATGCCGCTGCAAATCCCGTGGTTGTCTTGTTGTGCGAGTAGGCGCCTTCGAAATACGCTGTTGCATTATCGCTGACATCGTAGTTCGCCAGCATCGTCATTGTGTATCGCTCTTGTGGAATGCGCAGGAAGTTGTCAAGCGTGTAGTTGTAAAGATCACCTGGGCGGACAAACGGCCGCTGGCTCGTGCCCGCTGCATCGGAAATAAAGCCATTTCCGTCAATGCCTGTCAGGCCCGCCGCGGCGAGAGCCGCATCGAGGCCCGGGATCGCCGCAATATCCGATGGGCTGAATGGAATACCTGTGAAGCGACCATGCGGAACAAAACTGCTGCCACCCGGTACCAATGCTCGATTTCCATTGGCATCATTGCCATCAGTCAATACGCTTGCTGAAAAAGCGCGATCTGTTGTCATGATTGGATCACGATCAAGATAGTTGAACGCGATAACGGCGTTACCCTTGTCATCCGCGAAGTTCCCGCCGACCGTCAGGGATATATCAAGTATGTTGCCGTCACCTTCGCTCGTTTGATTTAACTGAGTGCGAAGCTCAACACCTTCGAAGTCATCACGCAGAATAAAATTAACAACGCCGGCCACCGCGTCAGATCCGTAGACCGCTGAAGCACCGCCCGTAACAACTTCCACGCGTTCGATCAGCGAAGCAGGAATGCTGTTGATATCGGTTGTCTGGCTGGAATCGAAAAACGTATAGCGTCGGCCGTTCACGAGGACAAGGCTGCGTTGCGCTCCAAGT
>Ga0209987_10002323_pt1 | contig 10550 bp, 8 predicted proteins | sample N074metaG_FD_182134 | JGI IMG/M metagenome (GOLD analysis project Ga0209987, IMG submission 182134) | Deep subsurface microbial communities from Kermadec Trench to uncover new lineages of life (NeLLi) - N074 metaG (SPAdes) (version 2) | ecosystem: Environmental > Aquatic > Marine > Ocean trench... | reverse complement strand
CGCGACCGATTTTGATGAATTCCCGTCGGCCGGGAGCCCCTCCAAGAGCCGCATGTACGGCTCAGGGTCCCAGGGCTCTCGCATCAACCAGCGGAAGTCATCCTTCGCAGCGGCGATGTTCAGCACGTTGAGGGCGAGACCGGCAGCAGCCTTTGTTTCGTGGGTCTTGCGCCGTCGGTACTGAAGCCCGTCGATCGTCCGATCACCGATGATGATCCGGCCGCTTCGCCGATATGGGCTGTCTTTGAGCGGTCTCGCCACGTCCGTCCCCCTGCTGACTCATCGGAGGCAAACGTAGTAAAAGCAATAGTTTCAGCAAGTTAAAGCAACTCGAATCCCCAAACGAAGTGCAGCCAGACCGCTAAGTGCGTGACTGGCTGCATGAATCTTGGAGCGCGAGACGGGAGTCGAACCCGCGACCCTCAGCTTGGGAAGCTGATGCTCTACCAACTGAGCTACTCGCGCGCAAAACCCAGACTAGCAGACGCGCCCAGCAAGGCGCGGCGGAGGCCCCCCTTCCGGGAGGATTCCGGGATTGCGGGTGTTGCTGGGCGAACTACTCGTCGATCAGTTCGACGAGCAGATCGTCCTCGTCCTTGGGCGGTGCGCCCAGGCCGGCTTGTTCGGCTGCGGCGATGTCGGCCGGATTCTGGCTGCCCGTCGTCGAAAAGACGGCGTCCAGGTCGGCGTCGAGGTCACCCGCCCCGGTTTCGAGCACTTCCAGCGCGGCGCCATCCACGGTTCCGACCTCTCGGCCGAGGACGCCGATCGACCCCTGCTGGTCCCAACCGAGATCTGCGTGGGCCCGGATCACGTCCTCGCGGCTCACCCGCTCGCGGCCACAGAGGAAGGCCTCGAAGAGGGCGTTGTCGGCCAGGGCGTTCATGCGTCCCGGCAGTCCGTGACCCCGCTCGTGGAGGGCCAACACGGCAGCTTCGTCGAGGATGGCCGGCGCGCCGCCGGATTGTCGCACGCGGGTTCCCAGGTAGCGGGTCGCCATCTGGAGATCCATTCGGGTCATGTGGACCTTCACCTCGACTCGGTGGGCCAACGTCTGATCGGCGGCGATGGCTTCCTCCAGGCCGGGCCCACCGCACAAGACCAGCGAAAACAGTCGCCGCTCTTCGTACTCGAGCTTCAGCAGGCCGCAGACCTCCGACAGGGTTTCCCGGGATGCAAGGGCATCGGCGTCGTCGATGATGAGTACGGCGTGGCGGCCGTCTTCACGGATGATGGCGAGCTGTTCGTAGACCTGGGCGAGCAGCGCTTCGCGTTCCTCTTCGGGCTCCTCGATGCCGAGCTGGCGCGCAAAGTGCGTGAGCATCCAGTTCGCATCGGCGGCCCCGTTCAGCACGACCAGCATGCTGGCGTCGAAGATCTCCTCTTCCAGGTTCTCGAGCAATCGACGCACGACCATGGTCTTTCCCGAGCCGACCTCCCCAACCAACACCAGCAGCCCCCGCGACTGCCGCAGGCCGCGTTCGAGACGGGCCAGGGCCGCGCGACTGACGTCGGTGTCGAAGAAGTCGCGCATTCGCGGCTCGTTTCGAAACGGGTCGTCCGAAAGACCAAAATGATGGAGATGTTCCACGGGACTTCCTTATACGAATGAGATCTTCTTCTTCTTCCGGCTCCGCTGCTTCGGAGCCTTTTTCGGTTCCGGCTTCGGCTCGGAGACGACTTCGACCACGGGCTCGGGTTCCGACACGGTCAACCGCTCCGCGATGGGCGCTTCGACCGCGTCGCTGACGGCGCTCGCCTCGGCGATCAGGTCGTCAAAGCTTTCGTGCTCCACGGTGGCTTCGTCCATGACGGCCACGAGCACTTCGCCGCTGTTGCCATCTCCGACCTCGTCGTCGTCATCGAAGAGGTCACGAAACGACTCGAACCCCTCCTGTTGCGGCTTGGGCTGGCCGAGTGCGGCGAGCCGATCCTCGACTTCGCAGAACGAGGGATCCACTGCGGCCACCGCCTGCCAGGCATCACGTGCCTTGTCGAGTTCATTGATGGCCTCGTAGGCCCGGCCCTGCTCGAAGCGGAACGGAAGGGTCTGTTCATCGCTGAGCTGGCCCGAATCGAGTGCTTGCTGGAGATAGCCGAGGCCTTCCTGTGCGCGACCGCCATCGGTGCAACAGATGCCCATCATGTGAAGGCAATCGAGTCGCCGAGTCTCGCCCGCCATCGCCGCCTTGAACTCGGAGATGGCGTCGTCGATGAGGCCCATTTCCCGATAGGCAATACCGAGGTCGTAGTGGGCCTCGTAATCGCCTTCACCCAGCGCCTGACTGACGCCCTTCTTGAACTCCTGGAAGACGGCGGCAAAGCCATCGTCCTGGGCCGCGAGACCCACCCCGACCGTGGAGGCGGAAGGACTGGCGTCCAAGGCGCCGCTGAGCTCCGCAGCCAGGTCGAAGTCGCCGCTCTCGGCGACCGTCGCAGCCTCGACCGTGAGTGCAGGCGCGGCCGACGTGTCGAGTGCCGCGGGCTGGGCGGGCATCTCGTCGTCTTCGTCGTCGATCCCGATGACTTCGTCAACGGACTCGACCTGCTCGTCGCCAACTTCGACCTGCTGCGGGTCGGCTTCCGCCGAGGTCGGGACGGCAGTTTCGCTCGAGGGCAGCTCGACACCGGTGGCGTCGTCATCGGTTTCCGCTTCGACATCCACGCCTTCGGAATCGACGCCTTCCTCCGATGTCTCCGGGTCGAGGTCGATTTCGATGTCGCCCAAGTCTTCGTCGGTCCAGTCGTCGAGATCCTGTCCGGGCTCTCCCTCACCCGAGGTAGCGCTCGGATCCGCAACCGCTGGCGTGCTGCCGGCTGCGGAGGCAGCGGGATCGCTACCACGTGCGGCGGCGATCTCTCCCATTCGTACCCGGGCCTGGGGATGATTCGGAGCGATCTCGAGGATCTTTGCGTAGATCTTCTCGGCCTCATCCATCAGACCTTGCTGGTGGTAGAACTCGGCTTCTTCCAACTCCTCGATGACCTGCTGTGACACGGAGGTGCTGGCGCTCGGCTCCGGAGAAGGCGCCTGCTCGGACGGCTCCACGCTCGTCCGCGTGGCTTCGTCGGCGACTTCGACCGGGTCGGCGACTTCGACCGGGTCGCCGGAATCGATCTCGATATCGTCTTCCAGATCGATGAGATCGTCGTCGTCCTCAGCTGCGGCAGGAGCGCCGCCATCGAGCGTCGCAGCGGCGTCGGGATCCAATGCGGAAATCCGGTCGCGGAGAATATCGAGGGCCTCGCCGTCACCCTCGGCCTTGGCCTGCTGGGCGGCACGCAGCCAGCTGATGACCGCATCCGCCGACTCGCCGGCGTCGGCATGAGCCTCTCCGAGCTTCTCCAAGGCACCGCGATGATCGGGGTCCTTGCCCAGGATGGCGTTCAGGTTCTCGATGGCCTGGGGCCGCTTGCCATAGCGGAGATAGACACTGGCCTCGGCGAGGAGCTGCTCGGGATCGCCCGAAATCTCAGCAGCGGGTTTCGTTTTCTCGAACTCGTGGTCGAGATCTTGAGTCAGCGAGATTTCTTCTTCGTCGTCGGCTTCGAGGGACGGGCCGTCCGAGAACTGGACGATCGTCTCTTCGGCGAGATCGCGGCCGTCGGGCTCCTCGATCTGGATGTCGTCGTCATCCAGCAGATCATCGGCGCTGAGACCGTGTTCGCTCAGGAGGTGCGGCTCGTCAGCCCGTCGATCGTCGTCCCCGAGACCGATGTCGGCTTCGAGCACCGCCCTTCCATCGAGGCCCTCACCGTCCATCGGAACGTACCGCTGGATGATCTCGCGCGCCTTGTCTTCGTCCCCACGCTGCCTGTACATCTCGGCGAGGTTCTTGTACGTGGCTGTCAGATCGTCGTCACGGCCCAGGGACCGGTAGACGTCGACCAGCATCTCGACGTGGGCGATCTCGTCTGGTTGGCACTCGATCATCTTCTTGACGAGGGGCTCGGCACGATCGCCGTGCCCTCGTCCGAGCACCAGCTTCGCCAGCGTGATCATCGTCGAAACTCGCTGAGGCTCGACTTCGAGAATTCGCTCGAGCACGCCACAGGCCGGATCGACCTCACCCTGACGCATCAGTTCCGCCTGGGCTTCCTCGTACTCGGTGATGCCTTCGCTGACCCGCCCCTCCTGACACAGCAGGTCGCCGACCTTGATCCGACTGGTGGTATTGGTCGGGTCGAGCGTCGCCATCTTGCGCAGGAGGTCGAGCGCTTCGCGCTTCTTACCTTCCTTGTGGTAGCCGTCGGCCGCGGTCTGGAGCGCCTGGATCGCCTCGGAGTTGAGACCCATGCGCTGATAGAGGTCGGCGAGCGCAACGTAGGACGCGTATCGATCCGGATCGAGATTGAGGATCTGCTTGAAGACGGCGACGGCGCGGGCGTCGAAGCCTTCATTCATGTATTGGTCGGCGACCTTGGAGTAGCAGCCAATCGCCTGGTCGACCTGGCCCCAACGCCGATGCGCGTCACCGATCTCGAGACGTAATTTTGCGTCACGCGGATCCAGCTTCAGGAGCTTCTCGTACTCCTTGAGAGCCTTGTCCTTCGAGCCCTTCTGCGCGTACTTCCGCGCGCTCTCGAGGATCTTTCGCTTTTTGGGAGCCAACCTACGCCCCTACACCGACGCAATACGACCGCGGTGCGCAATTGGGTGGGGTATATCCCCCCCCGACATTACCTATCGGCCGTCGGTGGGGACCCTTGAGATGCCCCTCGGGGTTGACTCGGCAGGCGTGGAGAAGGCTCGTTCCCCCGGGTCTTCGCCAGCTCGGTTTCGACCGGGGTGAGGGCCGAGGGCTCCAGCCGGACTTCCAGCACCTCGCTGAAAGCGGCGACCAGGGCTTCCCGGAGCTTCGCTGGCGTGGGCGGATGGCCCAGCTCGGCCAGGCTGGTGGCCCCCACAGCAGCGAGGCCGGTGGCCTGCCGGGCCAGGCCTGGATCGGGCAAACATCGCAGGGATCCGTGCTGCAGCACGGCACCCGAAACCCGGCGCTGGGCGCTTCCCACGAGCTTCTGATCGCCGACACAGAGCTCGTCGGTGGCCGCCTGGGCAAAGCAGTCGAAGCCGGCGGGGCCCGGCTGGCGCCGGCTCGGAGGCCGACCCCGACAGGTCGCCTCGATGCCGAGCCCTCGCAGCCCCGCGAGCAGGGCGCGGGCCAACAGCTCGTAGGTCGGACGCAGTCCTTCGGGCAACATCGACTCGGGTGCCGCCACGGAGTAGGTCAGGTCGGACCCGTGGAGCACGGCGCGACCGCCCGTACAGCGTCGCACCACGCCGACGTCGGCGGAAGCACAATGCTCGGCTTCTTCGTCGCTCCAGGACTGCGCATAGCCGAGCGAGAGCCACGGGCCCTCCCAGCCATACAAGCGGAACGTCGCGCGGCCGGATTCGATCGCAGAACACAACAGGGCTTCATCGACGCCCATGTTCCAGGGACCCGACCCATCGCCGTCGAGGATGAGACGCCAGGCGTCCAGCACGGAGCCTAGGACTCCAGGTGTGCCAGCAGACCCTGCAACGCCAGACGATACCCGAGTGGCCCGAGGCCCGAGATCACGCCGACGGCAACGCCGGAGACGAACGAGTGCTCCCGGAACTCCTCACGGGCGAAGATGTTCGACAGATGGACCTCGACCACGGGCAGCGAGGCTGCCGAGAGCGCATCGCGCAAAGCGACACTGGTGTGCGTCAGACCGCCAGGGTTGATCAGCAATCCGTCCGCCCAGGTGGCGGCCTCCTGGATGCGATCGATCAGGGCGCCTTCGTGGTTGGACTGAAAGAAATCCAGCTCGGCGCCCCACTCCTTCCCCGCCGTCGACAGATCGGCGTTGATCTCGTCGAGCGTGGTCTCGCCGTAGACCTCGGGCTCTCGGGTCCCGAGAAGATTCAGGTTGGGACCGTGGATGACGAGGATACGCTGGGACTCCGACATGGGATCTCCCGACCGCCCCCCGAATTCGCACGGGCCTCCTAACCCAGAAGCTCCTGTCGCAGGGCGATCAACTGCTTGCGGATGAGATAGCGCGCCTTGCCGAGGTTGCCATCCGGACGCAAGGCGACGGCCAGGAAGGTCTCATCGTCGATGGCACGGAAGACGAGCGTCACTTCCGAGAGCAGCACCGTCGTCTCGAGCACGCTGCCGCCCGAGATCGCGTCCGAGGCCTTCCGGATCTCTTGCAGAATCCGGCTGAACTCGGTTCCCACGGTAGAAAGGTCTTCGGCAAACGGGGTCCGGCCGGCCTTCTGGGCCGTCACCTGCTCGATCGGAATGCCGTCATTCCCCATCAGGGCGGCCCCGATGCCGCCACTGCAGCCATCGACGATTTGGCGGAGCAGTGCTGAAAAGCTCATGCTCTGGATCCTCGCAGATTTCCGAGCCAACGCTCCAGGGTGACCAGGGACTGCTGGCGGCTGGGACGTTCTTGATCCGAGGACCTCACCTCCGCCGGCGTCAGTACGTCGTCGTTCGCAGCGGCCGCCTGTGCAAGGCTCGCCCGGATTCGCCGGGCGCTCTCGAAATTCCCCTGCTGATCCAACAGCTCCGCCATCGACTCCGTCGCAAAGGAGCTTCCGAGCTCTTCCGGTCCCAGCTGACCGGCCAGTGAGCGGTCGGCCTGATCCATCGCGACCTTGGCCACCGTGTCCGCGCTCACCATCTCGTCGGTCTCGGACTCGGCCTCGGCGAACGCCCGGTCGAGCTCGTTGTCACTCATCGGATCGAAGAATTCTGTTCCTGTCGGAAGCGAGTCGGCGCCTTCCGCGCTCTGACACATGAGCGCCCGCAGTTCGCGGCGCACTTCGTCGATGGCCCCCGACTCGAGCAGCTCGAGGCAGCGCGAAACGGTCTTCTCGAGCCGAGCGACCCGCTGCTCTGCGTTCTCGTCCATCACGGCGCTCCCCTTCAGCGGCGTCCGGAGCCCTTCCCGGCCCTCGACCGACCCTTCTTCCCTCTGGAGCCCTTGCCAGAGGCTCCAGATCGGGTCGTGGGCAGGATCTCCGCCGGTGTGAGATCGACCGCCTCGGTCTGGCCGATGCGGCGCAGGACAATGTACCGGATTCGCGCGTTCCGACTCTTCTTATCGACCCGCAAGGCGTCGAGATAAGCCTTTCGCGAGAATTCCGGCAGCTCGGTGGGCAGCCCAAAGCGTTGCAGCAGCAACTCGAGTCGTCGGGCCGTTCCCGGCTCGGCCAGGCCGAGTTCCTCGGAGCGCTGGCCGGCATAGACCAACCCGATGGCCACCGCCTCACCGTGCAGGATGCCGCGATAGCGCGAGAGCTTCTCGACCGCGTGGCCCAGGGTATGCCCGAGGTTGAGGAGCATGCGGAGGCCGTCCTCGCGCTCGTCCCGGGACACGATTTCGGCCTTTACGGCGCAGGCTCGCTCGAGCGTGGGCAGCAGCAACCGGGGTTCGAGATCCATCAACGCCTCGGCATCCCGCTCGATCCGGTCGAAAAGGCTCGCGTCCCAAAGGGCTCCAGCCTTGACCACTTCGGCGAAACCGGCGGCCCGCTCGCGTCGCGGCAGCGAGCCAAGCGTCTCGACGTCGATCCACACCAGACGGGGCTGATGGAAGGCCCCGACCAGATTCTTCCCCTGCGGCAGGTTGACCGCCACCTTGCCACCGATGCTGGCGTCGACCATGGCGAGCACCGTCGTCGGAATCTGTACGATCGAGATCCCTCGCAGGAAGGTCGACGCGGCGAATCCCGCCAGGTCTCCGACCATGCCGCCTCCGAGCGCGACGACGGCCGAGCCCCGGTCCAAACCCGCATCGAGGAAGCCGTCATAGAGACGACCGAGCTGACGCAGGTTCTTGGTCGCATCTCCGTCGGGAACGTCGATGCGCAGCGCCTTCACGCCGGCTGCGGCGAGTGACCGCACCACCTTCCCCGCGTAGCGCCGCCCGACCGCGGGCACCGTCACCAGTGCCACACGCTTCGCCGCCGTTGCGCGGGCGATGGCCGCGCCCACGTCGGGCAGCGTTCCGCTCCCCAGACGGATCGGATAGCTTCGATCTCCCAGCTCGACGCGCACCGTGCGGGTCTTCGGGCTCATGACTGTGGGTCTCCGATCTGCAGGGCTCCGACGATCCAATCGACCACTCCAGCGAGATCCATGTCGTCTGTATCCACGCTGAAGATCGCCGTGGCATAGGCCGATTCCCGCTGCTTCAGGAGAGACGTCAAGCGCTCCAGCCGTTCTTCGGACCCAAGACCGGCCAGCAAGGGCCTGCCGGTTTCGGTGCCGACCCGCTTCAGCAGCGTTTCCGGGGTTGCGCGGAGATACACGATCGGGCCACGTCCGGCGAGGACCACGCGCACGGCGGGCTGCGCGATCGCGCCACCACCCAGGGCCACGACGGCACCGCTTTCCCCAAGCCCCTCGATCACGGACAGCTCACGTTCGCGAAACGTGGGTTCGCCGTCGCTGGCGAAGAGGTCGCTGATGCTTCGTCCAGTTTGGCGTTCGATCTCGGAATCGCTGTCGATGAACCCGCGCCCAAGGCGCCGCGCCAGTGCCCGACCGACGGTAGACTTGCCCGCACCCATCATTCCGATGAGCCACACCGTCTCCGAAGCTTCCACAGCGGCCAGTATAGGCAAACGCGGGGGAGCCGAAGCTCCCCCGCGCCTGGGTGGGGTCCGGTGACGGTTGGATCAGCTGGCCGAAGGCTGCTCATCGGTGATGACGATCCGCGGCGTCACGAAGATCAGGAGCTCCTTGCGGGAGTCGCTGATCTCGTCGTTGCGGAAGGCGGCACCAATCAGCGGAATCCGGTGGAGATAGGGAACGCGCGACTGGCGCTGGCTCTTGTCGACCACGTAGATGCCGCCGATCACCAGCGTCTGTCCGTCCTTCACCAGGGTCTTGGTCTTCACCTGGTTCTTGGAGATCGCGGGTGAACCGGTGAGTGTGAACACCGAGTCGTCCGGCGCGTTGCGGCTCACCGCGATCTCCATGATGATGCTGCGATCGGCCGTGATGTGCGGCTTCACCTCGAGCTTGAGCACGGCGTCCACGAACTCGAGCTGGGCATCACCATTTTCGAAGGTCTGGAACGGAATCGACACACCCTGCTCGATGGTGGCCTTCTGATTGTCCAGCGTGACGATGCGCGGGCTGGAGATCACCTTGCCATCACCGTTGACCTCGGCCGCCTGGAGCTGAAGATCGAGGTTGAACTTTTCGTCCAACAGGAAGCCAGCGATGTTGAACAAGGCGGTCGGAGCGGCGGTCAGCGGGTTGTTGAAGAAGGCCGTATTGCCCGCGCCATTGGATCCCGGATAGAGGCGGAAGAAGTCGCTACCCAGATCCGATCGATTGCCACTGCCCGAGTCGAACGCATCGTTCAGCGGCTGGACGCCGAAGTTCCACACGCTGCCGAACTCTCTCGAGAAGTCGAGCGAGGCTTCGACGATCTTGGCCTCGATCAATACCTGGGGCGTCATGGTGTCGATCGCCTTGACCAGTGCCACTGCCTCGTCGATCACCGTGGGGATGTCCTTGATGATCAACGTGCTGGTGCGATCGTCGGCATCGACGGTTCCACGGTCGGTGAGAAGACGCTGGATCATGCCGCGCATCTTCCGAACGTCGGCGTAGTTCACCGGCTGGAGCTTGACGACCAGATCCTGCAGCTGCTCGAGCTGGCGCTTCTCTTGGAGGCGCATTTCCTCTTCCTGCCGGAGGACCGTCTTCGGGGCGATGCGCAGAACGTTACCGATCCGCACGAAGCCCAAGCCCTTCGTCATGAGAATCACGTCGAGTGCCTGATCCCAGGGGACGTCCACCAGGCGGATCGTCACCTTGCCCGCCACCTCGTCACCCGCGATCACGTTCAGGTCCGACACCTCGGCAACGAGGCGTAGAACGTCGGTCATGTCGATGTCCTTGAAGTCCAGCGAGATGCGACGTCCCACATACTGCTTGCCGGCAATCAGGCCACCTTCCTGCAGGATGTCGATGGCAGCTGGCGCCTCGAGCGATGCCGGAGAACCGGGAAGTCCGAGCCCTTCGGGCAAGATTTCGCTCTGCACGATGGCGGCCGGAGCCGGCTCCACGCCCGCTTCGGTGCCCGCCACCATCGGCTCGAAACCCGCGAGAACGGGAAGCGTCTCCGCCACGCCATCACGCGGAAAGTCGATGACGATCATCGAGCCGCGGCGCGACACCTGGGGCTTCAACCCATCGGCACGCTTCACGACGATGCGAACCTCCGGAAAATCGGTGTCGGGCTGCGCAAAGGCGGTAATCAGCGAGACCGGTCCGCCGGAATCCGGCGTGATGCGCACCGCCACCTCGGGATCGATCACCGCGTTCTGGATACTCAGGATCACCGTGTCCGCCTCCGGCTCATAGAGCAGGTAGTCCACGGGCTGCTCAGCCAGAATCACGATGCGGTCCAGCAGGTCCTGGGGGTCGTACTCCACGCCGTAGATCGTCACGGGCTCCGGGTCCGGCGCAACCGTCGGCTCGGCGTCGGTCACTTCAGCCACGGGCTCAGCGTCGGCCACTTCGACCACGGGCTCAGCGTCGGCCACT